>WNFJ01496048.1_pt4 | contig 29748 bp, 47 predicted proteins | sample 5400461 | NCBI WGS metagenome assembly WNFJ01 (sample SAMN13153349, study PRJNA577476) | soil metagenome | isolation source: 115 cm saprolite on Douglas fir-dominated hillslope | place: USA:California | collected 2013-09-17
ATTGCCAACATAGCCGATGAAATTCTGTGTGTCCCAGCCGTGAGAGCTAGTTGGTGTGATAATACCGCCTCTGCAAGTTTCAGCTTCCTCAACATTATGTTCATCTGCCAGTTTGTTCATTAATGGGCGTCTTTCAATTAGTGAATCTTCTGTTACATAACGCCTTCTTGATGATGCAGATGGTGTAGCGGCACGTCTTGGCGTCCTACTTGCCATCGTGTTCATGGTCGCTGTGGCTCTACGCACATTGGCCCAAGTTGTTGTTTGGTCTACAGGCGTGAACCCTGCTGAGTAGTTTGCGACTTCAACATCCACAGGCACAGTTCCACCGTACTCAAATTTTGAGCCTGAACGAATGCCATGTGATGCATGGACACATCTTGCATCAAGAGCTACTTCGGTGCCAGGGAACAATACAGCACTGCGCGTGATAATTCTACTTTGGGTTCCCTTGCCTTCGAAGATAGTTCCAGAGCGAAGAAAGACATTATCCTTGCCTGAATTTTTCAGGTTTACTTTGTTGATAGTACCACTGTCAGTAACAATGACGTGCTCTGTTTCTGGCATGGTAATGTACTGACGTTTGTGGGTAGTTTCTCGCAGAATGGGAAGGATGCAGGCGAGAGATGATTCATTCGGGCGGTCTGGCTTGCCGAATTTGAAGCCTAGTTTTTCTTCTGAGATTGCTTGAAGGATGGACTCTTTACTAAGAGTTTTTGGCATTTGGTACTCCTGAGAAGGTGGATTCTTCCACCTGTATTTTTATAGCTTGGGAATGGTAGCACATAAAATGCAGCTTTGCAAGAGCCTAAAAATTCGCTTGACATTTCAAGGCTGCCGAAATATGATGCAAGCGGAGGCCGAAATGCAACTTTCAGACGCAATGTTACTTGGAAGCACTCAGGTTAAGTTGATTCCTGGGGTGCTAGTTAATAAAGATTTTAGTGCTGCATGTGGTATCGGGGCTGCTGCTATTGCTGTTGGGGCTAGTTGGGAAGATGCCTCTGTAGATATGCTGGCTAAGGATAGCCGTACCACTGGCAGTGAATATATATGGGGATGGCTACTTCATAGTGAAAAATTCCCATGCCAATGCTTCTCTCATCGCTCAAGCCAATCAGATATAGCTAAGTTTGTAATATCACATATATTTGATATGCATGTTTTTAGTAGAAGCGATTGGACTCTTGAACAACTTATTGCCTGGATAAAAACTGTTGAACCCGCCGAAAATCCAGAACAACTATCAACTAAAACAACAGAAGCAACAGCGGCAGAAGTGGAGGTATTCGCTTGAATGCCGCTTTCCAAACAAGAAGAAAAAAGGGAACTAACAGATTACAAGATTACGAAGCTATTAAATATGGCTTCGTCTATGAGTATAGCCAAAATAGCAGACAAGTTTGGGCTAACTTATTCAGAGACGAGGGCTATATTAAGACAATATAGAATAAAGTTACGGCGTGGCCGTAAACGTGGCAGTGGTGGTGGACTTGAATTCACTTCAAACAATGGTAGGTTTGACCGTAGGGTAAGCTGGATCAAAAAACAGATTGAAGCAGGCAGGTGTACAAGTTGCGGTAAACTGAATGATTCTGAATCTCTTTACCATTGTAAGAAGTGTTTAAAAGATCGTAACGAACAAACCAAAGAAAGAAATGCGGGGAAGAAAAAGGCCGAAGATTCGGCTAGGAGAAAATAATGAAGTTAGCAGAGGCGATTTTGTTAGGAGATTCACTGAAGAAACCAAGCGCATCAGTGTTTCTTTATTTTACTGATGATGGGCCAATTGGTTGTGCGCTTGGTGGGGCGCTTATAGCAAATAGCGTAATTGGTAAAGGTACACGTAACATCATTGAGCTTATAAATGAAGCATGGCCTTGGCTTGTCAATGGGCAAAGATGCATGATAAGTAATATGTACATGGAATTATGCAATTCCCGTACAGTAACCATTGAACAGATAGCCGACTATGTTAAATCAATTGAACCAAAGGAACCAAAACAAAAGGATACAAACGATGCAAGTAGAGAACATCAAGAAGTTCTTGCAAACAGCCTATAGCGATGAGAAGCTTGCGGTATTGTTGGCCCATGCACAAGATGGGAAACTGAAATTTCTTTCCTGTTGCTGTTTTGTTGGGCTTGTTACAGCAGACCATGCTTTATGTGATGAGACATATATTTGGAGTGCGTCATCTCACTATGCCAAAGCCATTACGTTGACCGGGGCACTTTTAGCCATGCATGAATTTGGACAGCTTGCGCATCCGCACAGCCTTCTCGGCCCTGAACAATGGGATGAAGATCGTCGTACACACCTAATCCCTTTAATCCTTGATGAAATGGAGCGTAGAGCGGCAATTCATTTAGGCATTGAAACTGAAAAGGAGCTAACATATGAAATTAAGTGAAGCTATTTTATTGGGCGATTCTCTCAAGAAGGCAGACCATACAGTTTATCTTGGCGATGAAGGCGGTGGAGTGATTGTTGGTTGTGCCATTGGTGGTGCTTTGCTTGCGGCAGGCGGTACAGTTGAAGAGTGGATAAAGAGTAGCGAGTATTATATTCCTATTAATGGCAAAATACCACCATCGCTGGAATCGCGTTGGCCTTGGTTAACACATGAATACATGTGCAAAATAGGCTCCATGTATTCTTGTTCGCAGCGTCGTATCCCTGCTTACACTCTTGAACAAATTGCTGACTACGTTCGTTCAATTGAGCCAGCAGAGGAACCTGAGAAGGAGCCAGCAGAAAAAACTTGTGAAGAACCGGCTGAAGAGGAAGAATGGAATGACAACAAAACAATGCAGGAGATGGTTCAGTCTATTGGTATACCGAAGTAAGTAAAAAGCGAGATTCTGTCTCGCTTAGGCGGCTGTCACCCTTCGCTGCGAACTCAAATGGATGGAGAGCACAGGGCTAACACGAAAGCCGCCTAAAGGATACAGAATGCGCAAGCTGTTCTTAGATGATATACGTAAGCCGCCGGATTCTACATGGGATGTGGTGCGTTCATATGATGCATTTGTGGCTTATATTGAAACCAATGGCGTACCAGATATCATTTCCTTTGATCACGATCTAGCCTTTGAGCACTATCCTCTTAACGATTCAAATCTAGGCTACTCGCAACCACCAAAAGAGATTCCATACGATAGATACACAGAAAAGACAGGCTATGACTGTGCCAAGTGGTTATGCGAGAATGGTTACAAGCTTAAGAAATGGCAGGTACATTCCTTTAATCCGGTTGGAAAAGAAAATATAATCAAACTTTTGAGTAATCCAAGGAACTTTGAAAAATGAAAACATATGTTGGTATTGCCCGTGACCACTCCGGTTCGATGTCATCTTTATCCAGAAAAGCTAGAGAAGATTACAATGGCCTTATATCTCAGCTTCGTTCTGCATCAGATGAGGAAGGCATTGATACAATAGTTAACACAGTAACATTTGGCATTAACTCTTCGGTTAAGGTTGAAGTAGTAAATTCATCTGTAAATGCAGTTAAACCGCTAAATGATTACGAGACTGACAGCCAAACGCCGTTGTTCGATGCCGTCGGGAAACTGATAACACTTCTTGAAGGTGTTCCTGATGCAAAAGATGATGTTAATTTTCTTGTGATGGTTGTTACTGATGGCCAGGAGAATCATTCATTCACATGGAATGCTGCGCGTCTTACTAAAGAAATGACTCGTTTACAGAATACTGACAAATGGACGTTCACATTCCGTGTTCCTGTTGGTTATGCACGTGCATTGTCACAGATGGGTATTCCTGCTGGAAATATTATCGAGTGGGAGCAGACAGAACGGGGCATGCGCGAGTCAACAGTAAAGACTCAAAGTGCGGTAAAGAACTTCTACAAACAGCGCAAGGCAGGCGTAATGCGTTCAACTGCCTTCTACGCAGATTTGTCAGGTGTTTCAATGAGGGATGTTAAAGACAACCTTGATGACATTTCAGCTAGGGTGACTGTGTGGCCAGTAAAAAAAGAAGGAGCCATCAAAGAATTTGTTGAGCGCAAGATTAAGCCGAACACGATGCAACTTGGTACAGCCTTCTATCAGTTATCGAAGCGTGAGGAAGTGCAAGACTACAAACTGATAGTGATTCGCCACAAAATCAGCGGCAAGATTTATGGCGGCAGAGAGGCTAGAACAATGCTTGGTTTACCAGATTCTGGCTACATTAAGCTTGCACCTGGGGATCATGGCCACTTTGATGTATTTGTACAATCCACATCTGTTAACAGGAAGCTTGTTGCAGGAACAGAGTTGGTCTATTGGCCAGGAGCGCGAAGTGTCTGAAATAATAGTAGGAAACATAATTAATACTTACAAGTCATGCCCAAAGTGCGGCACCACAGACCATCTATACGTTAAAAACCATGACATGATGTGGCATGATGGTGAAGTCTGGTGTCGTAAGTGCAATGTTTATGTTAGAGAATACGATGCCGGGTAAGAAGCGCAACGAAATGAAATGTCCTGTGTGTGGATATCATTTATCAGTTGAGTTTGAAATGATGACGGTACAAGGGGCATGTGATGGTGCTTACGCAAAGCTAATTGTTAGGCTTGGATGTCATGGTGATCAAACAGGAACTACCCATGAGACACGATATAGGGGTTGTGGTTTTATTGACCGCACTAGCGCACAAACTATAGACGATGCCACCATCAAATATATCGAAAAATTAGCACTCAGCCATCGCCACAATAACTTGAAAGACAAAGGTGAATGGAAACGTTCTGAAAGGCGGCGTACTAGGCGCGTGACTATCCATTATGATTTACGAAAGGCCACGATACGCAATGGGTAGCTATAGACTCTATCCTGAGATAGAAAAGTTCATCAACTTCTGTGGCTTATTATGTTCTCACCTTAAGCCAAAAAACACTCTTGATTCTGAATATAATCAACTTCATGCCGCCTTTAATAAAGCAATTACATTGTATTACATTCAGGTTCAACGTGTAGCACTTGAGAAGCGCAAGATGGCAATGGGGCATCCTAATATTCCAAAACCTCAGTTTGAAGAGTTTATCTGGAACAGCAAAGAACTGAAACGAGAATTCCATAAATGGCTAGGTGCGCCATTGGGTGTTAAGCAATATGATCATAGAGAATCTACGATAAAATGACAATGGAGAAGCAGAGGCTTCAGTTCCACTACAGCGCAATCGACATGTTAAACATATGCGGTGTTCGCTTTGAATTCCGTTATGTCAAGGGTATAAAGATTGCCCCTAATGCATTTATGCTTGCTGGCAAGGGAACCGATCGTGGTGTTACGGCAGACCTTACGAATAAGATTGATAAAGGGGAATTGTTACAGTTGTCCGAATTGACGGACATTGTTTCACAAGCTGTTAAGGATGAAAGCACCAAAGAAGATATACAACTTGATGAAGAGGAAAAATCAAAAGGTCTTCAACAAGTGATTGGCGACACACAGGATAAAGCAGTTCGCCTTATTAAAGTGCATCATGGCGATGTAGCCCCAACGATTAAGCCTGCTGCCGTTCAGCGTAAATTCTCTATTGATATGGATTCATATTTGAGAGGAAGAGCGCGGCAGCTTTATGATGAAGCCGAGAAAACCACTCCTTACTACAAAAAAATTCTTGAGTCTCAGGCCAGAGCACTGAATGCATTGGCGAAGCGTGGTGTTGATTTTGTTGGGGAGATTGATATCTTTGAAAGAGATGATGGTACAACAGCAATCAGAGACACAAAAACAACTGCCAAGACTCCTACTGAGGATGCTGCACTCAAAAGCGAACAGCTAACAGCGTATGCACTTGCGTCCCATGTTCTGGATGGGCAACTGCCAAAATATGTTGCACTAGATTATTTGGTTGATCTAAAAAGAGAACAAAAAGCAGTTACCCGTAAATCAGAACGTGACATGGAAGCAATTGAAGTCTTCCTTCGCCGATTGACGAACGCCATTCATGTACTCCATACAGGTATATTCGTGCCTGCATCCCCTAATGATTGGCATTGTTCAGAGCGGTATTGCGGATATTGGAATATATGCCCAATGGTACAAAAACGCAAGGCCATATTTACTTCTAAGAAATCTTAATAATTTCTCTTGACACAGGGATATCACTTTGCTATTCTCCTTGGCAGGAGAAAATAAATGCTATCAATCGCACTGAAACCGCTGCCAAAACTCAAAGTTGGCGATGTTGTTGTGCGGTATCTTGCAGGTGAAATTAGGCAAGAAATGTATGTTACTGAAGTCACTTCTGAAAAGATATTTTGTGGCCCTTGGGAGTTTGATCCTGTAACTGGAAGTGAAATTGATGACGATCTTGGATGGGGGCCGCCTCCAAAAAAGACTGGCAGCTATATCGTGAAAGAGGATGCTTAAGCTTAAATGCCAATTTTGCAGCAAGGAATTTTTAGTCAAGGCATGTAGGGCTAAAACGGCTAAGTTTTGTTCAAATGAGTGTCGTAAAAAACAAAAAGCCATTGGCAGAAATAAACCAGGAATCTGTCCAGCTTGTGGGAGAGAACATTGGCGAAGCAAAACCGGGATGTGCTCAAGATGTTATAGATGCCGCTATCGTAACACGGAAGCTGGCAGACGAACAGTTGCTCAAGCGGATAAGGCGTATGCGAAAAGGCTCTGGAAGAAAAACCCAGACAAAAGGCGGCAGTGGGTCTATAACTGGCAAACGAAAACAGGCCAGCTTATCCCAGTTGAACTCTGGCAACTTAGGGTCGCGCAAAAGAGGCTTGAAGCTGCATTGGAAGCAACCAAGAACGGTGCGCCAGTTCGCAAGCCAAGTGAACGCCGTTGCAACCAAAGTATTAAACGGCGAGATGGATATGGACTCGGCCAGAGTGTACGCATCGCTGACAAGGGTGTTAGCACAGGCAGCTTCCATAGAAGTAACTAGGTCTAGGTTCTTGAAACAAGCACCAGACTTAACGATTGATGATGATATGATTGAAGGAGAAGACAAATGAATAAGACATTACAAATCAAACAACAGAAGCAACAGCGGCAGAAGTGGAGGTATTCGCTTGAATGCCGCTTTCCAAAGAAAATCAAAATGGCGGCTGACAGATGTAGGAAAGCTTTTAAGGACGCGGAATATGGAAGTTTTGTATGGTGCTGCCACCACACAATACGAATTGAAAAATTAACCGAGTTAAATGCAGAAGTTAGGATTAGGTATATCCTAATGTATAAAAACGAAAGCGAAAAAGTTGTTAGACTCAACAACTTCCGGCCTGTTAAGAGTAAGCTTTCTCACGAATTCATACAGGATTATGCACCTGCTTGGAGTTCACGACACACTGCCTTTAAAGAAAAATGGGGTAAAAAACTTGCAAGCATGCACCGTAAAGATGTTCCAAACCATACATTTAAGAGAGGGAGTATATTTTAAAAAGGTGAACGGCAAACTCCATTTTGATTTTGTCCGAAATGTTGGATTGTGTTCAGGTGATATAGCTAACCTGTATCTAGGCAAGGTTGGTTTATATACACCTGTCCTGCTGAAGATTGCTAAGAACGAATTTGACAATGATCTACTCAAGAACGAAGGAGATATCCTAAAAGAACTTGTACCGAAGCTTAAACAGGACTCTTGGAGTTACTTTGTGCCACAGGTGCTGGATAGCTTTCAGATTCAAAGCACGAATGGCGACCAGCGACCTTGGTGCAATGTGCTTGAATTCTTTCCTGGGTTCTTTGATGGAGAATCAATTCGTAAACTGAGCACAGGTGTTGATGGCAGGACACTGGTTTGGATGTGGAAACGTCTCTTGGGACTGTTAAGTTGGGTACATCATCATGGATATGTTCATGGTGCTGTGTTGCCGCCACACGTCATGTACTGGCCTGACGGGAGCAAAAAGGATGAGCGAACACATACATTAAGGCTGGTGGATTGGGCCTATGCATTAAATTACAAGACACAGAAAAAACTTATTGCTTGGGTTCCTGATTACCGAGATTTCTATCCACCAGAAGTTATAAAAAAGAGTACAATTGGGCCAGCAACGGACTTATATATGGCTGCGGCGACCATGATTTATCTTGCTGGCGGCGATGTAAAAACAAAAAAGTTTCCTTCGCGCATTCCGGCGCAAATCTCAGCAGTAATCAAGAAGTGCTTGCAAGACAACTACAACAAACGGCCACAAAGTATGGGAGAATATTTCGATACTTTTGCGGCCACATCAGTTGACGTTTACGGGCCGCGAAAATTTCACGAATTCAAACTGCCGATAGGATAATGAAATGAAACTAGCAGACTTGCATATCGGACAGCCAGATACAATATGTGATTTTTGCTCTGGCCCTCTTGGTGAAAAGCCAAGACTTTATCATGCTGTGTTACGAGCTATTATTCCACTTGAAGATGCAATCATAAAGGACGATGGTGAATGGTTGGCATGTCCATCTTGTGCTAATTTGAAAGATAGTAATCGTTGGAAAGAATTGTTGGTACGCTCTGTTGACTCTATCATGCGAATAAATAATGTCCCAGAAATAGAACGTCCTGAAACAATAAGGCGTATTTATTCAATCTGGCAAAAAGCTTTTGAATTGAAAGAAAATATAGAAAAGGAGACGTAACATGGGTGGTGGTACTTACAGTGATGATGTATATAGGAGCAGCACTACTGCCAGAAAATCGGCAGGTACTCCTGATTTCGCCTATACAGCAACGGCTGCGGCAACAAAGCAGGTTCATCCTAACCTTGATCCAAAGAGGATCAATTCAAAACCATTCGGTAAGCTTGAGAGCCGTGATTCAGTCGAGCATCCTGAGAGCAATGCAGTGCTCATGTGCTTCGATGTAACAGGTTCCAACTTTGATAGGGCTGTTGATGCGCAGAAGAGACTGTCAAATCTCATGGCACTTCTGACAAAATATCTACCAGACCCACAGGTTGCAATTGCAGCCAATGATGATTACAAAGTTGAAAAGAGTGGAGCAATCCAGTTTTCTGACTTTGAATCAGACAACCGTATTGATGAGCACATAAGAAACGTGTGGCTTGTCGGACTTGGTGGTGGTAATGACGGCGAGAGTTATTCGCTATTACTTTACGCCGCAGCCAGAAAGACAGTGCTTGACTGTGTTGAGAAGCGTGGTAAGAAAGGCTATATGTTCATGTATGCCGATGAGCCTTTCTACTCTGTAGCCCATCACAGGCATAACGAGCACAAAGCAGTAGTGGAGAAAGAAGAGGTCAAGGCTGTTTTCGGTGATGATATTGAGGCTGATATCCCATTGGCTGATATTATCGAAGAAGTCAAACAGATGTATAATCTGTACGTCATTTGGCCGCAAGGTGGCTTTAACCATGCCAGAGAACAGTACGTGGAGTTGTTTGGCGAAGAATCGGTTATCACTTCACAGCATCCAGACCTAATTTGTGAACTGGTAGCAAGTATTGTGGGCTTGAATGAGTCCAAGATTGATGCTACCAGTGCAGTAAAGGACTTGGTTGCTGTTGGCTTGAGCCATGACAAGGCTTCATCCATCGTTGGTGCGGCAAGCACTGCGCTTGCTGTGGCTGGTTCAACCACTCAGGAGGGGCTTCAAGACTCTAAAACAATGATGAGTAAAACTGTTAAGACAAAATCGCTACTAGAAAGGATGGAAGAAATTCCATCCATATCTAGCCCAAAGATTGAAGATTTAGCAAGTCGAGCAAAAAATGTGCTTGGCTTTAACTTCTTGGCTGACAGGGTTCTTCCTGCCAAGACTCTCAGTGCGGTGTTGAAAGAACTTGATATTCAGCCATATAAGCAGTCAACTGTTGATAGTTATAAGGCTGCTAAATTAGCTGAAGTTAAGGCAAGCCGTGAAAAATCATCAAGGCGTGGCCTTTATGGAATATCTGAACGTGTTCTATGGAAGCGTGTGCCAATTAGTGAGTATAAAAAGGCGATTCCTGAATTTGCACTCCGTAAAGCTGTACAAGTGAAAGAAGCTAATCCTCATGCGCAGCTTTTTGTGGAGGAATTACAGGTAGTGCGTTCACGGCCTGTGGCGCGTGATTTTGACCCATTCCTTGTTGCTTCGACGGGTACAGAAACGTTCTATATTGAAGTATGGGATGAGAAGAAATTCGAGTCAAGGCTGTATTAAAAAAGCGGGCTTTTGTCCCGCTTGTGGGCGATGAAGGTTAGAAATTACCGGTCTGAGCAGCCATAAATGCTCCCCATCGCCCACAAGGGAGACAAAAATCATGAGTATGGAGAAACTAATCAAGCGCACCATTTATGTTGCCACTTGCCCAGGCTATGGCAAGAAATGTGATACCAAGGTGGTAAAAGAATCAGACCCACCTAAAGAAATCTTGTGTATAGCGTGTGGCCGATGGGTTCAGTTTGAAGAGGTATCATATATTGGCAAAGAGATTGGTGACACAAGTAAGGAGATTAGCGAGTGATAGAGGCAGAAGAACATCAAACCATACCGAATAAGTATTATGATATCTTAGGGCGTATTATGGCCGACCCGCGATATGAAGCTGGTCTTCTGTATGGAGTACCACGTAAAGGCCATTCGGAGGGTACTGTAGGCAAGCACCTTGTTGATTTGCAATGTAACCTTATAAAGATGCGTACAGGTGGTATCGTGGATATTGAAGAAGATGAATACTGGAAACTCTTACTCCTGATTCATATCCACGACATCATGAAGTATTGCTGTAAGCATGATTCGCCTATCATTGATCCACAAAGCCATGCATCGCTAGCCAGGAAATTCTTAGCCGAATTTTCGGATGATGAAGACTTGCAGAACATTGTGCAAGCGCATGATGAGAACCTAGCTTTGTGGCAACAGCAGAAATCAAGAGGTAACTATAGAGCTGATAGGCTTGAAGAACGAATTATTGATAAAATTAAGGACATCGAACTTCTCCTATTATTCCAAATTATTGATGGTTTTACCGACGGGAAAACAGATAATCGGCCTATGTTGCGCTGGTTTGTAGACCAAGTAAACTGCTACGTAGCTACGCCGCGAGTTTACAAGGCATTGGAGTTGTTTGGGCTATGATTTGGGCTATGAAATGTTTCTGGTTGTGGTATTGGAATGAGCATGTCAAAGACTGCATATTTTGTAAGCTATGTTTGGCTTGCATAGCACTCAATTTGCTTTCGTGTTTTGTATTAATAATTTATGGAATACTGGTGGGCAAGATATACATATGAACAAAGCTATCTTAGTGGCTGGTTTAGCCTGGGGTGATGAAGGCAAAGGCGCAGCCGTTAACTACCTGTGCCGTGAATATGGCGCAAAGTTAATAGTGCGTTATAACGGCGGTTGCCAGTGTGCTCACAATGTGGTGCTTAAAGATGGCATGCACCATATATTTGCGCAATTTGGTTCAGGTACTTTGATACCAGAAGTGCGCACATTCCTGTCTCGTTTTATGATGATAAATCCTGTCTCTATGCTCCATGAAGCCGAAGTCTTGAAAAACACTGGCATAGATGACCCGTTTAATAGCTTGACTGTAAGCGATAAGTGCTTAGTTGTTACTCCATTCGATAAGGCTATGAATGTCATAAGGGAAAAAGTTAACAAGCATGGCTCATGTGGTGTTGGCATTGGCGAGACAAGATACTATCACAATACATATGCGAATGATGCGTTATTTGCCGGTGATTTGAGAGACAAAACTATATGTAGTCTCAAGCTAAAATTAAAACGGCTACGTATTCACGATGAAGCAGAAAGACTGTACAAGCAATCATTGACTGGGAATCTATATTTCCCATCATTTATTGATGATTTGGTTGAACAATACTATTCATGGTCTTATACTGTTTTTGTTCATAACTGGCTACTAAAAACGCTTATTGAGTGGAACGGCAAGCCGGAATCAGTAATCTTCGAAGGAGCACAAGGTATCCTTCTTGATGAGCGAGATGAATTTTTGCCGCATAACACATGGTCTAATACTACGTTCGAGAATGCTGATACGTTGCTTAAGGAAACTAAATTTGATGGAGAAGTAACACGAATTGGCTGCATTCGTTCTTACATGACACGTCATGGTGTAGGGCCATTCCCAACAGAGGATAAAAAACTGTCCAAAATTACGGAATTGCACAACAATGATTCTGGATTTCAGGGAGCCTTCAGGCGCGGTCACTTCGATATGGCATCAGTAGGTCACGCATTGGATATTTGTGGTGGGGTTGATGAAATTCATATGTCACACCTTGACCAATTACCAAAGATATATCCTGGTGTTAACGAAGATGCTTACATAAGCAATATCGAGAGACTTCTTGAAACACCGATTACTGTAACAGGCCATGGGCCTACTGCTGAAGATAGGAGAAAACGAGATGTTAAAGGCATTGTTGCCAGAAGACGGAGCACTCAAGAACGCGCTAGGATATCAAGCGGCACTGAGAGGCAAACCGCAATCGGAGAATCCATATCTACCCGGCAGACCTAAATTCAAGCTGCTCGATGGCTCTGATTTGGTTTGGGCGCATGGATGGAGTCTTGGGAAATTAGAAAAGGAAAAGAAATGAGGTCAGCCAAACCAGAAGTTGTATGGGAGTGGTATTCCTTTTGCTCTAAACATGCAGAGTATCAGGAAAGCTGCGGAGCATGTAATGCTGGACGTTGGATAAATGAAAGCGAAACTGAATTCAATAATTGGCTTTGGACGTACTCGCCTAGGATTTGGCGTAAATGGGCTAATCGTGACAACATAAGCGGTTGGCGAGAATGGTTCCGAAAAAACAAATGGAAAAGAGACATAATAAAGTGAAAGATTTTCTTGAACAACTGAATGATAAGATTGCGCCAATAACACGTGCATGGAAAGAAGCAGAAATAGTGACTGTTACCATAGGTCGTGAGGGTTTTGGTGTTGACACAGATAATGAATTGGTGGTGGATGTGCGCTTGAAATTGAAGAAATAATTTCTCTTGACATTTGTTTTTCTGCTCTGATATTGTTGTGTCAGGAGAAAAACAAATGAAATTTACGCCTGGATTTTTTGAAGTTGAAGTTTCACCTGTTGACGAAGCCATAAGTCTACTTAAGTACGTAATCTCTCGCTGGTGCAGTAAGAATCCTATGCACCCTACGTATCCTCGTAAAACCTGTGCCGAGCTAATGCAGCATTTGGCTGTAGCTGGCAAGGATTACCTTAAAACCATTACTAAGGATTTTGATAACAAGACTATCTATGCTGAACGTCCGATGATTCAGCTTTCTGGTTTTGTTGACCCTGAGCCTACGGTGTGGCTGTTGGGTTGGAGGGCAGGAGAAGAGACGCCTATCCATGACCACGGTTCAAGTGAAGTCGGCATCCATGTCTTTGAAGGGGCAGTATCAGAGCACATTTATGTGCCTGAGCAACCGATGTCAAGCATTGGAGACATGGCTAAGTATCGTACAGTAGTGAGAGAGTTACTTGAAGGTTCTACCGTTCGCATTACATCGCCGTACGTTCATCTTTTCACAAAGACATGTGAGGGACATGATTGCGTTCATGCAACTACGCTCCACTGCTACTGGCCGAGACTTTTGACAATGGATTACTTCACTGTTGTCGAAGGTGAGAAGCTGAAGTTCACTGATGTTTGGGCAGATCAAGGATAAAAAAGGGGCCGGATGGCCCCTTTTTTTCTCTTGACATTTACCCATTAATATTGATATTCTTTCAGATGACAAACAAAAATCAAATAGGAGATTAGTAATGGATTGTCAGTTAGAAAAAAAGGGTTCTTTCAGGGCTTCGCTTGCAGTTGTCGGGAATCCTGGTCGTTGCGGAAATCCAACAAACCAGGATTTTGGCTACGAAGTAAAAATTGGAATCAATGCGGATTCGTTGGATGACAATGATTTCGTGTTTGACCACAACCAAATTCAGGCTTACTTCAACTCGCTTATGGTAAAAGCGATAGTAATTCCATCCTGTGAGATGCTTGCACTGCGGGCGCTGAAATACTTCTATGATGCGCTTGCAGAAAAACCGAAATACATCAAGGTCAGTGTCATTGCTGATTCAGTCTCACACAATGTTGTTTGGGACAATGAGAAAGCCGAAGGCCCGCCGGAAGTTCCCGAATCGAAATCACTCACAAAAGGCTTGGCAGAGTTAGCCAGAGAGGCTGCTTAAGAGGCTGATAAAATAATTCTCTTGACATTGTTGGTTTATGCTGGTATCTTTTTGGTGTGAACAATAAACATAGTACGCGGGTAGCTCAGTTGGTAGAGCACTCTCCTGATGCCGTGGCTACGGCTGGGAGAGAGGACGGGGGTTCGAATCCTTCACCGCGTACCAATCCTTTTCGCTTCAGATGGCGTGAAAAACTCTACTGTCAAACAGGAGTGTACATAGAACGCTGGTATTTTGAAACGCCACTTGGTTCTATTCGCTTGCATCATTGGCTTCATTCCGATGATTCCAGAAACTTCCATGATCATCCTTGGTGGTTCATTACGCTTGTCCTGAGAGGCGGATATACAGACGTTTCGCCTAGCGGCACAACAGTAATGAATGTTGGCAAGATAACCTTCCGTCCCGCTAATCATCAACATACTGTACAGGTGAACAAAGGCGGCTGCTGGACTGTATTACTGACAGGGCCGAAGATTCGGAAGTGGGGGTTCTGGGTTGGCAAGAAATTCAAGAAGGCCAACAAGTATTTTTTGGAGCATGGGAGACATGTTTGTGATTGAATGGCCACCAATTACGAATCCAAAACGTAGGCCAGATAAGGTCTACATCCGTTTTGGGCGCTGGTCTTTGCGTTCATATAATCATGCTACAGATGAGAAAGAACGTGGCGTGTCGGTTTACAATGCGCGATTCACCAGTGATGGCCTTGTTGAATTGCTGTACGATACAGACCCAGACGCCAAACAATGCAGGAAGCGTCTTTCTGGCCGAGTGGCTTTTGTGGTCACTGGCGAAGTCGCTGGATACGGCTCCGATAGAGAACCATTGCTTAGGAGAATCAAGAATCTTCCATATGCGATTGCATATGAGTCGATGCCAAATTTGAAGGAGTTTTATTCTGTTGTTTAGGAGACAAACAGATGCCAAGGGTAAATAGTAAGAATAAGAGTATAGTTCAAGAACTTACTGAACTTACTAATGCGCTGAAAGAATCAGACACACCTGAATCCATGATTAAGGAATCTTGTGACAGGTTGATTGTTGAGGCTGCTGTAACTGCTGCCGATGATGTTCTTATGGAATTCAGTGATGGTAGTGTTGAGCATATTGACATGCTCACTGCGGATACAGCTTACAGGTTTGCAGAAAAAGTATTAATGGCACAACGTGCTAGGCGTTCGCGCCAATTGTTCGTTGATGAAATGGGGCGTTCTAGTGAATAGCTATAAGGAAATTGAACATAATGTGGATAGAAATGTCTGTATCTATGAGCAGATTACATAACGTACTAGTCTTGTTAGTGCCACCAGTTATTCTAGGACTGGCAGTGGGATTCATGATTAGGTTGCTGTTTGGGAAATCCAAGGAGTAAAATAATTGTATGAGCAACGAACCTGAAGTGATCGAACCACGAACTAATTTAACTGAATTAGTTCCAATGCCAAGTGCTGGCACAATGATGTTTCAGCCTCTTGAATTTACAGAGGATCAAAAACAAATCATCAAAAAGATGTGCCAAGCCGAAGGACTCACAGATGATGAGTTTGCTATGTATTTGCATGTCTGTAAGCGGCGTCGGCTTGATCCAATTTTACGCCAAATCTATGCCACTAAACGCAAGGTAACAAAGCGTGAAGGTAATAGAGAATGGAAAGAAGAAACTGTTGTCATCATGACAGCGATTGAAGGTTTAACAGCGATTGCCGATCGTACAGGCACATACGCACCTTCCAGCAACCAAAGCAAGTTTGAGTTTGCAAAACCGGCCGACAAGATTCCTATTTCTGTAACAATCTGGCTTAAGAAGTTTGTGCGCGGCGAATGGCATGAATTTCCTGCTACTGTCTACTGGGAAGAGTACAACCAAGATAATTTCATGTGGCGCAAGATGGGAAAGAATCAACTTGAGAAGTGCTGTAGGGCTAAAGCATTACGCCAGGGCTGGCCAGAGGATTGCGGTGGTATCTATATCCCAGAAGAATTCAACCAAGAAGTGCAGGATGAGACGCCTAAACGTAAAGAGCGTGAGCGTGGTTCCATCAGTAAACTGCATGAATCGAAAGAAGAAAATCGTGGGCACGGTGCTGAAGGCATTAAAGAAGCACTTGAGAGTGACACACTCAAAACGCAAAAGAAAAGACCACTTGACCAATACAGCACTTCGGTAGAGGCGGCTACGCTAAAGAAAAAGGCCGACAAGCAATGGGTTGATGTCAAGGTCATGGGTGGCACCGCCTATGTCTGGAATGAAGAGGCAATGAAGCATCACAATGAACAGATTCCTCTCACTACGCTTTATTGCTGGCATCAGTCGCTATTTGAGGCTTTACTGCTGAAACCGAAAAAGGTTGTGCTCTCTGTATCCAGCAAGGCAGACGCTAGGTACTCGCCTATCATTGAAGACATCTTGGCGGTTGATAATAAGAAGTATGAAAAGGGCAAACCATATGTTGAACCTGTTGCCAAGATGGAACCAGCATCCGAAATTTCGGCTATAACGGCAAAAGAACCACATAAGACTGATGCCGAATGGCATACAGAACTGGTTGCGGCACGAACGGAACTTCTTCTAAGGCTGTCTAATATCCTTGAATCATTGTGGCCAGCAAAAGATATGGCTCTACGTGGACTGCGTAACGCTGTTGGTAAGATGCTGTTCAACCTTGAGCGCAAAGACCAACTGAGCGATTTAACATATCCAGCGGCCAAGATAGAAGCAGGTATAGAGGCACTTGAACGGTATACGAAGCTTCAGGAAAAGCCCAAGACAGACCTTGGGACAATGGCTGAAATTGAAATCTACTTCAAAGATGAACTTCAGAAAATTGAAGAAATGGCGGCTACGCCGGAATTGTTTGCATGAACGAACATACACAAAGTGAACTGGATGATATAATAAAAACCCTTCGTACAATCATGGAGGAAACAGTTCTAGCTGGTTATCCAGGCGGCGATAGAGTGCAGACGTTGGTGAATGTGAGAAATATGCGACAGAAATTAGCAGCGATTGCTGATGCTGATTATGTGCTGAATGTTGATGCCACTTGGAAAACCATAAAAGGGGCGTTAAAAGAAGCTATAGTTGAAGTTCTGGAGCATAATAGCGAATACCGTCACAGGACACCACAGGAGAAGATTGACAAATGGAAAGAACTTGTCAAGTGATTTGTGAAACATAGGCTGTATAAGATCGTATTACCAAAAGGGACAACATGTTTCAGTACAGACCTGTGGTTAATAGCCCGTATATGTATAGCATTCAAGCTCAAGAAAACCACAATAATTCAATACGGAACAATCCATAGCAATAAAGTATTAGATTTCCACAGAAAAAGTTCTTGACTAGGTGCTCTGGATGTGCGATAACTATACACATCTTTTGAGCAACCTAACAATGGGATACTAAAGGGAAGGGCTTGGTGCAATGCCAAGCCCTCTCAGGGTTGCTAAAGACCCTGAGTACCTTTCGATGAGTTGGCAAGCCACTGCATTTGTCAAATCGTTAAAAGTCTCACCGTCAGGCCACCTGATAAACCGTGGCGAAAAACTAATCTTACTACTTTTGGCTGATTACACTGATCCATATACAGGTGTGGCTTGGCCGAGCGTGAATTTATTGGCTAAAGATGGGCTTTATGAACGTCGGCAGGTAACGAGAATACTTAATTCGTTAGAGAAAAAAGGTTTTATATCCACTATTCACTCCCTTGGCAGGGTTGTAAATCGGTACAATATAGCCGGTCTGATAACAGAGACAAAAAGTCCTGGTTTAAAAGGTAAATCATCACATGCCAACAAGGACATTTCTGAACCCAACAAGGACATTTTAAGCGCCAACAAGGACATAGCTATGTCCTACGAACCGTCAATAGAGCCTATAAAGCAACCACAATTAATAACTATCCCTCATTTGGATTTGTTTGATAAATGTTGGCAGGTGTATCCACGGCATGAGAGTAAGAAAAAAGCTGAAAAAGCCTATCGCTTGGCTTGTGTGACAGCAAAAAAGAACCTGAAAGACTGTGATGATCCTTGCGATTTTATTTATCAGCGTATTATGACGTATGCGGCTTTTTGTAAACGAACCAATAAAGAAAAACAATTTACACCACATATGGCGACATGGTTGAACCAAGAAAGGTTTATGGATGACCCTAGCGAGTGGGTGGAAACCAATGGACAACAAACTACAAAAGCAGAACGAAGAAACGCTGACATTTCAGAAACAATCAGAAGAGTTTTTGACCCGGCTAGGCATATACCTGGGTACACTGGAAAAAGTTTACCGGACAAAACTCCCGGCCGAGGAAGTTGAGATGTGGTGTGAGACGCTAAAGGATTATTCTCTACAAGAATTTGATAAAGCAGTAAAAAACTTGATCACACATCCACCAAAATACGAACTTGAAGACGGCAGTATCCAGGTGTGGCGTGGTATGCCAAAGCTGCCAGATGTGGTAAGTGTAATGCTTGAAAATCGTGAAGAAGAGATGCGGAAGAGACGCCTTGTAGAGTCAGAGCGTAGGAACCAAGAGTTACGCCAACGTGAAAAACGCCGCCAGGAGCATCCTGAAGAATTTTTTGGGTGGGAAGACTTACTTAAGGAATTCGAGAACAAAATTGGCCCATTTCCAAGGAGCATAGACCGTAATGGCAAGATGGTGCCAATGCGTGGTTGGCCACAGGAACCTAAAGAGTTAACAGATGCTGAGTATGAAGATAGAAAAGAAATGCTTCGTCAACAGAAAAAAATGATTGAATCAAAGTATCAAACATCCGAATCTTCGGACAAAGCAAAATGAAAATGTCTCGCCTTAAGCTAGCGGTACGACAATTCGAGACGTTTTTAATCTCAGAAGAGCTGCGCAAACATGATGGCAACATCTGTAAGACCGCTGAAGCTTTAGGGGAACACAGAAATAACATTAACAGGGCTATTAAGCACCTAGGAATTGATGTAGAGGAAATAAAAAGGGAACTAAAAAATGGCCATAAAGAGGAAATGTGAAAGTAGTTGACCCTGGACACTGGTACAAACTCACGAACCTGGATAGCGGAGTGGTGCTAACAAGTGATTTAGTATTTGTTAAACGTAATATACCACCAGAAAAATATCCAGGCAACAAGAATGCTTGGGCTGGCACAACGATTCAGGAAGTTTGTCGAGCACTGATTGACAGGTGCCAATATGTCAATAACCAAATACGTTGTGGTGAGACAGAAGCTTGTATTACATATCTAAGGAGAGTGATTCTTGAGTTAGAAACTAGAGCGGCGAAGCGACATAACAGACGAATTTTTGTCAGATTGGATATCGAAAATGAGCCAACATGTAAGCTATGCGGCCACATACAGTGCAATGAAACGTGCAGAGAAAAGCCATCTGGGATGGCCATCCCTGATACGGCAGAACGGCATGAGGATTAGCCATGCCGAGAGAAAGTTCCTAGGTTCAGGATGGGATTTTATTGTCATGAAGAATGGTAATGCTTATTGGGTTCACCAAAGGACGGGGGTAAGTCTACGGTCAACTAGGAATATTTAGGTTATGCCAGGAATAGGTATTTATACTTCTGCCATCATTCGTGATGGCAACAGGTTTTTACTCACGCGCCATATTCATATTGGAGTACCTGTATGGTTGATGCCAGGGGGGAAACCTGAACCAGATGAGAGTGCTAAAGAATGTTTGATACGCGAGTTACGAGAAGAGTTGGCTATTGAGGTTTGTGACTGTAGTTTTTATGGGGCTTATCTAAGTGAATTTAATGGTCGTGAATGGGTTGGTCTATTTTTTCAAATAGATAGCTTTACAGGCATTCCAGAAATACAAGAGCCTACAAAACATTCTGATATGGAATGGATGACTCTGGAAGAAATGCAAAAAGTGGCAATAGTGCAACCTGAGATGGGGATTGCGAAGTATATTTTATCAATTAAAAATAATGGTTAAGCCATACTTCCAAGACGAAAGGGCGGGGATAACTATTTACAACTGTCCTGCACAAGAGATTCTTGGCAGTTTGCGCGGAGATTTGGTTCTTACTGATTTTCCCTACGGGATCAATGAAGAATACGACATTTATCAAGATACAGATGAGAACCTGAAGCAGCTAATAGCCGACTTGATACCGTTGATCGGGCAATGTGCGCCAGTGGTATTGATTAGCTGTGGGGTTAAAAATCTTTGGAATTTCCCAAAACCAACATGGCTTTTGAATTGGGTTTGGCAAGGTGGTTCAGGCAGGGGGCCGTGGGGGTTCATCTGCAATCAGCCTGTATTGGCTTATGGGCCAGACCCGCACTTAAAGAACTGTCTTGGTTCGAAACCAGACAGTGTGTTCTCTGGTGAACTAAGCCCACCTAATGGTCATCCATGCCCTAAGCCGCTAAATGTCTGGAAATGGTTCTTATTACGTGGTTCAGTGAAGGAAACAGATTTGGTTATTGACCCATTGTGTGGTTCAGGTATTACCCTTCGCGCAGCAAAAGATTTAGGCCGTAGAGCTATAGGAATAGACATTAGCGAAAAATATTGCGAATTGAGTGCTAAAATGCTTGAGCAGGACGTACTTGACCTGAAACCAGTGGAAATTCCACAACAAGAGGTTGAACAGGAGTTATTGTTTTGAAGTGGTCATTTACATGTGGCGATGTATTAGAGGTTGTTCGAACACTGGATAGTACATCGTTCGATGGATGTCTTTGTGACCCACCATATGGAATTGAATTTATGGGTAAGTCTTGGGATCATGGCGTACCAAGCAAAGAGGTATGGACTGAAGTATTACGTGTTCTTAAGCCAGGAGCATTTCTGATGGCCTATGGAGGTACACGTACACATCATAGGCTTATGTGCAACATCGAAGATGGCGGTTTTGAGATCCGCGATTGCCTGATGTGGCTGTATGGTTCAGGATTCCCGAAGTCTCTTGATATCAGTAAAGCTATTGATAAGGCTTATGGTGTAAAGCGCGAAGATAAATTTGAAGGTGCTTTTGAGCGTAGAAGTGGGCCTACAGGAAACAAAAGATGCGAAAAATGTAATAAGTGGTTAGTTTCAGGTAATCCCTGTAAATGCCCAAGACCACAGGATGCTGCTGTCAGTAATGAAGCTAAAGTTTGGGATGGCTACGGAACGGCTTTAAAGCCTTCCTGGGAGCCTTGTATAGTGGCGATGAAGCCAACTGATGGCAGTTTTGCTGAGAACGCGCTAAAACATGGTATAGCAGGGTTGAATATTGACGCAGGTAGAATTGAAGGTATTCCGCCGTCCGTTCCACAGCCAACGTTTAATAGTCCGACTGGCAAGATTTATGGATTTAAATTTGGGGAAGGACGCAATGGTGAAATGAGTCAAGCCACTGGCCGTTGGCCAGCAAACCTTATACTGGATGAAGAAGTAGGCGAGATGCTGGATGAACAAAGTGGTGAACTTTCTAGCGGTGCTCTTAAACATTATAAAGAAAAACATACCAATGCCAGTTCATATAAAATGAACAGGGACAAGAATTATATTAAAGATATTGATTATGGTGGTGCATCTCGTTTCTTCTACTGTGCGAAGGTTGACAACGAAGAACGTGAAGCTGGAATAATGGGTATCAAACATTTATATGGACAATCTGGTGGTGCGCAGCAAGCTATTAGAGATGGCGATGAGAAATATCTACAAGAAAATATTGGTCTTAATAGAATCAAAACCGTTCGCAATCCTCATCCTACGTTAAAGCCAAAAGACCTTAATCGTTATTTAGCTAAACTCATTTTACCGCCAGAAGGCAATAGAAAAATTCTTTGCCCCTATTCTGGTGCAGGTTCAGAAGTCATTGGAGCATTACTTGCCGGATGGGATGAGGCTGTGGGAATTGATAAAGAACAGTCATACATAGACATTGCCGAGCAGCGATGTAGGCGATGGTTGCCAGAATTATTCGCTTGGTGAAAAATCTCTTGACAGGCTACAAAAGCTATGCTAATTTCTGCCAGCTACTCACAATTTAAGGTCAATGTTCTATAAAGAACTTCCACATGAACACCTGTGTTTGGTGTATTCGGCCAGTTCGCGCTGTTAAACAAAGATATTGCTTGATTCATCATGCTCAGGCAATGAAACAGTACCGTTTGGAACATCCTTTAAGTGAAGAGGCTAGGCGTAGAAGCAATGCACGTGCATATTTACATGTGTACATAAAACGCGGCAAAATAGAGAAGCTACCGTGTGAAATATGTGGTGATCCTAATGTGGAATCTCATCATGAGGATTACTCTAAGCCATTAGATGCTAGATGGCTTTGTAGGCCACATCATGTGATGTTAACTAATGGTCTTCTTGTGCTGCCAGAGAAAATAAAGGAGATTGCGTGAAAACGCTGCTAGAAGAGTCTAAATCGTTCGTGTGTTTGGCTTACGGCTGTGCTGTTGGTACTGTGAGAGTTCCCAAGGGAACACCTGTAGGTACATTAATTAAGCATGGCTGTGGTAGTGAAGCTATTTTATCAGGCGATGGCCGTTCATGGTCATTACGCGCAGTGGATGACCCAGAAGCACCAGAAGTCATAGGGGAACTAGAAGCCCCTGAAGACAGAAAACAAGAGGCTAGAATGGAAACAGAAGTTACTACAAAGAAAAAGCGTGGAAGACCAAAAAAGGTATCGGCTGGTGTTAATGGCGAATCTCAAGTTACACCGGCGACTGTAGATCAAAATGAAGAGATTATATTAGATGAACAAGAACAGAATGCTAACCTGTTGAGGAATATAGAAGCTGAGTGTCCATTTGAAGCTGGCACAGATGATTTTACGCTGTGGTGCGAGACTCAGTTTGATAAACGCAAGAAATCTGTAGAAACACAAGTACCAGCGAAACCGAGACGTGGACGTAAGGCCACAGCTATTGTCAAGAGCGATGAGCCATTATTCGACAAAGAATTTATTGCCGAAGCTAAACAAAATGATAGAGGTATTGATAAAGATCTTGTTAAAGGCGGCGAGAGTTTCTTTAATGCTATAAAGAAACTTGTTTTGGCCAGTGACAAAAATTATTACAAAGCCCTTGGCTTCAAGTCATTCGATACTTACCGTGAAACAAAAACTGCCTATTCGCGCAGTCATATTGGACAAGGTATCCAGGCTTATAAGGCACTCCACGGCAGAATCTCTGATGATACATTGGCCAGCATTCCTGTTCCTACCGCAGTTCTATTGACTAAGATTCCAGAATCGAAGCTTACCGCTGAAGTGATTGAGGCGGCTGCTACAATGAAGATTCAGGACTTTAAGGAAAAGAAATATCCTGAAGTCATGAGTCAGCTTGTAGATGCTACTACTGGTGAAGCGCAACATGTGCCACAAGAAGAATGGGCATGGATTTCACGTTTACGTGTTCATTCGCCGGTTGCTGAACGGTGGAAGAAATTAATGGATATGGCAAAGTGGTATGCATCTGGCTTAGTTGATGAAAACGATGTGTTTGGTAATTTTGATTTGAATGAAAAAGCCATACTTGCGATATGCATGGAATGCTCATCAACATGGGAGGCAGAATACCAGTTGTACTTGGGAAAGAAAGCAGAACAAGAGGCGAATGCTGGTGATGAGCCTGCGTTTTAAATTATGCGCCAAAGACCCAACAAGGTCAAACAACAACAGAAGAACCAGCATTCTAAAGGAGTCCGAAATTTCGGAGGTAAAATGCCTATTAATTCATACAATGAGCCTGGGTGGTCTTTTGGTAGTTACAAAATATCATCACCGCCGCCGCAGCCTTCACTAAGGGAGCAATATCTGGTAAATGCTTATCGTGAACTGACAATTATTGCAGAATTTATTCATGGTGGTAGTTATCATGGGAACAGAGAAAAAGTTGAACAAACAATTCATGCGCTTGCCATGATTGACCTAAAAAGAGCAATAGAGCAGATGCCGCGCAACACTGAAAAGATAGTTGAGCGTGTAGTGGTTGGCGACCCTATCAATCAGATAATGAGTGAGATATATAAACCATGAATATAAATGGCCGCGAAGTTTCAGATGAAGATTATAAGCTTGTACAGAGATATGGGCAACTAAAGAGTCTTGCATACTTAGCACATGGTGGTGGTTCATATAAACCTGAAGAGTTGACTCAAATTGTGCATGCAATGCTTCTAATGGAATTAAAGAATGCCATTCTTAATATGCCGCGTCCAGTAGAGCGCATCATAACCAATGACCCAATCAATGAAGCAATGTCACAGGTATATAAGTCATGAAGTGGTTTAGTTGGTTTCTAAAGCCTGCCGAAAAAGAATTGAAGGCTGGAATTTGCCAGTGTGGGCATATCAGGTGTGGGCATAAGCGAGGCAAAGGCGAATGCACAGTGATCTACGGCAAGGTTAGGAACGATGGCCTAGAAGCGCCTTATGGCGCACTATGGAAGTGTGCTTGTGATATCTACATTCCTGATGGGGACGATAATAATGGTGGTTCTACTCCTACACCAGACCCAGAGTTAGAAGAACTGAGAAAGTTGTTATGACATCAGATGAGCAGTTCGCGTTTGATCTTCAAGTATTCCAAGGCCAATTACTGAATATTATGGATGAATACTTGGCTGAATGGGAAGCTAGAGAAAGGCTGAAAGCTTGTGGGCTGCCGCCGCAGTTTGGTAAGTGTATAACGAATGAGTGGGAATTCTGACTGAAGCCAAGGAAGCCAATCCGAAAAATCAGCAGTAAGCAGCGGAAGCGGCAAGCGGCACTAAATGAGATTCGCGTTAGATGGTGGAATGAAGGTAAGACAACTTGCGCATTATGTCATAAATTAATTTATTTCTTTTGGGATTACACATTAGACCATATCCTACCACGTGGCATGGGAGGTGGCAAGCGAGACGATTCTGAGGCAAATCTTCAGCCTGCCCACTATTTATGCAACACTCTAAAGGGTTCGAAACGAACCTAAAATTTTCTCTTGACAATCCACAAATGAAGGTGCTAGCGTCATTGTATGCTGGAATTTGACTTCATTTATCTGGCTATTGTTGTGTCCATAGCCATTGTGTGTTGGCTTATTGTCACACAAATCTGGATTCCCATAGCGAAAAACCTTCCTCTATTCCCCGCGTTTAAAACTGAGGCACAGCGTCTTAGTGATGAAATGGAACACTTTAGACGCGATCAACTTGTAAAAGAAATCGAACGGGCGCGGCTTGATAAAACAGAAGCAGAGCTAGAGGCTGAACTTTTTGAGACACGTAAGAGTGCCGAACAAAAACGGCAAGAAGTTATAAAAAAACAGGAGACAAAATGAAAGGCTTTAACATTTTCAAGATTGTTGGTGTTGTAATCGTGGTGTTCATTGGTATTTGGGGTTTAGCTAACATGCTTGTTAGTGTAGATCAAAACGATATCATGGTCATTCAGAATCCAGCGACAGGCCATCTGACATGGTATACAGGCGGCGGTGCTCACTTGCAGTGGTTTGGTAAGGTGACGAAGTATCACAAGCGTACACAGTTCTGGTTCAGTAGCAGCAGGCCAGACCAAAAAGACAAAGACAATTCCATCGTTGTTAGGTTCAATGATGGTGGGCATGCTAATTTGTTTGGGTCAATCGCTTGGGAAATGCCACTTGATGAACAACACCTGAATCTCATCCATCAAAAATATGGCAGTCAAGAAGCCGTGGAGCAACAGCTTGTTAGAACAATTGTAGAAAAGTGCGTCTATATGACTGGCCCACTGATGTCATCTGCTGAGAGCTATGCCGAACGGCGTAATGACTTGATTCAACTTATTGAAGATCAAGTTCAGAATGGCGTCTTACAGACTCAGACAGTTGAGACAAAACAAGCTGATGCAATTACAGGTGAACAGAAGACTGTTAGTGTGGTTCAGTTGAAGACCGGCCCAGGTGGTGTATTTTTGCGTCAAGAAGAATCGCCGCTTAGGTCGTTTGGCATTAAGACATTTAATCTATCACTTAACAATGTCAAATATGATGATCGTGTAGAAGCACAAATTCAACAACAGCAGCAGGCTAAGATGCAGGTACAAACTGCTATTGCTAACGCCAAGATGGCAGAGCAAGCCGCAATTACAGCACAAAAGAATGGCGAAGCTAAAGCAGCGGAAGCCAAATGGGAACAGGAAGTTATCAAAGCTAAAGCTGTTACCGAAGGCCAACAGAAACTTGCCGTGGCTGAGTTAGATGCTAGGGCAGCGGCACAGTATAAACAGGCTGAGATACTACGTGGTGAAGGCGAAGGCGCGTACAAAAGGGCAGTAATGCAAGCTGATGGTGCTCTGGACAAGAAGCTTGCGGCATGGATTGAAATTGAGAAAGCTTATGCGGCTGCTTTAGGTCAGTATCAAGGAAACATTACGCCACAAATAGTTTCTGGTGGTAGCGGTGCAGGCGCGAACAATTCATCTCTTGACTTTATGACTTTACTGAAAATGAAGGCAGCGAAAGACCTAGCGTTAGATATGAGCCTGCCTAGCGGTAATGGGACAAAAAAGAATAAGCCGTGATGTGAAGGAAAACTAAAGTGATATGGCTTTAATAGGCTTAAGCTTTTAGTAAAGGAGACAAAATGATTGAGACATTTGCTGTATTGCTAATGGCTGTGTTTTTTGTTGCTCTTGTATGGAAGACACGGAGTTGGTTGTTTGTAGTGTTTTTGTTTGCACTGCCTATCTTCGCACAAGATTGCGACAGGATTGTTACTGATAGTGCAGGTATGTTGAATGGCAAAACAGCAGACGTTCAACAGGCTGCAAATACTCTAATCAATCAAGGTGCTGATGTTCGTGTGCGCACATTGCCGAGTTCTGGCGGAAATCTGGATTTAGCCGAGAACGCCATCGAGAAGTCTTGTCCATCATGGCAAGGTGCTAACTATACTCGCAAGAGTACGCTTGTGGTTCTTATGGTATCGAAAGACCGCAAGCTTGGTCTGTACTATGGTGCGGCATGGCATAATGCTTTTGATGCACACTGGAACCGCATTAAAACAGACTACATGGTGCCAAGATTTAAAGATGGTAACTTTGCTGGTGGATTCATTGCAGCAGAGGAACAGCTAGCTAAACGTATAGTGGCGTCCAAGGATGAAGCACTTAAGCCAGTTACCAGTACAACTGTTAATCAAGCAACAGATGTTTCTGGGATATGGCCGATAATGTGGGGTCTTATAATTGCTTGCAGTTTTGGCTTTGGCGTATGGTCATGGGTTCTATGGCGTATAAGGCGCAACAAGCGGCTTGAAGATATTCAGACTGCACAACAAGTGGCAGTAGCTGATCGCAACGAAGCTGCTAGCACATTGAATGTGCTTGGCGATAAGATTGCCACTATGACAGCGGCTGGTGAAATTGTGTCAGAATTAGCTAATACATACTTCAAGTCTGCGAGTGAAGCTTATGGACGCCTTGGTAGCTTGATTACAGATCCCACAACGGAAGGGATGTCTAAAGCCCAATATGAGGTAATTTCAAAGCAGTATAGAAAAATATTAAACACTATCCAAAAGGCAACAATAATTCTAAATGGCGGTACGCCAGCGGAAGTGCCGATAACATCGAGCAGCGATAAGCCAGGGACTGTGTATGATGCGAGTCAGATGGGAAGAACAGACAAAAAGGCACAACCAATACCAGCACCTGAGCCTACACCAAAGATGCCAAGTCAGGACATCTATCCTGCTTATTATCATCCACAAGAAACCAATGTGGTAGTAATTGATACGCCTGTGTTTGAGCGTGAACGTGAAGCTGAGTATGAGCCATCTGTCCACCGTAAGAGCAGCGATGACGACAGTAGCCCATCATCCAGCAGTGGTGGTTCTTCATCATGGTCAAATTCTGAATCAAATTCCGAATCTGAGTCCGGCGGTTCATCAAGTTTTGATTCTGGCAGTAACGATTCAGGTGGTGGTAGTAGCGATTTCTAAAGGTATTTACCAATGGCCCCACAGAAGGTATCAGTTGAATTTTGTAGATGGCTTCAGAACTACATGGAACAGTTACTATCTGAGGAAGATGTTAACTCTTTCATAGTGGAAGCGCATATGCAGGCTGAAGTAGAAAAGGCGATTGCGCCAGTGAAAAGACAACACTCTAAAGTTTTTAAGGCGGCGGCAGGGGCAAAAGACAATGATTAAACAATGGTTCATCTTCGTAGGGGTTGGAGTTTGTCTATATTTAGTAGGACTTACTCCTACATTGGTTGACTTATGGAAAGAATATGGCCACAACTTTAGGTTTGGAAGGAAAACAAAATGACCGGGATAATTTCAAAAATTCGGACTCTCACACTTGGCTCTATCCATGATTTATTGGATGAGGCTATAGACCTTAACTCACCATCGGCACTGCGGCAATACGTGCGTGATCTGGAAGCAGCACTAGACAAGATGCGCAATGAAGCCGCAATTCAAGCTGGCCAGATTCGCACTCTAACACGTGAGATTGGCGACTTGCAGCACAATATTGAAACCGAGACTGTTTTGGTAACGAAAATTCTTGCTGGGAATGCGCCTAATAAAGATACAGTGGCTAGAACCAAGGCGGCTACTATCGTCAATTGGAAGAAAGAGTTGACTAATAAGCAAGATGCATTGGAAGCACAAAAGAAAACGTCTGCGGATATTGATAGTGCTGTGGCCAAATTGGATTCCAAGCATACATTAATGGTTCAGCAGGTGCGTGAACTTGAGCGTATTGACCGCGATAGCAAGGCGAAAGAACAGGCGGCATCTTCGCTTGAGCAGGCAGGTAAGCTGGTTGGTAATGGTTCAGGCATTTCCATTGATGACATCAAAGGGAAGATGAATGCTAGAAATGATGTAGCCAGTGAGAAATTTGAAAGAGCGATGGGAGCAGTACAGGTTGAAGATGAGGCAACGGCTTCAACAGAAGTGGATGATCTTCTACAATCACTGCAACCAGGAAAGTAATATGCCGACAGAAGAATGTGATGACGAAATAGCGCGGACTCAAGCCTTACAAGAGTTGATAGCAGCAACAGTTGCGGCACTTGGTGAAGAAAAAGCCAAACCGTTTGAACTTGATGCCTACTTTGAAGGTGTCGAGACTTGCGGGTTAGAAGTATTCTGTCCAAGAGTGAGGCTAGTTAAGAGATGATCCAGTCATTGAAATGTCCTGAAAAGGGATGTGACAGTATCCAACAAGTGTGGATTTCCTCAAGTCTAATGCCTAGTACGGAATACGAGATGATACGTGCATGCAATAAGCACAAGAAGAAATACACAAAACTTTGGAAGGAGCACGTTGAGGCGTGTGAGAGAATAGGAATTACACCATAATGGAAAACATAAAAGTAAAGAAAGAAGAATTACTGAAGGTGCTAAAGGAGAACAGAGCTAAACACCGCGAGATTTTTCTTGAAGCATTAGAGGGCTTCCGCAAGAAAGCTATTACCGAATTCGAGAAAAGGCTTGAGGCGGCAAAGGCAGGCAAGCATTTTGATATTGCAATTGCTTTGACTTTACCTCAAGATCAAACTAAGGACTATGACCGCGCTATCGGTATGCTTGAGATGGCGATTGAAGATGTCGTTGAACTTGGCGAAGCAGAATACGCGCAA
>WNFJ01709570.1_pt3 | contig 29717 bp, 24 predicted proteins | sample 5400461 | NCBI WGS metagenome assembly WNFJ01 (sample SAMN13153349, study PRJNA577476) | soil metagenome | isolation source: 115 cm saprolite on Douglas fir-dominated hillslope | place: USA:California | collected 2013-09-17
TTGTGTCCCCAGAACACCCCTTTCATCTTGCGCAGATCGGATTCGGCGATGAAGGCGCCTTCGCTGGCGGGCTTCAGGTCCACGCCGCCCAGGTTCACGTCGAGCGTGTCCTCTATGGGCGTGACCACCAGATTGGCGCCGGTCGAGCGCAGCTCTGCGCTCACCTTGTCTCCGATGCCCGCGCCAACGGCGATCATGGCTGTGGCGATGCTCATGCCCAGAGCTATGGCCAACAGGGCCAGCGTTTTGCGCCGCTTCTGCCGCCGGAATGATTCGAACAATAGCCGGAAGAACATCGTCAGTGAGAGAATTGCCCGGCCTGGGCCGCCAGGTCAGTGACGTTGATCACGACCGAGTCGCCATCGTAGGCCGCGTGAAGCGGAATGGGGTTACAGCCCCCGGGCTGGCCCACGCTCTGGGGGTTCACCGGGGCGGCACAGTTCTTACAGATGATCCCGTTGGCCCCCTTGTAAAAGCCGATGCCGCCACAAATCTGGCAGGCGTCAAAGACCGTGGCCACTTTGCCGTCAGGTTTGCGATAAAGCAGGAAACGAACTTGGACGCCGTTCACGTTGGCGCTGTAGCGGCGCAGCTCGCCCTCGGGCAGATCCTTGGTTAGGATCGCCGCATGGCCGTCTTTGTCGAAAGCAATCTCGGTTGCCGGCGAGAGCCTGGCCGTGCCCTTGGCATACACGAAGTCCGCCGTGACCATGAAGATGAAGATGAACGCCGTCGTACACACCAGAATGGACCAGAACCGCTCCCGGCGGGCTGTCCACTTCCGCTTTCTTTGCTCGGCGGCGGAAGGTGCGGTGGCAGTCTCAGGCTGCCGCCGGCGATACTCGAGCAACACCATCAGCGCCACCAGCGCCAGCATGGTCACGGGAAAGAAGTAGTCGTTGCGTACCACGGGGCCAATCAGCGCCATTTCCTCGCGGCTGGAGTGCAGCACGCCGGTTTCGGAGAGCTCGTGCAGGCCGGTGATCGCCAGCTGAGCGGCCACGAAAAACAGGATCACCGTGGTCACGCGGAAGAATTTGCGCAGATCAATGCGCGCGGTGCCTTTCACAAAAATCACGCCAAAGAGCACGGCCAGAGCCACGCCGGTCAAAGTGCCCAGAAAACTCATCAGCTCGGTGGAGTTGAGCGTCACGCCGGAAAGAATCACCACCGTCTCCACGCCTTCGCGGAAGACCATGAGAAAAACAAAGGCGAACAGCCCCCACTTTGAGCCCGCGCCGGCCAGCGAGCCGACCTTGGTCTCAATTTCGCCTTTGAGCTTGCGCGCAGTGCGCATCATGAACAAGATCATGCTCACCACGAGGGCCGCTGCCACCAGCATGACCCAGCCTTCAAGCTGGTCCTGGCTGAGGGGCAGATAAGACAGCGCCACGGCTGCTGCCACACTGCCCAACAGGGCGGCCACCAGAGCGGCATAGACCGTCCGGCGCAAGTCGGGGCGGCCGATCTTGTTCAGATAAACCAAGGCGATGCCGACGATCAACGCGGCCTCAACGCCTTCGCGCAAAGTGACAACTAGGGCCTGGAACATTGGGAGATCTTGAAAATGAATTTCAATTTCAATTTCAATTAGAAATTGTACGCAGCTCAGAAAATCCAGTCAACAAATTGAAAACGCAGCGCGAATCATTCCATCCGATGGCAGCCCGGAGAGCCGCCGCATTCGTCCGCAGGAACATCCTTTGCCGCGGCCGCGGCTTCCAATCGAGCGGAGCTGTTTTTCGCGTGCCCCAAGTTACGATCGCTACAACCGCCCGGGAGATGGCAGGGCTGCGCCCGCTATGGGAGTCCCTCTGCGCGCACCGGCGCTTCACCATTTTCCAGGACTTCCATTGGAATCTTCTGGCCTTCACCATGTTTGACGCCAGGGAAAAGCCTTGGGTGGTTTGCGCCAGGGCGTCCTACGGCACGGCGATTGTTCCCACGGTGGTGCGTCATAGTGATTTCTCCTTGCGTCTGCTGGGAGAAGAGTTGTTTGACTACCGCACTTTCCTTTGGGACGGCGAGACCTCGGTGCTGGCCTGTGCTCTGGCCGCGCTCGCGGGGCTCGAAAGGCGTCTGGAGGTGGTCGCCGTCCGCGAGCCAGACCGGGTGGGAATCTGTGACGGCCTGCAACTCCTGTCTTTTTCCGCTGCACCAGTGGTCCGTTGCGCGGACGGTCCGGCAGAGGAATTTGCAGCCACACATGGCCGCCTGGCCCGGAATCTTCGCCTGCTTGCGCGTCTGGGTTTTGACGTAAAGACCTATCGCGGAAACAATGCCCCGTTGTTGCGCACTATCTACGAGCGCAAGGCCGCCCAGGATCCGAACAGCCTCTTCCACGATTCCTTGCGTGTCAAGTTCCTGGTGAATGCGGGGCTGTTCAATCCCGGAGCTTTTGAAATCTTCACTCTGGAATGCGGCTCGCGCATGGCCGCGGCGCTGGTGACCCTGCGCGATCGCGATGTCCGCCGGTTGTATACCGCATGGTTTGATCCTGAGCTTAAAAAGTTCTCTCCCGGCCTGACGCTGATCTATGAAGTCACCCGCCGGTCACTGGCCGCCGGGCTGGACTGCGACTACATGACGGGCGAGCAGCCGTACAAATTGCGGCTGAGCACCGCTTCTGTGCCGCTCTATCGCCTGCGCGCGACTTCGCAACAATTGGCCGCCCTGGACGATCTTCGCCAGCATTCATCTGAGTTGATCAGCAGCTAGGGAGTGTTTCAAGTACTTTTTGGCTTGTTCCAGATGAGGAAATAGTTTCTCCTCCTCCTGAAATGCCCGCGGATGCACGCAGCGGCGGCTGCCGCGCAGCCTGACCGGATGGCGCAGGTGCAGCATCTCGTGAAAGACCAGATATTCCAGCGCGTACTTGGGCACGCCGGGACGGTCAAAGATCCGGCTTACCACGATCGTGTTGTGCGCGGGATCATAATGGCCCAGGTTCTGGCGGGAATGGTTTGCGCTCCACGTCATCTGCGGTCGCGCCATCAGTCCGTGAAAGAACCGCCGGTTAAGGTCATCAAAAATATCTTCCAGATGATAGTGTTCGCCCTTGGGGCTTTCGATTCGCTTGCGGCCGCGCGTCTGCCGGATCAGGTGCGTTTTGGCAGACATGGTCCGGCTTCCCGCGAACTTACGGTAGCGGGCGGCTTGAGAGGGATCAATCTTCTGCCGATAGAGCTTAGCAAGCAGAATATGCAGAATGGCGTGGAGCACGGGCGTCGGCGCGCCTTCCAGCAGATCTGAGAGCCGGACCAGCAGGCGTCCCCGGCGCAAGCGGATGGTGTTGTTGAGGTTCGCGAAAGCGAAGAAATGAACCTCAAAGTCCGGAAGTGGCGCGCCCAGCCGCAATTCGCGGTGCGCCTGGACGAATATCTCGGCGAGTCTCGGATTCATACTGGATGTCCCGAGGGCAGCCAGGCATCCCTAGGGCAGGAAAAGATGCCAGAGGCAGCAAACCAGACTCTTGAATCTCGCGCCAAAAGGCTCTCTCGCTGTCTCGTTGTGATAGAGTTTCCTCGATGCGTTCGGGACAAAGCAGGAATCACTTCTTCTTCGCCGGCTTGTCATCGGCAGGTTGTATCTCCGAATACTCGCGCGCTGCGTCGGCAGCGGACTTGAGGGAATCCTCGGCGTCCTGCAAAACAAACTTGTAATCCTGCGACTCTTTGATGGTCCCGGGATCGGTCTCCGCGGCGGACTTAAGGGCTTTGAGCCTGGTGTCCCAGTTGTCACAAGCTGTAAGGACCTCTTTCAGTCCCTTGTGGAAGTCTTTGCGATCGTCCTTGGTCATGGGACGGTCCTCATAGGCATCGAGGTTGCTGTTGATCTCGTCCAACAAGGCGGTGAAGTCTTCCAGCAGGTCATGGATCTTCCGCCCGCGACCCTCGGCCTGCTTGGGGTCGGCACGCAACTGGTCGATGGACTGCAAGCGGGCGTCCGTGAACTTGATGTACAGCTTGAGGCGCTTGTAGGGTTCTTGGGCCACATTGCGGATTTGATCTTCCTCAGCCTCGGTCAGCGGGTCGCGCTTGCGGGCGGAAGCGACCACGCCCAACAGCAACAGAACAACCACGAGTTGCCTTGCTCTCTTCACTTTTTGTCCTTTTTCTTAGGCGCGAACATGGAATCGAGCAAGTCCTGGCGCAAGTCGGCCAGCTTCTTTTCCACTGCGTCAAGCGGGGGACGGTCGTCCGCGGCCAGCGTGCGCTTCACGTTCTCCAGGTGGCGCTGGGTCTGACGCAATAGAATTTCCACTTCCTTGCGATTGTCGTGGCTGCTGAGCGCCACGTCATGGGCCTTGCCGGAGTATTGCAGTACTTCCTGCACTGTGACTTCACCCTGTGCGGAATTGCCCTGGGTGAATTGCTGGTCCGCCACGTCCACCAGTTTATCCGCGAGGGCGGCGTAGAGCTTTGCTTGCTGTCCCCCACTGGCCTTCTCCGCTTCGGCTTTCAGCGTGCCTATATCCTTCTGACCCTCGGACACGCCCAGCACGAGCAACAAAAGAGCCGGCGTCAATTTGAACGTGGCGATCATTGCGGTTCGATGGCCTTGAGGCGATGCCGCGCCTGGAACTCCTGGTCGGGCGATTTCCCGCCGGAAGCGGCCAGGAAAAGTCTATAGTTTTGCGCCGCCGGTTTGGAAGCGCCAAGACTGTCGTACGATACCGCCCGTATCCAATAGGTCCCCGCGGTCTCTGGCTGCAGCCTGGCGCGAGCGTCCAGCGCTCGGATGGCGAGTTCATAGTGCTTGTTTTGTTGCGCGGCGTAGGCCAGCTCGAAGTAAGCTTCCGTCAGGTCCGGCTTCATCTGCACTGAGCGGAGCAACTCAGCTTCGGCAGCGGCATACTTGAGCTGATGCAGCAGCGCTAGGCCCAGCCTCAAGTGCAGGCGAGGATCGGACGGATTTTGTTCCAGCAGTTGTTGCAAAAGCGGTATGGCCGCCGCGTATTTCTTTTCATCGACGTACAGTTCGGCCAACTGCCGGTTGATGTTGAACGAAGTCGGCGTGCTCAGCGGCTGCAGCATGGCGATGGCTTCGTCGCCTTTGCCCTCAGCCACCAGCGTCCTTCCCAGCAAAACAACAGCGGAAGAGTCTCCCGGATTCTGCTTGAGATATTTGCGCAACCAGATCTCGGCGTCGGCATAGCGTTGGTGCCGGTTGAGCAGGTCAACCAATAGCGCCATGCCGCCGGCGTCGCCTGCAAGCGCGGCCTTGGTGTAATGACGCTCGGTGCCGTCCAAGTCGCCCGCGCGTTCGAGAAGGTTGCCCGCACGAACGCTCAGCCCGGCATTGCCGGGATTGAGTTCCGCGGCCTTGTCATAGGCTGCAGCGGCGCTCATGAGATCTGTCCCGCCCTCTTCGAGCGCCTTCGCCAGCGATATCCAGGCGCGCGCGATCGCTTGCTGTCCACCGGAAGTTGGCTTGAGTTCAACGGCGTGCCGGAGAATGGGCACGGCTGCGGCAGAGTCTCCCGCCCGCGCCAGATCGACGCCCAGATTCAGATTGGCCTCAAACCAATCGGGAACCAGTTCCACCGCTTTTCGATAAGCCGCGATCGCTTCCTGCGTCTTGCCTTGATGGCTCTGGGAAAAGCCGAGATCAAACCAGGCCTGCGGGTTCTTGCTCTGCGCCACAATCAAAGCCTGCAATTTCTCTTCGGCTTGGGCGTATTGCTGCGCTTGCAGCAAGGCTTCCGCTTCTTGCAGAGGATCTGCCTGACGCGCTTGCGCAGCGGCGGGAGAGGGAGCCTTTCGGGGAAGTGTTTGAGCGGCCGAGCCAAGGGCAACCAAGGCCAGCATCGTCACCGGAAGAGTTTTGCGTCCGCCCATGCGATCAGGAGCTCCCGTTTCGTAAGATGCGCGAGAGCCATTTGCCCGTATGTGATTTTGCGCATTTTGCCACAGCTTCCGGCGTTCCTGATACCACGACCTCGCCCCCGCGACCGCCACCTTCGGGCCCCAGGTCGATCACCCAGTCGGCAGTCTTGACCACATCCAGGTTATGTTCGATCACCACGACGGAGCCGCCGGCGCCGATCAGTTTGCGGAAGGCCGCCAGCAACTTGCTGACATCGTCAAAGTGCAGCCCGGTGGTGGGTTCGTCAAAAATGTAGAGCGTACCCTTGCCGGCGCGAGCCTTCTTGCGCTCTTCTTTTTCTTCGGGAGTCTCACCGGTAAGGCCGTGCGGACGACCCGCGGGAACCAGGTGTGCCGCCAGCTTCATGCGCTGGGCCTCGCCGCCGCTCAGCGTGGTGGCTGACTGCCCCAACCGCAGATACCCCATCCCCACTTCTTCCAGCACCCGTAGTTTGTCGGTGATCTTGGGATGGCCGGCAAAGAAATGGAGGGCCTCGCGTACGGTCAGGTTCAGTACCTCCTGGATGTTCTTGCCTTTGTACCGGACCTCCAGGACGCCGGGCTTGTAGCGTGCGCCTTTGCATTCTTCACAGATAAGCTCCACGTCGGCCAGGAATTGCATTTCGACGGTGACCGTGCCGTCGCCCTGGCAGGTTTCGCAGCGCCCGCCGGGAATGTTGAAGGAAAAATGTCCGGCGGTGTATCCCCGTTTCTGCGCTTCCGGCAACGAAGCAAAGACCTCTCTGATGGCGTCAAAGGCCTTGATGTAGGTCACCGGATTCGAGCGCGGCGTGCGCCCGATGGGCGATTGGTCCACCAGCACCACGTCAGCGACGTATTGCCCGCCGGTGATTTTCTTGAAACCGTCGGCTGCCGGACCGGGACCTGCGGTAATGCCTTTTTCCGCGGCCAGGGCTTCATAGAGAACGTTGTGGACCAGAGTTGATTTGCCGGATCCTGATACGCCGGTGACGGCAACCAACATGCCCAGCGGGATTTCCACGTTGATGTTCTTCAGATTGTGGGCGCGCGCCCCCTCCACGCGGATGGCAGGCGTGCCCGGCTTGCGCCGGTTCTGCGGAATTTGAATGCGCAGCTCGTGGCTCAAGTAGCGGCCGGTAAGGGAAGCGCTCAGTTTCTTGAGCTGTTCGTACGTAGCCGAGGCGATCAGGCGCCCCCCGTGCTCGCCGGCGCCGGGACCCATATCCAGGATGCGGTCAGAGGCGCGCATCACGTCGGCATCGTGCTCCACGACCAGGATGGTGTTGCCCAGGTCGCGCAGTTCGTGCAGGATGCTCACCAGCCGTGCGGTGTCGCGGCTGTGCAAGCCGATGGAAGGCTCGTCGAGGACGTAGAGGGCGCCCACCAGCCGGGAGCCCAGCGAAGTGGCCAACTGAATGCGCTGCGCCTCGCCTCCGGAAAGCGTAGAGGCAAGGCGGTCCAGAGTCAGGTATTCCAGCCCGACATCGTTGAGAAACTTGAGCCGTTCCCGAAGCTGCTCCAGGATCTGGCCGGCGATTTCTGCCTGTTCGCGCGAGAGTTTCAGGTTGTTGAAGAAGTTTGCGGCCTGCTCCACGGTCATGGCTGTGACTTCGCGGATATTCTTACCTTCAAGTTTTACTTGAAGGGCATCGGCGCACAGGCGCCCGCCGCCGCAGTCCGGACACTGCGCGTAACCACGGTACCGGCTTAGAAAGACGCGCACGTGCAGTTTGTACTTCTTGCGCTCCAGCCAGGCAAAAAAGCCTTGCACGCCGGGAAATCTCTCTCCGCCTTCGATCACCAGCTGCTGCTGCTCGGGCTCCAGGTCGCGCCAAGGCACATCCATGGGAATACCGGAAACTTTGGCAAACTTGCGCAACTCACCTTGCAGTCCGCGGTACTTGGGCTTGGTCCAAGGCTCGATGGCGCCCTCCGCCAGCGTCTTGGATGGGTCAGGGATCACCAGGCCCATATCAAAATCAATGGTGTTGCCGAAACCCTGGCAGCGTGGGCAGGCCCCGAACGGGTTGTTGAACGAAAACAGCCTCGGCTCCGGTTCTTGATACGCGATGTGACAGTGCTTGCACTCGAATCGGTTCGAGAAGCGGAACTCGCGCGGCCTTTCGTCATCGCGCGATGCGGTTTGAAATACGACTTCGCCGCTTTCGCGATAGGCCTGTTCAACCGCGTCCACGATGCGCGAGCGCTGGTCGGCTGCGACCGCGATGCGGTCCACCAGAATGTAGAGCGGCTTGCCGAAGTCGATGTCCAGCAGCGACTCCGGGGTGGAGAACTCGAATACTTGCCCGTTCTGAAACAGGCGGTTGAAACCTTTCTTGCGCAGGTCAAAAAGACGTTCCTTGAGGGCAACCTTCGCAGCTTCAGACTTGGAAGTCCTTTTGCCTCGGGCTTTCTGTTTCTCAGCCGCCGCGCCGGGCTGGACAGGGAATAGAGCATTCAGGCGCGTGCCCTCGCCCAAAGCCAGAATCGTCTGGGCGATCTCATCCACCGTATCTTTCTTCACCTCCTGGCCGCACTTGCGGCAGAAGGTGCGGCCCACCCGGGCAAAGAGCAGGCGCAAGTAGTCGTAGATCTCGGTGGCCGTAGCCACGGTAGACCGGGGATTTCGCGTAGAGTTCTTCTGGCGGATGGCAATCGCCGGCGCGATGCCATCAATCACGTCCACGTCCGGCTTCTCGATGCGCTCTAGGAACTGGCGGGCGTAAGCGGAGAGCGACTCCACGTAACGCCGCTGGCCTTCGGCGTAGATGGTGTCAAAAGCGAGAGAAGACTTGCCTGATCCGGAGACCCCAGTCACCACCGTCATGGCGTTGTGGGGAACTTCGAAATCGATGTTCTTCAGGTTGTGGACGCGGGCGCCACGCACGATGATGTTTTCGTTGGCCGATTGAGACATGGGTCAAAGAACCCAGCCGTCTTCGAAGGCGACTGCAGGGAACCTTAGCGTGCGCCTGGCCGCGCATGCTGAGGCAGACAGCAGAGCCCGGGAAGGGGGGCTGAAAACTTCTATTATAACTGGCCCCCAGCCAGCCCTCGCGGCACCGCTGTTCAAGGTCAGGGAGGGTAATGTTTCTCTGCCAAACAGCCGTTGGATTTCTACCACCTTGGGTCGCGCGGCGGCAAAGCTGCAGGGAAGGTCATGACTCTGAGGTTTTTTCCTCGGTTCGCTCCTGACAGTTTTCATTTACTATTTTCCCGTGTCTCTCCGCGAAATTCACGTTTCCGGGTACCGGTCTGTCCGGGAGTTGAAGCTCAAGCTAAGACAGATCAATGTCCTCACCGGTCCCAACGCTTCCGGCAAGAGCAATTTGTACAACTCCGTCTTCCTGCTGGCCAAGGCGGCCGCGGGCGGCTTCGCGCAGGTGATCGCGGAAGAGGGCGGCATGCCATCCGTTCTGTGGGCGGGTACGCGTAAAGCGCGGTCGTTGAGCTCCTCGCGGATGGAGCCGTCGCGGATGATACTGGGCGTGAAGACCGACACGTTCAATTACGAGATGTCGTGTGGACTGCCCAAGCTGCAGGGGCCAATACCCGCCGGCCAGTTCAGGTCCGCCTTTTCCATGGACCCGGAAGTGAAAGAGGAGCACGTTTGGATGGAGGCTCCGGGCGGCCTTAAAGTGACTTTCTTCCAGCGAGACACCAAAGGGGCATGGATTCTGGACAGCGACGAGCGCCTCAGCGATTATTCCGGCGAACTGCTGCCGACGGAGTCTGTGCTCTCACAGTTGCGCGAGCCGCATCTCTATCCCGAGCTCTCCGCCCTGCGCACGGAGATGAGCCGGTGGCGTTTTTATCATCACTTCCGCACTGATGCTGAGTCCCCACTTCGCCATCCGCAGGTGGGCGTGCGGACGCCGGTGCTGAGCCATGACGGCCGCGACCTGGCCGCGGCGTTGCAAACCATCAACGAGATCGGCATGTCGGAGGACCTGCACGGGGCCGTCCGCCAAGCTTTCCCGGGAGCATCACTGGAGATTGAGCACGATGAAGACGGCGGCATGTTTGCCGTGCTGATGCGAATGCCCGGCCTGAAGCGCCCCCTGCGCGCACGGGAGCTCTCCGATGGCACACTACGCTATTTGTGCTTGCTGGCGGCGCTGCTGAGTCCCCGCCCGCCGGCCTTTCTGGCGCTCAACGAGCCGGAAACCAGCCTGCACCCAGACCTGCTGGAGCCACTGGCCAAGCAGATGGTCAATGCTGCGCGAAACTCCCAGCTCTGGGTAGTCACGCACTCGGAGAGACTGGCTGAGTTGGTGGAGAAGCACTCTGGCGAGTCGCCCATCCGCCTGCAGTTGGCCAACGGCGAGACGCGGGTGGTTGGGCAGAAGATGTTGGAAGTGGACGAGGAAGCCGGGTAGTTAAACTTTTACTTTAAGTGTGGCAACATCTCCTTGAACACCGAAGTGAATTGACGGGACACGAACTTACCGACACTTACATTGGGGATCACAAGTGCTCATCCGGCACGGCCAAGCCTGCGGACTTTGCTTCAACCCTTCTTTGCCTCCACGCGGTGGTCTGCCAGTTGTCTTTGGCGGCGTCGTGCCTGATCCACGGCGGCAACTCAAGGCGCAGGTATCGGGCCAGGGAGATGGCGTAGGGTTCATAGAGCGATCGGATGCGAAGCAGTTCGCTGTTGGCCTGCTCGGCATCGACAAGGTTCAAGCCGGCGCGGCGAAGCTGCTCGCGAATGGCGACAAGATCTTCCGGACGCAGCCGATTGGAGGACCCATCTCCGTCCGGCGCCGCGCCAAACACCTGACTCAGATCGACCAGGGCGTGCCGGGCGATGGCAAACGTCATCCGCGCCTGGTACTGGCACATGCCTTCCAAGCCGACCATCGCGAGCGCACAGACGTCCAGAATAACGGTCAGCGAGCCGATCCAGGATTGGTTGTCATGCTGGGAACGGAAGTACGCCAGCACGGGATAGGAAAGGTGGCTTTCCATCAGCTCGGCCGACCATCGCTCCCAGTCGTGCAGGACTTCAGCCACGGCGTCCAGGCCATGGGTTCCTATGTCTGCGTGGCGGCGGAGCAATTCGAAAGCGGTCGGCGGGGAGCCGGCGCGGGCGTCAAGCAGGGAGATGGTGACCTCGCGGCGGGAGAAAGCCTGGTAGAGGACCGGCAAGTAACCAATCACCAGCGCCAGAAAGCCGAAGCCGAGGCCCGCTTCCACAACCGTGACGAACCGGGCCAGGGGCGAGGCGGGCGTGATGTCACCCAGCCCCAGGGTGAAGAATGTGCTACCGCTCAGATAAAGAGCATTACCAAAACGGTTAGGGAATAACGCGCCGGCGAAGCGGGCTCCATCGCCGTAGTCAATCAATGCAAAGCCGAGAACCAGGCAGAGCGCCCAGAAAGCCAGGAGAAACAGGAGGGAAAGCGGTCCGAAGTAGCTGAGCAGCGCGTCGCGCTTTCTTCTCTCGCGACGCCGGCTGACCAGGGTGGAATAGGGAAGCCAAGTGGAGCGATAGAAGAACCGCGTCAGTCGAAAGTGTCGAGTCACGCGGCGGGGAAGCACCAGGGTTTCAAAAGTCTCCCACAGCACTACCACCACCAGCAGAATGCCCAAAATGACCGCAGCAGGGTTCACCAAGCAATATTCTCCGCAAGATTAGATTACCTCAAACCGGAAAAGAACTCAGGTTCTCCCGGCTGCGATAAACTGATAACGCTGTCACCGAGGACTCGCCGTTGAAATCGCTTCTGCACCTGCTGACCAATCATCCTTACATTGTCTTGCTCGTGTCCGGCCTGGGGGAGCGCGTCGGCTTCCCGCTGTTGCTCTCGCCGGTGCTGGTGGGAGCTGGAGCGCTGGCGGCGACCGGACAAGTGCACTTTGATCTCGCCCTGTGGATCGCCTTGCTCACCTGCGTCGCCGGCGACACGCTTTGGTATGAACTGGGCCGCAAAAAGGGCGACTCTGTGCTTACCACGCTCTGCCGCATCTCGCTGGAACCGGAGAGCTGTGTGCGCCGCTCCAAGAATTTCTTCGAGAAAGGCGTAAGCCGCACGCTGTTGTTTTCCAAATGGCTGCCGGGATTGTCGCACGTGGTTCCGGCGGTGGCCGGCCTCAGCGGGATCCAGCCTCAGCATTTCTTCCTCTTGAACGCAGCTGGCTCGGCCATCTGGATCTTTGCTCTCATGCTGGCCGGATACCTTCCCGTGGAGCACGTCCACGTGGCGCCGGCCATCGGGCCAATCGCTTTTGAAGCCAGCCTGGTGCTGGTGGCCGGCAATGTCGGCGCCAAGTACCTTCGCAAGCGCCGCTTCCTTCGTGATTTGTACAAAGCCCGCATCTCGCCCCAGAACCTGCGCCAGATGCTGGACTCGGGGCAGACCGTGATGATCCTGGATCTGCGTCATGCCCTGGATTCTGTCACCGATCCGCGCACGCTGCCCGGCGCCCTGCGCGTACTGCCGGATGACGTTACCCGTCGTGCTGAGTTGCTGCCCAAGGACCAGGAGATCGTCCTGTACTGCACTTGACCCAGTGAAGCGACCAGCGCCCGGGTGGCGCAGCAACTACGGAAACTGGGGATCCAGCGTGTGCGTCCTCTGCAGGGCGGGTTTCACGGATGGAAGGAACTGGGCTACCCACTGGCCGAGCCGACAGAAGTAGCCTGGCACAACGCGTTCCATTCCTAGAACCGTTTTGGCGATGGGTCATGCCTGTTCTTTAGTTTGACCTCTTTTTCGAGCCAGCATAGAATCGAAAGGAAGCCAGTGACCCGCACTGGACTTTCTCTTCGCTGCTGCCCCCTCGTTCAACGGCAGGACAGCTGACTCTGGATCAGCATATCGGGGTTCGAATCCCTGGGGGGCAGCCAAAATAGAATCAACGACTTACGACTGACCTCTCCTAACCGCTTTTCTCCATGCTTCTTCACTCTTCGTTTCAAAATCTTCGTAAGCCTTACGAAGTCCTGTCTGATCTAATTCGTGGGGAAGAGCCACTACTCGTGGTGCAAAGCTTCCGTGGGTTGCAGCCGGGAGGCGCGGTTGGCCGGCAGATAGCCAAAAAGGATGCCGGTGGAGCAGGAGACGAAGAAAGCTACGACAATCGAAGCCACAGAGATGGGAATGTGCACGTTGTATTCGAGGGGAACCAGGGGCTCCGCCACGAACTTGATGGTCACAGCGATGAGGATTCCCAGAACTGCGCCCAGACCGCTGATCAGGAGGGCCTCGATCAGAAACTGAAACAGAATCTCCCTGCGATTGGCTCCGACGGCTTTGCGCAGGCCGATTTCCCTAGTGCGCTCCGTGACCGTAACCAGCATGATGTTCATGATGCCGACGCCGCTGATGAGCGCGGTGAGGGCCATAGAAATCTGGTGGGCCGCCTCCAATATGCCGGCCAGGTTCTGCACAGTATAAGCGACACCCTCGCGGTGCCGGGACTGCAGCATCACGCTCAGTTCCGCAGTCACCAGGGTGACATTCTGGTGGGAATCGGCCTGAACGTAAAGAGTCCTCAAGTAGTCAACGCCCTGGTAGTACTTGAGGAGAGAGAACGGCACCAGCACGGATTCCTGCGTGATTTCCGACTGTCCGAAGGTGGCCACGCGCTCACGAAAAACCCCGATGACGGTAAAGCTGAGATCGCCGGCGCGAATGACTTGTCCCACCATGTCCTGGTTGAATTCCTTAGCGAGGTCTTGTGTGATCAGACAGGCTTTGGCGTTGGACTGCATGTCCAGATCGTCGAAGAACCGGCCTTCGACGAGAACAAGATTGCGGATTTTTTGGAAGCCTTCGGTCACGCCCACCAGGGTCACTGATTTTTCCAGTCCGTTGATGGTAATTGCGGTGTTTCCAATATCGTGAACACCCGCCGTCTCCACCACGTGAGGGAGGGCCCGCGCTGCGGCCAAATCTGCCGGGGAAATCTCATCGGCCTCGGAATGGGTTACGTGGTTGCCCGGAAAATATGCGTAAACCAGATCAGTGCCGACTGCTTCGATTTGCGCAACCACATAACTCTTGCCGATCATCGTGACCGTGACCACCAGCACGATACAGGTGGTGCCGATCGTAACACCCAGCATGGTCAAGGCCGCTTTGACCTTGTTGGCCAGCAGTGCATCGATGGCGACGTGCCAAGTCTCGCTCTTGATCATGTTCGCTGCTCATCAAATACTTTATGATAGAGCGGCGGATGGAGCGGTTGCCCAAAGCAGTGCACCGGCCGGCTCAGGCGGGCTTTCCGGCAGTGAGTCCCGCAATCCGAACTGCTGTTGAGCCGCGGTTCTGTACTGTATGAAATCATCTAATCCTTTACATCTTAAAACCTATCTCTTGATCCTGCTCATCGCAACATTTGGCCCGCTGGGAAACCTGCTGCTTGGAAAAGGCATGAAGAGCTTGGGCCGTTTGGTGGCGTGGACGCCGGCCGAACTGGCGCACTTTGTGGACTTCGTCCTGCGATCGGGCACGGTATGGATGGGCGTCGGCTCGTTGATGGTTTTCTTCGTCGCCTACATGCTGGTATTGTCCTGGGCCGATTACAGCTACGTACAGCCGGCCTCGGCCATGGCTTACGGCACGGCCGCCATGTTGGGCCATTTCGTGCTTGGCGAAGCGGTCAGTCCCCTGCAATGGGCGGGGATCCTGGTGATTTGCCTGGGCGTGCTGGTTGTCGGGCGCACACCACCCCGTACGACGGAGCGGAACTGAATGCTTGCCGAGCTTGTTTTTTTCCTTGTGGTCATGGTTGCTGGAACTTTCGGCGAGCTCTGCATGGCGCGCGCCATGAAGACAATCGGCGAAGTGACCGACTTCCGCCCGCGGGTGCTGATTGGCGTTGCCCTTCGTGCCATGAGCTTGATCTGGACCTGGGTCGGACTCGGGCTCATGACGGCGGCTTTCTTCGCCCTGCTCGCCGTTCTCGCCGTGGAAAACGTAAGCTTTGTGGTCCCGGTCACGGCCTTGAGTTATGCGGTCGGTACGCTGGGCGGAAAGGCTTTTCTGCATGAGCGAGTGACGCCGACGCGCTGGGCGGGCGTACTGCTGGTTTGCCTCGGTGTTACACTTGTACTGCTAGGTAAGCGCTGGGTCTAAGGGGTTTTATCGGGACCGATGATTCTTTAGGGCTTTGACTGTCCTCACGAACCGGGACAGCCCGCGGAATGCTGCACGGAGGGGGGCCGTGGAGCAGCTGGTGGGGCAGGCTCAAGTCGGAAGCCGGTGAGGAGCACCACGACTGTGTGCGGCATCGCGGGTTTTACTCATACTGGACGGGCGACGGAGCCGGAGCGCATACGTAGAGCTGCGTCGACTCTTCAGCACAGAGGGCCAGACCAGCAAGGAGTTTTTGAGTCGGAGACAGTCGCCCTGGCTGCAACCCGGCTGAAGATTATTGATCTCGAGGGTGGCGACCAGCCGATCCTCAGTGATGACGGCGATATCGTCATCGTTTTCAACGGTGAAATTTACAACCATCAGGAATTACGGCAGGAGCTTCAAGCTCTGGGCCACCACTTCCGCTCGCGCTGCGATACCGAAGTCGTGTTGCGAGCCTTCCAACAGTGGGACTTGCAGTGTTTTTCCCGGCTGCGCGGCATGTTCGCATTTGCCATATGGACTGAATCGCGAAAGCGCCTGGTGCTCGCCCGCGACCGATTAGGGATTAAGCCGCTCTATGTCGCCCATCGCGGCGCCGACATTTTCTTTGGCTCGGAACTGAAGGCAATTTTCATCCATCCCGAGGTTCCCCGGCAGCTCAGTCTGAACGGCCTCGATTGCTACCTGTCAATGAATTACGTCCCCAGCCCCTGGACGTTGGTGGAGGGGATTGAAAAGCTTCCTCCCGGCCACTGGCTGGAATGGAACCACGGCAAGGTTCGCAGCGGGTGCTACTGGCAGCTGCCCTTTGGCGCTGGAAGAAAAGAGTCGCTGGAGTCCGCCAAGGAGAAGCTCGATTATCTCTTACGGGAATCGATCCGCGAGCACCTGATCTCTGACGTGCCGTTGGGTGTGTGGCTGAGCGGCGGAATTGATTCCTCGGCGATCCTCCATTACGCGGCAACAGAATCCGGCTCCCGCCTGAAGACGTTCTCGATCTCCTTCCGCGGCCGCAGCTTCGATGAAACCGCTTATGTTCGCACGATCGTGGACCGCTACCAGACGGAGCATGAGCAGGTTGACCTGAATCCGGGCCTGAACCTGCAGGAAGCGATTGAAGAGTTTGCCTACTACTCAGACGAGCCGAGCGCCGATGCCGGAGCGCTTCCGGTGTGGTTCCTCTCCAAGCTGTGTAAGACCAGAACCACGGTCGCGTTGAGCGGAGAAGGCGCGGACGAGCTTTTTGGCGGCTACCTCACTCATCGCGCCAGCCGGCTTGCGGCGTCCGCGCGGAAGTTGCCACCGGGCGCCCTTCGCCTTGCCTTGCGTCAGTTGCGGCGTTTGCCGGTTTCCGACGAAAAAATCGGTCTGGAATACAAACTCAAGCGGTTCCTGGAAGGCTGTTTGATGCCCGGCGCCTCGGCGCACGTCTTTTGGAACGGCGCGTTTTCTCCCGGGCAAAAGCAAAACTTGCTGGCGCAACAAGTTTCTCCTGGGCTCGACCGCATTCTGCGCGAACTACGTGATCGCTTGCCAGGAAGCGATGGCTTGGCTCCGTACTTATGGTTTGACCAGAAGTATTACCTGCCCGACGACATTCTCTACAAAGTCGATCGAATCAGCATGGCCCACGCGGTGGAGGTTCGCCCGCCCTTCCTGGATCACAGAATTGCCGAGTTTGCCGCGGGGCTGCCGCGGTCATTGAAGATCCGCGGGTCGCGGCAGAAGGTATTGCTCAAAGAACTGATGAAAGGAAAGCTGCCGGCGTCGACCCTGCGCCGGAAGAAGCTCGGGCTCGACATTCCCGCGCACGACTGGTTCCGCGGACCTCTTCGCCCGCTGCTGGAAGACACTTTGGCCGACGGCATTGCCCAATACGGCGAACTATTCAGCGCACCCGCGGTGCGTGGTTATATGAAGGCTCATATGGAAAGGCGAGAGAACCTCGGGTTCCACTTGTGGGGTTTGATGATTCTGTTCCTGTGGATGAAAAAATGGCAAATACAGGTACAAGCACCGGACGAGAAGCCGGTGCTGGCAAGAGCTGGCGTATTCATCTAGCCGTCCTGGCGGTTGCAAGCGCAATTTATGTGGGATGCATCGTCTCACCACCCAGCTTGATGGATGACGTTGACGCGGTGCAGGCCCAGATCGCGCGCAACATGCTCACGTCCGGGGACTGGGTCACGGCCCGTCTGGATGGCGTGGCGTACCTGGAAAAGCCGCCCCTCATCTACTGGTTGATCGCGGGTTCGTACAAAGTCTTCGGCGTTCACGACTGGGCAGCGCGCGTCCCCATGGCTCTGGCTTCGCTCGCCGTCTGCTGGGTTACAGCGGCATTCGGCATATGGGCCTTTGGAGGCCGCGCGGGCCTGTACGCGGGCCTATGCATGGCGACCTGCGTCGGTTTGTTCTTGTTCACCAGAGTCTTGATTCCGGACGTCATGCTCACCTTCACGACCGCGCTGGCCATGTGGGCCTTTCTCCGCGCGCTGGACGAGGAGGAACTTCATCCGCGCGTGTGGGCCTTCATATTTGCCGCAAGTCTGGGTGTGGGGCTGCTGCTGAAGAGTCTGATTGCAGTGGTTTTCCCGCTAGCAGCGGGCGTCATCTATCTTTACCTGACCAAACAGCTCTTTTCGGCGCAGACCTGGAAGCGGCTCCGGCCGCTGAGCGGCGTGGCCGTGGCGCTGGCGATTGCCGCGCCATGGCACATCCTAGCGACGTTGCGTAACCCGCCGTATTTTTCTCTGACTGCTCACAGCGGCCCCGGCCAATACCACGGTTTCTTGTGGTTCTTCTTCATGAACGAGCAGGTTTTGCGCTTTTTGAACCTGCGCTATCCGCGCGATTACAACACGGTTCCGCGGCTGTACTTTTGGCTGTTCCATCTGTTGTGGTTGTTTCCGTGGAGTGTTTATTTTCCCGCTGTCGCCAAGCTTTCCTTTAAGCCGCTGGACCGTGCCGGTCGGACGCGCCTTCTGGCCCTGTGCTGGTGCGGCTTCTTACTGGTTTTCTTCACTTTTTCCACCACCCAGGAGTATTACTCCATGCCCTGCTATCCGGCGCTGGCTTTACTTCTGGCCTCGGCGATGGGCAACGGAGGAGTCTGGGTCCAGCGCGGAACGCGGGTCCTTTCCGCCGTGGCTGCCGGAGCGGCAACGGCTGCGGTGATCACGATCTTTCTGGTCCGCAACATCCCGACGCCGGGGGACATCTCCGCCGCGCTTACGCAACGTCTAAAGTTCTACACTTTGGCTTTGAGCCACATGGAGGACCTGAGCCTGCATTCGCTAGCGTACCTGCGCGTCCCACTGGCGCTGGCTGCTTGCAGTTTTCTGATTGGGGCAGTGGGGACGTTCCGCGCCCCCGCGGGGCGGGCTTTCCTGGCTGCAGCCGTGATGATGGTGGTTTTCTTCCACGCAGCGCGTCTGGCCATGGTAACTTTTGATCCGTACATGTCTTCGCGCCCTCTGGCGGAGGCTCTGCGCCGAGCTCCTGCCGGCGCTCTGATCGTGGACCGTCACTATTACACTTTTTCATCCATCTTCTTTTATGCTGACCGCGACGCGCTGCTGCTCAACGGCCGCTTCCACAACCTTGAGTACGGAGCTTACGCGCCCGGAGCGCCTCCGGTGTTCATCGACGATTCTCAGTTCAAGGATCTGTGGAACAAGCCGGGGCGTTCTTACCTGGTAGCTAAAGAGTCGGTACTTCCTCGTCTTGAAGCACTGGTGGGCGATGGGCAGTTGAACGTCGTGGCCGCGAGCGGAGGCAAGCTCGTGGTAACGAACCACCCGCTGGGAAGCGATTCCCGCGCGGGTATGATTCGACATTAAATCGAGAGATTCAAAGCGCAGTCAAGGAGAGATCACATGAGGGTCGTCGTTCTAGGTGGAGACGGATACTGCGGATGGGCCACAGCTCTGTATTTATCGCGCAAGGGACATGCGGTTGCCGTGGTGGACAACTTTGTCCGCCGGCAATGGGACCACGAACTCGGAGCTCAAACTTTGACGCCGATTCGTCCGCTCTCGGAAAGAGTCAAAGCCTGGTATGAACTCACCGAAAACACCATTGACTGTTTCGTTGGCGACGTGACGGATTACGAGTTTCTCTCGTCCATTATAGAAGAGTTTGAACCGGAGGCAGCGATCCATTTTGCCGAACAGCGATCGGCCCCCTATTCCATGATCGACCGCAAACATGCGGTCTTCACCCAGGTCAACAACGTGGTGGGCACGCTCAACCTTCTGTTCGCGCTGCGTGAGTTCCAGCCGGATTGCCACTTGATCAAGCTGGGCACCATGGGCGAATACGGCACCCCTAATATCGATATCGAAGAGGGCTATATCAGCATCGAGCACAACGGCCGAAAAGATACGCTCCCATTTCCCAAGCAACCCGGGTCCTTCTACCATCTTTCCAAGGTACACGACAGCCACAACATGATGTTTGCCTGCAAGGCCTGGGGGCTGCGGGCCACCGACCTCAACCAGGGCGTGGTGTACGGAACCCTCACCGAAGAAGTTGCGCTGGACGAAGCGCTCATCAATCGTTTCGATTATGACGAGGTCTTCGGCACCGTGCTCAATCGCTTCTGCGCGCAAGCTGCCATCGGTCACCCCTTGACCGTTTACGGAAAAGGCGGACAAACACGGGGCTTTCTCGATATCCGCGATACCGTCCGCTGCATCGAGATCGCCTGCCTCAACCCCGCAGGCCGCGGTGAATGCCGGGTATTCAACCAGTTCACCGAGCAGTTTTCCGTCCTACAGCTCGCCCAGCTGACGCAGGCCGCCGCAAAGGAGCTGGGGTTGCGCGCGGAAATTGATCATCTCCCTGACCCCAGGGTGGAGGCGGAGGAGCACTACTACAATGCGAAACACTCCAAGCTGATCGATCTGGGGTTGCAGCCGCATCTTCTTTCTAACGCGCTGCTGGATTCACTCCTGAATATCGCATTGAAGTACAAGGGGCGGATTGACGCGTCCTTGATGCTGCCGCGCGTCAACTGGCGGTACACGCGCAATGATCGCCGCGCGACAGTGTCTCCGGTGACTGATCCTAGCGTGGCATGAGAACTATTGCTGCGCCGGAGGAGACATCGGGACCAGCATCCCGTCACGGATGTAGTATTCGTTGTCGCGCCAGCGGACGGTTTTCCGGCCAAAGCTGATGAGCCAGATGGCAAAGGCCATGGCGTCCCAAACGGGAATGAGCGCCAGCTTTTTCCACGGAACGGCCTGTTTCAAGCCGCGGGATCCGATGATCCACGTCATTGCGCCGCGCAGGAGGGAGTATGTGCCGAGGTAGGCGACGGCAACCGGCAACGAGGGCAGCACTGCCACGGCAGCCAGACACCAGGGAAGTCCGTGGGTAAAGATCAAGCCGATATGGCCCCAGGGCCGCATGTGACGCATCACCACGATCCAACGCAGGCGCTTGTGAAATAAATCACCAAAGGACTGATAGTCGGCAACCGTAGACACGCAGTATGGCAGGAGTTCGACTCTGTAGCCCTGGTCCGCGATCAGGCGTCCGACCAGCAAGTCATCCGCCGGCTGATTCTCAATCGCCTGGTAACCGCCAAACCCGGCAAGACGCGCGCGCGTTGTCGCAATGGTGGGGCCCAACGCGAACTTGACGCCATCCAGTTGCCAGGCCACAAGGACTCCGGCATAAAAGTCGGCGAGCATGCCCACGGACTGGAGATTCTGGACAAAAGTGGTCTCATGCGTGGGCACATAGAAGCAGGTGACCGCGCCCACCTGGGGATCGGCGAGAGGCGCCACCACGGTGCGGAGATAGTCCGGGCGCACCCTCACATCGCTGTCGCTGATGACTACAACGTCATGTTGGGCTTCACTCACCAGGCGTGTCAGCTTGGCGACCTTGTCGTTAGTCGCGCTCCGGCCTGAGCCAAAGAGCACGCGAATGCGGCACTGGGGAAAATCCTCAACCAGTTTCCGGATTACGGGAAGCGCTGGATCGTCAGTGTCTCCAACACAAAAGAGGATCTCGTATTCAGGGTAATCCTGGCGGCAGAAGCTAGCGAGGTTGTCATACGCGTCAGGATCAAGGCCGCGTATCGGCTTCAGGTTGCTGACGGGCGGAGCAAAATCCCGGTTAGGCCGCCGTGATCCGGAAGCGCCGCGGAAAAACCGCGCCGAACTGTACAGCGCGATCCCGTAGTAGATGAAGGGGACCGTTGCCAGAGCAAGAAAGATGTAGATCACAGGCGTCGGAATCATTTGGCAGCTTTTCGCGCAGCAAAGCCGAGGATGCTTCGTGATTCCCGCCGGTTTACGGCGTGAACCGCTTGCACAACGTATTGTACCGTCTCAAAGGATAAAACGCGCTCCTGGCGGTCGCGCTTCTTCGGATCAGTCTCTATCTTGGGCCGACCACGCGCCGCCAGAGAGCTGCTACCTCTCCAACGATGCCCCGCCGAAAAACCAGCACACAGATAATAAAGATCGTGCCGATGATCACGGTGACAAAAGAACCGGCTTTGTCGGAGAGTTCATTTTCCAGGGCCACAATGGAAAAGGCGCCTACCACCGGCCCGAACACGGTACCCATCCCGCCTAGCAAACTCATCAGCACGACATCGCCGGAGGTGTGCCAGTCCGCGTCTGTCAAAGTGACAAAGGTGAAGACGATCGCCTTGGTCGCGCCGGCGAGCCCGGATAGAGCTGCCGATATCACGAAGGCCAGGGTCTTATAGCGGTTCACGTCGTAGCCCAGCGAGACCGCGCGCGCCTCGTTCTCGCGGATGGCCTTGAGCACCTGTCCGAAAGGCGAACGGATGGTGCGCCGAACCATCATGACTCCGAAAATGAATATCCCCAGAACCACGTAGTAGAGTGTCCGGTCATTCTCCAGATTGATCACCCAGAGCAGCCGTCCTCGTGGGATGGCCTGCAACCCGTCTTCGCCGCCAGTGAAAGGGGCTTGCAGGTACAGGAAATACATGAGTTGAGCCAGGGCCAAGGTGATCATGGCGAAGTAGATGCCCTGCCGGCGAATCACCAGATTTCCGACCACAAAGCCCAGCGCGGCTGCGGCCAGCGTTCCCGCCAGAATTCCCGCGCCCGGGCCGAAAGCCTGTTGCTTGATCAGGTAACCGGTAACGTACGCCGCGGTGGCGAAGAACGCCGCGTGTCCAAAGGAAAGCAGACCGGTGTATCCCAGCAGCAAGTTGAAGGCACACGCGAACAAGGCAAAGCACAATGCTTTCATCAGAAAGACGGGGTACATGACGAAGGGCGCCAGGACTCCCGCTGCCAGCAACAAGGCAAATCCAACGTATTTGATTGCGCTGCCCCTCATCTGCGTCCGTTCACTTCTCCTTGCCAAACAGTCCCACGGGACGTACCAAAAGCACAATCGCCATGACGAAGAACACCACCGTGCTGGACGCTTGCGGATAAAACACCTTGGTGAGACCTTCAATCAGCCCCAGTCCGAGGCCGGTGACAATCGACCCCAAGATGGAGCCCATGCCGCCAATTACCACCACGGCAAAGACGACGATGATCAGATTGGAGCCCATGAGCGGGCTGATCTGCGTGGCCGGCGCCGCCAGCACGCCCGCCAGTCCCGCCAGGGCCGCGCCGACGGCGTAGGTGATGGTGATCATGGCCGGAACGTTGATCCCAAAAGCCCGCACCAGGGTCGGATTCTCCGTAGCGGCGCGCAGGTAAGCCCCGAGCGCAGTCCGCTCAATTACCAGCCACGTTGTCAGCGAAACCACGAGAGCCGCAACCACCACCCAGGCACGGTATTTGGGAAGAAACATAAAGCCCAGGTTGAAGGCGCCCTGAAAGCTTTCTGGAATGGAGTAGGGCAATCCAGAGACACCGTACCTGTGCCGCAGAAGGCCCTCGATGACCGAGGCAAGACCAAAGGTGAGTAGCAGCCCGTACAAAGGATCGAGGCGGTACAGCCATCGCAGCAAGCTTTTTTCGACCACGGCCCCGACCGCTGCCAGCACAAGCGGAACCAGCAGCAGCGCCCACCAATAGCCGATGCCGAATTGCGTCAGCGCCAACCAGGTCAAGACCGCGCCCAGCATGTAGAAGGCCCCATGAGCGAAATTCACGATATCCAGCATGCCGAAAATGATGGACAGGCCCAGGCTGAGCATGGCGTAAAAGCACCCGTTCACCAGCCCTACCACGAGTTGTCCTAGGAGCGCGATGATCGGCACGCCGAAGATGGTGTTCATTGGCCAGTAGCGCTCTATTTCTTGACCAGCGGGCAGCGCGACTCCGACAGTGGCTGGAATGCCTGGTTGCCCGGAATAGTGCTGATCAGCTTGTAGAAGTCCCACGGATATTTTGACTCTGCGGGCGACTTCACCTGGAAGAGATAATAGTCGTGGACCATGCGGCCATCGGCGCGGATGACCCCGTCTTTCACGAAGACGTCGTTGAGTTTCATCTCCTTCAGCTTCTTCATGACCGCATCCGCGTCGTCCGTGCCGGCGGACTGAACTGCCTTGAGATATTCGAGCGTGGACGAATACACCGCTGCCTGGATGGTGCTCGGCATCTTGTTGGATTTGGCCTGGAATGCCTTGCTGAACTTTCGCGTCTGCTCATTCATGTCCCAGTAGAACCCGTCGGCCACGTACATGCCCTGCGTGATGGGGAGACCGAGCGCGTGCACGTCATTGATCATGACCAGCAGCCCGGCAAGAATCTGCTTCTTGCTGATGCCAAACTCTGCCGCGGCCTTGATCGAGTTGATGGTGTCGCCTCCGGCATTGGCCAGCCCGATCACCTTGGCGCCCGATGCCTGGGCTTGCAGCAGGTACGACGAAAAATCAGGAGAGCTTACGGGATGGAACACCGCGCCCAGCACCTGCCCGCCGGAAGCTTTGATGGCCCTGGTCGTGTCCTCCTGCATGGAGCGGCCAAAAGTGTAGTCGGCGGTCAGAAAAAACCAGGTCGTGCCGCCCTGCTGCACGACGGCTTTGCCCATGGTGCCTCCGGTGGCGTAAGTGTCATAAGCGTAATGAATGGTGTAAGGGCTGCAATCTTCGTTGGTCAGGCGGGTGGAACCGGCCCCGGAAACGATCACGATCTTGTGTTTCTCCGTCGCAACCTTGCTCACCGCAATGGCCACGGCAGAGTTCACCGCGTCCACAATGACGTCCACTCCCTGCGTGTCGAACCATTCGCGCGCTTTGCTGGCGCCTACGTCCGCCTTGCCCTGGTGGTCCGCGGCGACCACCTGGACCGCCTTGCCCAGCACCCTCCCGCCAAAATCATCCACTGCCATCTGCGCCGCAATCGCCGAGCCTTGACCGCTGTTGTCGGAGTAGACACCGCTCATGTCGGTCAGGACGCCGATCTTGACCACGCCGTCGGAAATCTTCTCCGGTTTAGCCTGAGCCCACGCGAAACTTCCTGGAAGCAGGAGTACTCCGACGGCGAGCGCCGTGCGAATATGCTGCCGGCTCAAAGCTTTTGTCATTTCTTAACCAGCGGGCAGCGGGATTCCGATAGCGGCTGGAACGCCTGGTCTCCGGGAATCTTGCTGATCAGCTTGTAGTAGTCCCAGGGATATTTCGATTCGCCGGGCGACTTGACCTGAAACAGGTAGAACTCATGCACCATGCGGCCATCTTGCCGGATCTTGCCGCCTTTGACGAAGTCATCATTGAGCGTGGTTTCTTTCAGCTTCTTGATGACCGTGTCCGCGTCGTCGGTGCCGGTAGCCTGTACCGCTTTAAGATACTGGAGCACGGAAGAATAGACGCCGGCTTGGCTCATCGTCGGCATCTTGTTCATCTTGGCGAAAAATTTCTTGCCCAACCTCCGCGTCTCGTCATTCATGTCCCAGTAGTAGCCTTCGGCCACGTACATGCCTTGCGTCACCTGCGGAGTGAGAGAGTTGATGTCGGTAATGAAGACCAGCAGACCCGCCATGGTTTGTTTCTTGTTGATCCCGAATTCGGAGGCCGCCTTAATGGCGTTGATGGTGTCGCCTCCAGCGTTGGCCAGGCCAATGACTTTGGCGCCGGAGGACTGGGCTTGCAGCAAGTACGATGAGAAATCGGGAGCATTGAGCGGGTGGAGGACCGAGCCAACCACTTGCCCGCCGGCAGCTTTAACGGCGCGGGTGGTGTCGTCTTGCAGCGAATGGCCGAATGCGTAGTCGGCGGTGATGAAGAACCAGGAGTTCCCGCCGTGCTGGACTACCGCTCTGCCGGTCACGCCGCCCGTAGCGTAGGTGTCATAAACATAGTGAATGATGTAGGGATTGCAATCTTCGTTGGTGAGGCGGGTGCTGCCGGCATTGTCGACCATGAACAGCTTGTGCTTTTCGTTCGCCACCTTGCTCACGGCGATGGCGACGCCCGAGTTGGGCACGTCCACGATCAAGTCCACCTGTTGCGTGTCAAACCACTCGCGGGCCTTGTTGGCCCCAACATCGGCCTTGTTTTGGTGGTCGGCGTAGACCAGCTGAATCGGTTTGCCTAGCACCTTGCCGCCGAACTCGTCGATGGCGATCTGTGCCGCCGCCACAGAGCCCGGGCCGCCGAGGTCCGAGTAAAGCCCGGACATATCTGTCAGTACGCCGATCTTTACCACGCCATCGGAAATCTTCGGTGCGCCGGGGCTGGCCTGGGAGAAAGCCTGGCTGCCTGCCGCCCACAGAAAGCATCCGATCATCACGCCGGTCAGTTTGCACTTCACCGAATCTCTCCTTGCGTCTTCTTTCATAACGGAGCCAATGCTCAATGTTTCTGGTGTCCACGCTCAAACACCCAGCAGCTCTTCCAGGGCTTCCTGCTGTTCCGCCAATTGGCCTTTTCCGATCCCCAAGACTATACGCCCTCGTTCCACAACATACATACGGTCCGCAAGGGCTGAGGCAAAGCGAAAGTTCTGCTCGACCAGCACAATGGTGAACCCTCTGCGCTTTAACTCCTCAATCACCTTCCGCAAGGTTTGCACGATCACCGGCGCCAGTCCTTCTGAGACTTCGTCCAGCAGCAGCAGCCGCGCGCCGGTCCGCAGGATGCGGGCCATCGCCAGCATCTGCTGTTCGCCGCCGGAGAGCCGGCTCCCCTGGCTTTTACGGCGCTCTTTCAGTTGCGGGAACATCGCGTAGATTTCATCCAGGCTCATGCCCTCACTGGAGAGGATCGGGGGCAACAGGAGGTTCTCTTCCGCGCTCAGGCTGGAGAAGATCCCTCGCTCTTCAGGGCAATACCCCACACCCAGCCGCGCAATGCGATGCGCGGGCCAGCCAATGACTTCGCGGCCGTTGACCATGACTGAGCCGCTCCGCTTTTCCACCAGGCCCAGGATTGCTTTCAGCGTGGTTGTCCGGCCGGCGCCGTTGCGGCCCAGCAACGTCACCAGCTCACCCCGGTTCACGGTGAAATCTACACCGTGCAGGATGTGCGACTCGCCGTAGAATGCGTGCAGACCATTGACCCGCAAGTACTCCACGCCCGACCCGTCAATCATGGTTCACTCCGATGTACGCTTCCCGAACCTGGGGGCTGACGGAGACCTGGGCATAGCTTCCCTCCGCCAGCACCGCGCCCCGCTGCAGCACGGTAATGACGTCGCATAGGTCGGAAACCACACTCATGTTGTGCTCCACCATCAGCACGGTACGGTCGGCGGCAAGCCTGCGGATCAGATCTTTGACCCGGTCAACGTCTTCGTGTCCCAGCCCCTGGGTAGGCTCGTCGAGGAGGAGCAGCTCCGGGTCAAGGGCCAGCGTGGTGGCGATCTCCAAGGCGCGTTTGCGCCCATAGGGCAACTCCACTGCTACTATATTTGCCGAGGATTCCAAGCCGACCTGGCCCAACAACTCGCGCGCCTGGGCGTCCAGCGCATGGAGAGCATCTCCGCTCTGCCAGAAGCAAAATGATGTTCTGGTACGGCGCTGGAGGGCAATGCGCACGTTCTCCAACACCGTTAAATGCGGAAATACGGCCGAGATCTGGAAGGATCGTCCCACCCCGCGGCGTGCGATCTGTGCCGGATTTTGCTGGGTGATGTCGCTGCCCTTGAACCAGATGGTTCCGCTGGTTGGCGCTACAAATTTCGTCAACAGATTGAAAACGGTAGTTTTACCGGCGCCGTTGGGACCAATGAGGCCGTGGATGCTTCCCTGGCGGACCTTCAGGTTCACGTTGCTCACGGCGATGAACCCTTGGAACTCTTTGACCAGGTTCCTCGTCTCGAGAATATAGCCGGCTTCCATTTTGGCGTTCGACCGCCCGGGCTGACGTCTGCCCGGCTTTTCCGGGCGGCGGCGAACGGGCGGCAGCGAGTCTAAGGCGGCGCTTCGGGAGTGTCAAGGCGGGACACCGGAGATAGGGCACTGTGTGCGAGGCTTTCACCTTAGTCCAAAGGTTTAAGGTCCAACGGCACGCAACTCTTCCCAATTCAGCGTGTTACTCTAAAGTGCCCCCAAAGAAAGAAACTCACGACTGACCATCAGGAAGGTGATGATGATGCGTAGCGCAAGTCTTGCCCGTCTACTGGCCCTCATAGTATTGACGATTTCGGTTGCATCCCACGCACAGGTAGCAGTGGGAATCTCGGTCAGGGTGGGTCCGCCGCCTTTGCCGGTGTACGTGCAGCCTGTTTGTCCGGAGCCTGGTTACATTTGGGCGCCCGGCTACTGGGCTTACGGACCTGATGGCTACTATTGGGTGCCCGGTACCTGGGTGGAGCCACCCATGGTTGGCGTCCTTTGGACGCCCGGCTATTGGGGATGGCGCAACGGCTTTTATGTCTGGAACGCCGGTTATTGGGGCCCACACGTCGGCTTCTACGGGGGAATCAATTATGGCTTCGGTTATACCGGCGTGGGATTTGCGGGCGGATATTGGCGCGACCGCGTCTTCTTCTATAACCGGTCAGTGACCAACGTGAATGTTGTGAACATCCACAATACCTACAATACCACCGTGATCAACAACACCACGATCAACCGCGTCAGCTACAACGGCGGCGCCGGTGGAACCAGGGCCCTGCCAACGGCAACGGAGCGCAACGTGGCACAGGAACACCATTTCCAGCCGACAGCGTCGCAAATCCAACATCACCAGGCGGCCGGCTCCGACCGGGAACTGCTGGCGTCAGTCAACCATGGTGCGCCAACGATAGCGGCCAGCCCCAAACCGGGAGTGTTCAGGGGGCAGGGCGTGGTTGCGGCGAATAGGAACAACAATTTCAACCGGGCTGCCACAAACAACGCAGTGACTCCAAAGTCAGGCGGCAACACCTCGAATCCCGCGAACAAGTCGTTCCAAGGCCGCAGCCCGGATACGTTTAAGGGAAGGGGCCCGGGCAATGCCGCAAGCGGTCCTGATACGCTCAGGGGCAGAGGTCCGAACAATGCGGTAAGCGGTCCTGATACGTTCAAGGGCAGCCGTCCAAACAACGCGGCAAATGGAAACGCCTCGATGTACAGGACAAACAAGACCTATGCCGGCAATCCTAACGTGAGCCGGGGCAACCCGCATGCGAACGCACCGCATACACAGGACCACAACAGCGGACAGAATGAGAAGAACTCCCAGGGCAAAGAAAAGCGCGATCGGAACTGAGCCCCCCAAAGTGGATCAAGGGGCCGGACGTTTTGACCATGGGGCGCGGTCAACGACCCGGTGCACCGCGAGTGGAGCCGAGCCCAAACGCAGGATGGCCTCGCGCAAGCTCGCGTGCTGTTGAAGAAGACGCAGATAATCGCCCTCGTGAGGCGCTGCTTTGGCGCGAATGATTTCCGTCAAAGCCTGCTTCTGCGCGGGAGTCCAATGCGCCAGGTCCGGGACGAGACTAAGCAGGACGGCGAAGTTCTCAAAGGCGTTCTGCTCCGCAGAACTCCTAGTTGCGGGTTCAACCGCCAGGAGGCGTGCCAGTCCGGCACGAGCAGCGCGGCGCATCTCCTCGGAATTGCCAGCATGATTTGCCGCGGTGTAGCGCTGCACAGCGAAGCCCAGGTTGCGGGTTGAGAACGTGTCCCACACACCGCGGGGTTGTTCGCCTATCTCATAAAACGCATGCCCGGCCGCCAGCTTACGCAGGGTACGCTGTGAAGTTCGGTGCTTCGGATCGCGAGCCATCTTGTGTTCTTCTCTTTGCGCAATCGCCAGCAGATCCGCGCGGCCCGGACGGAAGCCAAGCTTGCGGTAGAACCAGAAGGCGCCGGATTGAATGGCCTCCTCGTTCTCGCGGCCAAGCTGGTACGGATACACGGAAATACACCTGACGCCCGTGAGTTGATGCAAGAAATGGAGTGCCTTGGAATAGATCCAGGCGGTTTCCCCGTCGCGGTAAGCGTAGAACGTATTGAAACCGACCTCCATCCACTCAAATAAGGAAATCCCCTCGATGTAATTGACGGGAACACCGTTCTTCAGCGTGAAGCCGGCATGATAGGCGCGCAGCGGCAGGCGCCGATCGGGTGGCAGGCCCCAGAGAAAGATCTGCACACCGCGTCCGGGGCCAGCTTCATGGACCTGATCCGGGTCGCCGCGCGTGGTGCCGTAGAGTTCGCGATAACGGATGGTGACCGCCTCGCGGCACATATCCAGAATCCCTTCGCCTTCTTGACGGCTCAGTCTCCGTACCGCCAAGGGTGATGACCGGAATTCCTCGCCCAGCGAGATCTGGTTGCGGCGAATCAGCGGCTCCTTGTGAAGAAAGAATTCCGGCACGGCGCGACGCGCAAGCGTCCGACTGGCGGGCGAATCCTGCAACTCCCAGTCAAGCTGAATCTCTAGAGCGTCGTA
>WNFJ01144959.1_pt1 | contig 29703 bp, 29 predicted proteins | sample 5400461 | NCBI WGS metagenome assembly WNFJ01 (sample SAMN13153349, study PRJNA577476) | soil metagenome | isolation source: 115 cm saprolite on Douglas fir-dominated hillslope | place: USA:California | collected 2013-09-17
GATGGACAAGGAGCACGCCGATTTCGAGCGCGTGTACGAGCAGATCAAGGCGCGGCTCACGCCGAAGGTGATCCCCGTGGAGATCCCGGTGGGGGGCGGTCCGGAGTTCCACGGCATCATCAACCTCTTCTCGAAGCAGTGCCACATGTACAAGAAGGGGACGAAGGCCGGCGAGTACGAGGAGGTGGACGTGCCCTCCGACTACCGGCAGCGCTTCGAGCGATACTCGAAGGAGCTGATTGAGCGGATCGCGGAGACGGATGACACGCTGCTTGAACGCTACCTGGGAGGCGAGGAGATCGGGCGGGAAGAGGCCATCGCGGCGATGAAGGCGGGGATGGCAAAAGGCGAGCTGTTTCCGCTCTTCTGCGGCGCCGCCGAGCTGACGTACGGGATGCGGGCGCTGCTGTCGAAACTCGTCGAGCTCATGCCCGCCCCCGCCGAGCGGCCCCCGGTGGATGCGGCCGTGTGGGGCAGCGCGGAGCGGGTGACGCTCAAGGCGGCCGACGGCGGCCCATTCGTCGCACAGGTCTTCAAGACGATCTCCGAGCCGCACGTTGGCGACGTGACGTACTTCCGGGTCTACTCGGGCACGGTGAAGAACGGGCGCGACGTTTACAACGCGCCGCGCGAGGCGCTCGAGAAGCTGAACCACCTGTGCGTCACGGTGGGCAAGGACCGCGTGGAGATCGCCGAACTGCACGCGGGCGACATCGGCGCCGTCGCCAAGCTACGCGACACGCACACGAACGACACGCTGTCGACGAAAGAAGCGGCGATCGTCGTCTCCAAGATTCCCTTCCCCGAACCCGTGATCACCGAGGCCATCGAAGTCAAGCAGCGGGGCGAGGAAGAGAAGCTGTCCAACGGTCTGCACAAGCTGCACGAGGAGGATCCCACCTTCCAGCACGAGTACAACGGCGAGTTACAGCAGACGCTGATCCGCGGGCTCGGCGAGCGCCACCTCGAGATCATCGTGGGTCGACTGGCGCGGAAGTTCGGCGTGCACGCCCAGATCACCAGGCCCAAAATCGCGTACCGCGAGACGTTCAAGGGCAAGGCCGAGGGACAGGGCAAGCACAAGAAGCAGACGGGCGGTCGCGGCCAGTACGGCGACTGCTGGATCCGCATTGCACCGCTGCCGCGCGGATCAGGGTTCCAGTTCGTCGATGAGATCGTCGGCGGCGTGATTCCGCGCCAATACATACCCGCCGTCGAGCGGGGCATCCACGAGGCGGCGGCGCGTGGCCCCGTGGCCGGCTATCCCGTCGTGGACTTCAAGGTCGAGCTGTACGACGGGTCCTACCACGACGTGGATTCCAACGAGCAGTCGTTCAAGATGGCCGGGATCCTGGCGTTCCGAAACGTGAGCCCGAACGCGCGGCCCACGCTGCTCGAGCCAATCCTCGAGCTCGAGGTCTGGACGCCGGACGACTACCAGGGCGCCGTGCTGGGCGACCTCTCGTCCCGCCGCGGTCACATTCTCGGCAGCGACAAGGACGGCCGCCTCACCCGCGTGCGGGCGCTCGTGCCGGAGGCGGAGCTCGACCGCTACGCCACGGTGCTGCACTCGCTCACACACGGACGGGGGACCTACCGGCAGAAATTCCACGTCTACCAGGAGGTTCCGCCCGAGGCGGCGCACCGGGTGGTGGACGCGCGCAAGAAGGAGTTGGAAGAGGCGAAGGCATCGTAACCGCTGGGTTGGGGCGACCGCACGTGCGCGCGTCAATCGCGCTGCACCTGCAGCACCGCTGCGCCTCGCAGCCCTCCCGTGCGCAGCCGCTCCAGAGCCTCGTTCGCCCGCTCGAGCGGGTACGGCTCGACCACCGTGCGGACCGCGACTCGGGGGGCGAGGGTGAGGAATTCCTCGCCGTCTTGCCGCGTCAGGTTCGCGACTGAGCGAATCACGCGCTCCCCCCACAGCGCCTCGTAGGGGAATCCCGGCAGGTCACTCATGTGGATCCCGGCGCACACGACCGTCCCGCCTTTGGCCACTGCTCGGAGCGCCACGGGCACGAGGGCGCCGACGGGCGCGAAGATGATCGCGGCGTCGAGCGGATCCGGAGGTGAGGCGTCCGACCCTCCGGCCCAGACGGCGCCGAGCTCGCGGGCGAACCGCTGCGCCGCCGAGTCGCCGGGGCGCGTGAAGGCGAACACGCGGCGGCCCTGGTGGTGCGCCACCTGGGCCACGATGTGCGCCGCCGCGCCGAACCCGTAGAGGCCCAGCCGTTCGGCCGCGCCCGTGGTGACGAGCGAGCGGTAACCGATGAGCCCGGCGCAGAGCAGCGGTGCCGCGTCCAGGTCGCCGTATTCGGCTGGCAGCGGCAAGCAGAAGCGGGCGTCGGCCACCGCGTAGTCGGCGTAGCCGCCGTCCACGTGGTAACCCGTGAAACGCGCGCGATCGCAGAGGTTCTCGCGGCCCGTGCGGCAATACCGGCACTCTCCGCAGGCCCAGCCTAGCCAGGGAAGTCCCACCCGCTGCCCGGTCGCGAAGCGAGCGACGCCGGGGCCCACCGCGGCGACGCGCGCTACGATCTCGTGACCGAGGATCAGCGGGCGCTTGGGGTCGGGCAGGTCGCCGTCGAGGATGTGCAGGTCGGTGCGGCACACGCCGCACGCTTGCACGGCGAGAAGCAGCTCACCCGCGGAGCGGGCGATGGGGGGCGTCGCAGAGCATGGCGCGCATACGCCTCCCAATCTGGGCGGCGTGCCTGCTGCGGGCTACTCGCCGGAGCTCGGCCGGCGCCCCTGGGGCGGGCGACGGCGGCGCGCGGCTCGGGGCGCGGTCAGCCGACGGGAATGGGGTCCGCGGCCGCCGGCTGCTTGTAGGTGTACCGCTTCCCCGCGTAGTTGCGGAGCACCACTGCGTCGTCGCTGATCGATTCCACGTATTCGGGGAGGAGCGGGATCTTCCCGCCGCCCCCCGGCGCGTCGATCACGAAGTGCGGGACGGCGAGTCCCGACGTCCAGCCACGCAGCGCGCGGATGATCTCGAGCCCGGCCTCGACCGTGGTGCGGAAGTGCTCGGCCCCCGCCACCTGATCGCACATGTAGATGTAGTAGGGGCGTACCCGCGCGGTGAGGAGCTTCTGCATCAGCTGCTTCATGATGACGGGGTCGTCGTTCACCCCCCTCAGGAGGACCGTTTGGCAGCCCAGGGGGACGCCGGCGTCGGCCAACATGCCGAGGGCGCGTACCGCGGCGGGCGTCAGCTCGGCGGGGTGATTGAAATGAGTGTTGATGAAGAGGGGGTGGTAGCGCTTGAGCACGGCGCACAGCTCGGGCGTGATGCGCTCCGGGAGATGGCACGGCACGCGGCTACCGATTCGGATTACCTCGATGTGCGCGATCGCTCGCAGGCGTCGGCATAACTCGTCGATGCGGCGGTCGGAGAGCAGCAGCGGGTCGCCGCCCGACATGATCACATCACGGATCTCGGTGTGCTGCTCGAGATAGCGGAACGCCGACTCGAGCTGCGCGATGGGGATCTTCGCGGGGTCGCCCACCTTGCGGCGCCGGGTGCAGAAACGACAGTACGCTGCGCAGACCGGTGACACGAGCAGCAGGGCGGGGTCGGGGTAGCGGTGCGTCAGGTTCGGGACCGGCGAGTGGACGTCCTCGGCGAGCGAGTCCACGAGTCCGTCGTGGACGTCGAGCTCCTGGAGGTCGGGCACGTACTGCCGCCAGATCGCGTCACCGGGCGACTGGATCAGCTCGACCATGGCCGGGGAGATGCGGAACTCAAAGTTCTCGACCGCCTGCCGCAGCCCTGCGAGGTCGGGAAACTGCTCTGCGCCGAACTTCGCGACGAGCGCCTCGAGGGACGCGATGCTCTGTGCGCGGAGCAGCTCCTGCCAGGCGGTCATGCCCTCAGAGGTCCTTTAAGTAGATCACCAGATCGTCACCCGGCGCGTAATAGCCGCGTAGCTGCGCCGCCCGCGCGAACCCCCGCGCCTCATAGAAGGCGCGGGTCGCGGCGTAGTCGCCTCGCGACGACGTTTCCACGACGAGCAGACGTGCGGCGGCCGTCACCAGCGTGGCTTCGACCGCTCGCAGCAGCTGGCTGCCCACGCCCCGGCCTTGCCACGCCGGGTCCACGACGATCCAATAGAGGTCGTAGGTGCCGACCGTCGCCGGCGTAGGGCCCCAGCAAGCAAAGGCCACGAGGTCGTCGTCCCCATAGGCTCCGAGGAAACGGTAGTCGTCATCACCGGCGAGCGCGGCGTCGAGCAGCTCGGTCGCCAAGGCGACTTCGTCCGGCCGAAACAGGCCGGTCGCCGCCGTGAGCTGCTCAAGCCGTGCGCGCTGCGCGCGGCCGACGGGACGGAGCGAGCAGCTCACGCGCCGCCTTGGTGCCCTGCGCTTCCCGGAGCGCGACCTCGGCGATGCGACGCACTAGTTCAGGGTACTCCCAGCCCACTGCGCGGGCCATCCGGGAGAGGCCGGCGTCGTCGTTTAAGTCGGGATTCGGGTTGACCTCGAGCAGCCAGGGACGGCTCTGGTCGTCGACGCGCAGGTCCACCCGACCGTATCCCTTCCCCTGCAGGACGCGCCACGCCGCTTCCGCCACTCGCACGAGCTTGTCGGCGAGCTTCTGCGGTATGGTGGCCGGGCACACGGGCACGCTCCCGAGGTCGTCGGGCGAGCCGGGCTCCCACTTTCCTGCGTAGGTCAGGATCCGCCACGCGCCCTCCGGCATGCGGCTGTAATCGATCTCGGCGATGGGAAGCACGCGGGCGCCGACAAAGCCGACATTGAACTCGCGGCCTGGGATGTACTCCTGCACGAGGACTTCGTCGAACTGCTCGGTCATGGCGGCGACGCGGGCGCGCAGCGAGCGGCGGTCCCCGACGACCGAGCCGCGGTCGAGCCCGGCGCTCGCGTCTTCGGCGGCCGGCTTGACGATGGCAGGGAGCGGGAAATCGTCCTCGATCTTCCCTTGGGCCACCGTCCAGCGCGGAATCGGCAACCCCGCCTGGGCAAGCAGCGTGTTCGCGACGGGCTTGCGCCGGCAGGCGGCGAGGGTCCACAGGCTCGCGCCCGTAACCGGGATACCGGCGAAGTCTAGGGTCCCCACGACGTGTTCTTCCCACTCGCTCTTGCCGTGCACCCCTTCGCAGAGGTTGAACACCAGGTCCGCCTGACGCGCCACGCGGAACCATCGCATGTCGTGCCGCACGGGAACCTTCTGGACCGCGTGGCCGCCCATCGCACCGAAGATCGCGCCGATTTCGTCCACGGCTTTCATCACGCCGCGGATGTCCTCGGGCGTCCAATCGTCGGCGCCCGGGTCGTAGAGGATGGCAATCCTCATGCGGTCGCGGCCGCCACGCGCCGGCCGGGCGCCGCTCGCGGCTCGCGGAGCTCCGCGTCCACGTCGTGCCCCGTCTGCCGCTGCCAGGCGAGCCGCACCACCTCCTGAATCAGCTCGTCGTAGGCGATCCCCGCCGCTCGAGCCGCCTTGGGAAAGCACGAGTTCATGGCCGGGTCGGGGATGATGCCGGGCAGCGGGTTGAGCTCGAGGACGTTGGGGACACCGAAGCGGTCGACGCGGATGTCCACGCGACACCAATCGCGGCACCCGATGGCGTGGAACGCATCGAGCGCGGTGCGCTCGATCTCGCGGTACAGCGGCCCCGGCACCTGCGCCGGGCACTGGAAGATGGCGAGCGGTGCCTCGGGGCGGTCCCACAGCCACTTCGCCTCATAGCCGTAGAGCGGGGGCGCGCCGGCTGGCAGCGCCGAGAAGTCGAAGCCGATGACCGGCAGACAATACGCGCCGGGCCCGCTGCCGAGGATTGCCACGGTGAACTCGGCCCCTGGAAGATAGGTCTCCACGAGTACCGGCTCGGCGTAGCGCGCCAATAGGGCCAGGGCGCGCTCGCGCAGCTGTCCTGCGGTCTCGCAAAGATTGGTAACAAAAATGCCTTTCCCGGAGCCCTCGGCGATCGGCTTCACGAACACGGGATACGGCAGCGCCAGCTGCTCCAAGTCGGCGGCGGTCTCCACGCAGGCGAACGGCGCTGTCGGCACGCCGCGATAGGCGAGGATCTCTTTGGTGCGGCCTTTGTGGAGCGAGAGCGCGAGAGCCAGCGGATCGGAGCCGGTGTAGGGGACGTTCAGGTACTCGCAGATCGCGGGGACAAGCGCCTCGCGATTCTGGCCCCGGAGCCCCTCGGCCATGTTGAAGACGAGGTCGGGCCCCGCGAGCGCGAGGTTCTGCGGGAAGAACTGATCGGCTTCGAGTCGGATGACGGTGCCAAACAGCCGCAGGGCCTGCTCCACCGCCACGATCGTGGAAGGGTCGTCCCACTCGGCAAACGCGTCGTTGGTGCTTGCGGTCTCGCCGGCGGACGCGGGCGCGGGCTTCTCGTTGTATGCGAGACCGATGCGCATGTGGTCTCGGGTGACCTCCACAAAAAAGGCCGCTCGCGCGGTCTGTGGATCGAAACGCGGTGTCGCGTAGAGAATAAGAAAACCCGGAGCGATGCGCAATAGGGAATCGCGAATTTTTTTCGCGCCGTCGACGCGTCAAACTTTGTGATAGGCGACGCGCGCGGCTTCCTGTTTGTCGTCGGCGACGTAGATGTCGAAGTCGGCGAACAGCGCGGGGGCTTCGTGCTGCAGCACGCGCAGGCATGCGATCGCCAGCCGACGGATCTCGAGCTCGGCGCCCTCGCTGCTGCGCAGCTCGAGCATCGTGCGCCACGCCCGCGCGTTGGCCGAGACGACGATCTTCACTTCGGTCGCATTCGGCAGCACGCTGCGGGCGGCCTCGCGGGCCATCTTGCGGCGGTGCCCCTTGTCTGCGATCCAGCCGTAGCGGTCCATCAGCCCAGCGACGGCGCGCACGTAGGCTGCTTGGGCATCCGTCATCTGGTGCTCCCACTCGGCTTCGAGCGCCGGGTCGCCAAGGACGGCGGGCGGGATCACGAACGCGGCGTGAGCTTCGTCGACGTAGCGCTGGGACAGCTGCGAGAACCCGAACCCTGCGCGATGCCGCACCAGCTCGTGCGAGCAGGAGCGGGAGATGCCTTCGAGGAGGAGCACGTAGACCGCGTGCTCCAGCACGGAGCCGTGGCCCTGCTTCTTGATGTTCTCGAGGTACTCCGCCGTCGTACGGTGCGCCGGGTTGTGTTGGCTCATGTAGCAGATGCGACCGGCGAACTCCGCGAGGCGCTCGCCGGCCGAGGCCACGCCCTGCCACGCGACGCGGAGGTGTTCCGGCTCGAGGAACTCGGGACGGGCGATGAGGGAGACGCGGGGAGCGCGGAAGATATCCATGTGTCGTGCGGGGCGGGGCTCAGCGATCGGGTGCCGCGGGCTCGCGCACCAGCTCTAGTTTCGCGGCGGCCCAGCCGGCCGAGCGCTCGATCGCCCGCAGCCCGGCGGCGATGTCGTCGGGAATGGCGGCGGCGTCGGGACCGACCTTGAGGTCGGCGAGTGGCGCCCAGTCCACGGCGGGCAAAATGACGCCGGGATTGAGGATCGACCGCGCGTCGTATGCGCGCTTCAGGTCGCGGAACAGCGTGACTACGTCGGATCCATAGCACCGCTCGACGAGTCCCGCACGCAATCGACCGAGCCCGTGCTCGCCGCTCGGCGTGCCGCCCAGCCGTAGCACGAGGGCGGTGACCTCCTCGAACAGTGCCTCGAGCGCCCCCCGCCACCCCCGGCGGGTGATGTCGGGAAGCGCGTTCACGTGGACGTGCCCGTCCCCCGCATGCCCGAAGATCGCGACCGGCACGTGGACCCGCTCGGCGGCGGCCCGCACCGCCGTGAGGTACTCGCCCAGGCTCTCGAGTGGCACGCAGCCGTCCTCAATCACCTGAAGCGAGCGGCGGGTCTCGGGGAGACGGGCGAGGACGGGGCTCGCCAACTTCCGCACGGCCCAGAGTCGCTCCAGTCCCGCGCGGTCGACGGCGGCGTCGCCCACCACGGCGCGCGCGGCGGCGGCCGTCTCCCGCTCGAACTCGACTAGCAGCAGGCCGTCGAGCCCCGGCGGGAGCGCCCCGCCTGCGTCGTCGCTGAGGGCGAGCAGCGTGCGGTCGAGCAGCTCCACCGCCGAGGGGTTCAACGCGACGAGGTAGGGCACCGCGTCCGCCAGTCGCTCCGCGCTCCCGAACCCGAGCGCGACGCCGGCCGCGTCGGCGGGGAGGGGTTCGAGCTGCCATTGCACCGCCGTGATGAGGGCGAGGGTGCCCTCGGACCCGATCAGCAAGTCCAGCTCGGCGGCGGAGTCGGCGTAGCGGTCCAAGGCGTACCCCGCCGCGTTCTTGCGAGTATGGGGGAACCGCTGGCGCACGCGCTCGCGGGCCGCCTGGTCGAGATGCCAGCGGGCCGTGCCTTGCACGCCGCGTCTGACCCGCCGCGCCGATCCATCCGCCTCGATGATCTCCACCGCGGCGACCCAGTGGCGTACGCTGCCGCTCCGCACCGAGCGTGGACCCGCCGCGTTGGTCGCCACCATGCCGCCCGACGTCGCAAACGCGCTGGAGGACGGATCGGGCGGGAGCCGCAGCCCGAACGGCCGGGCGGCCGCGTTGACCTCGGCCGCGGTGACCGAGGCGCCGACCCACATCGTGCGGTCGGCCCAGTCGGGCGCCGTCCACCGGAACCCCTGGCTGACGTCGACGATCACCCCGCGGCCGACAGCGCCGCCCGCCATTCCGCTGCCGGCGCCGCGCGGTACGATCGACGTGCCGGTCTCCGACGCCCAGCGGATGAGCCGCTGCAGCTCCTCGACACCCCGCGGGACGGCGACCCCGACGGGCACGATCCGCTGGATCCCGGCGCCCTCGGCGTAGGCAGCACAGCTACGCCGGTCGGTGAGTAAGGCGGGAGGCGAGGCCGTCACGCGGAGTGCGCGGCGGGCGCTACGTGGCGGGTCACGGCACACAAGTTACCACGCGTCGCGGAGGGCGCACCATCCGGGAGCCGACAAGACGCGACGCCGTGCGCGGCGCGGGCGCGGCGCCGGACAGTGCTATTGGGCGGCTTTGGGGGTCCCGAAGCGCTCCTGCAGCTTGGCCACGAACTGTTTGACGAGCCGGTACCCCGCATCGTCGGGCGACACCAGCGCCTCAAGGTCGCGTTCGGGTCGCGACGGATCGAGGCGGGGGCGGTATACCGGCTCGATGGTGAGCCGAGCCTGGCCGGGCACGTAGGGGTCGGCCCAGAAGCGGATCTTCACCGTGGCGGCGAGATCCGCGATATCGCGGTCGTGCTGCACGGAGCGGTGGGCGCGCGTGTCGTACCATGCCGTCTCCACGTACCCGTCGACCACGTTGGAACGCGCCACCTCGAGGCTCTCCGCCGGCACCAGTATCGCGAGCTCGGCCGCGATGCGCTCGGGCCGGGCGTTGAGCAGCACGACGAGGGCCTGGGGATCGGGCCGGAAGGGGGGGCGGGTAGTGACGGGCGAGCAGGCGACCAGGAACGCGGCCACGCTGACCTGAAGCGCCCCGTGGAGGCGCGCTGCCGACAACGCGCCGTGCCCGCCCGCGCCGCCCGACGCAGCGCCCGGGGTGCCTGCCACGTCACTGCCGCGCCGGCGGCGCGCCGGCGACGCGGTGGTGGGCGGAATCGGCGCGCGCCCCGGCGGGCTGGTCTTCGTCGTGCTGCTCCGTCTCGCCCGGCTCATGCTCGTGCCCGGCCGCGCGGTCCCGCATCTCCTGAACCATGGTCGCGGTGGTGATGCCGGCGGCGTGCTCGAACATCATCTTGCCGCCGATCGTCGCGGTCCACAGCAACATCACCAATCCGGCGACGCCGAGCACGCGCAGGATCGCGTCTTCCGCGCCACTGAGCCGCGCCCGACGCACGAGCTTCGCCGCCAGGATCACCGTGAAGATGCTCATCGTGATCAGCGCCAGGGTTTCGTGCGTTTCCATGAGCTCGTGGGTCGCCTCGCCATGCTCGATCACCTTTTCCGCCTGCAGGCCGGCAACGACGGCCACCCAGCCACCGATCACGCCCGCCCACAGCGTCCAGAGTGCCGCCGCCTTGAGGGAGTCGCGCCGCGTCCACCACCCCGCTAGATCGAAGAGCACGGTCACCAACAGGAGGGCGGCGGGCAGGTCGTTCACCGCCGCGTGGAAGCGTGGCCAGGTGTAGCCCAACATGCGGATGCGCTCCGTGCTGAAGTGAAGGAGGGGACGACGGGTTAGACGCCGAGGTCGACTACCCGCGGCGGATCGACGGCGTAGTCGTAGAACCCCTTGCCCGCCTTGCGACCGTTCATACCGGCGAGCACCATGCGCTTGAGCAGCGGCGGCGGCGCGTAGCGCTGCTCGCGGTATTCGGCGAACATGATTTCCGCGATCTTGTACGTCGTGTCGAGCCCGACGAAGTCGAGCAGCGTGAGCGGGCCCATCGGGTAGCCACACCCCAGCTGCATCGCCTTGTCGATGTCGGGCACCGTGCCGACCCCGCGCTCGACCGCCCGGATCGCATCGAGCAGGTAGGGCACGAGCAACAGGTTCACGAGGAACCCCGAGGTATCCTTCGCGGCCACTGGCTCCTTGCCGAGGGACTGGGCGAACGCGAAGGCGCGGCGGAACGTTTCCTGCGAGGTCGTGACGGTTCGTACGACCTCGACGAGCGGCATCAGGGGTACAGGGTTGAAGAAGTGCAAACCGACGAAGCGATCACCTCGGGTCGTCGCGGCGGCCATGGCGGCGACCGTCAGGCTCGAGGTGTTGGAGGCGAAGATCGTGGCCGGACCCGCCACCCCGTCGAGTTCCCGCCACAGGGCGTTCTTGAGCGCGAGGTCTTCCGGCACTGCTTCGACGATGATGTCGCAGTCCCGCAGCTCGGCGGCGGTGGTGGTGAAGCTGAGCCGCTTCATCGTGGCGTCGCGGACCCCGGCCGCGAGCTTCCCCTTCTCGACGAGCTTGGCGAGCGACTTCTCGATTCCCGCCCGGGCCCGCTCCCACACCGGCGCGGCCACGTCGCGCACGATGGTCTGGTAGCCCGCCGTCGCGGCCACCTGCGCGATGCCGCTCCCCATGAGGCCGCACCCTAACACCCCCACCCGCCGTATCTCGGTCATTGCGCTCCCCACGGTGATTCGCGCCTAGCCCCGGGGCGGCGCGCCAGGGTTCATCAGGGTGCGGATCTCGTCGGCGAGGCGCACCAGGGCGCTGACCCGGGGCCCGGCGAACTGATGCTCCGGGCGGATTTCGCCGCGCTCCAGACGGTCGAGCACCTGTTCCAGAGCGACGCCGATCCGCTCGTTCTCGGCGCGATGGCGCCGCGCCACGGCGATCGCGGCGGCCCAGGTGGCCAGCGCCGGGACCAGGGCCCAGGGGGCCAGCGCGCCGAGCACCGGCATCACCCCGGCCAAGGCCGCCCCGACCACGCCGAGCCCGACCGCTGCCCACAGCCGCTGCGCGCGCGGTCCGCGAACGTTCGCCAGCAGCCGCACATGGCAGAACCCCGGCTCGAGTGGTGACACTTGGGCCGCGATCTCGCTCGCCCGCGCTAGCGCGAAACGCTTGCCGCCGGCGCCCAGCGCTCGCTGGATCGACGCGAAGGCGCCAACGCGCGGCTCCCACGTGGTGCGGTCGGAGTGCCGGCGCTTCACCTGGAGCGATTCCTCCCGCTCCATCCAGGCGGTGAGCGCCCGGTCCACGGCGCCGGCGTCGCCGGCCACGACCCGCTCGGCCGCCAGATGCGCCGGCCCGGCCAGCCACGCCACCACCCCACGCGCCTCGGCGACGGCGCTGCGCGTCTGCTCGGCGAGCAGGGCGCGCTTCAGATATGGCGCCGGGATGCCGACGTCCTGGCCCAGCGCGAGCAGCTCTTGCTCGGTGAGCCCGTCCCCGATGTCTCGCTCTGCAGCCTGGAGCTCGGCCGCGCGCTGGATGATCCGTTCGAGCGCCTCGCGGCTGATGAGGTCGCCCGACATCGCTACGCCTCGGCCTTCGTCTTCCTTGGGTCGGTCGGCAGGCTCTGCCCCGACGCCTTCTCGGGCAGGGCCGGCGTGTTGGCGCCCCTCGCGGCCTCGAGAAAGCCCCGGAACAGGTCGAGCGGCAGGGGAAAAATCGTGGTCGAGTTGTTCTCCGAGGCGATCTCGGTGACCGTCTGCAAGTAGCGCAACTGAATCGCCGCCGGCTCCGCGCCGATGACGTGGGCGGCCTGCGCCAGCTTCTCCGATGCCTGGAGTTCGCCCTCGGCGTTGATCACCTTGGCCCGACGCTCGCGCTCGGCCTCCGCCTGCCGCGCCATTGCCCGCTTCATCTCGGGCGGGAGGTCCACATCCTTCACCTCCACGGCCGAGACCTCGATCCCCCAGTCCTCGGTGCGCTTGTCGATGATGTTCTTGAGAATGTTGTTGATCTTCTCGCGGCTCATCAACAGCTCGTCGAGCTCGGTCTCGCCGAGCACCGACCGCAAGGTGGTCTGCGCCAACTGGCTCGTCGCATACAGATAGTTCTCGACGCCGATCACGGCCTTTACAGGCTCGTTCACGCGCATGTACAGGACGGCGTTCACCTTGATCGAGATGTTGTCGCGGGTGATGACGTCCTGGGGCGGGATGTCCAGGGCCACGACGCGGAGCGAAACGGTTTGGGTCTTGGCAAACAGCGGCGGGACGTAGATGAGCCCTGGGCCCTTCGCGCCCCATTCGTACTCGCGCAGTACCTTCAACCCACCGAAGAGATACAGCGCCAAGATGCCGAGGACGGCGGTGACCACCATGTCCATAGAAGCTCCTCTCAGCCGGGGAACGCTTCGACGATCACCGCGGCTCCCTGGCCGCCGCCGATGCAGGCTGAGCCGAGGCCGAAGCGTTGGCGCCGCGCTCGGAGGGCGTGCAGGAGATGGATGGTAATGCGTGCGCCGGTTGCCGCGAGCGGATGGCCGATGGCGATCGCGCCGCCGTGCACGTTGGTCTTGGCCCGGTCCAGCCCCAGCTCTTGCTCCACCGCGAGGTATTGGGGCGCGAACGCCTCATTCACCTCGACGAGCTCCATCTGGTCGAGCTGCATCCCCGCCTTCCGTAGTGCGGCGCGGGTCGCGGGCGCCGGGCCGATCCCCATGTGCCTCGGCTCCACCCCCACGACCGCCCACGCGACGAGGCGGCCGAGCGGCTGGAGGCCGTGCGCGCGGGCGAAGTCCTCGCTCGCGATCACGGTGGCCGCGGCGCCGTCACAGATCCCCGACGCGTTTCCCGCGGTGACGAGCCCGTCCTTTTTAAAGTAGGGCTTGAGCCCTGCGAGGCCCGCGAGCGTCGTGTCGGGCCGCATGTGTTCGTCCGCCCGGAACTCGACCGTACGGCCTTTCTGCGTCACGGTGACCGGGACCACCTCGTCGGTGAAGACGCAATCCTTCCAGGCCTGCTGCGCGCGCTGTTGCGAGGCGAGGGCCACCTCGTCGACGGCCCGGCGCGTGAGCTTGTAGCGCTCGGCGAGGCTTTCCGCCGTCTCGGCCATCGAGAGCCCACATTGAGGGTCCCGGAGCGCTTCCCACAGCAGGTCTTCCAGTGGGGCGGCGGCGCCGAGCCGCAGTCCCCACCGCGCTCCGCGCACCACGTGCGGCGCCTGGCTCATCGATTCGGTGCCTCCCGCGAGCACCGCCTGCGCCTCGCCGAGCAGGATCAGCTGGGCGCCCTGGGTGATCGCCTCGAATCCCGAGCCGCACAGGCGATTGACGGTCACGGCGGGTACCTCGATGGGGAGGCCGGCCTTGAGCCCCACATGCCGGGCGCAGTAGATCGCGTCGGCCGAGGTCTGCAGCGCGTTGCCGAACACGGTGTGGCCAATCTCAGGGCCCGGGACGGCGGCACGCTCCAACGCGGCCCGGGCCGCAAGCGCACCAAGCTCGGTCGCAGAGAGATCTTTAAGCGAGCCGCCGAAGCTGCCGAACCCTGTCCGGACGCCAGACAGGAATACGACGTCGGTGTGAGAACCCTGGGTCTTCATGGGAAGAGCTCCACGTCAAAGCCGTCAGACCGCGGAATATGGACGGTCGCGGCGGTCGACGGTAGACCGGTAAGCGTCGCGGCGGCAGCGGGATGCGGGATCAGAGTTCGGCCTCGACCGCCCGCGCCACTTGCGTCGTGGTCGCGCTGCCCCCGAGATCCGGGGTCCGGGCCCCCGCGGCGAGCGCCGCCCGCACTGCCCGCTCGAGATCGCCGGCGGCGTCCGCGTGGCCGAGCTGCTCGAGCATCAGGGCTCCGGCAAGCACCGCTGCCATCGGGTTCGCGATCCCCTTGCCGGCGAGGGGCGGCGCCGAGCCGTGGACCGGCTCGAACAGCCCGGGCCGACCGGGGTGAAGGTTGGCGCTCGCAGCGAGCCCCAGCCCGCCGACGAGCCCCGCGCCCAAGTCGGACAGAATGTCCCCGTAGAGATTGTTGGTGACCACGACCTGGAAGCGCCCGGGCTGGCGGACCAGTTCCAGGGCGAGCGCGTCCACATAGCGATGCTCCGCCGCAATCTCGGCGAACTCCGCCGCGACGCGCCGAAACGTGTCCTGCCAGATCCGGTGCGCGGGGACGGCGTTGGCCTTGTCGCCCATCGTGATGCGGGTCTTGCCGTGGGTGCGCGCCCACGCGAACGCCGCCCGGATGATCCGCTCCACGCCCCGCGCGGTGTTCACTTCCTCGGCAATGTACTCCTCCCCCGCGATCCGGCCGCGACCGAGGTAGACGCCTTCCGTGTTCTCTCGAAAGATCACGAAGTCGATGTCGCCCGAAGCGCGCAGCGGCGTAAGATCGGGATGCAGCAACCGGATGGGTCGGAAGTTGATGTAGAGATCCAGCCGAAACCTCAAGCCGAGCAGGATGTCGCGCCCGGGCTCGTTGCCGGGGGCGCGGGGATCCCCGATGGCGCCGAGGAAGATGGCGTCGACGTCATCGCGCAAGTGCCGAAAGGCGGCGTCCGGCAGCGTCTCCTTGGTCTGCAGGTAGTGGTCAGTGCCATAGGGCAGCCGTTCCAGGTCGAGCTGGACGCCCCGCGCGGTGGCGGCGCGCGTGATCGGGCCGAACGCTGCCTCTACCACCTCGGGACCGATGCCGTCCCCGGCGATCACCGCGATCCGGTGCCGCCTCACTCAAAGCCCGTCGCGCGGCCGCAGCCCACGCAGTAGCGCCAACCCACGTCGACCTCGCTGCCGCACGCCGGGCAGCGCAGCTCTCCGGAGGGCGGCTGGCCGCACTGCGGGCAGAAATTCACTTTGCGGTTCGCTGGCACCGTCTCGCCGCAGTAAGGGCACTGGCGGGGCGTCTCCGTTTGCTCCGCCAGCTCGAAGGGCGACGCGCGGGAGGCGCTGCCCGCCTCTAGCTCTTCCTCTTCCGTTTCCTCCTCCCGCTCTCCGGCCTCGGTCAAGGGACGGGTAGAGGTCGCCGAGGCAGGGGCGGGCGCCGGAGGAGTGGGGGGGACGGGTGCGTAGGCGCGGTCGCCCCGCAGAAACCGCTCCGCCGCAAGGCGGTTGAGGCTGAGGATGGCGTCGGGGAACTGCCGGAACAGCCCGGTGTCGGGATTCTGCTCCCCCGCCTCCCGCCGCAACGCCTCCTGCACCTCGGCTGGCTCGAGCGAGACGTAGCCTCGCTCCCCCGCCAGGAGGCGCAGTACCGCCATCTCGTAGTCCTGGTGCGTCGCGACGCGGAGCGTCGAGCGGTTCGAGCGGTAGGGGACCAGCCGCTCGTACACCTCGGCCGCTGGGAAGGGCACGGCGAGCCGTCCCGGCGCATCGGACGCGAGCACCCGCACTAAGCGCTCGAACAGCCGATCCAGATCGTCCGTCATTTCACGACGACCACGCCCCGCATGAACGGGTGCGGCGTGCAGTGGAAGCTGTAGGTCCCCGGCTTGTCGAAGCGGTGGACGTAGCTCCCGTTCTGAGGGAGGGGCGCCGAGCCGGGCTCGGGGCCATCGAAGGTGACGGTATGTTCCACCGGGTCTGCATTGGTCCACCGTACAGCCTGCCCCACGGCAATCCTGATGGTGTCACCCTGGAAGGTGAAGTTGCCTATGCGGACCTCGGCGGCCACAGGGGTGCCCGGAGCCGCGCCGACTGTCACCGGTGGCGGCGTACCGTGGAGCCAGGGCGCGAAGCGCTTGAGGTGAATGGGAATCGTGAACTCGAACCCGTAGAGCACCTTCGAGAGCACGAGGGGGGGCTCAACGCCTTCCGATGCGCCCTGGATGGTGGCGCTCGTTGCGTTGCTCGCCTGGAGCGAGAAGGTGTGGGGCGAGCCGGGGATCAGGAAGTCGACGGCGACACTCCACGCTGCACGCACGGTCGGGTTCACGAACGAGCCGACGTCTGCGCTTACGCCGATATAGGGCGTGAGGCGCGCGTTGAAGCCTCCAGCCAGCGCGGCGGCTCCGTTTCCCGATTGGCCGAGGCGGCGCGAAACGGCGCGCGCCACGCCGTGCAGCGTGAGCAGACCGCGAGTCCAATCGACCCCGAGCTCGCCGTCCGCGCTTTTTGCTAGGAAATTGTACGCGGGCGTGACCGCGACGCTGAAGCCGGGCCGGCCTTCGGCGCCGTAGACGCGCCACCGTGCGTCCACCTCAGTCTCGTTGGTCGACTGCGCCCCGTTCAGCAAGCCGGCAATCGACCTGGTGGCAAACCGCACGCCGAGGGCGACCTCGTGTCCGAGGCCGGTCGAGAGCGTAAACGTCGGATAGTTGACCACGAAGTGCGACGGCGCAGGGCCCACGTAGAAGCGATGCAGGAAGTTGAACTGTACCACCCCCGGATCGACCACCCAGGTGCCACCCAGATTGGCGGACCGGTATAACAGCGACTGGGCGGCGAGCGGCCGGGCGAGCCCCAGTCCGAGCACGGCGAGGCACAGGCAACGCAACGGGGACATGGGATCGCTCTCCTGAATGTTGGGTGCGGTCACCGCCAGTCGCGGACCCAGCGGTCGTACAACACAGGAACGACACCGCCCTGCTCGAGCACCTCGATGCCGGACGGATCGCGATACGCCTTCCGGTAAAACACGTGCGTCACGCCCGAGTTGATGATCAATTTGGCGCACAGCGCGCAGGGCGAGGCGCTGACGAAGACGACCTTATCGCGCGCGCCGCCGGGCGCCTTCACGAGGGCGTTCATCTCGGAGTGGATGCAGCCGCAACTGCCTGGCACCGCGGAGTCGCACTTGTTGGGCAGACCGCGTGCGTTCCCGTTGTAGCCGATCGCGAGCACGTTCTCCAGCCGCTGATCGGTGACCACGGTGCCCACTTGGAGCCGCACGCAGGTGGAGCGCTTGGCGCGTACAGCGGAATGCGCTCGACGGCTGGCGCAGCGACGCCGTCGGGCAGCACGTTCAAGCCGTGCGTGTTCGCCGCGACGCCGTCCTTAAAGACGCTCATTGAACTCCCGGTCGGGGTCGTAGCCGCCGTAGCGCCCGCGGGTCCGCTCCTGCGCGAGCCAGGTGTCGAACCCCGAGGGGACGAGTCCGTTCGAGCGTGCCTGACGCTCGGCGGCCCGCATCGCGAGCGCGTTGGCGTACTCGTTCTTCGGGTCACCGGCGTGGCCCCGGACCCAGGTCCAGTCGATCGTGTGCCCCGCCGCCGCTTGCACCAGTTTCTGCCACAGAGGCAGGTTCTCGATGACGCCGCCCTTGCGACGCCAGCCTCGGGCGATCCAGTCTGGCACCCACTCCGTCATCCCCTTGATGAGGTAGGCGGAGTCGGAGACATAGACCACCCGGGTGCTCCGCCACTGACGGTGCAGCCACTCCAGCGTCGCGATCGCGCCGGCCAAAGCCATCTTCTGGTTGGTGGTGTCGGGGGAGCATTCGTAGAAATCCCAGCGCGCCACGCTGTCGCCCGCCGCCGCCTCGACGAGCGCCGCGTTCCCCCCGGGGTTGGGAGGCTCCGTGCCGTTGCCGAGGCAGCTCTCGTCGGCGTGCACGACCACGCGGATCGGCGGGGCGGCTGCGGCCATCTTACGGCTGGATGACGACCGGGATGTCGGTATGTCGCAGGATCTCCTCCGCGTGGGAGACGACGACGGCGCTGGGACGGCCTGCTTGGTGGCTCATATGCGCCCCGACGAACAGCGCGTCGCATCGAATGCGCTTGATCACCCGGGCGACCACCTCCCCTGGAGTCCCGGGCTCGACGTGTGTGACGAACACCACGCGTTGCATCGAGAGCGTCGCCTCGGCCACGCCGACCACCTTGAGGCCGGCCTCGGCGTCGTCGTTCGCGTGAATGAGATGGATCGTGCTGTCGACGACGCTCGCGAATTGCATCGCGAGCTCGAGGGCCCGGCGGCTCGTGTCCCGCCCGTCGAAGGCGACGGCTAGCGACTGCATGGGCGACGGCAGGCCGCCACACACGATCACGCAGCGTTCCGCGATCCGGATGAGCGAGATCACCGTCGGTCCCAGTGCCTCACCCTTGGTCGTCACGCCGCGGCGGCCTACGAGCACGGCGTCCACGGTCTTGGCGAGGTCGGCGAGCTCCACGTCCGGCTGGCCGGCGAGCGCCACGGTCTCGACCTTGAGCCCCGTGGCGAGCACCCGCTCCCGCGCGCGCTCGAGCATCGCCGCCCCATCGGCTGGTCGCCCATCGGGTTCCTGGACGTAGACGACGAGGATCGTGCTCCCGAACCGCTTACCCAGCACTACGGCCTGCTCGAAGGCCGAATCGGCGCGCGGGCTGCCGTCGAGACCCACCAGGAGGCGAGTGAACACGGCTACGGCAGCACGGCGAAGAACTCGAGCTCGCGTAGTGGGAAGGACAGCACCTCGCCGGTCATGGGCAGCCTCCCTTCGAGCGCTTCTTCACGCTGGCCCGTGTTGAGCCGCTCGGCGACGACTACGTACTCCATCCCGCGACGTCGGAACGCCACGCGCCGCCGCTCCCGCACGGCGCGCTCGAGCGCATCGAGCGCCTCGGCGCTGAGTTCGGTGTACTCGCGAATCGCGGCCATCTTCCCCTATTGCACCGACATTCGCCCGGCGGGTCCTGCGACGATCCGGCCGATCACCGCCGCCGCGGGCGTCCGCTCGCGATGCAGGGCCGCGACGAGCGCCTCCGTTCGCTCGGGCGCGACCGCGATCAACAGCCCGCCCGACGTCTGCGCGTCAGCGAGCACGAGGCGGTCGAGCGGCCCCACCTCGCCGCCCCACGTCACGGCGTCGGCGAGGCTCGCTAGGTTGCGCTCCGTGCCCCCCGCGATCGCCCCGCGCTCGGCGGCTCGGCGTGCCCCAGGCAGCACGGGCACGGCAGCGGCCGCGACTTCGGCGGCGGCGCCGCTCGCCTCGAGCAAGCTGCGGAGATGTCCGAGCAGTCCGAACCCGGTCACGTCGGTCGCGGCGTCAACGCCCACGGCGGCCATCGCGCGCGCGGCGCCGGCGTTGAGCGTCGTCATCGCCGCCACCGCGGGGGCGAGGTCCTCCTGCGCCAGCCAATCGCGCTTCAGCGCGGTGGTAAGGAGGCCCGTGCCGACCGGTTTGGTGAGCACAAGGGCGTCGCCGGGTCGGGCGGTGGCGTTTCGCACCAGCTGATCGGGGCGTACCTCGCCGATCGCCACCATGCCGTACTTAGGCTCGGGGTCATCCACGGAATGCCCCCCCAGCACAAACGCCCCCGCTTCCCGAGCCACGGCGGCACCGCCGCGGAGGACCTCGCCTAACACTTCAAAGGGCAGTTTGTCACGGGGCCAGCCGACGACGTTCAGCACAAAGAGCGGCGTCGCTCCCATGGCATAGAGGTCGGAGAGCGCATTCGCCGCGGCGATGCGGCCGAAGTCGTAGGGATCGTCCACGATGGGGGTGAAGAAGTCCACCGTCGCCACGATCGCCCGATCCGGCGCCACCTGAATGACGGCGGCGTCGTCGCGGGTCGAGGCGTCGACGAGGATCCGAGGATCCGTCGCGACCGGCACGTGGCGCAAGACCTGCGCCAACTCGGCGGGGCCGAGCTTGCAGGCTCAGCCCGCGCCGATGGGTGCGGTGGTCATCGGGTCTCCCGAAGATACTCGGGTCGAGCGGGGTGCGGCGAGCGCAGGCTCACCCGAGTCGCCACGCCAGAATCGCGCCGGCAACCGCGTATCGGGCCAGGTCCAGACCAACGCCGACGAGCGCGGCGCGTCGCGGAAGCTCGGGGCGCCAGACCAGCCAGTCAGGGACTGCCACCAGGACTCCGACGAGCAAGAACAGAAGCGCCCAGCCCCCGCTTCCGAGCGAGTCGAACCAGAGCGAGGCGAACAGGGTGAGGACCGCGGCTTCGACGAGCCGCCACTTGAGTACCGCCGTGACGGACGGGGCCGCGCCCCCGGCGTCTCCGCGCAGCTGTCCGGGGGCTGCCGGGAGCGTCACCATCAACCGCGCAATCGCGGGCGTCGCAATCATGAACCAGGCGGCGACGGGCACCCACGCCAGCAGTAGCCGTGCCAGCGTCACCTCCTGTCGCGGGCCTCCGGCGGCAGATAGCCCGGCCCACGCAGCCCCCGTCCCGGGCGGGCCGCCGTGAGCTTGCCGTGATCGAGCACTTTCTGCCCGTTCACAAACACGTATACGAACCCGACTGACACCTGATGTGGCTGTTCGAACGTCGCCTTGTCGGCCACAGTCGCGGGATCGAACACCGTGACATCCGCGGCCATGCCGGGTTTGAGCAGCCCGCGGTCGGACAGCCCGACGCGTTGGGCGGCAAGCGAGGTCATTTTGCGAACCGCGAACTCCAGGGGGAAGCGCTTCTGATCCCGCGCGTAGCGTCCGAGGATGCGCGCGAAGGTGCCGTACGCCCGCGGATGCGCGGACTGCGAGCCGAACGGCCCGTCGGGCGCCACGCCGCCGAAATCGGTGTTGACCGCGACCCACCAGGTCTCGAGGGCGGCCTCGACGTCCGGCTCGCTCATCACAAAGTACACGGCGTCGGTGCGATGGCCGCCCTCGGCGAGTACGATGTCGAAAATGGTGGCGATGGGATCGGCGTGGCGGGCGGCCGCGATCTCGCTGATCCGCTTGCCTTGGAGAGCGCGCAATGAGTCCTGCCCCCGTGATGAGGATGCCGCGGCCGCCGCCCGCCTCGTTGTAGAACCCCTCGGTGCCGTCCCCGGGGTGCAGGATCTCGGCGTGCAGGCGCGCCCGCGTGCGGGGCTCGCGCAACCGCATCAGCAGCGAATCCCAGCCGCCGCTCTCGGCCCGTGGTGGAATCGCGGCGTCGAGGGCGGTCGCCGCGGCGACGTAGGGGTACTGATCCGCCGTGATGTCGAGCCCCGCCGCCCGGGCTGAATCGATGCGGGCGAGGACGTGAGGCATCCGCCCGAAACTCGTCCGCCCCGACACCTTGAGGTGGGAGATCTCGGCCGGGATGTCGGCGGCGCGCGCGATGCGGAACAGTTCGTCCAGCGCGCGGTCGATCTGGATCCCCTCATTCCGCATGTGCGAGGCATAGATGCCGCCGTGGCGCCGCGCCGCCTTGGCGAGCGTAATGATCTCGTCGGTCGTCGAGTAGCTCGCCGGGGCATACTCGAGGGCGGTCCAGAGGCCGAGCGCCCCCTGCTCCATCAGCGTGTCCACGAGCGCCGTCATGTGGGCGAGCTCGGCTGCCGTTGGCGGGCGGTTCGCTTTGCCTACTACGGCCAACCGTACCTGGGTGGCGCCCACGAATGTGGCGATGTTCACCGTGGAGCCGTGGCGCGCGAGCTGGCTGAAGTAGCCGTCCAAATCACGCCAGTCCTCTCGGTAGTGCCACTTCTTCATGGCGTCCGAGTCGTCGGCGGCGAGCGCCGCGGTGAGCGGGGCGACCGATCCGCCTTCGCCCGTCACCTCGGTCGTCACGCCCTGCGTGATCTTCGACAAGACACGGTTGTCGATCAGCACGTTGATTTCGGATTGGCCCATCATGTCGATGAAGCCCGGGGCAACGACGAGCCCGCCTACATCGACCGTCTCGCGGGCCTGCATCTCGGGCACGACTCCGACGGCCGCGATCTTGTCGCCGCTGAGCGCGACCGCGCCGCGGTAGCGCGGGTTACCGCTCCCGTCCATGACCCAGCCGCCCGCGAGGAGCACGTCGTATGGGGTGCGGGTGGCGCGCTCGGGGCCGCAGGCGGCCAACGCCGCCAGGCCGAGAAGTGCCGCCCTCACTTGGCCCACGTGCGCCGCAACGAGTCTGGCCGCACGATGCGTCCCCGCAGCATCACCCAGGCGATGCGCTGGGTGGCGGCGATGGTCGCCGCGGGGTTCCCGTCGAGCACCACCAGGTCAGCCACCTTGCCCGACACGATGCGGCCGAGCGAGTCGGCATGCAGGAGTTCGGCGGCCTTGCGGGTGGCGGCCGTGATCGCCTCAAGCGGCGTGAGGCCGGCGCCGACGAGGAGGCCGAGCTCTTCGTGCAGGGAGAACCCCGGGATGAGCAGCTGGTTTGCAGCGTCTGAGCCCGCCGCGATGAGTCCGCCGGCGCGCTTGAACTCGCGTACAAACTGATCTTGGCGGGTGCGAGAACGCCGGAAAGCTTGGAGGTCGGCGGACCGCCACCCCGCGCGGCGGATCAGGCCGGGCACGTCGCGCACGCCGACCGCCGCCGCCGGCACGTCTTCCATGGCGGGACGCGATAACAGCGTCGGGTTGTCCAGGCGCGACAGCATCTCGTGGAGCACCAGCGTCGGGACGATCGCCACGTGTGTCGCCGCCAGCGTCCGTGCCACACGCGCGACGGTGGCAGAGTCGAGCGTGGCCCAGCCGGCTTCCTCGAGGGTCCAGCCGCGGAGGAACTGATCGTGCGCCCGGAAATAGGGTGCCGGGTTGCGGGTCGCCGCCATGACGACCCCCGCCATGTGCTCGAGCGACGCCACCCCGGCCTTCGCTGCCGTGATCGCGTCGATCTTGCCGAGGTGCGCCGCCACCGGCAGGCGCAGCGTTGCGGCTTCGTCGAGCAACGGCGGCAGCAGCTCGGGAGTGACTTTCGTGTAGATCTTCACGTAATCGGCGCCCACGACCGCCCGTTGGTCCACCGCGCGTCGCGCCTCGTCCCGCGTACGGACGACCGTGGCGGTCGCGTAGGTGGGTGGACTGCCATCGAACATCGCCCCAGACGTGAACATGCGGGGGCCGAGCACCGATCCGAGATTGAGGTCGTTCCGGAGCGCCAAGGCCGAATCGGTGCTGCTCGCCCCCATGTCGCGCACCGCCGTGACCCCCCACGCCACGTAACGCTGCACGGCCCACCGCTCGACGTGGGCGTGCGCGTCGATCAGCCCCGGGATGATCGTCTTGCCGACCAGGTTGATCTCCTGCGCCCCCCGCGGCACCGCGATTTCATTCACGCGGGCCACAGCCTCGATGTGGCCCTCCCGGACGATGATCACGGCGTCCTTCACCGGCTCGCCTCCGGAACCGTCGATCAGCGTGCCCCCTTCCAGGGCGATCACGGCCGCGCCGCCGGACTGGCAGGCGGCGACGAAGACGGTGCAGCCCAGGAGGACACCCCACGGGCTGATGTAGGACACGAGGCGACTCACGACCGGGGATCGACGGAGGTGTGGTCGTGCAGGATGTACCAGCGGCCGCCCCGCTGCTCGAGGATCAGCGTGAAGGGGCCGCTGGCGGTGACTGAGTCAGCCCTGAGGAGCCTGAAGCGCGCCGTGCAGAAGGCGAGATCATGCGCCAGCGGACGTACCACGATCTCCTCGAAGGCGAGCGAATCGCGCGTCTTGCCGCGACCAAAGTAGGCGCGCTGGTAGTGGTCGTACAGCGGTTGCCAGCCGTATTGCACGTGGCCCGCCGACACGTAGCTGGTGAGCGAATCCCTCGCGTAGTCGCTCATGAAGCCCGCCAAGTCACCGCGATTCCAGTCGGTCGCGCTGCGCGTCAGCGTGGCGGTGATCTCCGCCTGGGGATTTCCGAGCGGTCTTTGGGGCGGCGAGCACGCCGCGAGCGTTGACGCTAGGAGACACCACCAACAACGCACCATCGTACCCCTCGTTCCGTGGCCGCCGGAACGTACGGCGCGTCATGCCCGACGCAACCCCGCTACGGGCGGCCTCCCGCGGCAGTCCCTTCTCTCCAGAGGTGGTGGGGAAGCGTATTCCTGGGCGTCCGCCGTGACGCCGCGGGTCGACTTACCGGGCGCTCACGCCGCTACGCGATTCCCGGCCGCGGTGACCGCGGAGTGGGACGGCACCGGTGACCGCGAGGGTCGCGGGCGCGCGCGCCCCCGTGCTCGCCGCTCGCCGGGCCGCGGTCATCGACTTCGCGCAGATGCAGATGGGGTGAGCGTCTACAACGTGCTGCGGGAGCGTCGCGCGGCGGTGGTGGCTCGAACCTCCGCGTGACGTTCCCGCAGGGTGCTGTCAACGGGTCTCAGCGGCGCCGACGTTTCTTCGCCGCCTTCCTCCGCTTCGCCCTTGCCTTGGGCCGCTTCTTGCCGGCCTTCTTCTTCGCCTTGGGTCGGGCCGCCTTCTTCCGCTTCTTCGGCGCGGGCCGCGGCTTGGGCGCTCCCATCGGCTCCGGCCGCATCGGCGCGGGAGCGGGGGGCGTCGACGGTGCCGGCGGATACATCGGCTCCATCATGCCGGGACCGGTCCAGCTGCTCTCCGGAAAATCGGTTGGCTCGAGCATCGGATGATCTCTCCTCTGCTGGGTTGTCCGTGGGCGTGGCCTATAGCTTACGCCGGGAATCTCGTCACGCAAGTGAGCGCGGGCGAATCGCTACGCCACAGCCCGGACACGGCGCCGGGGTGACAAGTTAGCTTGACAACGGCACTTACGACCGCTTACGTTCGCGCCGCTATGATGGCTCGTCTCGTCCTCGTGGCGGCGGCGCTCAGCTTGCCGGGCGCCGCCGCGGGCCAAAATGTGGCGGAAGTGCAGGTGGCCCCGCCCTCGGTCACGATCAGGGTTGGCGAGCGTACCGGGCTTCTCGCGACGGCGTTCGATCGCGCTGGCAACGTCATTCCCACCGTGCGCGTGCTGTGGTCGTCCAACAACGTGGCGGTCGCCAAGGTGGACAATGACGGCACCGTAACGGGCGTCGCCGGCGGCGTCGCGCTCATCGAGGCGCGAGTGGGCGCGCGCAAGGGCCAGGCGGCCGTGGAAGTCGTCGGCCCCGGCGGAGCCGCCTCACCGGCGCAGCAGGCACCGCTCGGACCCACGCCGGGCGCCCCCGGAGGCGCGGCGGCGGACGCCTTCGCCGGGCAACCGCCTGGCACCGGGCCGGCTGCGGTGCTCCGCATTGAGCCGCCCACCGTGTATCTGCTGCCGTCCGAGAACACGCGCGTCGCGCCGCGCGCGCTCAAGGAGGACGGTACGCCCGCCGCGCCGGTCGCGGTGACGTGGAAGTCGCTGCGGCCCGACATCGCTAGCGTCGATGCCAATGGCGTGATCGTGGCGCTGGCGGCAGGGCAAGGCACGATCCAAGTCACGAGCGCGGCCGGCCTCACCGCCACCGCCCCCGTGGTCGTGCAGCAGAGCGACATCGCCATCGCGGAGCCAAGCCCCGTCAGCCTGTCCCCCGGCGACATCGACACGCTGCATGTTGTGGTGCCGACGCAGGGCGGGCGCTTGGTCAGTCCGCTCGCGCTGCAATGGGCGGCTGCGGATGCGAACGTCGCCCGGGTGAGCCTCACCGGCGTCGTCACGGCCGTCGCCCCCGGCCGAACCACCCTCTCGGTCTCCGGATTGCTCCAGGCGAAGAGCGTGGAGATCGTCGTCCATAAGACGGTGGACGCCCTGGCCGTGACCCCGACGTCAAAGACGGAGGTGCCGCTCCCCATCCAGGGCGCCGCGAAGTTTCAGGTGCAAGCGCTCGCCGCCGATAAGAGCGCGGTGCCGGAGGCTCCCTTGCGTTGGAGCGTGGCGGATACCGGGCTCGCGAGCTTCGACCCTGGCACGGGAATGCTCACCGGAAAGCGTATCGGCAAGACGACGCTAACGGTGAAGGGCCCCGGGACGGGACTCACCGTGACCTGGCAGATCCGGGTCATCGCGGCGGCGCTCAAGCTGTCGGCTGCGCGCATCGGCCTGCCACTCACGCGGCGCTACGCGTTGCGGGCGAGTTTCGTCGACGAAGCGGGTGGGCTGATCGGCCCCGCCACGGGCGTTGCCTGGGCGTCTGACAACCCCCCTGTGGCGACCATAGGCGACGACGGCACGGTCACGACGGTCGGCTACGGTCACGCCCGCATCACGGCCACCGCGCCCGGCGGTCGGCACGCTACCACCGATGTGTTCGTGCAGGGCGAGATTGTCCTGGCCAGCTCGCGCTCAGGCCGGTTCCAGCTGTACGCGGCCGAGCGCTCGAACTTGGCCCAGCTGCGCAAGGTGGCCGACGATACCGCGGCGGCCACCGAGCCCGCGTTCTCGCCGGACGGGTCCCGCCTCGCGTTCGTCACCACGCGCGATGGGCTGCCCGAGATTTACGTGATGGACGCGGACGGCACGAACGCCGCGCGACTCACCAACTCGCCGGCAGCCGACGGCGCCCCCGCCTTCACGGCCGACGGGCAGGCAGTCGTGTATCAGTCGCAGCGCACTGGGCACCGGCAGATCTTCACGCAATCGATCACCGGGTCGATCGCCACGCAGCTGACCCAGGAGCCGGCGGACAACTCCCGGCCGACGACGGCCCCCGACGGCGAGCTGATCGCGTTTGTGTCGAACCGCGACGGCAATAATGACATTTGGTTGATGGCGAAGGACGGCTCGAACCAGCGCAACTTCACCAAGTCTCCGCAGACGAAGGAGAGCGCCCCACATTTCCTGCGCGACGGCACCCTCGCCTACTTGGTCGAGCGGAAGGAGGGCGGCCGCACGATCACGCAAGTGGTGCGGGCCGATCTGGTGACGGGGAAGATCACGCCGCTCAGTGGCTCGGACCTCGTGATCAGTGACTTCGCCGTGTCGCCGGCGGGCGACCTCCTGGGTCTGGTAGTTGCCGTGCAGAAGAACATGTATCGGGTGTACGTCCAGACCGTCGGGGCGGGGGGCCCTCCTGTCCCCGTGCCCGCGACGGGCCTCGAGCAGATGGTGTCTCCCGCCTTCATGCCGTAGCGAGCGCGGCAGCAATTGCGCGCCTGGGTGATTCGCGCCACCGGGGGCCTGGAGCGGCTCGAACTCGCCGACATCCCCGATCCCGACGTGCCACTCGGTCCGCATGCGGTGCGGGTCGCGCTGCGGGCGGCCGCACTCAATCAGTTAGACCTGTTCGTCCTCCGGGGCCTGCCCGTGGAATACCGCTTCCCCCACGTCCTCGGCGCGGACGGGGCAGGCGTGGTCGACGCCGCCGGCGCAGCGGTGCGCTCCGTGCGGCCCGGCGATAGCGTGATGCTGAACCCCGGGGTTCCCGATTACACCTGTGAGTACTGCCGCGCCGGCGAGCAGTCCCTATGCGTCAACTATCGATTGCTGGGCGAACACCTACCGGGGACCTTCGCCCAGTACGTCGTGGTCCCGGAGCAGAACGTCGCGACCATCCCCTCGCTGCCGACCCCCCTCAGCTGGCCCGAGGCCGCGGCATTTTCGCTGGTGAGCCTCACGGCGTGGCGCATCGTGGTGATCCGGGCCCGCGTCCAGCCCGGTGAGACGGTGTTGATCTGGGGGATCGGTGGTGGAGTGTCGCTCGCCGCCCTGCGGATCGCCAAGCTCCGAGGGGCGCGCGTGATCGTTACGTCCGGCAGCGACGCCAAGCTCGCCGCCGCGCGCCAGCTGGGCGCGGACGTCGGGCTCAATCACCGGTCGTGCAAAGTCTCTCAGGAGGTGCGCGCGCTCACTGCCCGCCGGGGCGCCGAGGTCGTGATCGACAGCGTGGGCGAGGCGACCTGGGAAGAATCGCTGCGATCGCTCAGCCGGGGTGGGCGGTTGGTGACCTGCGGAGCTACGAGCGGGCCGCGCGGGTCACTCGACCTGCGCCGCCTGTTCTGGCACCAATGGAGCCTGCTCGGCTCGACCATGGGCAGCGACGCCGACTACCGGGAGGTGGTGCGGGTGCTCGCCACGGGGGAGTTGCGCCCCATCCTGGATCGCGTGTTTCCCTTCGCCGAGTGCCCGGCGGCATTGGCCCGCTTGGCCGCGGGGGAGCAGTTTGGCAAGATCGCGATCGAGTTGGCCGCAGCCCCGGGCAGCCCCGTGGACCGTGGCTGAATCGTGCTCGGGCGCGCGGTTCCTAAGTGGTGAGTTCACGCCCGGTTAGGCAGCGCCGCCGCGTTGCCTTTCACCCCCTAAGTGATTATTTTTTAGTAACTTAGGCGACCCTTCCAGACGCAGCGCCACCGGCTACCAGGCACGCGACGCCCATGACCGCACCGAATGCCCGCGAACGCATCCTGCCGCGCTTGATCGAGGACGAGCTCAAGGAGTCGTTCCTCGACTACTCGATGAGCGTCATCGTGCAGCGCGCGCTACCCGACGTGCGCGACGGGCTCAAGCCCGTGCACCGTCGGATCCTCTACGCGATGCATGAGCTCGGGCTGGTGCCCGGCCGCCCCCACAAGAAGAGCGCCACGGTAGTAGGCGACGTCCTCGGCAAGTATCACCCGCACGGCGACGTCGCGCTCTACGACTCACTGGTGCGCATGGTGCAGGATTTCTCGTTGCGCTACCCGCTGGTGGACGGCCAGGGCAACTTCGGCTCGGTCGACGGCGACTCGCCCGCCGCCTACCGCTACACCGAGGCCCGGCTCACCCGCATCGCCATGACGCTGCTGGAGGACATCGACAAGAGCACCGTCGACTTCGCTCCCAATTTCGACGACCGGCTCCAGGAACCGACCGTGCTGCCGGCGCGGCTGCCGAACCTGATCGTGAACGGCTCGGCGGGCATCGCCGTCGGGATGGCGACGAACATCCCGCCGCACAACCTCGCCGAGACGATCGCCGCCATCAACCATCTCGTGGACCACCCTGACGCCGCGGTCAAAGACTTGCGGAAGTTCATCAAGGGGCCCGATTTCCCGACTGGGGCGATCATCTACGGTCGCGCCGGAATCAAGGAGTGCTACGAGAAGGGCCGCGGGCGGATCGCGATCCGGGCGCGCGCCACCGTCGAAGAGCGGGAATCCAGCGGCAAGCAGCAAATCGTCGTGACGGAGTTTCCCTACCAGGTTTCGCCGGAGCGAGTGATCGAGCAGATCCGCGACCTCGTGCTGGCGAAAAAGCTCGAAGGCATCAGCGATCTCCGGAATGAGTCCGACAAGGAAGGCATCCGCGCGGTGATCGAGCTGAAGCGCGATGCCGTGCCGATGGTCGTCCTGAACCAGCTCTACCTGCGCACCCAGATGCAGGTCACGTTCGGCGCGATCATGCTGGCGCTCGTCGACGGCGTGCCGCGGGAGCTGAATCTGAAGGAGGTGCTCGAACCCTTCATCGAACACCGTCACACCGTCATTACCCGACGCACCGAGTTCGAGCTCAAACGCGCCCAGGATCGCGAGCACATCCTCGAGGGTCTGAAGATCGCCGTCGACCACATCGACGAGGTCGTCAAGATCATCCGCAAGTCGAAGGACACCCCGACGGCCGACGCCGCCCTGCGCAAGCGGTTCAAGCTGTCGGAGAAGCAGTCGGCCGAGATCCTCAATATGCGGCTAGCGCGGCTCACCGCCCTCGAGATCACGAAGCTCGAGGACGAGTTGAAGGAAGTCCGCACCTTCATCAAGGAGTGCAAGGAGATCCTCGGCTCCCGCCCGCGCCGGATGAAGATCCTCAAGACGGAGCTCACCGAGGTGGCGCAGGGCTTCGGCGACGAGCGGCGCACCGAGATTGTGGCGGACCAGGGGGAGTTC
>WNFJ01015121.1_pt1 | contig 29685 bp, 37 predicted proteins | sample 5400461 | NCBI WGS metagenome assembly WNFJ01 (sample SAMN13153349, study PRJNA577476) | soil metagenome | isolation source: 115 cm saprolite on Douglas fir-dominated hillslope | place: USA:California | collected 2013-09-17
TGGCGGAGGCGGAGGGCCTGGGGTGTGCGGTGTTCGCGGGGGTGGCGGATCCGTTGCGGGCGCGGTTCCCGCTGGGGGTGATGCCGGACTGCCTGGGGGTGACGGCCGGGTCGGTGGGGGGTGAGCGTGGGGAGATCGCGGGGCTGTTGCGGGGCGAGGGGATGGGCGGGGTGGTGCCAGGCACACAACTGATACGGCAGCTCTCCACCCGATCACCGGCCGGCCGGCCCCACAAGTCAAGACAGCTTGACCACTGGCGGCCGGTCAAGCTATCTTGACCAGTGTGAGCGGAACCCAGCCAGACGAGGTGACGAACGTGGCAGCCGCGGCCGGGAGCCGCGACCCCGCAGTCGGCCTGGCTGCGGTGGCGGCATTGCGGGGCCTGGTCGACGTCCTGGAGGCATTGCAAGTCGGCAACGCCCGCAACGAAGGCTGGACATGGAAGGCGATCGCTGACCACCTCGGCGTCAGCAAGCAGGCCGTGCACCAAAAATACGGCGGCAGGCTCCTTGGCGGCGGGAGGTAGGCCAGCATGTTCGAGCGGTTCACCGAGCCCGCAAATCAGGTCATGTGCCTTGCGTGTGAAGAGGCAGACCGCCTGCGCCACGACTATGTCGGCCCCGAACACGTCCTGGCCGGCCTGACCCGCCAGGAAGACAGCCGCGCAGCGGCCATCCTGCGGGAGGCCGGGCTTGACCCCGAGGCCGTGCGTGCCGGCCTGGACCGCCTTGTGGCCCAGCAAATTCTGCCGCCGGCCTGGCGCAACAAAACCGATCTCCTGCACAGCCTGGGCATCGACCTTCCAGCCGTGCAGCGCACCATTGAAGAATCCTTCGGGACCCAAGCCGTGTGCGCGGCCAGCCGACGTGCCCTGGGACGCTCCTGGCTGCGCGAGGACCGCATCGTCACCGAGAACCCGCTGGCCGGCAAGGCCGTGCTCACCAAGCGCGCGTTCTACCTGGCCGCCCAGGAAGCCGACGCACTGGGCAGCCACGGCATCAGCCCGGAGCATCTCCTGCTCGGAGTCCTGCGCGATGCCCAGAACCCAGCCGGCAGGCCCCGGCTCAGCCGCCGCGTCCGGCGGGTGCGGGCACACCTCGGGCTCCCCGAGCACGGGCCAAGCGCAGTCAAGCTGATCATCGAGGCGAACGACGGAAGCCTGGACGCGCTGCGAGCGGAAGTCCTCGCACAACTGCATACGCCAGCCTGAGACACGCCACGCTGAGTCAGCGACCCGATATGTTTCGCGAACCAGAGCATCCCGTATTTGGCGCCTTACGGGACATCGATCTTGGGCGCCATGCCAATGTCTACGGTCGTCATCCCGCAAGGCCGACGGCCACAGGCTGCAGGCCTCGAGGCGGGCCATGAACCGCTGGGTGAGCGTGGGCGGGCCGGGAATCCTCGGCGAAGCGATCGAAGTACGCGATGTCAACGGACCGCCTGGCCCATCGCATGCGGGCCGCGTAGCAGTCCGGCCGGTCGCCCGCCTCTTGCGCGACGAGCGCCAGGCCGGCGGCCACGTTCCCGTGATACGTACGGAACTGCACTTCGACAGCGGTCCTTATCGCCGTCGGCGAGGAGAGTTCCGATGGCTGGACCGGGGAGGCGAAGAGCAGTTGGGCCAGGGCGCTGAGTTCCAGCTGAGCGAGGGCTGTGGTCACCATGTCGTGACCCCCTTCATGTAGCATTCCGTGCTGTGTTACGCGATGCGAGTGCCGCTCGTTCAATGCCGTTAGCTGGCGATTGGCTGACCCCCCAGCGTGACGGAGCCTGACGGGCCGAACGGCGACAGGCGCCCGATGAACTGTGCTACCGCGCGCAGCGCGTAACCCGACGCGACGCCACGCCCATGACGGTCGCCCACGGGGAAGCTGGCTTGCCCTGGGGCGACGATGGGGCTCGCGAGCACGATGGAGCCGACCGGGGCATCCGCCATCCGGCCAGGCGCGGAGCGGTCAACCCGCGAGCGCGGAGCGGTCGATCCGCGAGCCCGGCCAGGCGCGGAGCGGTCGATCCGCGAGCCGGCCAGGCGCGGAAGCGGTCAACCGCAGGCCCGTCGGCGCGAAACGGGTCCGCCCTTAGGCTGGCCGGGTGAACAAATCCGATGGGTTCGACGGCCGTGTGCTCGCCCGGATCGACGAGATCGTCGAGCGCGCCGTGGCGCAGGGTCAAGCGCCTGGCGTCGTCGCGGCCGTGGCCCGCGGCGAGACCGTGCACGTCGCGGCGGCCGGCGCGATGGCGATCGGCGGGGCGCCGATGCGCCGGGACACGCTGTTCCGTATGACCTCGAACACCAAGCCGATGACGGCGGCGGTCGTGCTCTCGCTGGTCGACGACGGCCTGCTCGACCTGAACGGGCCGGTCGACGGCCTTTTGCCCGAGCTGGCCAACCGGCGGGTTCTGCGCAGCCCGGACGGGCCCCTCGCGGACACGGTCCCGGCTCAGCGTCCGGTCACCGTGCGCGACCTGCTGACGTTCACCTGGGGATTTGGGATGCAGGGTGCGATGTTCATGGCACCGCAGCCGTGGCCGGTCGTCACCGCGGCGACGGAGCGGCAGCTGTCCACCTTCGGGCCGCCGCAGCCAGATGTCACGCCTGACCCGGACACGTGGATGGCGCGGCTTGGTGAGTTGCCGCTGCTGGCGCAGCCGGGCGACCGGTGGCTCTACCAGTCCGGTTCGCAGGTGCTCGGAGTCCTGGCCGCCCGGGCGGCCGGCGCCCCGTTCGAGGACGTCATGCGCGAGCGGTTGCTCGCCCCGCTCGGTATGCACGACACCGGATTTCACGCGGCCGACACCGTCCGGCTTGCCACCGCGTACGAGAAACGTGACGGCGTGCTCGAAGTGAGCGACCCGCCGGACGGACAGTGGTCACACCCGCCGCTGTTCCCCGACGGCGGCGCCGGGCTGGTGTCAGCGGTCGACGACGTGGTCGGGTTCGGCCGGATGCTGATGCGCGGGGGCGGCCCCGTCCTGAAGCCGGCCACGGTCGCCGAGATGACACGCGACCAGCTGACCGCTGCGCAGCGAGCGAACGTCTGGCCTGGTTTCAGCTTCCTCGGCGACCAGGGCTGGGGCTACGGGGTGTCGGTGCTCGACGACGGCCGCTACACGTGGGCGGGCGGTTTCGGGACGGAATGGTCGAACGTGCCTTCGCAAGACCTCACCGTCGTGGTCTTGACCCAGCGGGCCGCGGACGAAACCGGGATGCCCGCCGTGGGCGCGGAGGTGCTGTCCGCCGCCCGGGCTACCGACTGACCCATTCCGAGCTACCGACTGACCCGTTCGCTGGCCTAGAGGATGTTGATCGCGCGGGCGATCACGAGCGCGCCGACGCCGAGGGACACCGCCGCCTCCATGATCATCAGGAGCTTGGCCCACGGCTTGATCGCGGAGACGTCGGTGGGGCTGAACGCGGTGGCGGTCCAGAAGGCCAGCGACAGGTAGTCGACGAACTTCGGCACCCAGGTGGCCGGCACGTAGTCGGTGTGCAGCATCTCCGGGAAGACGAACGCCGGGTTCGCCTGCGGACGGTGCGCGCGGGCGGCGGCGCCACCGCGATCGAGATCCCAGTACCACAGCCCGAACGCGATCACGTTCGTCGCCCAGATCACCCCGCCGGTGGCCAGCAGCCCGGTGGCGTTGTTGGCGAAGACCTTGTTGCTGGTGATGATGTTGTGCACCAGGCGGACGGCGGCGAACAGGTTCGCCAGCGTGATGACGGCGATGACGACGCCGGTGACGATCCGCAGCCAGCGTTTCTGGCGGTCGATGCGGCCCGGGTCCCCGAGGATCAGCGCGGCGAGCAGCGCGAGCAGGATGGCCGGGGCCAGCCAGGATGGGTTCACCCGGTACTTCGTGGGCAGCGCGACGTGCAAGAGCGCGGTGGTCAGGATGGCCAGCGCCACCGGCCACCAGCGCTCACCCCGTGCGGCGGCCTGGACCGACGTCACCTGAGGCACCGCGGCTGGCTTGCGATCTGATGCCATACCTCATTGTGACCTGGCCGGCCCGGCAATCAATTCGGGCGTGCCACACCGACGGTCCGGCAGGCGATGCGACCGGGCACGAACCCCACCCCGGCCGGGTGATGCCGCGGTCGTGGCCACGTGCGTACCCTCACCGCAGCGGAGATGAGGGGACATGACAATCGGAATCGGATTTGCGCGACGCGCCCGCCCGGTGCCGGGCGCGCTGCTTCCCCTCGGTCCCCTCGGTCCCACTGGGCCCGCGGCGCGGTCACCGGCGGCGACCCACCGGCGGCGCTGGGTCATGCTCGCGATCATGGCGGTCGCGGCAGCGCGCCTGCCACGCGACAGCCGCACCCACCAGCACGTGATCATGGCCGCGATCTTGCTGGCGGCTGCCGCGGGTTTCGCGCGCGACAGCCAAGCCCGCATGGCTAAGTGGGACAAGCGGCGCAACCTGCGCTATCTGCGCTCGCTGAAGTCCGGGCAGTCCTAGCTGAAGCCGGGGCACTCCTTACCTGAAACCCGGGCGGTCCTAGCGGTTTAGATGAAGGGATACAACGTGGCGATTGGACCGGTGCAGCTCATCGTTTTGGGGTTCAACCACCCCCACTTCCACGGTGAGATCATCGAAGAACTCGAACGGCTCCGTGCGAGCGACACGGTCCGCGTGATCGACTCCATGGCCGTCTACAAGGACGCCAACGGCGAACTGGAGGTCGAGCACCTCAGCAACCTGACCGAGCAGGAGGCGATCGAGCTCGGCAGCAAGATCGGCGCACTCATCGGCCTCGGCATCGAGGGAGAGGAGGGCATGGAGGCCGGCGCGATCGCGGGCGCGGAAGAGGCCGCGGCCGAGGGCATCAACGTGCTCGGCGACGCTCAGGAGTGGGATGTGCTCGAAGATATCCCTAACGACTCCGCGGCGGCGCTCATCCTGCTCGAGCACCACTGGGCGGTGCCGCTGCGTGATGCGATCGCCCGCGCCGGCGGGTTTCGCCTCGGCGACGGGTTCATCAGCCCGCTCGACCTCATCGGAATCGGGCTGATGTCGGCCGAGGAAGCCAAGGAACTGCACGACATGGAGACCTCGGCCGCAGCTAGCTGACGAGGACGCGCAACCGGATCGACGGAGGGAAAAGGATGTTCGGTTCACGCAGGGTCGCAAGGCGCACCGGCCGGCGGACGGCGCGGCGAGTGTCCCGCCGGTAAAGCGGGCCGTGGCAGTGGCGCCTGGCCGGTCGTCCCGTGCCGAGCGGCCAGGCATGGCCGGACCCGGCCGGCCCATTGGATCACCCCGTCCGGGTGATGCGAGGGATAGGCGCGGACCGACATTCGACCGGGCGCTCGGGGTCATCGTCGCGCCGCTCATCGCGCCGGCGCTGCGGCGCGAGGTTGGGTCAGCGGGCTAGGACGGGAGGTCCAGGTGCCACTTATCGAGTACGAGCCGGGCGCTGCGTTCCCCGGCGTGATCGGGCGAACCGCCGACGAGTCCACCGGCGTGATCGACAATGTGACGGTGGACGTCAGCGGCGAACTGATCCACGACGACGAAGCCGAACTGCGCGTGCACATGGCCCGTCAATAAGAACGCAGGTCAACGGTTGACCCGGTCCGCGGCAGCCGTCAATGCTGATCTTTCCGAACTCGTCGTCAGGCGGACAGCTGACCGCCACCAGCCGATCGCGGGCCATCGGGCATCGTCCTTCGCTCCCGGATCATCACCCGCGCGGGGTGATACCGCTGCGGCCGGCGGCGGGCACGCCTACGTGGTACCAGAGCCCGCGTGCGCATCAGCCGCCAGCGTGCGGTTTCTTTGACGTTCGCCAGGCAACTATATAGGCTATCTATGTGATTGACGGCGCTGGGGGTGTCAGGGAGGATGCCAGGGGTGTTACCGAGGCTGGCGGTGTCATGGAGGCTGAGGATGTTACCGAGGCAGGGGGTGTCACTGACCTGGCCGAGGAACTCGGTGACCTGCTAACAGGGCTGAACCTGCTCCTGCGGCAGGCGACGCTGCCGCCGGGGATGAGCCTGGCGGCCTGCGCGACCATGGCCACGCTGGATGACCGCGGGCCGCAGCGGGTGACCGATCTGGCCAGGATCCAGCGGGTCACCCAGCCCACGATGAGCGCGCTTGTGAATGCGATGGAGCGCCAGGGCTGGGTTGGCCGCACCGTGGGTGACGCCGACCGCCGGACCGTGATGGTCTGCCTGGCGCCAGCGGGCAAAGACATTCTCGCCGCGGCGGTCGCCACCCGGGCGCGGCTGCTCGAGCGCCTGCTGGCCAGCCTGCCGGTCGCGGACCGCGAGGCGCTTGCCGCCGCGCTCCCGGCGCTCCACAGGCTCATCGCGGAGGCGGCGAACGCCAGCGAGGTACTCACGGCGCGTCAGTGACGCCGGGCCGGCCACCCCAGATAGTTCGTCTATATAGACGGCCTATACTAGTGCGATACGGCACCCATCGTCAGGGCAGTCACCGGGTCACCCTCCTGGTGGACGCCGGGTCCATGCTGAAGCAGGAAGGATTGCCGCGATGCCAGTTCATCTGCAGAAGACCCTCTACACCGCCGAAGCGGTCGTGGAGGGAGGACGGGAAGGACACGGCAAGACCACCGACGGGCGGCTGGAGGTGGACCTGTCCGTACCGGCCGACATGGGCGGCAAGGGCGGCCCGGGCACCAACCCGGAAGAGCTGTTCGCCATCGGCTATGCCGCGTGCTTCCAGTCGGCGCTGCTCAACGTCGCCAGAGGCCGGAGCCTGGACGCTTCTGAGTCGCGCATCACCTCCCGGATCGGGATCGGCCCGACCGGCCATGGCGGCATGAGCCTGGCCGCCGCCCTCGACCTGCACGCCCCGCACCTGTCACCCGGGCAGGCCGCCGAACTGATGGCCCGGGCGCACGAGCTGTGCCCCTATTCGAACGCCACGCGGGGAAACATCGAGGTCACGCTCACCGTCGACGGCGTGGCACTCGACGCGCTCGCGCCGCAGCCCGCATCCGGCGAGCCCCGCGCCGCAGTCTGAGGCCCGCGTAGCCACGACCGCGGCCAGCCTGGTATCCAGGAATGTTCCTGACCAGCAGGTCATATCTTCGCGGGAGGCTACAGTGACCGGCGCAATCGCTTCACTCAGCGACCTCAGCCGGTGGGCGCGCGGCAATCTGCTCGAGATCGTGCTGCTTGTCCTCGGCGCAGCCCTGCTCACCCGGCTGGCGGGCTGGACGCGCGACCGCATCGTGACGCGCATCGAATCCCGCGAGCGCGAGACCGATGAACTCGTGCGCTCCGAGGCCGCCAAACACCGCCACGTCGTCGCGCAGGTCGCGACCTGGACGACGCTCGCCGTCATCTACATCGTGACCGCCGTGCTCATCGTGCAGCGCCTCGGCGTGCCGCTCGCAAGTCTCGTCGCGCCCGCCGCCATCGGCAGCGTGGCGATCGGGTTCGGCGCGCAGCGAATTGTGCAAGACGTCAGCGCCGGTTTCTTCATCACGGCGGAGCGCCAGTACGGCTTCGGCGATCTCATCAGCATCGCGGCCCTGGGCGTGACGGATCCGGTCACGGGCACCGTGGAGGATGTCACGCTCCGGGTGACCCGCATTCGCTCGGCCAGCGGCGAGGTCATTACGACACCGAACGGCCAGATCATCCAGGTCACCAACCTGTCGCGCGACTGGGCGCGGGCCGTCATCGACGTGCCGGTACCGGCGGCCGTCGATGTGAGCAAGGTCACGGACATCCTCCGGCAGGTCGGCGCGGAAGCCTACGGCAACGACGAGTTGCGCAAGCTGCTGCTCGACCCGCCGACCGTGATGGGAGTGGAGAAAATGGAGCTCGACACGTTCTCCGTGCGAATGGTGGTGCGGACGCTGCCAGGCAGGCAGTTCGAGGTCGGCCGCGAGCTTCGGGCGCGGGTCGCGTCGGCCTTCCGGCGCGAGGGCATCAGGGTCGCCGCCGAACTCAACACGGGCCCGGCGACGGGGACCGCACCGTGACCGGGCGGCCACGTCGCTCGACACTCGTGCTCAGCGGGCTGTTTCTCGCCGTGCTCGCCCTCTACCTGCTGGTGCGCCCGGAGCCGTTGCCCACCGCACCGGCGTCAGGCGCTTCGACGCCCGCACCTCAGCCCACCCCGACGCGGGCCCTCAGCCCGTCCCCGACGCCGCGGCGCACGACGGGTTCACCCACGCCCACCGCGCCGGGCACGCCGTCCACGGGGTCCACGCCGCCCTCCTCGGGCCAGCCATCAGCCCCGGCGTCGCCCACCTCGGGCCAGCCGCCATCCCCAGGGCCGTCGGGGACGCCGCACGTGACCGCACCGGCGGGAGCCCAGCCCGCCGGGTGAGCGCCCCGCCCAGGTGAGCCACGACTTCCCACCCGAAACTGTCACTTTTCGCGCCCGGTTTGCCCGGTATGGCCGCTGTTTCGGGTGGGAAGTGGCGTAGCTGCGGGACGGCGCAGGCCGCGGCAGCCGTTCGGTATCTGCTTCGCGGCGCCGAGCTGACGCTGCGTCGCCGACGGTCACCGGCGTCAGCACGCGGTCTCCTGGATCAGGCGGGTGCCGAGCGAGAGCACGTCCCGCTCCTGCGGCCCGTTGATCGCCCAGCTTGCGTACCGGACCGCGGAGATGGCGACGTAGAGCGCGAGCACGTCGGGCGGGACCCGCTCGGTCATCGCACACCACAGCCGGCGGCGAACTGTGAGTGATGCCTTCGCGCCGGCGTCGGCGTCGAAGAGGAGGCCGACGAGATCCAGGCGGGCGTCGCCGATCCGGCACCTCTCCCAGTCCACCACGCCCACCAGCCGCCCGCGGCGGCGAGGGTGTTCTCCGGCGCGAAGTCGGCGTGCACGACATCGCCGGTCGCGAAGTGGTCCGGGTCGCAGCGGCCGAGGCGCGTGCGCGCCGGGGCAACGGCTCGGCCTGCGGTGGCTATGGGGTGATTGCCTGGCTCACCTGCAGCGCCCCGCCGCGTCCGATGAACGGGTGGCCGCGGACCAGGTCTACCGCGCTGTCGAGGTCCGGGGCGTCGAGAATGGAGTAGCCGGCTGCCGGGCCCTGAGCGGGGCCGTCGGCCACCGAGCCGGCGGTAACGGTCTTGGACGCGCCGAGCGGTGCGCCGGGATCGGCGAGGGCCTTGCCGGCCGCGCCGGCCCCAGATTCGGGCATGGTGCCGCCGTGATACGTAACCAGGAATTTCGGCATCGAAATGACCTCCGCTGATGAGGCTAGAAACGAGTAGCAGCGGCCTGCCGCGGTCCGGTCCGGCTCGGACCGGCCGGCTCCGGCCCGGCGCTGTGTCGTCCTGTCCGGGCCGTCCCGGCGGCCGCTCGCCCAGTGTTGTCGCCAGGCACCGAACCGGGCAACGTCCGATCGGACGGGATGCATGTCCGATCGGACGTCGCCGCGACCCGGCGGCCGCCCGGCCGGCTACGTTGGCCGTCACGGTGACGGAGGGCCGATGGACCGTCTCAACGCCGTCCACGATGACGGGCTGAGCATGGTGCTGCGGGAGGTCAACGTGCGCAGCGCCGTGTACTGCCTGTCGGATTTCGCCGCCCCCTGGGGTTTCCGGGTCGAGCGCTCCCCGGTCGCCAAGTTCCACGTCGTCCTGCACGGTTCGGCGTCGCTGACGGTCGGTGGCGCTGAGCCGGTCCCGCTGGCCTGCGGGGACCTGGTCCTGCTGCCGCACGGGGACGGCCACGTCGTGCGGGACCAGCCAGGGTCACCCGTGCGCCATCTGGACATGATCCTCACCGACCATCCGGTGGATGCGGCAGGCCGGCTGTCCTACGGCGGCGACGGTGCCCGCACCCGGCTGCTGTGCGGAGGGTTCGAGCTGCGCCGGTCGCTGCCTCCTGACCTGGCCGGCATCCTGCCCGCGACGCTGGTCCTCGACGCCGCCGGAGCAGGGCTCACGCGGTGGCTGGAACCGCTTTTCTCGCTGCTGCGGGAGGAGACGCAGGCCACCGCGCCCGGCGCGGCAGCGATCTACGCGAAACTCGCCGACGTGTTCCTCAGCCAGGCGCTGCGCGGCTACCTGGCAGCCGCACCGGCCGCGGTGGCCAGCGCGCACCTGATCTCTCCTGACCCCGGCATCGCACACGCACTCAAGCTGCTGCGCAGCCGGCCGGAGGCACGCTGGACGGTCGACGGCCGGGCCCGCGCCGCTGGGATGTCGCGCACCTCGTTCACCACCAGGTTCCGCGCCGCGGTGGGCGAGCCGCCGATCGGCTATCTCACCCGGCTGCGGCTGACCCGCGCAGCGGGTTACCTGGCCACCACCAACCGGAACGTGCGTCAGGTGGCACACCTGGTCGGGTACGACAATGAGGCGTCGTTCTCCAAGGCGTTCCGCCGCGTGTTCGGGCGGCCGCCGGGCGAGTACCGCCGCGACCGCTTCACCGCTCCCACCCTCGGTAACTGAAAGGCCGCCCGGCGGTGATATGACGCGGACTCGTGCCTTGCGGGCTGAGATCGCTGCCGTACCGGCGCCGGCTCGGCGTGTCGATGGTGTAGACACCGTCCGGCTGGGCGGTGGCGAGCGCGCGGTTTTGCCTGCCTGCCGGGTCAGGACTGGCGGCAGCGCTTGGGAGCCAACGGGCCGCTGGCCCGCTGTGGCGTCAACCCGTGGGTTGAGCCGCGTGTCAACCCGGATCCCCACCGATGGGCCGACGCGCGGCGCGGGGCTGGGCGGCAGGCTCGTGGCATGAACACCACCATGTATCTGATCAACGGAATCCTCGTCCTGCTTGTCGTCCGCCAGATCCGCGAACACCGGCTTGACCTTGCCGGGCTGGCCGTCCCCGTGCTGGCGGTGGGCGTTGCGGCGACCTTCCTCCTGTGCTCGGTGCCTGGCGGCGGTAACGACGCCGCGCTCGAGGCGATCTGCGCGCTGGCCGGCGCGGTCATGGGCGGACTGGCCGGCCTGGCCACGCATCTGCGCCGCGGCGATGACGGCGTGCCGCTCGGGCGTGCGGGCGTGCTCGCGGCCGGCCTGTGGGTCGCCGGTGTCGGCGCCCGGATGGCCTTCGCCCTCGCGGTCGGCCACGGGGCAGGCCCGGCGATCGCGCGGTTCAGCGCCGCGCATCAGATCACCGGCGCGAATGCGTGGGTCGCGGCCCTGGTCATGATGGCCCTGGCGGACGTACTCGCCCGCCTGGTCGTGCTGTTCGTGCGCGGCCGGCGGCTCGCCGCCGCACCGGCGGGCGCACCGGCACGGCTCCGGGCGCGCACCAGTGCCTGATCTCGCATCCAGGCCCGCCGCGGGCCAGACTGGGTCCATGAGGGCTTGGCTGTCAGCGGCGGGCCTGAACCATGCCCCCCGGCCGGCGGCAGCTGGCGAAGGGGGACCGGCGTCCGGCCGGATCGCGGCGGCTCGCGGCCATGCGCGTGCGCGGCGGGATCGCCAGCGGCAGGTGCTGCGGCCGCTTGGGTGGGTGTTCATCGTGGTCGTCGTGGCTGAGGGCCTGCAAGGTCATCCCGCGCCCGGCCTGCGGGGCGTGCATCTCGGGGTGAGCCTGAGCCTGGCGCTTTATGTCGTGGCGGCCGCGGTAGCGCTGACGAGCAGCTGGGCCGAGCGGGGCCCGGCTGCCCAGGCCGCGGTGATCGGGCTGGTGGGCGGCAGCGGGGTGGCGCTCGCCGCGGTGCAGCCGCCGCGCGCGCGGCGATCACCGTGGCGCTCGGGGTGGCGATCGGGACGACCGAGCACTCGGCGGCGCAGGCTGTGATCCCCGCGACGCTGGTGTGCCTGCTGCTGGCGATGACCGGCCAGTTCATCCGGGTCGGCCGGGAAGGTCAGGACCGTACCGAGCTGCTGCTCGCGCAGCTGCGTGACGCACGCGATGCGGAGGCGGCCGCCGCCGCGCTCGCCGAGCGCAGCCGGATCGCCGGTGAGCTGCACGACGTGCTCGCCCATTCGCTGTCCGGCCTGGCCATCCAGCTGCGAGCGCCGAGCAGATCGAAGCGGCGATCCGCGCGGTACACGCCGGCCAGACCCATCTCGACCCGGCCGTGCAGGAACGCCTCGTCGCCGCGGTCACCAGCCAACCGCACGCGACAAGCCCAGCCGCCGGTACTGCGAAACCGCCCGGCGGGCTCACCACCCGCGAAGCCGAAGTGCTCACCCTGCTCGCGTCCGGCCTCAGCAACGCCGAGATCGCGCAGCGCCTTTACGTCAGCAACGCCACCGTGAAAACCCACGTCAACCGGATCTTCGCCAAGACGGGCGCCCGCGATCGCGCCCAAGCCGTCCGCTATGCCTACGAAACCGGTCTGGTCGGCCCGGTCGCATGACCGGCGATGCGCCACTCCCCGAGCGGATAGCCGATCCGCGGCCAGCCCCGGCCGGGCGCGGTCGGTCAGGCGTTCGGGTCCGGGCGGGCAGGGGGGAAGTCCTGCCCGCACGTTCGGTCATCGTGTCGTGGCCCAGCGGATAGTAAACTGATCGAGTGTGTAACCAAACGCATTCACCGTCGGCTGAATAAAGTTGTCCCGGACCGTCCGGGCCGCTTCGGTCTCCGCGCTGCTTATCAGTGGGCGGGTGACCTGCGCGACGTGGTTAGACTCATAGAAGGCCATTCGCTGCGCCTGGGCATACAGCACCGACTCAGAGAACTGCGGCCGCAAAAGCATTCCGCAGCCGAATCCGGGGTACGTCCAGCTATGTTGTGTGTCGATCGGTTTTGACGGGATGTTGTCAATTGTGACGTCGTGAGCGGACTGGGGGAGTTGCGGCTGCGGAAAGACCATCATGACCGCGACGTGACCAGGGCTCCCGTTGTGCGGGCGGCTGAGGACCTGCAGCCGGTAGTGGCCCGCGGCCGGTGTCCACCAGGCCGGGCCGGGGTTGAGGTCGACGGTCGCAGACGCGTGGCCCACGGCGTAGAAGGTGCCCGAGTACCAGCACGGCCATGGGCCGATGCTCTTGGAGACCTTGCGGGTGAAGAAGAAGCTGAAGTTCGCCTGGCCCAGGGCGGGCTTGGAGATTCCCTCGATCTTCTGCAGCACCCACGGGCCCAGATCGGCGTTGGTCGTGGTGCCTGCGCTGATTGTTTGCCACGGCCAGGCGAAGCTGATACTGGGCAGATGGAAATTGACGCCGATAAAGTGCAGGGCGGCAGAAAGCGCGATCGTTACCAAAAATGCGATGGCCCGGCGGAATACCAGGGCCACGGCGACCGCCGCGGCGATCCACCTGACCCGGGGCGAGATGCGGCGGCGCAGCGGAACGGCATCGTGCCGGCGCGCGTCCGGGCTGGCCGGGTCGGCGACGCCCGCAAGATCAGGATGGTGTGGCGGCAGTTGCGGTCGGCTTGGCCAGATGCCACCGTCTGGAGGCGCATCCGAACCGGTGAGCAGCGCAGTGCGATCTGTGCCGCGATCTCGGCGGTGATCTGCCTTGCCGTACGGATCGCCAGCTCGGTACGGGCCTGCTTCTCGCCGCCCCGGCCCGTGTGCGGTGAGCATGCCCACCAGAATGACCAGGAAACGAAACACGCGGTCTACCTTCTTTCTATGTCTGGCACACGGGTGGCTAGACCGTCGCCGGGTAATCCAGCGCCAGCACAATAGGCACGGCCCCGAAAGGCTTATGGAATCGCGCGCCTGGCTTATCCGGTGCCTTGGGTGCGTCTATGTTGGGCCAGCGCATGTTGATGTGATGGGCGGTCAGGCCCGCGACGGCGTATGGGAACTCCATGGCCGATGTGTGGTGCATTTGCAGTAATGCACCCCAGCGGAAGGCTGCGAAGGTGTTGGCCAGATCGCGAACTGAAAGAGCTTCCGGCGCGGTCAGATCGATCCGGTAAACCGTCCTGGCCAGTTGCCGGAGGTCCTCGGCGCACTGCGCCAGCGCCTCTGATTTCGTCCGGTAAACGGTACCGTCAGGATTTAGGGTGCCGAGCTTCTCGCCGTGCACCGGGGAGAAGCGCGGCCGGGCCTCGCATTGCATCCAGTCGCACGCAGCGAGCAACTCCCAGCGGATCCCGCTATGGCTCGCCACGTCTCGGTAGAGCGGTTCCGCACGTGTGAGCGGCACCTTGGCGGTCACGATAAAGGCGTTCTTGACGGCGGACGGAAGATGTGGCTCATAGCGCTTGGCGCAGGTGCGGGCGTTGCGAACGGCCGTCTTTTGCGGCTGGCAGTCGACCTGCGCCGGCAGCCGTCTCGCCGACATGCCGTGAGCTGGCTGCTTGGGCTGCGCCAGCCGGCGGTATCCGTCGGACTGTGGACCAGGTCGCAGCGTTGCGGTGGACGAGGCCGCCGTCGCCGGTGCACCCACGGCTTGGGCAGCTGACATGTCCGGCAGTCCAGGGATGGCGGCGCCGCCCGGCGCTGCCGCGCGCGGCGTCGCGGCGGCGGGCGCGGCGACGTCGTAGCGGTACAAGTTGTGCTGCCGCATGATCCCGATCAGCTTCGTACCGTAGTCAGGATCGGTCGCGTAGACGCCCGTAAGCCTCGCCGCGAAGGCATTGGGAACCTGACGGACAGCCATCGCGTGCTTGTAGTACACGCTGGAGGCGAGCAGCCTGCCGTGATCTTCGATGCACTCGGCGACGTCGTGGTACACGCGGAACAAGGTGATGCGGTTCACCCACTGGCCGTTCACGTACTCCCGCGTCGGCTGCGGATCGCTGCCCGCCGGGCCGGTGCCCTTGATGCCGAACAGGTTGTGATCTTTAATGGCCAGGTCGCTGCGGCCCCAGCCCGATTCTTCGATCGCCTGGGCGATCGTCACCGCCGCGGGCACACCGTACCGCTGTTGCACGGCAACCGCGCCCGGGGCGACCACGCTGATGAATGCCTGCTGAGCTGCTGTGCCAGTCCCAGCCGCTGCCGTCGGCGCGGGCTGGTCGCTGCCGTACGGCGTGGTGGCCGATCCTGGCGGGCGGCCCGGTGGGCTTGGGGTGGTGACCGGGAATCCAGGGATCGACGCCGTGCCAGGCACTTCCGCACGAGACGTGGCTGTCGGCCCGGACGGGCGTGCGCGGGGCGTGTGTCCGTGGACGGTCTTGCCCGGGCTGGCCTGCCGTGGCGGGTGGCTGCCATTCGGCCTCTGTGGCCGGCGAGGCTGGGCTTGGCGGTGTACCGGTTGTTTATCGTGCCCGGACCCTGGCCCGGGCCCGGTCCCGGTCCCGGTCCCGGTCGCAGGTGCGGCCGCCGTAATTCCTGGAATATCGGCACTACCTGGTGATCGCGCCACCGGTTGCTGAGACGTGCTGACTGTGGGCGATCCCGGGATAACCGCCAATTCCTGGGCCACCGGGCCTGGTGCCTGCTGACCGCGCGGCACCGGCCCGTTGCTGGCCGGCCGCACCGTCGCGACCTCCGTGAGCGCTCCGTTGTTGACGAAGCCGACGACACCCTGCGCCCGCAGGGGATCACGGTATTCGTGCGCGTTGACGGACAAATTGGGCCGGGAATCGCCGCCCACCGTATGCAAGATGCGGCCGGAATAATTCGTGACCACCTCGACGTGACCGTTGAACATGACCCAGTCGCCTGGCAGCGGCGCGTAGCCGTCGCCCAGTGGGTGCCACCGCTGATGCGCCTGCGCATCCTGGCGGATCGAGGTAATGCCGGGCGATGCCGGATTCGGGTCGACGCGTACGTCGGCCCATTGATGGAGCGGCCACGGGTAGGAGGTCCCCCCGGTCACCCAGCTTTGCTGGCCAACTACCTGGGCGGCCAACTCCAGGGTCAAGCTGGCAAAGGCCGCACACGTGGCACCGTGATCGACACCGTCCAGGCTGTCCTGCTGCCAGATGATTGCCTCCATCTCGGCCGGGGACTTACCCTCGGCAATCCGGAGGTAGTAGTTGGCGACATTGACGACGGCCGAGCGCAGTGTCGCATCCGCCGCGGCCGCAGGCCGCGCGGACCGCTCAAGGGCCAGCAGCCTGATGGGCATGCCGGTTGGCGATGTTATATCGGCGGCCGGTTTCGGCACGACCGAGAATCCTGTTATGGCCCCGCCCGCGCTGAGGCTGACGAGCGCGGTGGCTTGCTGCCACCAGGGTTTTCTGACGGACGGCAACAAGCTCACCTCTTTTCCTGATCACACTGCGGCTGTGGCGCGGGAGTGGATGAATGGCTTTGTCACGCTGGCGGTGTTGAATTCGGCAGATGCTTGAGGATGGACTGGACGCCGGGGTCGCCAGGGTTTTTCGCGTTCTCGAACAGCACCGCGGCGTCCTGAGCGGCCCGGTTCCCGGCGCCTACGACCCACTTTCTGTAGACGTCGGCCACCAGGGCAGCCTGGCCCGCAGGGCTGCTGACGGGTTTGGCGCAAAGGTCAGGAAATCCCTGGTGCGATATTATTGCTGCGGATCCGGTATACCGCGAACAGTTCGCGGGGTTACCCTCAAGCCCGGCCTGGACGACCGCGTTGCCATCCGTGCCGGTGAGGGTGGCCCCACCGATGATGTCGTTTATGGCCCGCGCAGCCACCGCGAGGCTGTCGATCGGATTGAGTGGATTGTAGGGATGATGGAGGTTCAGTGACGAAGCGACCTCCCAGCCTTGGGCTGGTGCGATCGGCTCCAGGCCGATCCGGCCCGTCTTCGGGTTGGTGAAGTTCGAGTTATTGCCGCTTGTGATGAGTGAGAACACCCAGAGGATCTGCCGCGTGGTCTTCCCGCATGCGAAGTTGATCTGACCGGGCTCAGACTCTACGTCAGGATTTTGGCACGCTCTGGTGATTTCACTCTGCACTGTTGCCACGCTGGGCGGCCACGACGCGCCACCACCGGACATTACCACCACGAGGATGGTGACGAGCAATACGGCCAGAGTCGTGCCGGCCGCTACCTTCCGGCCGAACGCCGAGAGCCCCCGGTGATAGACGCTGCTGCGGCCCTGGTTGATGAGCACCGCGGTGCGTCCGTCCGGCGACTGTTGCGTGCCGTCGAAACTGGGACCGTCGAAACTGGGACCGTCGAAACTGGGACCGACGAAACTCACGCCGTCATAACCGTGTGCAGCAGTCTGCTGCGCATAGGGATCCGACATTCCGTCGGCATCCTGCACGCCGCCCATACCGTGTGTTGCGCAGTCGCACGTGCCCTGTATGTGGTCAGGCGCCGTCTGCTGGCCATATACAGATTGCACAATCTCATGTTCAAACGAGACGCCGGTGTCAGAGAGTTCCCGCTCGAGTTCCGCGGCTGACTTCTTCAAGTCGGCGAGGCGCTGAATATTTAGACGGATGAGGTTTTCGCGGTAGGTTCCCACTGTTTCACCTCCAGCGTGCGGCTTGTGCGAGCCGGGCCCGGTTCTTGATGGCGGGTACGAAAGCTGTTCGCGCGGCGAGCGATGTCCGGATGACCCGTGGTGCTGCCGGTGGGCAGCAGCCAGCGACGGCCGGAGACGATGGCGAGCCGTCAGCCAATCCAGGCGCGATGAGCCGGGCCGCGTGCTCGGCCTGGGCCCCTGGCGGCCACCGCAAGTCATCGGCCAGTGCGGCGTTCAATGACCCAAGACGGCGGCCCGGTCCGCTGATGATCTCCACGCGGCCGGCCACGCCGCTGCCGGGGCGATCGACTACGCGGTCGCGTCGCCCGCGCGAATCGCCGGCTTCGATCGTCGCTCGCGCGGGCCAGGCGGCCGCGGCGGCCCGGCGCACGGGACGGGATCGAGAGTGCGACGGCTCATGCGCGGTAATCTGGCCGCCCACCGGCCGCGTGCGGCGGGGCCGGGATGCGCGCAGTACCGCCCCTGCATCCGCAGGGGAATTGTGTGACTGCGGCGCTGCAGCGCATGCGACCTGGGGCATGCGAATTATTAGAACATATGTGCGATGGCAGTGGGAAGTGTGATCTCCAGGTAGGGTGTATGCAGTTGATGACAGAGAGTAGTAGCGATGTTAAACAGGCAGGTCAGGACGTCGGACTGGCCTCGCGGCGGCCCAAGACGACCTTGCCGCTAGGAGCTGGCGCGCTCCCGTGCGGACGCCATGGACGGTGAACGTGACCGCAGCGGGCGGTCGCGGGCGAGGGCGGCGTCATCTGGGTCCACAGTTCAGCACCGTACGCGGCGCCACTGACAAAATGCCGCGCACGCGCGGTCCGCGCGATGACATCGCGGCGCGTTCGACGTCCTAACGTTGAGAGCAACCGAGACGAGGAGGAGACAGATGCTCGATCTTGAACCCGCGACCCGCACGCTGGCCGGGCTCGTCGACGGTATCCGCAGTGACCAGCTGACCGCGCCTACTCCGTGCCGCGACGCCACCGTCGGCGACCTGCTCGACCACGTGGACGGCTTGTCGATGGCGTTCACGGCGGCCGCGACCAAGACGCCGCTTGACGGCGGCAGCCGCGGGCCTTCCGCTGATGCGTCGCGGCTCGGCCCGGACTGGCGCACGCGGATCCCGCGGCGCCTGGCCTCGCTGGCGGGCGCCTGGTGCGACGCGGCCGCGTGGACCGGGATGACGCATGCAGGCGGCGTTGACCTGCCCGGCGAGGTAGCCGGGGTCGTCGCGCTCGACGAGGTCATCGTCCACGGCTGGGACATCGCCGTCGGCAGCGGCCAGAGCTTCACCTGCGAGCCGCGGCTCGCGCAGGCAGCGTACGAGTTCGTGCGCGCGTCGGTCGCGCAGAACCCGCACGGCACACCCGGCCTGTTCGGACCGCCGGTGCCGGTGCCTGACGACGCGCCGCTGTTCGACCGGCTCATCGGCCTCACCGGCCGCGACCCGGCCTGGCGGGCCGCGGTCAAACACGCCTGACCCGGGCGTCACCCGGACGAGACCAGCGTCAGCCCGGGTGCGGCGCCCTATCCTCGGCCGACAGCCCGCTGAGATCTGGGGGGCACACCTCATGCATCCAGTGGCCGTCTGGTAGCAGCCGCACGTCTTCGCTGGCCGTGATGACCGCTCCACACCGCTCGCAGATCTGGCCGGCGGCGTGCTCCTCGTTGTCATCTGGATCGAGGTACTCCACCTCCCGGTCCTCGCGGTCGTGTTCATCGATCTCGCGCTCGCCGAGGCTCTCGCGCTCGTGGGGCACGTCGCCCTCGGCCTCCCGGTATTCCTCGCCGTACTCGGGCCCGAAGTCAGGCCGTGTCGTCATGGTGCCCCCTTGTATTGCGATGGGCCGGGCACTTCACCCGCGATCCCAGTCTCGCACCCGCGGTCCGACGGCCGTGCCGTCACATGGCCGCGGCGAGCGCGGACCATGTCTGTGGCCTCGCGCCAAGGCCGTCCCCGGTTTCCGGGTTCCAGTACTCCGCCCAGCCGGATCGAACGATCGACCGCTTGCCGTGCTCGGACAGTTGTGCCGCGAGATCGTCCTGGCCCCAGCGGCGGCATGCCTCGACCGCGAGGAAGGTCAGCTGCGGCCACGCCGGCCCTCGCCAGTAGGCGTCAGGCAAATACAGCGGGTGCTCCACCGGGAGGTAGCGCAAGCCGAATGGCGCGGCGAACCGAGCCGGATCGCGCAGCTGGTCAAGGCATTGCATGGCACGCTCACGGCGGACGCTGCCGAGTGCGGTGATGGCACCGTCGAGCGTTGGTATGCGGCAGCTTTCGCCACCGCCGACGATCGGGAGGTCGACGTAGGTCGCCTGGCCGGCGTCCCACAGGACGCTGTCGATCGCCTCGCCGAGTTCAAAGCTCATGCTGCGCAGCCCGGCATCGCCGGTCAGCTCGCTCGCGAGGAGAAATGCGTGGGACAAAATCGCGTTGAAGAGGCTCGGGGCGCACACGAACTCACTACTCCAGACGGCATCGCCCTCTTCGTCGTTGAATTCAGCGGCGTTCACCAGCCGCTGGTCGTGATCGGTCCATTTCTTTTCGTCCCAGGCGCTGTTGCCAAGCCACGAGTCCCAGCGGGGAGAGTCGTCGCATCCAGTTTCCCACGGATGAACCACGAAAGCGAGACCATCGCGCGACCGAACGGAATTCAGGTAGGACAGGCCATTGAGCATGGCCGGAATCAAAGAATGGCCAAGATTGATCGATCTGCTGTTGGCCCACGCCATCGCCAGTGCATAAACGGGCGGCTGGGTAAACGACGACACGTCGGCCCGTGGCCCGCGGCTGATGGTTGGGCCCGCATATACCATGTGTGGCAGAAAGCCATTGCTGAACTGCTTTTGCATGGCGTGGGAAAGTTCTATTTCCGCCCGCCGGTCGTCCAGTGACGCCCAGGCGATGCTGTGGAAGCACGAATCCCAGAGCCACAGGTGCGGGTAGACGTCTTCATTTGGCCAGCAGTAGCCAAGATCGGGACGCCAAGCTGACTCGAGGACTCTGCGGGCCGCCGCTCGCACCGTGTCGTCGTTCACATTTCCGCCTCGGTGTTCTAGACTGCGTCCAGCCTATCCCGTACCCGGCCGTCATGCCAGGTCAGATGGCGGGAGGCTCGCGTTCGCCACGCAGGCGAATGTATTGGCGCACAGGGGGGATAAAAAGATGAGGCACCTACCGGCTCGGTCGCCGTCAATTGGCAAGGTGAGCACAAGCCTTTTGCGGCGTCCGCTTGGCTTGGTCAGCCTGCTCGCCGTCATCGGGGTCGCGTTCGCGGAGGTAGCTTCAAAAAGCGCGCGCCAGACGTTCAGCACGTACCCGGCATCGCTGAGCCTGCTGACCGGGTTCGTCACGCTCGCCGTCACGGCAAGCATCGTGGATCAAATCGTCGGAAATCGTGCATCACTTCGCTGGGAGGACGTCCGCGGAATCACGCTGAAGGGTCTCAACGACGAGATACGCTCGGCGCGGGACATTCTATGGATCGCGCTCTTCGGCCGGGCGCCGTATAATCTGCCGTTCGAAATGAGCGAGCAGGCGCGCCGTGCCCTCGAACGAGCCGGAGAAGCACCTTCAGTATGGTCGGATCACGTCAGAGACACGGCCCGCACGCAGCTCTATGAGCTGCTTAGCGACGCGCGATGGACACCCATTGGCGCGGCAGTTGTGCACAGGGCCACGCAGCAGATCCGGGAAGGCCTGGTGCGCTGGGCGCCCATGACGGCGCTCGCGCGCGGAGATTACCATGTGTTATCTCCGGTGGCCAAGGTCGCGGACGCCATCGAAGTGCTTGAGTTCCCGCTCGACGCCGATGTGCTCGACGAAAAGGGATGTGTCGCCGCGCGGTACCGGAAAGCAATGTGTGACCTTTGGTGCCACACGCTTACCGGGTGTGTCTACGTCGAGGAAAATATCGTCGAGGTCCTTTATCCGGCGAGACATTGGCCCTCCACTGCGCGGGGACTGCTGTCGCCGCATGAGCAGGACGAACTGAAGGACTGGCTGGTCCACCCGGAGTCGTTCAAGCGCGTGACCACGAACCGGCAGCAAGATCTCAAAGATTTGCTGCCGAACTGGTAGGTGAGCGCGCGGCGGCGTCAGTGCGCGCGCCGCAGGCCCTCGTCCGCGTACTCGATCAGCAGATCGCTGACGGACACGCCCCGCCGCCCGGCCTCGGCGGCCAGCCGTTCGGCCAGCTCGGAGGGTATGACAACGCTCCGGCGAACGTAGTCGTCGCTCTCCCAGGCTTCGCCCGGCATCTCAGCCACGCTGCGTCCCCCCAGCGAGGACCGGGACCGCCTGCGGCAGCGCGACGTAGCGGCGCAGTACGCGGTCGCTCAACAGGCCGAGGCAGCTCAGGTTCGGAAAACCCGGCCCCTGGGCGAGCCCGGCCAACACGGGCAGGTGCAGCGCCGGCCGCAGGTCTGCGACGGCCAGGCCGACGTCGATGCGCCGCTCAACCGTGTCACCGGCGAGGGCCCGCGCGAGGCGCCGCCGCGCCTCGTCGCCGAGCAGCCGCTCGAACCAGCGCGCATCGAAGCCGATCGCCACGACGACCAGGTCGTAGACCACCCGCTCGCGCTCGTGCTCGTATTCGATGGCGACCACGACCTGCCGCTCACCGGCTTCGATGCCGATCGCGCGCCCCGCCATCGTGCGGACGCCGCGTGCCTGGTTGAGCGCCGCCTCCGCCTGCGGCGAGAAGACGCCGCGGTCGGTGCGTTCGAGGAACTCGCGGCGGTGCGACTCGGCCAGCTGCGGCCAGTCGCCCGGATCGGAGTAAAAGCGATTCTCATCGTAGCTCTCGCCGCGTGAGTAGAGCACACCACGGCTGGTCAGCACGTCGACCGTCGAGCGTTTGTGGCACCGGGTGACCAGGCTGATCACGATCGAGGCGGCGGTCTCGCCGCTGCCGATGACGCAGACGTTCTGCGCGACGTGCTTGTCGAGCGCGCCCTCGTGCCGCCAGTAGCTGCGGCCGTCGAGCACGCGCGGGTGATCACGCGGCTGCCCGGCGACCTGGATCGGCGGCCCGGCCCCGGTGACCACGACGCCGTCGGCCTCGACCACGTCGCCACCGGTCAGCGCCAGCCGCCACCGCTCGCCGTCCGTCTCCAGTCCCGTGAGCTCACCCGCGACGATCTTGACTTCGCACGCGGCGGCGACCTCGCGCAGGTACGCGCTCCACTGGCGATGCGTCGGCCGCAGCCGGCCGCGATCGACCCAGTCGGCGTACCGGCAATGCTCGATCAGATACCGCTGCCAGCCGAATCGCGCCATGGCCGCGGTGACGGCACCCGACGCGGCCCCCCAGCTCTGCGCGTACGGGTAGCCGATGTCCTTTTCCGGCGGCGTCCCGAGCGGCAGCAACCCGTTGGTGTAGCCCTGCCGGCCGTTCCAGTTACCTGCGACGCCGCCGCGCTCGACGAGGACGACGTGCGGCGGCGCGAGCCCGGCTTCGGCGAGCGCGCGAGCCTTGGCGGCGACCGCAATTCCCTTCGGCCCCGCACCGACCACAGCCAATGTCCGCATGGGGGCGAGAATAGGCGCTCGCCATCGCGACGGTGGCGGTCGGGCCAGGCGGGTCAGTCGGGCAAGGTGCGGCCGATGCCCTCGCGTACCACGTCAAGGACCTGACCCGCCCGGCGGTACGCCTGGCGCTGGACCGCGGCGCCGTTCCCGCGGGCCAGGAGATCCTCCAGCAGCTCTTTGACCACGGAAAACTCGCCGGCCTCGGTGAGAGCGGGCCGGACGTGCTCGAGCAGTCGGTAGGCAACGGCGTGCGCGGCCGCGGGCCGGTTCGTCACCGGGTCGACCAGCCGGTCGTCGAGACCGGAGCGGCTCGCCCGCCAGCCAGCCAGGCGCAGCAGTTCGGTGCGCACCGGGCTGGCCTGCTCGCCGTTTCGCCAGGCCCGGGCGGCGGTATCGACGAGCGAACGGACCAGCGCGGCGATGAGCACGGCGTCGTCGGGGTGCAGACAGACGTCAGCGACGCGGACCTCGACGGTAGGGTAGCGCCTGGACAGGCGCGCGTCGAAATAGATCATGCCCTGATCCAGCACCGTCTTGGTATCCAGCATCGCGCGCACGACCTCGTGATACCCGCGAGCGGACCCGAACGGATCCGTCGGTCCCGACGCGGGCCACCGGCCCCAGGCCTGGTACCTGAAGCTCGCGTAGCCGCTGTCGCATTCCTGCCAGAACGGCGAGTTGGCGCTCAGCGCGAGCAGCGTCGGCAGCCACGGCTGGATGCGGTCGAGGACCGCGACGCCCTCGTCGTCCGAGGCGATGTCGACATGCACGTGGCACCCGCAGGTGAGCTGCTCCTGCGCGGTCAGGCCGAACTCCGCCGACATCCGCCGGTACCTGTTCAGCAGCGTGAGGGACGGCGCGACGACCATGGGGGATGTGCCGAGGGCGGCCACCCGGACACCCGCCCGCCCGGCGGCCTCGGCCGCTACCGACCGGGAGCGGCGGACCTCACGGCCAAGTTCGTCCAGCGAGGTGCACGGCCGGGTCCCGGTCTCGAGCTGCTCCAGCTTGATCTCGAAATCGAGTACCCGGCCAGGCTCGCCGCTGGCGCTACCCTCGGGCGGCCTCGCGGCCGGCTGTTCGGCTCGCATGATCACGTCGGCCACGGCACGCGCCCGGCCGCTGGCGGAGTCGACGAGCAGCAGTTCCTCTTCGACGCCGATGCTTCGCGCTGCCACGCCGTCGAGCTCAGGAACCGCTGGATTCGCGCTCGCGCTTGAGCCTGCGCCAGCCGCCCGCTCGGTTGTTGGCGATGATCTGCTTGAACATGGCGGTGAGCGCGGGCGCGTTGATGGTTTCGCCCTGGCGGAAGGCCACCGTGCGGGCGGTCTGGTTGTCGTGGCCGGCCGTGATGATCCCGTCGGGATCGGGGACGATGCCGCCGTCGTAGAGGAACACGTTGACATGGTCCTTGGCGGCGAGCAGCGCGCAGATGTTGCCCTTCAGCACGAAATACGGCTGGCTGGTGCGCTTGATGGTCTCTGTTACCTCGGGGTCGGCGCCGTGGACCAGGTCGCGGACCGCACGGCAGATGGCCCGCTGCCAATCGGGCAGCGCCTCGATGTAGGCGTCAACGCGGGGGTCGGCGGTGTATGTCATCGCGGATCCACCATAGCCCGGCGGACCGCGCCAGCACCCGGTGACCGGCTGTGACACCTCAGCGGCAGCCGTTATGGACAATGAGCCCGAACGGCTGCCGCGGATGCGGCATCCAGTGATGCGGGGGCCCTGCCAGCCCGGGGGGCTCCACCCCACGGACCCCCGCCCTCGGCGGGTCGCCCCCCGGGGCAGCACAGGCCATGACCGGCTGCCGCGGGTGTGGGCCGGTCCTGACCGGTCCGCCGATGCCTATCCGGGTTCGCGAGATCGCGGCACGACCAGGCCGGACTCGTAGGCGGTGACGACCGCCTGCGTCCGGTCGCGCAGCCCAAGCTTGCCCAGCACGCGGCTCACGTGTGTCTTGACGGTCTCCTCGGTGACCACGAGCCGGGCCGCGATCTCCGGGTTGGACAGGCCCTCGGCGACCAGCCGCAGCACCTGCGTCTCGCGCGGGGTGAGCGCGGCGAGCGCGGGCGCGGCGCCCGCGGCCGGTGCGTCGGGCTTGCGGCGTAGCAGGGCGAACTCGCTGATGAGGCGGCGGGTGACGGTCGGCGCGAGCAGCGCGTCGCCGGCCGCGACGACGCGTACGGCGTCGAAGAGCCGCTCCGCGGTGACGTCCTTGAGCAGGAATCCGCTGGCTCCGGCGCGCAGCGCGTCGTAGACGTACTCGTCGAGGTCGAACGTGGTGAGGATGAGGATGCGGGGGCCGCCGCCTGCGGAGCCCGCGAGCTGCCTGGTCGCTTCGATGCCGTCCGTGCCCGGCATGCGGACGTCCATCAGGACGACGTCGGGGGACAGCTCACGGCAGATCCGCACCGCCTCGGCGCCGTCGCACGCGGTGCCGACGACCGTGAAGTCCGGCTGGGTGTCGAGCAGGGCGGCGAAGCCGGTGCGTACGACCTGGTGGTCGTCGGCCACGACGATCCGCACCGCCGGCGGCGTGCTCATCCGGCCGCGTCCCCCTTGCCCGGCAGCCGGGCCGTGACGAGGAAGCCGCCGCCGGGTGCGGGGCCGGTGCGCAGCTCGCCGCCGACGGCCACCGCTCGCTCGCGCATGCCAGGCAGCCCGTGGCCGCCGGCCCGCGGTGCCGGGGGCGGGCCCGGCCCGTTGTCACGGACCCGCACCCGCAGGGCGTCGTCGGCGTAGTGCAGTTCCACGTCGACGGCGGCGCCCGGCGCGTGCCGCCGGGCGTTGGTGAGGGCCTCCTGGATGATCCGGTAGGCGGCGAGCTCGACGCCGGGGTCGAGCGCGACCGGCGGGCCGCGCAGGATCAGCCGGGTGCCGGTCCCCGACGCGTCCCTCGCCGCGTCGAGCAGCTCGTTGAGCTGCCGCAGCCCCGGCTGCGGCTGCCGGTCCGCGGTCGCGGTCTCGGTGTCCTCGCGCAAGACGCCGAGGAGCCGCCGCATCTCGGTCAGCGCGGCCCGCGCGGTGTCGCCGATCGAGGACAGCCGCTGCGCGCCCGCGGCGGGCAGGCCCGGCGTGGTCAGCCGGGCCGTTTCGGCCTGCACGGCGACCATGGAGATGTGGTGGGCGATGGGCGACGACATCGTGCAGCTCGCGGGCGATGCGAGCCCGTTCGCCGCGCGCCGTGTGCTCGAGCATGGTGCCCGCGATGACCTGCCGCGCGGCCGTGTTCGCCAGGGCCTCGCGGCGCGCCCGCTGCGTCATGCCGGCCAGGGCAGCCGCCGGCGCCAGCGACGCGAGCAACACGGTGAGCACCCCCGCCTCGCCGCCCGCGGTGCCGGCCAGCGCGAGCACCAGGAACGGCGCGGCGAGCACCACGGCCAGGAGCTGCGAGCCGCTGCGGCCGAGCCGATACCCGGCGATCAGCTGCGCAGCCAGGCCCGCGATGGTCAGAAAGTGGAACAGCGCGAGTGAGAGCACACTCGCCGCGCAGCTGGTCGCGGCCGCCGCGGCCGACCGCGGGAGAGCCAGCGGCAGCGTGGTGAGCAGGCAGAGCAGGCCGAGCACCAAGGCGGTCTGCGTGCTCACGCCGGCGCTAGCGGTCGGCGCGACGTGCGTGCCCAGCCCGGCGGTCCTGGAAAGCGACCCGGTCACCGCGAGCACCCTGATCGACCCGGGGTCAAGCGCAAGCCGCACGATCAACTCGGCCAGCGCTACCAGCCCAAGCGCTGCGCCGGCCAGGGCAGGCGCCTGCGGGGCCGCGATGATCCGCCGCCCCCTGTCCGCCCAACCGCGCCAGTCACCCGCCGTGCTCATAGAGGTCATTGTCGCCGCTGGCAGGCGCAGTGGCGTCACTCTGGCCAGCAATCCCGCCGTCCCCCACGCGAGGGATGCGCGGGGACGCGCGTCCCTCGCGCCAGCGACGGCCAGGACGGCTCCCCAGCGGGACGACCGTCCCGTGCTCCGCTCCGTAACCTGCCTGGCATGGAAGCAACTATCGAGATCTCCGGCCTGCGCAAGCGGTTCGGGCCGACCGTGGCGCTTGACGGGATGTCGTTCACCGTCGCGCCGGGTCAGGTCACCGGTTTCGTCGGCCCGAACGGCGCGGGAAAGTCCACCACGATGCGGGTGATTCTGGGCCTGGACGCGGCCGACGAGGGCAGCGCGCTCGTCGGCGGACGACCCTACCGTAGCCTGCGGTCCCCGCTGAGCCGGGTCGGGGCGCTGCTTGACGCGGCCGCGCTGCAGCCAAGCAGGTCCGCCCGCAACCACCTGCTGTGGCTGGCTCATTCGCAGGGCCTGGGCGCGAAGCGGGTCGACGAGGTGATCGAGCAGGCCGGGCTGCAGACCGCGGTCCGGCGCAAGGCGGGCGGCTTCTCGCTCGGCATGCGGCAGCGGCTCGGGGTCGGATGCTCGACGAGCCCTTCAACGGCCTGGACCCCGAGGGCATCGTGTGGATGCGCGGGTTCCTGCGGTCACTGGCGGCGCAGGGCCGCGCGGTGCTGGTCTCCAGCCACCTGATGAGCGAATTGCAGGACACCGCCGGCCATCTGGTGGTGGTCGGCCGCGGGCGGGTCATCGCGGATACCAGCGTGGCCGAGCTGATCGCGGCCGCGTCCGGCGGCCGGGTCACGCTGCGCACCGCCGCGCGGTCGGAGGCGATGACGGTGCTTGCGCACGCGGGGGCCACCGTCGCCGCCACCGGTCCCGACACGCTCACCGTCGCCGGCCTGATGGCGGAGAAGATCGTGGCCCTGCTCGGCGAGAGCGCGGTGCCGTTCGCCGAGGTGTCGGTGCACCGCGCGACGCTTGAGGAGGCCTATATGGATCTCACCAGGGACGCGGTCGAGTTCCGCGCCGAGCCCGCCGGGGAGGTGGCGACATGACCACGGCTGCGCCCACAGTCACGCCGTACCGCCCGGGCACGCAGGCCGGGCGCGGCGGGTTCGCGCAGTTGCTGCGCGCGGAGTGGACGAAGTTCAGGACGGTGCGTGGCTGGGTGATCGGCATGATCGTCGCGGCGCGCGTGACCGTGCTGCTCGGGCTGGCCACCGCGTCGGGCAGTCATTGCGGCGTGGCCTCTCCGTCGGATCCCGCGGGCCGGGCCTGCACCGCGCTCGTGGGGGCCGGCGGCACGGCGGTGATCGACAGCTTCTACTTCGTGCGCCAGCCGCTGGCCGGAAATGGCAGCATCACGGTCCGGGTGACCGCATTGACCGGCCTGTACTCCAGGGGCCTCGCCCAGGCCGGCCAGGGCCCGCTCGCGGGCGCGCACAGCGGCCTCGAGCCGTGGGCGAAGGCCGGGATCATCATCAAGGCGAGCACCCGGCAGGGTTCGGCGTACGCGGCGATGATGGTCACCGGCGCTCACGGGGTGCGGATGCAGTACAACTACACCCACGACACGGCCGGCCCGCCCGGCGCGGTCTCCGCGGCGTCACCGCGCTGGCTGCGGCTGACCCGCTCCGGCGACACCATCACCGGCTACGAGTCGGCCGACGGTACCCGCTGGACCAAGGTCGGCACCGCCCACCTGGCCGGGCTGTCGTCCACCGTACAGACCGGGCTGTTCGCCGCCTCCCCGCCGCACACGGTGGTGACCAGCCAGCATGTGGGCGGAGGAAGCGCGACCGGCGGCCCAAGCCAGGCCACGGCCGTCTTCGACCACGTCAGCCTCCTTGGCGCTGCGCCGCGTGCCGGGTGGAGCGGCGACGATCTGGGAGCCAGCGCCGCCGGGACGCCGCCGGGACTCGGCGGGTTCAAGCGGTCCGGCGGCGGTTTCACGGTCAGCGGGTCCGGTGACATCGCGCCGGACGTCGAAGGCGGCCGGCCCATCGAGCACAGTCTCGTGGGCGCGTTCGCCGGGCTGATCGCGATCATCGTCGTGGCGGCGATGTTCATCACCGCCGAGTACCGGCGGGGCCTGATCCGCACCACCCTGACCGCGAGCCCGCGGCGCGGCCGGGTCCTGGCGGCCAAGGCCATCGTGGTCGGCTCGGTCTCCTTCGTGGCCGGGCTGGCCGCCGCCGCCGTCGCGCTGCCGCTCGGCAACCGGATACTGCGCGCCAACGGCAACTTCCTGTACCCGGTGAGTTCGCTCACCGAGGCGCGCGTGGTGGCCGGCACCGCCGCGCTGCTCGCCGTCGCCGCCGTCCTCGCCCTGGCCGTCGGAGCCCTGCTGCGGCGCAGCGCCGCCGCGGTCACCGCCGTCATCGTGGCGATCGTACTGCCGTACATCCTGGCGACCGCCCAGGTCCTGCCCGCGATCGCGTCGGAGTGGCTGCTGCGGCTCACCCCCGCCGCCGCCTTCGCGATCCAGCAGAGCATTCCGCATTATCCGCAGGTGAGCAGCGCCTACACGCCGCTGAACGGCTACTTCCCGCTGGCGCCCTGGGCCGGCTTCGCGGTGCTGTGCGGCTACGCCGCGCTCGCCCTGGCCCTGGCCGTCGTCCTGCTCCGCCGGAGAGACGCGTGAGCCGCACGCTGCCCGCGCCGTCGGCGAGCCTGCCCGCAGCGGTGCGCGGTGAGTGGGCAGGCATGCGCGGTGCACTGCACGCGGAGTGGACCAAGCTGCGCACCACCGCCGGCCCGATCTGGCTGCTGCTGGCCACCGTCGCCCTCACCGTGGCCCTGGGCGCCGCGGCGGCCGCGGCGGTCACCTGCCAATCCGGCGGCGTCGGCTGCGCGGTAGACAGCGCCAAGGTCAGCCTCACCGGGGTCCAGGCCGGCCAGGCGATCGTCGCGATCCTGGCCGTGCTGGCGATCAGCGGCGAGTACAGCACCGGTATGATCCGCGTCACCCTCACTGCGATGCCGCGCCGGGTCACCGTCCTGGCCGCCAAGGCGGCCGTCCTCATGGGCGTGGTGCTGGCGGCGGGGACCGTCGCCGTCGCCGGGTCCCTGCTCGCCGGGCGGCTCATCCTGCCCGG
>WNFJ01083028.1_pt2 | contig 29684 bp, 28 predicted proteins | sample 5400461 | NCBI WGS metagenome assembly WNFJ01 (sample SAMN13153349, study PRJNA577476) | soil metagenome | isolation source: 115 cm saprolite on Douglas fir-dominated hillslope | place: USA:California | collected 2013-09-17
GCTAGGCTGTAGCGAATACCACCGTGGAACGTGTGGGTGGACCCCTGGATCAGGAACGACGCCGCCGACGAGGTCAGGATGTAGTGGCCGTACAGGGCGAGCCGGCCTTGTTTAATGTCGACCCCCCCCATGAGCCAGAAGAACGCCTTCGTCGCTGCGTTGTCCGCTTCGTTCTGCAGCAGCGCCAGATCGGACGGCGTGCAGTTGGTGCACGAGGCCTGGACGTTGAGGGCCTCCATGAGCGCGAATCCGCCACCGCCGAACGGCTCGAGCCGCGCCTGCGCCGGGAAGGCCAACACCCCGACCATGAGGCGGCGCAGGTTGTTGAACGAGATGTTGCCGGGCTCCACCGTCCCGTTGGGATCGACGATCGTGGTGTGGCGCGGCGATATGAAGAACGACTCCTCGTACGCGGTGTAGAGCGCGGTCCGCTTGCCGGTGATGAGCCAGTGGCCTCCGAACATCGGCTCGAAGGAGTAGCTGTTGAAGTTCGTCTTGAAGATGAATAGCCCCGCCTGCCCGCCCCAATACCACTTGTGCTGCCAGTCGCTGGCCCGCTGCTCGTAGGAGGGGCCGCCGCCACGAGGCCGCTCTTCGGGGAGCCTCCCGCCCGCAGCGAGGATCGAGTCCCGCTTTGCCTTGGGGATCTCGGGCACGACCTCCTCGCGGTGTCCGCCGAAGAAATAGGAGAGCCCGGCTGATCCCAGCACATGGCCCACCCATTGCTGGGTCAAGCAGCAGTTCTTCGGGGCGTAATAGGCGCGGCCCTCCAGGCGCAGGGCCAACCGATTGGTCAGGAAGACGCGGTCGCCGAGGCCCCCGTGCGCCGCGTGCACGGCGAAGTTGTAGGGCGGGTTCACGCCCATGTCGAGCCGCGAGTACCCGGCCAGCACGTACAGGATGTTCTTCCCCGTCCCCCCGTTGATCACCAGGCTGACGCTGCCGAAGCGCATCTGGGTGTGGAGGCCCGGCTGGCCGCCGACCAGGATCCCCGACCCGGATTTGGGGAGCGGACGGGCGAGGTTGGCGTCCACCTCGAGCCCGATGTAGTTGTTGAAGAAGAACCCCAGCCGCCCCCCCACGCCCAACTGATTGTCGAGCTGGAAGGCCCGGTCGTACCGGGTGTAGCTGGCGAAGGCTCCCAATTCCACTTGGTGGGCGTGCTCCGTGGGAGCCTGGTAGACCGGCGGCGCACTGGGGCGCTCGGCCTCCGGCAGCTTGCCGCCCGCGGCGAGGATCGAGTCGCGCATCGCGGGGGGCAGCGGCGGCGGCGCCGGGGCGCGCAGACCCCTGCCGCCCAGGAGGAAGATCGATACCCCGGCCGAGGCCGTGGCATTGAGCGGTTTCTTGCCGCCCAAGCAGCAACTGGTCGGGGCGTAATAGGCTCGCGCCTCGAGCCGGAGCGCCACCCGGTTGCCGAAGGAGATGCGGTCGCCCAGGCCGGCATGCACGGCGTTGAGGGCGAAGTTATACGGCGGATTGACGCCCATGTCGAGGCGCGAATAGCCACCCAGCAGGTACAAGGTCTCGGAGTTGATCACGAGGCTGGCGCTGCCGAAGCGAACCTGGGTGGTCGGGCCCCCGGCCGTGGGGGCCGGGTGCGTCAGGCTGGCGTCGACTTCGAGTGAGAAGACGTCGCTGAGGAAGAACCCGAGTCGGCCCCCCCCGCCAGCCTGCCGCTTGAGGCCGAAGACAGGGTCGTAGCGCGTGTAGGTGCCGAATCCGCCAAACTCGAGCTGGTGAGCGTGCTGGGCGCTCACAGTTCCAGCGGCGCCGACCAATAACACTCCGATGACAGTCACTACCCGCATGGGACGACTCCCCGGTGTCTGGCAGGCCCGAAAAGCGCCCCCCAAAATAGGGAGTTCGTCTGGAAAACGCGATACCCCTTCGGGTTAAGCCTCTGAAGCTTGAAAGTACTTGAAGGTGGCCGTGCGCCGGGGTCGGCGATACCGAAGAAATGCCGAAAGTAGCGGGCTAGAGGAGCTTCAGTTTGCGGCCCACGCGCTGGAAGGCGCCCAGGGCGAAGTCGAGGTCCTCCCGGGTGTGGGCCGCCGACAGCTGGCAGCGGATTCTGGCCTGGCCGTGGGGCACCACCGGGTAGCCGAACCCGGTGACGAACACCCCCTCCTCGAGCAGCAGCTCGCTCATGCGAAGCGCTTGCGCGGTCTCGCCCAGGATCACCGGGACGATGGGCGTCTCCCCCGGGAGCGGCCGGAATCCTAGGGCGAGGAGCCGCTCGCGGAAGTAGTGGACGTTGTCGCGCAGCCGGCTGATCAGCTCGGGATGGCCTTCCAGATGGCGCACGGCGGCGAGCGCGCTCCCCGCCACCGTGGGCGGCAGGGCGTTGCTGAAGAGCTGGGGGCGGGAGCGCTGGGTCAGGTAGTCGGTGAGCGCTCGCGCCCCGGCCGTGAAGCCCCCCGCCGCACCGCCTAGCGCCTTACCGAGCGTCGAGGTGATGATGTCGACCTCCCCCAGCAGCCCGTAGTGCTCCGCCGTCCCGCGCCCCCGCGCCCCGAGCACCCCGGTGGCGTGCGAGTCGTCCACCGCGACCACGGCGTCGTGAGCCCGTGCCAGGGCCACGATGTCGGGCAGCTTCGCGATGTCGCCTTCCATCGAGAACACGCCGTCGGTGAAAATGAGCCGCTGGCGCGCCCCCCGCGCCGCCGTGAGCTGCGCCGCCAAGTCGGCCATGTCCGAGTGTCGGTACACCGCCGTCTGGCACCGGACGATGCTCTTGGCCAGGCGGACGGAGTCGATGATGGAAGCGTGGTTCAGCTGGTCAGAGATCACGATGTCCTGCTCCCCCAGCACGGTGGGGCACAGGCCCTCGTTGGCGTTCCAACAGCTGACATAGCTGAGCGCCGCTTCGCAGCCGACGAACCGCGCCAGAGCGGCCTCGAGCTCGCGGTGGATGGTGAAGGTGCCACAAATGAAGCGTACCGAGCTCGTCCCCGCGCCGAACTCATCGAGGGCCCGCTTCCCCGCTGCGACCACCTCGGGCGCATTGGACAGACCGAGGTAGTTGTTCGACGAGAGAATGAGGATTTCGCCCCGGCCTTCCATGCGCACCCGCGCCCCCTGGGGCGACGCGAGGTAGTTGAGGCGCTTGTAGACTCCCTCTTCCTTGAACTGCCCGAGTTCGGCCTCGAGCCGCCCGACGAGGGTCATGCGATCTCCAAGACGATCTTGCCTGCGTCTCCCGCCCGGATGGCGGCGAGTGCGTCGTCGATCTGGGCCAGCGGAAACTGATGCGTGATCACCGGCCGTGGGTCGAGCAGCCCGGCCGTCAGGTACCGCCGCATCACATGCCACGTCTCATACATCTTGCGGCCGATGACGCCATACACGGTGATCCCCTTGAAAATGATCTCCTCTGCCAGATCGATCGGTACCGCTCCCTTGGGGATGCCGAGCAGGTGGACCCGCCCGCCCCGGCGTACCGCGGCAAACGCCTGATGCAGTGCGGCGGAGACCCCCGACATCTCGCACACGACGTCGGCGCCTTCGCCCCCCGTCTCGGCGAGGACTGACGTGCGCGCCCATCCGCTGAGCGAGGGCCAGGCGCCGAGCGTTGACGTCCGAGGCGATCACCTTCGCCGCGCCGGCGGCCCGTGCGATCCCCACTGCGAAGCAGCCGATGGGTCCGCACCCCACCACGAACACGGTGCTGCCCGGAATGTCCGCGGTGAGCACCGCGTGAAACGCGTTGCCCATCGGATCCATGACCGCTCCCACGGTCGTCGGGATGCCGTCGAGCGGCAACACGTTGGTCGCGGGCATCACGACGTAGTCGGCGAAGGCGCCGTCCCGATCGACGCCGATGATGCGCGTGTTGCGACAGATATGGCTGTTGCCGGTGCGGCATTGCAGACAGTGCCCGCACACGATGTGCCCCTCGGCGGTCACGAGCTGACCTCCCTGGAGTTCGGCCACCCCGTCGCCCAGGGCGACGATCTCCCCAGCGAACTCGTGGCCCACGACGACGGGAGGCGCGATCCGGCCCTGCGCCCAGGCGTCCCAGTCGGCGATGTGCAGGTCCGTGCCGCAGACACCGGCGTGGCGCACCGCGATCAGCACTTCCCCCGGACCGACGGTCGGCTTCGGTACGGAGACGACTTTCAGGCCAGGGGCCCGTGTTGGTTTGACGATCGCCTGCATGGCGTCGAGACGCTGGAGCAGAGGGATGACGGACGGGGGACGCGTCAGAATAGCGAGCGCGAGCAGCCGCCGTCCGTCTGGAGCACCGCCGCCGTAATATAACCGGCGCGCTCGAGCCCGAGGCCGGCACGCGCTGCACCATCGTTGGCGTGCCACGCCGGGTTCGTGGGGATGGCGGTCGTCATCCTGCCAGGGCGACGCGACCCACTCGGCCGAGATCTACGGGCGCGGCGCACCCGGGGGGATGGAGCGAGCGGGGGCGAGGCCGCGCGGGGCGCTCAGTCCGCGACCACTGCTACGGCGGCCGCCGCGATCCGTACCGCGCAACACTTCAGCTCGGCCATCTTCGCGTACGGGTCGAGCACCGGATTGGTGAGCAAGTTGGCGGCGGCCTCGCGGAAGTGAAACGGCACGAAGACCTGGCCGCGGGCCACGCGCTCGGAGATACGGCACGAGGTCACCATCGAGTTGCGGCGCGAGGTGAGGCGGACGAGGTCGCCGTCCGCGACGCCGAGCTGCTGCGCGTCCGCCGGGTGAATCTCGACCACCGGCGTAGGCTCTCGCTGATCCAGCCCAGCGGACCGGCGCGTCATGGTGCCCGTGTGCCAGTGGTACAGCTGGCGGCCGGTGTTCATCACGAACGGGTATTCGGCGTCCGGCAGCTCCACGGGCGGAGCGTACTCCACCGGCACGAACAGCGCCGTGCCGTCGGCGGTCGGGAATCGCGCGTCAAACAGGAAGGCGGTGCCTGGGGAATCGGCGGTTGGGACGGGGTACTGGAGTCCCGCGCCCTCGAGCCGGTCGTAGGTCACGCCGCGCCACGACGGCGTGACCTGCACGATCTCCGCCATGACGTCGGCCGCCGTCTGGAACGGGGTCTCGAGCCCGAGGCGATTGGAGAGCTCGACGAGGATCGCGAGGTCGCTGCGCGCCTCTCCGGGGGGCGCGACGGCCTGGTGGGCCAGCTGAATGCGGCGCTCCGTGTTCACGAACGTGCCCGTCTTCTCGGCGAAGCTGGAGCCGGGCAGGACGACGTCGGCATAGCGCGCGGTCTCGGTGAGGAACAAGTCGTGGACGGCGAGGAACTCGAGGGCCTGGAACCAGCGCTCGGCGTGGGCGATGTCGGGGTCCGAGATGATGGGATTCTCGCCCATGATGTACATGCCGCGGACCCCGCTCTCCGGCTTCACGATCTCGGTGACCATGAGCCCCTCGCGCAACGACAGCGACTCGGGCGCCACGCCCCACACGCGCGCATACTCGGCGCGGACCCGCGGGTCCTTGACCGAGCGGTAATCGGTGTAGACGAAGGGGATGGCACCGACGTCGGAGGCGCCTTGGACGTTGTTCTGCCCGCGCACCGGCATCATGGCGGCACCCCAGCGACCGATCATCCCGCAGCTCAGCATGAGGTTGAGCAGGGACGAGACGAGATCCGTCCCGTTGGCATGCTGCGTCAGTCCCATGGCCCACAGCGTGCTGGTGCGTGGGCCCGCCGCATACAGCTCGGCGGCCTGGCGCATCCGGTCCGCGGGGACCCCCGTGATCTTCGCCGCGACGTCCGGGCTCAGCGCCCGCACCGACGCCCGCACCTTGTCGAACTCGCGGGTGCGGCGGGCGATGAAGGCCCGGTCTTCCAAGCCCTCGGCCACGATATGGCTCAGCATCGCGTTGAACAGCGCCACATCGGTCCCGGGTTGCATCTGCAGATGAATGTCGGCGCGCGCCGCCAGCTCGGTGCGGCGCGGGTCCGCGACGATGAGCTTGGCCCCGCGCCCCTGCGCGCGCTTGATCGCCGCCCCGAACACGGGGTGGGACTCGGTGGTGTTGGCGCCGGCGATGAAAATCACGTCGGCGGCATGCTCCACCTCGCGCATCGACCCCGATGCGGCCGACGTATTGAGCGCCCGCTGCATCGCGGCCACGGAGGTCGAGTGACACAGCCGCGTGCAATGGTCGATGTTGTTGGTGCCGAGCGCGGCGCGGAACATCCGCATCATCACGTAGTTCTCTTCGTTGGAGCACTTCGCCGACGAGAAGCAGGCGAGTGCGTCGCCGCCGTGCTGCTGCCGGAGTCGGCCCAGCTCCTGCGCGACGAGGCTCAGCGCCTCCTCCCAGGTCGCCTCGCGGAACGGGGCGTACCATGCGGCCGGAGTCGCGACGCGATCGCGGATGTCCAGGTCCAAGCGCTCGAGCAGAGGCAAGTCCCGCACCGCCTTGCCGACGGAGCGCGGCGGGCCCGCGGGCTTTGCCGTTTGTCCTTCATCCTCGATGCTGCGCCACGGCCCGCCGCGGCGGTCCGGGCCGGTCGGCCCCCGCCACACCCACCGGTCGCCCTCGCGGGTCCATCCCCTGCGGATCAACGGCCGGGTGAGCCGGTCGCGGTGTTGCGGAAAATCGTAGCCGAAACGGCCTTTGACACAGGTCGAGCCCTGGTTGGGCGTGTCGAGCTCGATGTCGGGAGAGGTGACGCGCAGCACGACCTCGCGGGCGACGTGCAGGTCCACCTGGCAGCCGACGCCGCAGTAGGGGCACACGGACCGCACCACGCGATCGGGATGTCGCACCTGCTCGGGCGCGAAGCGTTCGCGCGGCATCACCTCGAAGATCGCCCCGGTGGGGCAAACGCGGACGCACTCCCCGCACCAGGTGCACCCTGCGGCATCGGGGTCACCGTCCGCGCCGACGATGATCTCGGTGTGCTCGCCTCGTTGCCCCACGTCGAGCACGCCCACGACCTGGATATCCTCGCACGCCCGCACGCAGCGCGTGCACAGGATACACGTGCTCATGTCGTGCCGAATCATGGGATCGCCGGGGCGCTCGTCGCCGTGGCGGAGCGACAGATCACGCTGCGCCAGTGGCGTAGGCATCACACCGTACCGCACCACGTACTGCTCGAACTCGTTGCGGGGTTGGGCTCGACCCCCGTTGATCAGATGGTCGCCGGGGTAGCGCTCGAGCAACAGCCGTAGCACGCCTTTCCGATTCTCGATCGCGGCAGGGGACTCGGTGTGGACCACCATCCCGTCGGCCACCTTGCTCGCGCAGGCGGGCAGGAGCTTCCCCTGACCCTCGACCGAGACGAGACAGATTCGGCAATTACCGACGGTCGGGAGCTGGGGATACCAGCACAGCGTGGGAATGTCCAACATCCCGGCGGCGCGGGCCGCTTCGAGGATCGTCCGCTCGGCGTCGGCGGTGACCGAGCGGCCGTTCACCGTCAGGATGGCCATAGGCAGAAGCTTAGAGGTCGCCCGAGCCGGCGGCAACCCGTGGCACCGCCGGGCAAGCCCCGGGGTGCCAAACAGTTACCGACCTAGAGCGATCGGGCCTCGGCGCTCGACGGAGCGCCGGGCGTGGCCGACGATATGAGAATCAGGCGGAGCAGGGCGCGAAACCGCCCCGCGTTCGGGTTAGTCGATGTGCTCGGGCAGATGGCGGTGCGTGTGATCACCCGCCTCCGCCTCGTCCGTGAACCAGCAGTACGCCCAGATCCGGGCGGGCCGTAGCATGCGACGGCCGGCGCGGAGAATGATGCCGATCGGCTCGTGGTCGTCTAGAACTAGCGGCAGGCTGGTCATGTCCCCCGTCGCGCGGGAGAGAGATGCTGTCCTGCCAGAGCAAAGGGCTTGCCATGTGCCCGGCCGGACAACATGCCGTGGCACGAGGGGTTAAGCGGACGAGCCGGCGGCGAGAGGTCACTCCGACACGCGTGCCGCCGTGTCTAGCTGACGCTCCGGTTTGGTCGCCGTGAACCCCGCGCCGCCCTTGCCGCGGCGCCGGCGCGTGACCTCCCAGCCGCCGTACTGCGCGTGCAGCGCCTCGGGCTCGAGCGGGATGACGTGGGCAGGCTCGGCGCTCGGCAGGACAAAGTGGATGCCGCCCGGCCGGGTGCGCGTCTTCAACTCGGCGAGGAGCGCGTTGCGCTGGCGCCCGCGCGCCGGGGCCAACGCGGCCGGGTCGATGACGACGACGCTGGGCGCGAGGTCGGGAAACCAGCTCCCAAAGGTGATCACTAACGCTTGAAACCGGCCCGCCAGCTGCTCGGAAACGGCGCGGCTCTCGGCCGCCTCAATCGCGCCGAGGTCCTGGTCGAGCAGGAAGACCTCGGCGTCGTGCGCCGCGATGAAGAGCGCGCAGGGGAGCGCGGCGGCCCCCACGACCACCGCGAGGTCGCCGGGCTCCAGGCGCCCGGCGCAGCTGGCGAGCGGCCCGCCGGGCTCGAGTCCCCAGTGGGTGGGCTCGCGCTGCGCCGCGCGCAAGGCGCGATGCTTGTCCCGCCAGCGGGGGAAAGACGGCAAGCGCAGGCGCCGGGCGATGATGCGGTCGACGTGCTCGAGCAGCAGCACCTCGGTGAGCAGGTACTGCCCCGCCGCGTTCGCCTCCAGCTCGCGCACCGCCTCGTCGCCGATCTCGAGCAACGCTTCGCGCGTCAGGGCGTTCTTGTACTCCTCGATGCGCTGCAACAAGAACTCCTGGTAGGCCTGTTTCAGCGAGCGGGGAGGCCGCCGGACGGCGCGCGACGGGTGCTCCTGGGACAGGCTCAGCACGGCTCGACGTGCACCGTCACCTCGTGGAGCTGCAGGCCTCGCTTCAGCTGCGCCTCGACCTCGTCGGCGATGGCGTGGGCCGTTTCCACGTCGGCGTGGCGGTCGACGGCGATGGTGACCTCGGCGTAGCGCAGGTCGGACGGACCGCGCGAGCGGATCGCGTAGGCGCTCTTCACCCCCGCCACTCCCAGCGCCGCCTCCTCGATGCGCTGCGTCGGGATAGCGCGCTGGTCCACCAGCACCGGGATCGTGCGGACCAGGATCCGGTAGGCGACGGCCACGATCACCACCGCGACGATGATGGCCAGCGCGGGGTCGAGCCACCAGAGGCCCTGTCGCGCGAACAGTACGCCGGCCACTACCCCAGCCGTGATAAACACATCCGCCCGCGTATGTGCCGCGTCCGCGATGAGCAGCGCGCTTCCCAGGGCCGCCCCGCGGTGCGTCTCGTACCACGCGATGCCGACGTTCACGCCCAGCGTCACCACGAGCAGGGCGAGCTGCGGATCGCTGACCGTCGCTCGGTCTTGGCCGCTCGAGAGGTTATTGACCGCCTGCCGCACGAGCTCGAAGCAGCTGATCAACAGGAAGCCGACGATCGCCAGCGCGCCGAGCGTTTCAAACTTGCCGTGGCCGTAGGGGTGGTCCTCGTCGGGTGCCCTGGCCGCCACGCGGATCACGAACAGGGCGAGGACGTTGCTGAGGGCGTCCACGGACGAGTCGACCGCGCTGCCCAGGACGGCCAGGGACCGCGACGCGACGCCGACGGCAAGCTTCGCCCCCACCACCGTCAGATTGGCGGCGAGCAGGCCGATCAGGACGCGGCGAACTAGGGCGGACGCCGGCATGGGCAGGACTGCAAGCTTGTAAGGGGCTCGGCTTTAGTCAACCGCTCGGAGCAACGTCCCCTTCAGGTACCCGGTCTCCGGGACGTTCAGCAGCTCGGGGTGGTCGCGCCCCGCCCCCACCTGGGCGAGCAATTCGACCCGCCGGCCGGCGTCGCGGGCGGCGGCGGCGAGCATGTCGGCGAACGCCGCCCGGCTGACATGGTAGGAGCAGGAGCAAGTGAACAGCGCGCCCTGGGGAGCGAGCAACCGCAGCGCGCGCAGGTTGATCTCCTTATAGCCGGCGAGCGCCCGGGGGAGACTTGCCTTGGTCTTCGCGAACGCGGGGGGATCGAGCACGATCGTCTCGAACGCCTCGGCGCGACGCTCGAGCTGTCGTAGCAAGTCGAAGGCGTTCGCTTCGCGCCAGACGATGTTGGTGAGTCCGTTGAGGGCGGCGTTCTCGCGTCCGCGCGCCAGGGCGTCGCTGCTCGAGTCCACGGCCGTCACCTCCGCCGCGCGCCGCGCGAGATGCAGCGCGAACGAGCCGTGGTACGTGAACACGTCCAGCGCGCGGCCACGGCCCGCGTGCTCGGCCACCAGACGGCGGTTCTCGCGCTGGTCGAGGAACGCCCCGGTCTTCTGCCCGGTGTGGGGCGCGGCGAGATAGTGGATCCCGTCCTCCTCGACCACGAGGGGCTCCGGCACCGTGCCGACGACCGGCTCGACCGCGAGCGGCAACCCTTCGTGGCGTCGAATGGCGGCATCGTTGCGGAGCAGGATGGCCGTGGGCGCGAGGGCCGCCTGGATCCCGGCCACCACGTCGGCGCGCGCGTGCTCCAGGCCGGCGGAGAGCAGTTGGGCCACGGCATAGGGGCCGTAGCGGTCGACGACGAGCGACGGCAGGCCGTCGCCCTCGGCGTGGACGACGCGGTAGGCGGTCGCGGCGATCGCGACGCGACGCGCGAGCGCGCCGGCGATTCGCGCGCCCCACCACCGGGCGTCAATGGCCTCCCGGCCCGAGGTGAGCAGGCGGAGCCGAATCTCCGACTTGGGTGAATACAACGCCTGCCCCAGGTGCCGCCCGCGGCGATCGGTCACGATCACAATGCCGGGCGTGTCCCGGGGTTCCACGTAGACATCGGTGCGATAGATCCACGGATGGCCGGCGTGCCAGCGCGCCGCGCCCTTGGCCGACACCACGACGAGGCGGTGGGCGACCGGCGAGGCCGCGCCGCCGCCGACGGTGTCCGTCACTGGGGCCGATCGGGGCGGAGCTTGGCCGCCTCGTGCAGGTACATATGTTTCAACTCGCGCGGCGGCTTCGCGGTGTAGAAGTGCAGTAAGACCCGAATGCAGCGCGCCAGCCCGCCGGCGACGGGCAGCTCCGCCGCCCCGAGCAGCGGGACGTCATGCCACCCGAGCAAGCGAGCCGCGCGGGCGGGGTACTCGGCGGTCAAGTCGGGCGACGACGTGAAGATGGCGCTCTCCACCTCCTCCGGCCGGAACCCGTTCGCCGTCTGCAAGGCGCGCAGCAGTTCTGCCGTCGCCTCGAGAATCGCGTCGGGGGTGTTCGCTGGGGCGGTGGTCGCGCCGCGCAGACCTCGCAGGATCTTACTCATGGCCCTCGTTGAGCAGTTGCGCTTGATGGTGATCACGGACGCGGCTCTCCTCAAGGGGCGCGATCCCGTGGACGCCTGTCGGCGCGCCGTCCAGGGCGGCGCCACCATGATCCAAGTGCGGCTGAAGGACGCGCCGGCCAGCGAAGTGCTGATGCTCGCGCGGGCCCTCGTGGCCGCCCTCGCGGTCCCCGTGCTGGTCGACGACCGGGTGGATGTGGCGCTCGCCGCCGGCGCGGCGGGCGCCCACCTCGGCCAGGATGACGCCCCGCTCGAGGCGCTCCGGCCCCACGTGCCTCCCGGATTCCTGCTCGGCGTCTCGGTCGGGTCGGCCGTCGAGGCCGACCGGGCGCGCGATTGGCCGGCCGACTATTGGAGCGTCGGCCCCTGCTTCGCCACGGCGACCAAGCCGGACGCTGGCCCTCCGCTCGGCGCCGACGGATTCGGCGCCCTCGCTCGCCGCGCCCCGACCGGCCTTCCAGTGATCGGCGTCGGCGGCATTACGGCAGCCAATGCCGGCCTGCTCGCCCGGGCCGGCGCTGCCGGGATCGCCGTAGTGGGCGCGGTGTGGAGCGCTAGCGACCCGGCCGTCGCGGCGCGTGCGCTTCGCGCCGCAAGCGCTTGACCCGCTCGATCGCGCTCTCGTGCTCGGCGAAGGTGGTGGAGAAGATATGCTTGCCGTCGGGTTGGGCCACGAAGTACAGGAATGGCACGTCGGCCGGATACAGCGCGGCCGCAAGACTCGCGCGACCCGGCTGGCCGATGGGGCCGGGTGGGAGTCCCACATGGAGGTAGGTATTGTACGGCGACCGCACGGCGAGATTCTTGTCCCACACCCGCTTGAGGCGCCGGCCGTAGGCATAGATCACCGTGGGGTCGGCGTCGAGCTTCATGCCGCGCGCCAAGCGGTTCTCATAGACCGCGGCCACGTAGGGTCGGTCTGGATCGTAGCGCACCTCGGCTTCGACGATCGAGGCAAGGGTGACGAGCTGGTGGCGCGAGAGCCGCAGTGTGTCGAGTCGCGCCTGCCATTCGGGGCTCCATTGCGCCACGAACTCGCGCGTCATGAGACGCACCAGCTCGTGTGCGCCCATGTGGAGAGGGACCAGATAGGTCGTGGGAAAGAGATACCCCTCGACCGTAGGCGTTCCGGGCGGCAGGCCGAGATCGGCGCGGGTGGTCGAGTCGCGGGTCGCGGCGAGGAAAGAATCGCGCGCCACACGGAGTTCGCTCCCCGCCAGGTCCGCCACCTCGGTGAGCATGAGTCCCTCGGGGACGGTCCAGCGGAGCTCCACGCCGCGGCCGCGCTCCAGGGCGTCGACCACGTCGCTCCAGGCGGAATGCCCGCGCAGCAAGTAGACACCGCTCTTGAGCGAGCCCCGCAGCCCGCGCAGCCGCGCGTACACGCGGAACAGGGCGGCGTGGTCCACCACGCCGTGCGCCGCAAGCGAGTCGATGGCGACGTCCAGCGTCGAGCCGGCGGGCACCGTCACCGTCACGCGAGCGCCTTCCGCACCGCACGCCATGAGCCCCAGCGCCGCGACGGCGAACAGCGCGCGGGTGGTCACACCGCGGAGCCCCGGCGGGCGTCGAGATAGTGCTGCAGCAACAGCGTCGCCGCGAGGGCATCGACGTCGGCCTTTCGGCCCCGGGTGCGTCCGCCCATCTCGCGCACCGCCCGTACCGCGCGGGCCGTGGTGAATCGCTCGTCGTGGAGCACCACCGGGCGAGCGGCCCGGCGCGCGATCTCGGCGGCGAGGTGCCGGGCGGCCGCGGCGGCAGCCGCCTCGGACCCGTCGGGCTGGAGCGGCAGGCCGACCACCATGCCGACGACGCCGTGCGCCTGCACCAAGGTGAGCAACTGCTGCATCGGGAACCGCTTGCCCGCCCGGCGCGTCAGCGTGGTGAGGGGGCGCGCGAGCAGTTGCGAGTCGTCGGACAGGGCGAGACCGATGCGGCGTTCGCCCCAGTCCACCGCCAGCAGCGGCCCCACGCGGGGACAGTCAGGGGGGCGGTCGACGGCGTGAACGGGGGCGGGGTCCTGGCCGATCACGGACCCTCAGTCCGCCGGCCCGTCGGTCTGACGCCTCACCCTTGGGACATCGTCGCGAAGAACTCCACGTTGTTCTTCGTCCGCTTGAGGCGCTCGAGGAGAAACTCGATCGCCTCGACGGGCGGCATATCGGCAAGGAAGTTGCGGAGCAGGTAGACCTTGTTGAGCTCTTCTTTGGTGAGCAGCAGCTCTTCCTTCCGGGTCCCCGAGCGCTGCACGTCGATCGCGGGGAAGGTGCGCCGCTCGGCGATGCGGCGGTCGAGGATGACTTCCATGTTGCCCGTGCCCTTGAATTCCTCGAAAATCACCTCGTCCATGCGCGAGCCTGTGTCGATCAGCGCGGTCGCGAGGATGGTGAGCGAGCCGCCCGCCTCGATGTTGCGGGCGGCGCCGAAGAAGCGCTTCGGCTTCTGGAGCGCGTTTGCGTCCACGCCGCCCGATAGAATCTTCCCGGAGTGCGGTACGACCACGTTGTGCGCACGGCCGAGGCGCGTGATCGAGTCGAGCAGAATCACGACGTCTTTACCGTGCTCCACCAGGCGTTTCGCCTTCTCGATCACCATGTCGGCGACCTGCACGTGGCGGTCGGCCGGCTCGTCGAAGGTGGAGGACACCACCTCGACGGTCGCGCCCCGCACGTTCTCCTCCATGTCCGTCACCTCTTCGGGCCGCTCGTCGATCAACAGCACGATGAGGTAGATCTCCGGGTGGTTCTCGATGATGGAGTTGGCGAGCTTCTGGAGGAGGATCGTCTTTCCGGCCTTGGGCGGCGATACGATCAGGCCGCGTTGCCCCTTCCCGATGGGACTCAAAATGTCCATCACCCGCATCGAGAGATCACCGTCTTTGCGTTCGAGGCGAATGCGCTCTTCCGGATAGCGGGGCCGCAGGTTGTCGAAGGCAACGCGGTGCTTCGCCTTCTCGGGTTCCTCGCCGTTGACCGTCTCGACCTTGAGCAGCGCGAGGTAGCGCTCGCCCTCTTTGGGCGGCCGCACCTGCCCCATGATCGTGTCCCCGGTCCGTAAGTCGAAGCGCTTGATCTGGCTGGGGGACACATAGATGTCGTCGGGGCCGTACAGGTAGTTCCAGTCGGGGCTGCGCAGGAAGCCGTAGCCTTCGGGAAGGATCTCCAGCACTCCTTCACCGCGCAGTACGGTGTCGGAGTCGAGCAGCGACTGCTCGATGCGGAAAATGAGATCCTGCTTGCGGAGCCCTGAGTAGTTAGTGATGTTCAGGGTCTCGGCCATCGCGTGTAGTTCCGCGACGGACTTCCTCTTTAGTTCAGCGATATCCACGAGTGCCTTTGCTCCGGTTGCTCTACGGCGGGCGGAACCCCGGGGTGGGGGAGTGAGCGCGTTGAAATTGGAATCTTGGGAATTTGAAGGAGTGCGAGGTTGGTATAGTAGGCCGCCCCGCCGTCCCAGTCAAGAGCGCGCGTGGATCTGAGCGAGTTCCTGCTCGCCTGGCGCACCACCAACCTCCCAGACCGGGAAGTGATTGACGCGCTTGTACATCCGGCCCATGCCGGTCCCTCGCACGCCCTCGCTGCCGCGCTCGCCCGCTGGCCGGGGCGCCACTACTGGTCCGACGAGCCCGACGGGCGCCACCTCGTCCTCACCCGCCCCCTGGCGCGGCGGCGCGAGCGCCGGGGGCGGCACGCGGTCCTGTTCCTGGCGACCCTCTACACCACCACCTTTGCCGGTGCGGTCCTCGCGAGTTCCATCGCTTACACCGGCCCCCTCCTCTTCTTCACGAGCGGGTACCCGGGCGATCCGGGGTTTCTGGCGCGGTGGGCCACGGGGCTGCCGTTCTCGCTGCCGCTGCTTGCGATCCTGCTGGCGCACGAGCTGGGCCACTACGTTGTGGCGCGACGCTATCAGCTGGACGTTTCGCCACCCTACTTCCTCCCGGCGCCCATGGTCCCGACGTTCATCGGGACCATGGGGGCGTTCATTCGGCTCCGTACTATCGTCTCCGACCGCCGCCAATTGTTGGACGTCGGCGTGGCGGGACCGATTGCCGGTTTCGTGGTAGCCTTACCGGTCCTCGTGATCGGACTGATGCTGAGCCACGCGGTGGCGCCGGAAGCCGGCGCGCGGGGGCTCATCGTGTATTTCAGCGGCCAGCCGCAGATCCCTCTGGGCGACTCGCTCTTAACCTTTGCCCTCCGTCGCCTGCTCTTCCGCACGGCGCCGGTCGTCAGCGTCGATCCGGTGGCGTTCGCCGGCTGGGTGGGAATGCTCGTGACCATGCTCAACCTCGTCCCGATGTCGCAACTGGACGGTGGGCACATTCTCTACGCGACCGCGCCGCGCTGGCATCAGCGCATCGCGCTCGCCTTTTGGATTCTCATCCTCGCCCTCGGCGCATACTGGTGGGGCTGGGTCGTCTGGGGGGTGCTGGTCCTCGCCCTGTCGCGCGGGCGGCTGCGCCACCCCGCGGTGCTCGACGCCCACCGTCCGCTGCCACGCTCGCGCCGCGTCCTCGCGTGGGCAGCGCTCGCCCTCTTTCTCATCACGTTCGCGCCGGTGCCGTTCCGTCTCTAGCGATCACGGCTGGAGCCCCCGCCAACCCGAGGGGGCTTCGGGCCGGAACTCGCTCGTCCCGTATTGCGTAAGTCAAGCTTTCGTTTATCTTTGCGCAAACCAGCCCGAACGGCGCCGCATGCCCGCACAACCGGCACGCTACAACGCTCCCGATTCGAGCGAAACGGTCGTTCACGAACTCCCTCCCATCCGATTCGACGGACAACTCATCGCCATTCGCCTCCAGCTGCGCCGCAGCGAGGACGGCATCTGGCGCGGCCGCGTCCTGTTCGGCGCCCCGGACACCGAAGCCGAACGGGCCACGGCGGAGATCTTCTGTGCCACCTCAGAGCCGGACCTGTGGCAGTCGGTCCGTGACCTGCGCGACCACCACCTGCGCGACCTGTACCGGTCGCTGCTCTGATGGCGGAGGCATCTGATCCTCTCCACAAACTGCGACACGACCTCGCCAATCCCCTGGCCGCGATTCTCGCCGAAACGCAACTGCTGTTGTTAAGTGCTGATCACCTCGACGCCGAGACCGTGACCGGCCTGAAACAGATTGAGGCGCTGGCGCGCAAGATGCGCCAGATCCTCCACGACTTCGACGCGTGAGCCGGCGGCACCGCCCGCGGTTCTCGCCGCCGTCGCGCTGGTGGTGGTCGCGGCGCGGGCTGCGCGCGGAGCCGTGCGCGTGGCTGCGATGGCCGCCGGCTCCCCGTCGCGGTCCTGGCTGAAGCGGATGGGGAGCGATCCTGGCACCTGACGAACGAGTTCAAGAGGAAAGCGCTCGTGCTCTGGGTGGTATCGATCTGCGTCCTCCCGGCGGCATACGGGGGAGCCGGCGTGCTCAGTGGGGTGCTGGCGGTGCTGGGAAAGGCGCGGGACTGCGCCGCACGCTCCCGGCGGCGTGCATCTCGCTCCTCGTCTACCCGCTGATGTCCTGTGTTTTCACCCTCTTCTCCTACGATCTCCGGGTCCGCACCGAAGGCTTCGACTTGGAAGTGCTGGGTCAGCGGCTCGGGGTGGTCTCCCGATCCTAAGTCACGTCGCGACGGCGGGTCCACGGGCGAGAGCGGCGCGTCCGCTCGCGAAGTAGATCACCAGGAATGCGACCGACAAGACGCTGGTGAGGTACTTGTACGCGGTCGGGGCGTCGCTGGCTGACAGCAGGCCTTCGATCGTCCCGGCGAGCGCGAGGAGCGTCACGACGGCACCGACCATGCCGGCCGCGACGCGCCCCTCTACGATCAGTGCGTCCCGCCGGGTGCGGTCGCCCGGGAAGAGGACCGCGCCGGCAAGCCGGAATCCCGCTCCCCCGGCGATGAAGATCGCCGTGAGCTCGAGCACACCGTGGCCCGCGACGAACGTTGTGAGGTAGCCGCCGGCGTGGTAGTTGGCAAACACGGCGAACCCGGTGCCGAGACTCAGGCCGTTCGTGACCAGGACGAGCACGGTCGGCAGGCCGAGCAGCAAACCGCCGACGAAGGCCCAGAAACCGATCCGGATGTTGTTGCTCATGATCACCGACGCGAGGATCGGCAGATCCTCTTTGGGGGACTCGGCATAGCCGATGCCGCGGGCTTGATTGGCGGCCGCCTCACGTGCGCGGCTCACCATCACCGGTGAGACCAGCTCGTCCTGGAGCTCGGGGTGGGTCCGGATCAGGGCATAGCCGATACCCGCGGGCGCGGCGAACAGCAGGAACGCCAATAGCACGTACGGCCACGACTGCACGACCGCCGCCGGAAAGTCGCGCACCAGGTAGCGGACGACGGGCGCGCGCCGGCGGCCGCGTTCGCGGTAGAGGGCGTTGTGTCCCGCACCAACGACGCGCTCCAGGTAGGCGATGACGCGCTGGTCGACGCCGTAGGTCCGCGCCCGCGCCAGGTCGGCGGCGACTTCTCGGTAGCTGGCCGCGAAGGCCGGGATGTCCCCCGAGGCGAGGTGGCTCACGCCGGTGCTTTCGACCTCGATCGCCAGGCGGTGAAATCGCTCCCAGCTGTCCCGCTTGCGGGCAACAAACCGCTCGGCCGTGACGGTGGTGCGACCGGCGCCCCTCTGGGCCCGCGTGGCGAACCGGCCGCGTCGCTTCCGTTGCTCGTCCGCGTGCAGCTCCGTGAGATACGCGTCGGCGGCCGCGGCTCGACGGGGCACGCGATCTTGAAAGCGGCGGGCCAGCTCGGTCGCCAGCTTCGCTTGGATCACGGCGTCGAGCTCGCCGGAGCGCGCGAGGAACTGGTCGAGCAGACGAAACTCGTCGTCCGAGAGCTCCGGCGGGCCCGACTCCAACGGCGCGTCGACCACGGCCGCGGCGGGGCCGAGCGTCCAATCCATGGGCCGGTCGCGCACGACGATCGTACCTGCCACGAGGTCGCCGAGGCGCTGATTGCGCCGCTGCAGGAAGATCAGCGCCAGCCCCGGTAGAAAGGGGAGGACGGGGAGATAGCAGTCGAGCAGGCGGAACAGGCCTCGCACCGCCGCCGCGGTCGGCGTCACGGCACGGCCCGTGTCCATCACGACCCGGATGCCCAGGAGCTGCTTGCCCACTGTGCGGCCGCCGTTCAATGCTTCGAGCAGGACGAAGTACGCGAGAAAGGTGAACCCGAGGAGGAGGACGACCAGGGCGAGCAGCCATCCGGCGAACAGCGAGCCCGGCCGGAAGCCGAGCAGCAGGACCAGCCCCACGAGCAGGCCGAGTCCCAGGGAGGCGACCAGCGTGTCTACCAAGGCGGCCGCCGCGCGGGAGCCCACACCCGCGAGCTCCAGATGCACGGCGACGTGCTCTGGCGTCTCGATGCCCAGCTGTTGCTGCAGCGACGGCCCCGAGCCGAGCGGCTCTCGCGCACGAGCGTTCACCTGAACATCTTACCGCCACCCCGTAACCAGAGCGAGTCGCCCATGGCGGATATTCGACCCATGAACTTCGGGGAGATTCTCGACAGTGCCGTCACGATCTATCGGCGTCACTTCGGACTGTTCCTGAAGCTCGCCGTTGTGTCGCTGTCGATCCCGCTCCTGCTGTTGGTGTATGTTGGGGCTCGCTTCCTCGGCTCCTTCGTGGCGCAGACGCCCAGTGTGGGTCTGGTGCTGTGGGCGTTCCCGATTGTGATACTCTATTACGTCGCGAGCCTCGTCCTGACCGCAGGGACCGTCCGCGTCATTTCCGAGTCCTACCTCGGCCGCACACCGCGTCTGCGGGACGCCCTGGCGCTCGGCCTCTCGAAAATTGGATCGCTCGTGCTCGTCGGGCTCGGGAAGGGGATCATCTTGTTTCTGGTCGCGGTAGGCGTCGGGATTGTCGTGGCGATCCTGGCCGCGCTCGCGAAGAGCGCGGGCGCCGTCGCGGTGCTCCTCATGTTCGTGACCGGTGTCGTGGGAGCGTGGCTCGTCGTCTTCGTTGCCTGCGGCTACGGCGTGACGACACCGGTGGTTGTTCTGGAGAACCTTAGCAGCTCGTTTGACGCGTTTGGTCGCTCCTGGCAGTTAACGCGCGATTTCAAACTCAAGGTGCTGGCGCTCGGCGTGGTGGCGATCCTGCTCACCATCTCGCTCCCCTCCCTCGTGTTCCGGGCCATCGGCAGTGCCGTTCTGCCTTCCGTGCCCGCGCTCGGCGTCCCGCTCACCGCCCTTGGCTATGTGCTGCCCCTGATCCTGGCGCCCGTCCTCGCCGCCGTGATCACCCTGATGTACTACGACCTGCGAGTGCGTCGCGAAGAGCCTTCGACCTTCAGGTGCTCGGCCAGCAGCTGGGGATCATCTGAGCGGTACGGCGCTCCTGCTCGGCCAGGGGGTGCCGCCGGACTCGCTGCGGCGCGCCCTGGCCGAAGTGTTCGCGCGGCCCCAGTACCGTTGGGCGACGGGTCGTAGCCTCACGCAGTGGGTGCTGGAGCAGGTTGCGCGGCTGCTCAATTGGCTGGCGCACGCCCGGCAAGGCCACCCGGGGATGTTTCAGGCGCTGCTCGCGGTGCTGATCCTCGCGCTGCTGGGGATCCTCGCCCACATGGGCTACGTCGTGTGGCGCGTCACGCGGCCCACCGCGCGGACCCCGGGCGCTCCGGGCGCCGCCGGCGGCCTGGCCCTAGAGGATGCGCGCGTGCACCGCGAGCGGGCGGATCAGCTCGCGGCGGCGGGCCGCTACGCCGAAGCGCTGGCGCACCGCTTTGTCGCCCTGGTGTTGGAGCTCGATCGCCGCCGCGCGCTCCAATTCCATCCATCCAAGACGCCGGCGGAGTACGTGCGCGAAGCGCGGCTCGATCGGTCCGGCCGCGCGTCCCTCGGCGATCTGGTGAGCCGCCTCTACGCCCACGTGTTCGGCGCGATTCCGTGCGACGAGGTGGGCTACCGCGAGTTCGCGACCGAGGCGGACCTCGTGTTCGATCATGTCGCGACGACTTGAGATCGGGCTCGTCCTGCTGCTGGTCCTCGCGCTGGCGTTGGCGATCTGGGCCGGGCAGCGCAGCGCCGGAGCTCAACCCAGCTTCGATTTCCGCGCCTCGACACTTTTAAGCGGTCCGGCGGGGAGCCGCGCCCTCTACGACGTGGTCGTGCGGCTGCGCATTCCCACGGAGCGGTGGCGTCGGCCGCTGTTCGACGTTCTCGCCGACAGCGGGCGACGGCCGGCGGTCCTGGCTGTGCTCGACCCTCCCCTCGCCCTCGAGGGTGCCGAGCTGGCCCAGGTCGCGCGTTTCGTGCTCCGTGGCGGCAGCGTTGTCGCCGCCGGATGGGGCGGTGGAATCACGCCGTGCGTGGGCTGGCGGCTCCGGTACCGATACGCGTTCCTGCGGAGCGACAGCTTTCCGGTGGCCGCGCCGCGACCGGGCCTCGCCCTTCCGGCCGTCGCTAACTATCTCCAGCGCCCGACGTCCGCGGAGCTCGACGCGCGGCGCAGGCTGCAGCGTGGCGACGCGGGAGCCGAGGCGTGCGATGGGCTCGCGCCGGTGGCCCAAGACACGCTGTTGCGCCTGGCTCGGGGGGACCCGGTCGCGGTGCGGCTGCGTTACGCCGACGGCGGCAGCGTGACACTCGCGGCCGACGTCGGTTACTTCCGCAACGCGACGTGGCGCGACAGCCGCGCGCCCGAGTTCGTCGCGCCGCTGGTCGTTCCGGCGCGGCGGGGTCGGCTCGTTTGGGACGAGTACCATCAGGGCTTCGGGAGAGGGCGGTCCCTCACGGGCGTGCTCGCTCGGTGGCTCGTGGAAACGCCTGGCGGGTGGACCATCCTGCAGCTCCTGGGGGTGGCGCTCGTGGGCATCGCCGTGGCCGCCGTCCGGTTCGGTCCGGCGCGCTCGGTCGTCGAGCGGCGACGGCGCTCCCCCCTTGAGCATCTCGAGGCGCTCGCGGCGGGGCTCGAAGGCGCGGCCGGCGCGGACACAGCCGTCGCGCTTACGGTCGGAGGCCTGCGTCGGCGGCTCGGCCGTACCGGGGTGCTGCACCTAGACGAGCAGCGCGAGTGGCTCGCCGCGCTCGAGCGCGCCCTGCCCACGGCCGCTGGCCGGGACGCCGCGCGGCGGCTGCAGCAGATCATCCATCAACCCGGCGGCCCAGAGCGCGCGCTCGCGGCTGCCCGAGCAGTGGAGGACGTGTGGGAGGAGCTTCGCCCGCAGACGATGCGCGTCGCATCCTAGAGGCACTCGACCGCGTGATCCTGGGCCAGCAGGCCGCGACACGGCAGGCGCTCGTGTGCCTGCTGGCCCGAGGTCACGTGCTGCTTGAGGGGGTGCCGGGCACCGCCAAGACGCTCTTGGTGCGCACCCTCGCGCTGGCGCTCGACGTCAGGTTCCAACGCATCCAGTTCACCCCCGACCTGATGCCCGCCGACATCACGGGCGTCACGCTGCTCACGGGCGCTCGGGAGTTCACCTTCCGGCCGGGTCCCATCTTCGCCGATCTCGTGCTCGCCGACGAGATCAATCGCGCCCCCGCGAAGACGCAGGCGGCCCTGCTCGAGGCGATGCAGGAGCGCACCGTCACGGTAGACGGCGTGGGGCACCCGCTGTCCGCCACCTTCACGGTGTTCGCCACGCAGAACCCGGTGGAGTTCGAGGGGACTTATCCCCTGCCCGAAGCCGAGCTCGATCGCTTCATGGCCAAGGTCCTGGTGGGCTACCCCGACGCCGCACACGAGCAAGGGATCCTGACCCGGACGGTGGAGGGCTTCGAAGCGGATCGGCCCGCGACCTACGGCGTGACGCGCGTGACCGACGCGGCCGGGCTCGAGCGGCTGCGCACCGCCGTCGAGGCCGAGCGGGTCGAATCCCAGATCACCACCTACATCACGGCGATCGTGCGCGCGACGCGCGAGGCCGCCTCGCTCACCCTCGGCGCCAGTCCCCGGGCGGGCGTCGCCCTGCTCAAGGCGGCGCGCGCGGCCGCGCTCCTCGATGGGCGCGACTACGTGATCCCCGACGACGTGAAGGGGCTCGCTCCGGCCGTACTGCGTCACCGGGTGAGCGTCGCCCCGGAGCTCGAGCTGGAGGGGGTCACCGCGGACGCGGCGCTCAAGGCGATCCTCGACAAGACACCGGGCGGGCGCTCTGGTTCGGCGCGGGCCTCGCATTGCTCGGCCTCGCCGGCCTCTGGGTTCCTTGGGCACTCGACGGCATGCTCGTCGCCGATGCGGTGCTCGTGGCCGCCGTATGGGTCGACGCCCTGCTCGCGACGCGCCCGGGACCCCACCTGAGCGTCGTGCGGGACGCCGCTCCCGCATTCTCCCTGGGCCGCGACGGCGAGGTGTCGTACCGCTGGGTCAATCGCACGCGTCGGGCCGCGCGGCTTCGGGTGCGTGAGGTGCGGCCTGACGTGCTAGGCGGCACCCAGCCGCCGCGCCATGTCGCGCTACCGCCGGCGGGCGAAGCGCGCGACACGGTTCCCGTGCGGCCGGTGCGGCGCGGACGGGAGCGCGGTGGCGGGTTCGTGCTGGACGCACTCGGTCCCCTGGGCGTCGGCGCCTGGCGCGACCGGATCGACCTGCCCTGGGATGCGGTGGTGTACCCTCCGCTCGTCTCGGTACGGCTGCGCCGATCGGTCGCGCAGGTCCAGCGCCGCCGTGAGCAGGGCGTCACACCGCTGCGCCGGCTGGGCGAGGGCCGGCTGTTCGAGTCATTGCGCGAGTGGGTGCCGGGCGACGATCTGCGGCACATCGATTGGAAGGCGACGGCAAAACGTGGTAAGGTGATCGCCCGCCAATACGAGGCCGAGCGGCGCCAGCACGTCCTCATGGTGCTCGACACCGGGCGGCTGCTCACGGCCGAGGTCGCCGGGGTGCCGCGGCTCGATTACGTAGTGCAGGCGGCGCTCGAGCTCGCCTATGCGGCGGCGCAGCACGACGACGACGTCGGGGTGATGGCCTTCGCTGACGGCGTGCAACACTTCGTCGCGCCGCAGCGCGGCGACCGGGGCCTCAAGCGTGTGCTCGACGTGCTGGCGGTCGTCGAGCCGACCCTCGTCGAGCCCGACTACCCGGGCGCGTTCCGCTACCTGGCGGCGCGCAACCGCAAACGCGCGCTCACCGTGCTCTTCACCGACGTCATCGACCGGTTCGCGTCAGATGCGCTGGTGGCCAACGTGGCGTCGCTGCGCCCGCGCCACCTGCCGCTCGCCGTCACGCTGCGGAATCCCGAGCTCGACGCCGTCGCCGCGCTGCGGCCGGCGGCGGCGCACGACGCCTTCCGGAAGGCGGCGGCGGAGGAGCTGTTGCGGGCGCGGGAGGATGCCCTCGGGCAGCGGGCGGCGCAAGCCGTCGTTGCGAAATACGCGGATTTGAAGCGCCGCGGACGTCTCTAGTGAGTTCGGTCATAGCAGCCGCATACGCGCCGTTATAGATTGAGCCGCAACTCCGCGGGACTCAACCGTATGCGGCTTGGTCGCGGCTTCGCCGCCCTGGCGCTGGTGCTTGGTGCTGCCGCCCTCGCCACGTGCGTCTACCCCACCGAACGGGACGCGTCGGTGCACGTGAGCATTACCCCGATCCGCGTCCTGTTGCGCGGCAGCGAGGCCCTCGCCAGCGCGACCGCATGGCAGCTCCTCAGCCCGACCGACTCGCAACGGATCCTCAACGTCAGATTCGTGTGGGTCAGCAGTAACCCGCTCATCGCTTCGGTAAACAACGAAGGCCGCATCGTCGGCGTGAAATCGGGCACCGTGATTATCACCGCCGCCGCGACGAACTTCGACGCACTGGCGAAAGCCGGACGGGATACGCTGCGCGTCTCGGCCGCCCTCGAGATCGACAGCGTCCGCCCCAAAACCGTGAAGTACGGAGAGCGGCTGAGGATCTACGGCATCGGGGTGGACTCGATTCTGCAGGCGGCGCTGGCCAACGCGAACCTCATCCGCGTGCCGTTTCTCGATACCGACTACCCGAACGGCACCTCGGTCACGCAATATTGGGTGCCGCCACCGGCCCTGACCGATTCGCTGTTCTTCCTGGGTATCTTCAACGGCAGCGGAGTGTTCGGCTTCGTCCACGAGAGCACACAGGTCGTCGAGCACGATCTGTACGACCCCAACACTGTCAATCCGGCGCGGCTCAGCATCGACGGGCCGGGGCCGTTCCCCACGCAGCTCCCGTCGCTCTTGTTCCTGAACCCGGCGCTCGCCTTCGAGCAGTTGCCGCGCGGCGTGACCCAGGGCGCCGACTGGTTTCGGTTCGGACAAACCGCTGCGCACGCGGGGCGTAACCTCACGTTCATTGTCGAGTCGCCGCAACTCGCCGGCACGTTCTCGACGTTCTTCTCCGACGGGCTTGGCTGGAATGGCACCAACTATTTCATCGGGCAGAATTCGTGGACCTTCGGGCCCCGGTCCCATGCCTGCCGCGGCCTGCGGTTCACGCCGAACGAGGCGACCGCCGATTCGACGATCGTGGCCTTCAAGGGCCTCCCCCTCGACAGTCTAGACGCGATCGCGGTCTACACCCTCCCGGGTCGCTATGGTCTTGTGGTGGACACCGGCTACGTGAGCGAGCTGCCGGCCGACAAGCACGAGGACGACAACTCGTGCAACGCGGCGGACCTGCGTGGCAACCTCCCGTTTCCATTCCGCGATACCCTGGCAATCGAGAACCCGCACGACATCGACTGGCTGCGGTTCACGGCGCCGAGTACGGTCTTCGGCGTCGAGTTCCAGCTGCACGCCTTGGCGGGCGCGAGCCTGGCGCGCGACTCCCTCAAGGCGCTCGACCTCTATGTCATCAAGGTGCCGAACAGACCGGCCGACACGGCGCTTACCATCGTGAAGGCGGATACTGCGCTGGCGCCGCTGAAGGACCACGACGTCGTCGTCTCAGGGCTCACGGCGGGTACCGATTATTACGCCGTGGTCCTGGACTTCGCGGGCGTGACCACCTACTACGAGATCTGCGCGCAGCCGGCGCCCAGCCCCCTGCCAAGCGGGGGCCCGTGTCCCCCAGGCGTCCCGTTCCCCGCTCCGCGCGCCGCGGCTCCCGTCGCGGGCGCCTCGGCCTATCAGGCTGCGCCGCCGCTGCGCGTCAGACAGCAGCCACGGCGCGGACGACGGCTCGCACATCCGCCCAGTTTGAACTCGGGCCGCCCGTGATGACCAACGGCGTGCTCGAGTGCTATCGCTGCCACACCCCCGTACCGGAGAACAGCCGGTATTGCTCCTCCTGTGGCGCCGATGTGTCGGGGGCCGGCGGTCCGCCGAGCACGAGCAACGTCGATCTGTTGCGGGAGCGACTGCAGCGGCTGATCGAGGGCAAGTACCGCATCGAGCGCCTGCTCGGGAAGGGCGGGATGGGTGCGGTCTTCCTCGCGCACGACCTGACGCTCGAACGCGAGGTCGCGATCAAGGTGCTGCCGCCCGACGTCGCCCAGGACGACCAGGTGGTGCGGCGCTTCCAGCAGGAAGCGAAGACCGCCGCGAAACTCGACCACCCAAACATCATCCCCATCTATCGGGTCGAGAGCGACGGCGGCCTCAACTACTTCGTGATGAAGTACATCGCCGGCACGTCGCTCGAAGATCTGCTGGAGCACAAGGAACCGCTCCCGGTCCCCGACATCCAACGGATCCTGTGGGAGGCGGCGTGCGCCCTGGGGCACGCCCACCAGCGCGGTGTGGTGCACCGCGACGTGAAGCCCGCGAACATCATGTTCGACCACGACGGACGCGTGATGCTGACCGACTTCGGCATCTCCAAGGCGCTGCAGGCGGCTACGGGCTTCACCGCGACCGGTATGATCATCGGCACCCCCCACTACATGGCGCCGGAGCAGGCGAAGGGGCAGGCCGTGGACGGGCGGGCCGACCAATACTCGCTTGGCGTCGTGGGTTTCCGCATGAGCACCGCCGAGTTGCCGTTCAGCGGCGACTCGGTGCACACGATTCTGTACAAACACATCTTCGAGGAGGCCCCGGCCGCGAGCTCGAGGCGCCCCGAGGTGCCGGCATTTCTCTCCGCAGCCATCGCCCGCTCCATGTCCAAGGAACCAGACCTCCGGTTCCCCACGATGGAGGATTTCGCTACCGCCGTGTGGCCCGAACAGCCGGTGGCCGCCCCCACCAAAGGCCGCAGCGCCCCGCGACCCCGTCCGCGCGCCCCGGTCGACGTCCCCACGGAGATCACCGGCGCGCCCACTACGCCCCTGCCCGCCACGAAGCCGCGGCATCCGGTCGCGCCGGCCCCCCCGCCCCAGCGGCAATCGCGCCGGGGCGTCGCCATCGGGCTCGGCGTGGTGGTGGCGGCTGCGGTGGGCGGGTATCTCGCGCTGGGACGAGGCAGCGCTGGCCAGCCCGAGTCTGGTGCGGGCCCCGCCCAGCGCGCGGCGGCTCCGGTTGTGGACACCGTGCGCATCGAAGACACGGTTCGCGTCCCCACTCCCGCGAAGACGCCGCCCGTGCGCCGACCCGAGCGGGGGCGGCCCCGCGGGGCCGCGCCCCCGCCCGCCACCACGGAGGAGACCCAGGGCTTCATCACGGTCAACGCCAACCCGTACGGCGAGGTGTACATCGACGGCGTGGACGCTGGCCCCACCCCCGTCGTGCACTGGCCCGTCAAGCCGGGGCGCCACACCATCCGAGTCCAGCGCGAGGGCTACAAGACGAGATCCGAGGACGTCCAAGTCGACGCGGGCAATACCGTCCCCAAGGTCTACACGCTGATCCCGGAGGGATGACACATGCGGCCCTGTGGCTGGCTGCTCGTGCTCGTGGTGTGCCTCGCGCCCGCTGTTGGGGCGCAAACGCCGCAAAATCCCGACCTGCGGCAGGCGCTCCAGGCGTATGATAATCTCGACTTCGCCCGCGCCATCGCCCTCGCGCGCCGCGCCCTCGGCGTACGCATGTCCGGCGCCGACCAAGCGCGGGCGTACGAGTTGCTGGGCTTCGCCTACAGCGCGACCGATTCCCAATTGAAGGCCGTGGACGCCTTCAAGCAGACGATCCTACTCGACCCCGACCGCGAGCTCGATCCCGGCAAAATTTCTCCCAAGATCACGAGCCTCTTCTACTCGGCGTTGGGTCAGGTGCTCGTGGTGCGCCAGTTGCGGGTGGACAGCGCGCGCTTCGTGGGTGGCCAGGGATCGGTGCCGATCCGCTTCACCGTGACGAGCCCTAGCCGGGTCCGTACGCGGGCCGTGAGCGGCGCTACGACGGTGCTCATCGATTCCTCGGTCGCGACAGGCACGGTGAACCTCCGGTGGCCGGCACAGCTTCCGAACGGCGAGCTCGTGCCGGCGGGCAACTGGCTCATTGTGGTCGAGGCCGCGGCGGCGCAGAACAGCTTCTCTGCGTCACAGGCGGTGCGCGTCACCCGCGGCAGCGTCGACACGCTGCCGCACTTGACGAGCCTGCCCGGTTACCAGGAGCTGCCGGAAACCGAGGTTGCGCCCCAAACCTGGCGTCCCGCGGGGTTGGCCTTCCTCTATNATCGGTACCCTCGGCCTGGAGAGCACTACGCTCGGCTCGGGCTCAAAGCGCGAACTGGGCGTCGTGGGGGCGGCGGCGTTGGTGGCAGGGGTGGTGATGACGCTCCGCAAGGCGGCGCCGCGGCCCGCCGAAGGAAACATCCTCTATAACCGCCTGCTGCGTGAGCAGTTGGTGCGGCGGAATCAGGAGATTGCGCAACAGAACGTCACCCGACGCAAGCAGGTCGAGCTGAGCGTCGCACTGCTGCCCAAGCCGTCGGCGGGCCGGTGAGCCGCCCCGCGGTCGGGCTCGTGCTCGGCGCGGCCTGTGCGCTCGCGGTCCGGGCCGCGTCGGCCCAGCGCGTGACGATCGGGCCGCAATTCGTGCTCGCGAATTACCGCGAGGTGAGTTCCGGGCTGCAGTACTCGGGGACGGGGTTCGGCGGCGCGGCGGTGGCCCACTGGCGGCGCTTCCGCGCGGAAGCGGTAGTGACGCGAGTGACGTTCAATCCCTCCGGGGGCAGCACCACGCTGCAGAGCTTCGACGCCACCGAGATCGACGCCTGGCTGGCCTACGACGTCGCGCCGTACGCGAGCGTGGAGGCGGGCCTCACGCATCGGAGCCCGAGCCCGGAGCTCGGCGCGCAGGGGCTGGGGGCGGTGCGCGTAGGGGCGCGCGCGGCGAGCGAGATCGGTCCCGGGGCGACGGTGTCGTTCCGCGCCGATTACCTTGCCGCGCCCCAGTTTTCGGGCGGCGGCCACGCGTCGCTTTCACTCGACCTGGGACTGGGGCTCGACATGCGCCTCGCTGGGCGGATCCACGCCACCGCGGCCTATGCCTTCCAGCACCTCGACCGGAAGGTGAATCCCGGCGGGACGGCCCCCGACACCCCGGCGCCGATTCAGCAGAGCCTAGCGCGCGTCGGCCTGGGCGTGGCCTGGTGAGGCCCGGGGCTGGGGCGCGGGCGCCGCAGCGGCTGGAGGGCTGTCCTCCTCAGTGCGCCGCGGCGGGTTCGCGCTCGTACAGATGGGCGGTGTCCAGCAGCTTGGCCTCGGTGCCGTCGTGCACGGCGAAGCGGCTGGGGTAGAGCGATGCCGCGCCGAACTCGCCACGCTTGTTGATCGCGTAGTAGTCCAGCGAGAACTTGGGTCGACCGTCGGGCGTGAGGAGACGGTTCTCGCTCATCTTCACGACCCGCTTCAACGTTTCCAGGCAGGCATCGGTCGGCTTCAGCCCACGGCGCATGAGCTCGACCGTGAGAAACCCTCCGCACACCATCATGTTGGACTCGCCGCGGCCCGTCGATCCCGCGGCCCCGACGTCGTTGTCCGTGTACTCGCCGGCCCCGACGATCGGGCTGTCGCCTACGCGGCCGGGGACCTTGAAGGCGAGGCCGCTCGTGGTCGTGACCGAAGAGACGTCCCCGTTGGGCGCGAGCGCGTTGCAGTTGATCGTCCCCGTGGGCCGCGCGACCATATGCTCGGCTTNNTGGCCCGCCAGTGTAGCCAGATCTCGCGCGCCTCGTCGGTGAGCAGATTCTCCTCCTTGAACCCGTACTGCAGGGCGAACCGCTTCGCCCCCTCGCCCACGAGCAGGATGTGATTGGTGTACTTCATCACAAGCTTGGCGACCTCGGAGGGCGTTTTGATCCCCTCCAGGGCCCCCACGGCGCCGGCGCGCCGCGTCGGTCCGTGCATGCAGGACGCGTCGAGCTGCACCACCCCCTCGGCGTTGGGGAGCCCGCCGTAGCCCACGGAATGATCCGTGGGGTCGAGCTCCTGGATCTTCACGCCCTCGATCAGCGCGTCCAGTGTGTCGGCCCCCCGCATGATCAGGTCGAAGGCCTTTTGCACGGCGCGGAGTCCGTTCGCGCTGGAGATCGCGAGCGGCCGGGCCGCCCAGCGACTGGACGGTGGCAGCGGCACGGATGGGCGCATCGGATGGGGGATGCCGAGCGTGGCGACGGCCGCTCCGCTGGCTGTGGCGGCGAGGAACTCGCGACGGGACAGGATCTCGGACACGACGTCGCTCCGACGATCGGGGGTAGCTATGTCCTACACCATGGCTGTGGGGCTGTCAAC
>WNFJ01181446.1_pt1 | contig 29661 bp, 22 predicted proteins | sample 5400461 | NCBI WGS metagenome assembly WNFJ01 (sample SAMN13153349, study PRJNA577476) | soil metagenome | isolation source: 115 cm saprolite on Douglas fir-dominated hillslope | place: USA:California | collected 2013-09-17
GCATCGAAAGCCCACAGGCTTCTTCGGCGAGGAGTGCTCTTAGCATGCCCAGTCGCCGGCCGACTTACTTTTTCAGCAACGTCTAAAGCCTGTGCCACCTGGCCTACTGAATTGCCACGCTTTTGCCGAAAGTTGTATTATCACGATAGCGGCCGAAAATGAAATGAGTAAGCTATATCGGCGCGTTTACGAGGGTGTTAACTACCGGCTGCGGACCTTGGGAGGCGGCCGGTGGGCCTCGCATTGCCGCCCTACATCGATTGGCCTGATGCTGACCAACCTCTGCAACGCCCGGTGTGTGCATTGCGACATCTGGAAGAACAAAGGCAAGGAGTCTTACCCCACACTGGAGCAGTGGCAGACGGTGCTTACGGATTTACGCCGCTGGCTGGGGCCGGTGCACGTTTACTTCAGCGGCGGGGAAGCGCTGCTGCAACCGTATGCCCCCGAAGTGGCCGCGCACGCTTCTTCGATCGGCCTGGCAGTGGAGTTTCTCACGCACGGTTATTGGAAGGAGCAGAACCGCATCGAGCGGTTGGCGCTCGCGAATCCGTGGCGCATCACGATATCGCTCGACGGCATCGGTGACACCCATTCCAAGGTGCGGGGCCGCGAGAATTTTTGGGAATTAACCACAACTTCGCTCGATACCTTGAAACGCTTGCGCGGGGAACGAAAGCTGGGCTATGTGATCCGGCTGAAGACTGTTTTGATGGCGCACAATCTTGACGATGCACCTGCAGTGGCGCAATACGCGAATCAGCCAGGCATGCACATCTTCTACCAGGCTGTGGAACAGAACTACAACACGCCGGAAGACGCGCGCTGGTTCGAAAAGAGCGAGAACTGGCCCAAGGACCCGGAGAAGGCCGTTGCCACGGTCAACGAGCTGATCCGTTTGAAACGGAAAGGTCTGCCCATCGATAATAGCTACGCGCAGCTCGAGGCAATGATTCCATACTTCCGCAATCCGGACTCGATGCGCGTGGTAATCCAATCGCACATGGCGCATGAAAACCGTCCGCTCTGCGCCGCGCTCACCTACCTTCAACTGCAACCCAATGGCGATGTCATTACTTGCTACGGAATGGCGCCCGTAGGCAATATCAAGGAGACAGGGATCCGTCAAATTTGGGAGAACCGCCCACAGTGGTGGGAGAGTGGCTGCTGTCTGTACCGCCGGTGCACTCCGGCCGAAAAGGAGGCCATGTCGTTGGTCTCGCTCGGCTGAGCGATGTCGAATCGAGACACGGTGGTCCTGGTCTTCGGAGTGGATCCGTTTCGGATCGGCTCCGGTGAGACCTTCGCCCGCGAGCTAGCCGCCCAAGCCGGAGCACGCGGTTGGAGATGCGTGTTGTGCTACCTCGCGCATCCGCGGGAACCTGTCCGCCAGTTCCTCGAGCTTCCCAATGTCAACATCGAAATCGTCGAGGATGTCTGGCGTCTGGCTTGGAGGCCCACGCGTGCCCTGGCCGGCGTGCTGCGTAAGTACCGGCCTCGGATCCTTCACTTGAACTATACCGGCATGCTGGGCCCGTATCCTTGGGCGGCAAGACTCCTGGGAGTTGAGAAGATCTTCCTCACCGATCACGGCTCGCGACCCGCAGACTATATTCCGGTTCGAGCGCCGGCTTGGAAACGGTTCGCCAGCCGCTTGTTGAACGCGCCCATGACAAGCGTCATTTGCGTGAGCCGCCATGGATACCGGTGCCTGATCGCGCTGGACTTGCTTCCGAAGGACCGTTTCCAGGTGATCTACAACGCCGTGGACATCCAGCGTGCGGCCGAAGGGTGCCGTGCCGCCGCCGAATTCCGGCGTAAATACTCGATCGCCCCCGACCGTTTGCTGGTGACTCAGGTGAGCTGGATGATCCCGGAGAAGGGCGTCCAAGACCTGCTCGAAGCGGCCAGGCAAGTGATCGCTCAGGAGTCGAAGGTGCATTTTCTGCTGGCTGGCGACGGCGCTCAGCGACGAGATTACGAACGCATGGCGTACGAGTCCGGTTTGGCCGATCACGTGACCTTTACCGGCACGGTGCTGGATCCATTGGCAGACGGGTTGTTCGCCGCCTCCGACGTGGTTTGCCAGATGTCGCGCTGGCAAGAAGTCTTCGGCTATGTCCTCACGGAAGCGATGGCTTCCGTGAAGCCCGTGGTGGCGACGCGCGTAGGCGGCATTCCCGAGGTGGTCCAAGACGGCGTGACGGGGTTTCTAGTGGAGCGCGGCGATATCAACGGCATGGCCGCGAGGATTCTCGAGCTGCTTCGGGCTCCCGAGTTACGCGCCAGGATGGGGGAGGCCGGTCTGCGCGCCGTGCATGAAAAATTCGAGCTCACGGCCAATGTGGCGCAGCTTCTCCGGCTGTACGGAATCTAAAGCCCGTGCCACGTGGCGCTCATGACTTGCTGAATCTGGGTGGCACAGGCTTCAGCCTGTGGCACGAGCGGAGATTTTTCAGCGGCCTCCTGGCGCAGCTAGTCTAGTCCGCGGTAGTGTGGCGTTGCAGCAGCGGCCTCAGATTCAGGTTGCGGATCAAGCGGTGCAGATAATTTGGGTGCAGACCGAGCAGCCGCGCTGCTTCCGTGTAATTGCCGCGGGCCTGCTCCACTGCATTCACGATGAGCTGTTTCTTCGCCTCGCGCACCGCATCGTGGAATGCTTCCACGTTGGCTCCGGCGGGCGCGGCCTTCTCCAGAATCGTCTCCGGCAGGTCCTCCGGAAGAATCAGATCGGAGGACCCCAGCACCACGGCGCGCTCGATGGCGTTTTCGAGCTCGCGCACGTTTCCCGGCCAATCGTAGCTGAGCAGGCAAGCGCGCGCCCGCGGCGAGATTCCCAGCACCGGCCGGTTCGCCCGCTTGCTGTACTTGGAGGCGAAATAGCTGGCTAGCAGCGAAATGTCGTCGCGGCGTTCGCGCAGCGGAGGCACGCGCAGGGAAACCACGTTCAGGCGATAGTAGAGGTCCTCGCGAAATCTCCCTTTCCCGACCTCTTCTTCCAAATCGCGATTGGTGGCCGCCATGATCCGCACGTCCAGCTTGATGCTACGCGTCCCGCCGACGCGCTCGAACTCGCGCTCCTGCAGAACGCGCAGCAGCTTCACTTGCAGCGGCGGCGCCAGTTCGCCGATCTCGTCCAGGAAGACGGTGCCGCCTTCGGCGACTTCCAGTTTTCCTTTTTTCAGGGCGATGGCGCCGGTGAAGGAGCCTTTTTCGTGGCCAAACAGCTCGCTCTCGAGCAGCGATTCGGCGAGCGCGCCGCAGTTGATGGCGATGCACGGCTTGCTGGCGCGCTTGCTGTTTTGATGGATGGCCCGGGCCACCAGCTCCTTACCAGTGCCGCTCTCGCCCGCGATCAGTACTGTGGAATCCTGCGCCGCCACCCGGCTGATGAATTGATACACGTCGCGCATCTGCGGGCTTTCACCGACCATGTTGTGCTCGACGTTCATCTCGGCTTGGAGGCGCTGGTTTTCCTGCTCCAGCCATTCCATGCGGCGCGCGTTATCCAAAGCGGCGGCGGCGATGCTGCCCATCGCGGTCAAAAGCTGGAGGTGATCTTCGTCGAAGCGGACGTTAGGGTCGCTGGCGTCCAGGTAAATGACGCCCAGCACCTGGTCGAAGACCTCCAGGGGAACGGCCAGCACACCGTGGATACTGCCCGTGGCAGGGTTGTCCGCCAGATCGGAAGCGTCGGCGGCGGGCAGGTCGTTGCGTACCACAGCCACGCCTTCCTCGATCACTTGGGAAACGACGGCGCGGCTAACCTGGACGGCCGGATTCAGTCCGCTACGCCGGTCCCAGCCGAAGACGGAGGTGTATTCCTCCAGGCCGCGATCCCACAGCAGGATCGCGGCGCGCTCGGCGGGCGCGACCTCGAAGATCGATTCGAGCACCCGCTTTTCGAGCGCTTCCAGGCCGCGCACCGAATTGACGGCCTTGCTGATCCGCAGCAGCGCGTTGAGATCGCGAACCATCCGGTCCGTGGGCGCGAGCTTGTCGAGGTCCCGCAGGTAAAGCGCGTCCTGCTTGCGAAGGATGATGGTGGATCCTCCGGCGGTGTCGTCCTTGCCGTACTCGAGGGAACTGGAGACGCTGGATGCCGGCTCGGCGTCCGGCAGAACAAACAGGAACACGGAGTTCCCGATCTTGATTTCATCCCCGTTGGCGAGAACTTTCCCGGTTACCGGCACGCCATTCACGAAGGTGCTGTTGCGGCTTTGTAGGTCCTGGATTGTGAACTCGTCCGCCTCGCGCCGGATGAGGCAATGCTTGCGGGAAACCGAGGCGTCCAGGATGGATACCTGGTTGGAAGGCTCGCGCCCGATGGAGGTTTCCTCCTCGGACAGTTCCAAGGTGCGTCCTTTGAGTGGGCCGGCGACGGCTTCCAGTTCGGCGCGAATCTGGGGCATCTGCTTCGGTTAAGAGTATAGCGGATGGACGGGGGTGAATTCGAGGAATGCGGCGCTTCCGGCTGGGCTATCCGGAAACCTCGACGGCGCCCTTCCCTCGCAGGGTGCGCGTCAGGCTGAGCACTGCGCCGCTGGCGCTCCCCAGTGCGGTCAGGTATCCGATGCCAAGCTGAAAGACGTCCTGCTGCGCATACAGCAGCCATGCGCCAAACATCATCAACCCGGTGCCAAGCGCCAGCTTCATGGCGCTCCACCCGCTGTGCTCCTGCTCGTCTTCCCATTTTGCGATGTCTTCGGTTCGGTCCGCATTGCGCACAAACCTGGCCAGACTGTCGTTCATCAGGCGAAAGCCCGAGTTCCGGCGGATCAGGCCGCGCTGCTGCAATTGCCGGATAGCCTGTTCGTTCTTCGGATTCACCCATCCATCCGACGCCAGTTGATACAGGACCAGGCGCTCCTCCGTTGTGCAGGCACTCCACAGTTCGCCGTAGTGATCGCCGGCGTGCTCCAGCAGCATCTCCAGAAACTGTCCCTTCGAGATGGGTCCTTCATTACGATGCGACAGGAGCATGCCGACTCCCAGGGTGCGCAGTTGCGGTGTATAGCGGCATTCGCCCTCGATCATGTCGATTAATGCACGCGTGCCATTCTTTTTTTGATGAGCGAGCACTTGCTCGAAGCTCTGCTCGCTGGCATCCGGCATCCGCAGTCTCTCAAACCCATGGAAGACGTTGGCCCAGCGGTCCAGAAACTGGCCGGCCGGCATTGAGCCCGACCCATTGGAGTTTGCTGGGCGGGCCTGGCTGGCGGCCAGGAAGAACATCGGATCCACGGCCGACAGCAATACCAAGCGCTTATTCTGCTCGTAGCGAAGGTGCTCGAGGAGCTTGAGTTTTCTGAACGAAGTGTCCGGATTGTCGAGATCGAACTCGAAATGAACCACGCGCGTAACCGGTGCAAGAAGTGGCGGCAGCGTCCAGTTGCCGGCGGCCACTTCCTCCAGGTCGAGCACGTCCGCATCGGGCGCCGCGACGAGCAGCGTTTCCTTCCCGGCATCCAATTCGCCGATGATCAGCAGATTGCGCGCGCCGGTCTTCGAGGGCGACCAGGCTTTCAGTTGCGGCAAGTCTTCCAGGTCCACCAGAAAGACTCTGCGGATCAAGTATAGGAGCCACAGGGCCAGTACGATCCCCAGCGGAAGCATCAAGAGTTCTGCTTCCGAACGCGTTTGCCACAGCGGATAAACTCCCAGCAGTTCCGCGTCGGCAATATTCCCGGGATTGGTCAGCCAAAGCAATTCATCATCGTCGTCTTGTGTCGATCCCCATTCCAGAGGAGCACCGGTGTGTTGAGCCAAGGCCATCACGCGCAGTTCCGCGCCGAGGCGATTACTCGGAAAGTGGCGGCTCGCGACCGCGATCGGCCACTCCAGCAAGCTAACGTCCGGGGCAACCTTGCTTTGCTTCTTGGCCTGCAAGTCTTCGGCAGCCATGTCCTTGGGCAGGAAGACGGCTTTATCGTATCGGTCCAAGTCCTTCTGGGCGTTCGCAATCGGGGCCGGTGACACCGGATTCGTCTTACGCGCATCGACCCTGTGTATGAGCTGGTCCCGGCGCGCAAGCTGGGCATTCTGGAGCGCCAGACGATTCACAGTGTTGTAGGAGATCCGGAACAGGCCGAAGCAGGGCAACACCACCACCACGATCAACAGAGACAATACCGTCCCCAGGTACGCATACTTCAAGGAAAGCCGCCGGGCAATTCTCTCGCGGATTGCGGTAAAAACTTTGGGGGACAGCAGGAAGACGTATGCGACGGCCACCAACAGCGTCCAGCTTAGTCCTGCGATCGCAACAATCGCCGCCAGCACCAGAATCTTGGGGAATTCCACCCACTTCCAGCCTCTTTGTCTCGGAGCTAAACAAAGCAAAGCTGTCACGCCGATCATGAGCAGGATATCGAATAGGGCCAAATTCATTTTCAGCTTGGAGAAGCGCAGCGCGAAGGCCAGCGTGAGACTGAGATTCGCCACCAGGATTTCAAGGTACTTCACCATCGCTCCCCGGGAAGGCCACAGTTTCTCGAGCGGGTAGTCTCTGCGGCGGAATACACAGATCGCTAGTCCCACCACGAACGGAATACTGAACATACCGGCCAGCATCGCGAAAACCAGCAGACATGCGACGTTGATGGTGCCGTAATAATCCAAATCGCGAAACACTACCAGAGCCGGAGCGGGTTCCGCCAGATAACGCAAGGGCTTTACAAACATGTGCTGCCGCCTGCCCATGTAGTCGAGTTTCAAATAATCGCTGCCGGGGCTCTGAACCAAGGCTTTCAGGGTAGGATCTTGATGGCACTCCTTGAAAAAGTTTTCGATCTTGCTCCGCGCGGCAATGGAGTGAACCTGCACGGTACCATCGTGGGCCACTAGCGCGAAGCCAAAACCTTCCGGCACGACAGGCTGCACGAGGGAGCGGAATTTTCCAAACATCACCTGGGCCGCGGGCTCGCCGGGAAAAGCGGCGCCGGCGGGCTGATAAGGCCTCGCGACCACCGTGAAAAACTCGCCGGTGTTGCGCGAGTACGCCACGTCGAAGCGGAAATTGTGTTCGTTCGAGATTCGCAGCTCGTCGTGAACTGGGACCGCGCGGAACAGGCCACCTTGGTCGACAGGCTTCATCAAGCGACGCCCTAGCGACACATCCTCGAAGTACTCCGAGTCGTGAAGTGAGATTGGTGGAGTCGCCTCCGGCTTGACGGTAAGTTTATATAGTTGCCGCCCCTCCGCATCTGTCCAGATAACATAATCGAAATTGGGGAGATCGGCGCCACGGAAATTTACCTTCGCATGGTACTCTCCCGGACGGATGTATTCGGTTTCGGTCCTCGCGAGCAAATCGAGAAACGCGAGCGACCGCGCCATCTCGCTCTTTATATTCTGGTCGATCTGATTAGCCAAGTAGCGTAATTGCTCCTCCGACTCCTCGTCGGCGCGCAATGCATAGGAGGCGTTCAATACGATCACGGTGAAGAGCGTGGTCCCCAACAGCGCGGAAAGCAACAAATAGAAGACGTGCCGGCGCTTCAGCCGTTCCACGGGGCTCATGTACGCCACTTTCAGAAGCGGCCAAAGCAACGCGAACGCAGCCAGGAGTACCAGAGTTCCCCAGATCAGCACCGGGTACGGAATCGAGACCGCTTCCGATTGCAAACGGTCCGCGCGCCACAGCCCGCAAAGCAACAGCTTCGCTTTCGTGTCGGCTTCGGAATCCAACACGTTGACGCTCGAAGGCTGGAGATACAGCTTGTATTTAGCGCCTGCTAGCTCAACATCTTTCACATTCGTGAACTCGCCCGCAAGTTGAATCTCGGAAGTCTTGCGGCCCTTGAGCAGTGAGGGCTTCTTCTTATCGCCGTCTGCTTTGTCACTCTCGCCGCTGCTCGCCGGCGCTTTGGCCGGAAGAAGCCCGTTCACATTGGCTATCCGAAGGCCGTCGACATTCTTTTGAAAGAGCACCTCGCCCGAGGAGGTGGCGATCAGGATGTCGTCGAAATAGTCCTGAGTGACCTTGTCAAAGCGCTTGCGCGTTTCCTTGTCGAGCTTGAGACTTGCAGATAGAAAGCAATTGTGCTTCTCGGGCTTGAACCTGGCTGACAGGGAGATGTGCGCGCTGTCGAGGCTCAGCGTGAAATCGCCTTCCCGTTTTCCATAGCAGTTGCCATCGCAGTTGTTTTGGATGTCCGAGATTTCACGCTCGGTGGATTTTTTGAGGTATTCTTTCGGCTCGGAGTCCATCATGGCCGCCCGGAATATGTTCTCGAGGTTGTTGAACCGGTTCCCCAATTGATCGTCGAGAACGGCGAGCAGACGGAAAGCCCGCTCGTTCGCATAGCTGCGCTGGCGATCTACGTAGAAGAAGTAGTAGATGAGGAACAGCCCTGCTGACACCGCGACGGTGATCAGTGGCACGTAAAACTTGTGCGACCGGAGCGCTCGTCCCATGGGTCCTCCCGCAGTCCAGCAAGGTCTGTCTTCCTGAGAGTGAATCTCACGCCCAGATCGTTACGGAGCCTTGTCGATCCCTCGCATGGTGCAGTTGGATGGCCGTCCTAGGCCGGCCTTGAAAACAGATCGGAAGTGACAGAGAACAAGGCCGTTTCCCGGCCTGGCTCGCAGGTAGGGGCAGCGCTTTTAAAGTTTTTTCTTCTTTTCGCTAACTTTTTGTTTCCACGGGCCGGTACGGAGGTTACTGTCCCGAACTCAGTGCAGGTTGAACTTCTTCATTTTGTAGCGCAGCGTGTCCCGGGTAATCCCCAGCAGCACCGCAGCCCGCGTCTGATTGCCGGCTGCTCTTTCCAGCGCCTTCGTCAGCAAGTTCTTTTCGGCGTCTTCCAAGCTCACGTCGAACGGCAGGTCGTCCTCCGAGGGCGGCGGCGTGAGCGCCGCCGGCATGGAGGGGCCTTCGTCGGTGGCGATGTACAGGCTGGACGTCTGTATCCAATCGGAGTCCTCCAGCACCATGGCGCGCTCGATCACGTTGCGCAACTCGCGTACATTGCCCGGCCAGTCGTGGTCCAAGAGCATCTTGGTCCCGGCCTGCGAGACACCCTGTATCTTGCGTTTGAACTTCGTGTTGTATAACCGGACGAAGCTCTCCGCCAGCGGGACGATATCGTCCTTGCGGTCCCGCAAGGGCGGGAGCAACACCTGGATGACGTTCAACCGGTAGTACAGGTCGAGCCGGAATTTGCCCTCCTCGATGGCGTCGGTCAGTTTGCGGTTGGTCGCCGCCACCACACGCACGTCCACGCTGATATCCCGAACTCCACCCAGTCGGCGGAAGGTCTGCTCTTCGAGTACGCGCAGCATCTTGGCCTGGATCACCAACGGCATCTCGCCGATCTCATCCAGGAAGATGGTGCCGCCGGAGGCGATCTCCAGAATGCCCGCTTTGGGCGCCCGCGCGTCGGTAAACGCGCCCTTCTCGTAACCGAAGAGTTCGCTTTCGAGCAACGTCTCCGGAATGGCGGCGCAGTTGAGCGGAACGAACGGTCCTTCCCGGCGCTTGCCGAAATGATGGATGAACTGAGCGATCACGTCTTTGCCCGTGCCGCTCTCGCCTTCCAACAATATGGTGGAGACTTCGCTTTCGGCGACGCGCCGCGCGAATCGCAGCACCTGCTTCATGGACTGCGAGACCGCCACCATCTTGAAGCCGCCCGTCCCGGCGCTCTCGCCTTCCACGTCCCGAACCGTACCGTGGTCGATGGTTCCGGACGCGCTGCCGGCCCGCCCAAAAACGATCACCGCGCCGGTCACTTCGCTATGATGATCCCGCAGCGGCGCAATACTGCCGCTGACGGCCCGCTTGTTGCCGTTGCGATTCACCAGCAGAACGTGATCGCCCAGCTCATCCAGGCGGCCCTCGCTGAGAACCCGCCAGAGAGGCGTCTCCACTCCCTCACCGCTGACGGCGTCCTGCAGCGGAAACACCTCGCGAACCGGCTGGCCCATCGCTTCCCCGGAAGTCCAACCCGTCCAGGTTTCAGCAGCCGGATTCAGCAGCGTCACCGCCTCGGTTCGGTCCACCGAAATGACGCCTTCGGCGATCGCCCTGAGCGTCGAGGAGAGCAGTTCCTTCTGACCGCGTGTTTTCAGGTCTTCGCGATGCTTGTGCAGCGCGATCTCGATGCTGGCGTGCAGTTCGGTTTCCTGAAAGGGCTTGGTGATATAGCCTAACGGCTCGGCCTCCTTGGCGCGCGCAACGGTGGCGCTGTCGGCGTGCGCTGTCAGATAGATTACCGGAATATTGAAGCGCTCCCGCAGGATACGCGCCGTCTCGGTGCCATCCATAGTTCCTTTGATGCGAATGTCCATCAGCGCCAGATCCGGCTCCGTCTCCTCGGCGCGCGCGATCGCATCCACCCCGCTCGCGACGGAGGCTGTAACCGTATAGCCGAGATCCGTGAGAATATCCCGCAGATCTTCGGCGGTGATCCGCTCATCTTCGACAATTAAAATTCGTGCAGACATGTGTTTCTTGTTCCAGCGTTCACGCGGCGGCTGCGAAGGTTAACTCCACTGCCGTGCCTCCATTTGAGTTTACTTCGATGCTGGCTCCCAATTGCTCTGCCAAGGTTCGTATCAAGCGCAATCCCAGCGACCGTGCAGTCACCCAATCGACGTCGCTGCGTAACCCGATCCCATCGTCCGCAACCACCAGCCGCGCCATGCCGTCCGAGAGCTCGTGCAGCTCGATGCGGACTTCTCCTTCCCGGCCGTCGGGAAAGGCGTACTTCAGCGAGTTCGACACCAGCTCGTTAACGATCAGCCCGCAGGGAACCGCCGCGTCCAGGTTGAGATGCAGCGCTTGGAGATCGGTCTGAAGATGGATGCGCTCGGCGCGCACCCCGTACGAGTGGAACAAGTGATCGGCGAGCTGCCGGATGTAGTCCGGAAAGTCCACTTGCGAGAGGTTGTTCGATTGGTACAGGCATTCGTGCAGCAAGGCCATGGAGTGGATGCGGTTTTGGCTCTCCTGGAACATCTTGCGGGTCTGCTCGTCGTTGACCACGCGCGACTGCAGCCCCAGGAGGCTGGACACTACTTGCAGATTGTTCTTCACTCGGTGATGAATCTCCCTGAGAAGCGCTTCCTTATCTCTCAGCGACGCTTTGATTTTCTCGTCGGCGGTCATGCGCTCGGTGACGTCGCGCAAGATGACGGTAAACATCATGTGGCCCTCGACGTCCACCTTGGAGATGGAAGCCTCGGCGGGAAACTCGGTTCCATTCTTGCGCCGCGCGAGAATCTCGCTGCGTTCACCCATCCGCCGCGACGATATCTCCGCTGACTGGAAATCCCGAAGGTGCTGGCGATGGACCGCTACCAGGCGGGCCGGCAGCAGAATGTCCAACGACTGTCCATAGACGTCCTCGGCGGAATAGCCGAAGATTCTTTCCGCACCCTGGTTGAACAGGATTATCTGTTGCTCCTCGTCCACCGAGATGATCGCGTCGTCGGCCAGGTCGAGAATCTTTGCGAGTGCGTCAGGTGAGGTCAAGAGGACACTGTCCGGGCGGCGCCCCGCAGACGTGCGCACGCGTTGTTTTCCTTGCGGCCGGGAACGATCTTTCGCCATTGCAGGTTTCTCCCAAACGCTGCGCAACCGTCAGATTTCCGGAGCAAGCGATTCGAAGGCCAACGCTCATGACGTACCTTGCCGGGGGTGCACCGGGTCGTCTGGCCCCGATTCAGCTCGCCCGCTGTTCAGGGTGCGCCGGAGTTGCGTTGAGTCGTATGAATCAGTCTAGCAGAATCGGATGGTTGTTTGGCAACGATCTTGCCCTGCCAACTGCCCCATACAGCCTCAATTGCCAGGATAGTCCAGGTCGCGCTGCAACGGCCCCGCTCCCCTGACCGGCGAGCCGATGGTTTATCCATTGTCTTCAGCAGTTTCCAGCACCAAGAATTTTTCTCCATCTGTTGTGATCGCAAACCGGCCTCCGGGAATGCACAGATCGTTGAAACACAACGGCCCCTGCGGAGTCACATTTGCTAATAAGCGCGAGCCGCGTTACATGAGGTCCATCACCATCCTGTTTGTCGAAGACGAAGCCGGCGATATCCTCTTGACCCGGCAGGTCTTGTCCGAGAGCTCGACTCCCGTTAATCTGCGCGTCGCGCGCGATGGCGAACAGGCCGTAACCATTCTGGCCGATCCCGAGTTCCGGCCAGACCTGGTCATCCTCGATTTGAACATCCCCAAGATCTCCGGCCATCAACTGCTTGAACAATGCAAATTGGGAAGTGCCCCCGTGGTCGTGTTTAGCTCCTCCTGGAACGAGGCCGATATGCGCCGCTCGCTCGAACTGGGCGCGCGCGAATATGTGCGTAAGCCATTGGACATCGACGACTTCTCGCGGGCGATCCGCTCGATGATCCAGAAGTGGGCCAAGCCGATGAGTGGCGAGGCCAACACCGCCGCTACGTAACGGGCTGGGTCTAGAAGACTCATTGGGTTGCTAGACGCACCTGCGCGCGCGTCGTTTAACTCAGTTAGACGCTTGGCCTTTTCCAGTTTCGTCGCGTTTTCTTTTGTCGTCAGGCACGTACGAAGGCTTTCCGTGATCTCCCAGGGTGGAACTACAACTGTTTGAGAAAGAAGCGCTGGGAGCTTTGTTGGTGCGGCGCCCGTCTCGGTAACACGGAACGGGTCGCAAGAAGCCAACGGACTCCCAGCGTGCTGACATCATATCCCTACTAGCTCAGAAGCGGAAGGGGTAGTGAGCTGTGTGCGCCGGCTGCGGCCAAGACTCAATTTGACTTTCCTTAAAGGCAGCGGCGTTCGCCGCATCCGCAAGCCTGACTTCAACCGATCAGGCTTCTTTTTGTCCGCCTCTCCGTCCGACCCCACCCGTGCCGCCCCTCCTGGCCGAACCAGTTGTTAACAAACTGATAGTTTTCTCTTGACATACTTCATAAATTTGATGTATACATTAACTATCTCAATATGGCGACCGGCGAATCACACCCTACTGAATGGCAAGAACTCACCTTGCTGACCCACGGCCAACCCATCGTCGTCGAACGGATCCGCATCGCAGGCAAGGACATCGCCATCGAGGGCAGCTTCGAGCTTCCCCAATTGGCTCGGCTCAATATGGAAGATCAGGTCTTCATTGTGGCCTTTGTCCGATGTCATGGCTCCATCAAGGAGATGGAGCAGATCTTCGGTGTGAGCTATCCGACCATCAAGTCGCGGCTCAACCGGCTTGCGAGCAGCCTGGAATTCGTCGAAACGAACCCAAGACCATCCGGAACGGAGATCCTGGAGCGGCTCAAACACGGCGAACTGAGCGTCTCGGAAGCCATTCGGGAGTTGGAGGCATTGAAATGACGGCCGAAGTCGCTATCAGCAACAAACGGACGCGGGGCATGTTTCTGCTGGCCATCCCGCTATGGTTGGTGGAGCGGCTGTTGTTACCACCGGCACTGCTGGCATTGCCGTTGATCTTTCTCGCTTGTCTGGTGGGCCGCGTGGATCCCTTTCGCGCCGTGGCGTTTCTGTGGCGGATCTTAGCCGATCTCAAGGGCACGCACATTGAATTGGAGACCTGCGACCGTTCGGTCTCGATCCAGGTCGCATAGGAGAAGTCATGAACGAAAACCGCAAGCAAGTTTTGCAGATGCTCGCCGAGGGCAAAATTACAGCCGACGAAGCCGAACGATTGATCGCCGCGCTCGAAAAGGAGCCGCCGGCTTCCGCGGCCAACGGCGCCGGCGCACCGAAAGCAAACGCGAAGTACATCCGCGTGGTGGTGGAGGACGGCCCCACCAGGGCGAATATCCGAGTTCCCCTGCAGTTGCTGCGGGCCGGGGTCAAACTAGCCAGCCTGATTCCGGCCCAGGCCCGCGTGCGCGTGAACGATGCTCTGCACGAACATGGCATCCAGGTGGATCTGAGCCAGATCAAGCCTGAGAATCTCGAGGAGATCATCGACCAATTGAACGATCTGACCGTGGATGTCGATGACAAGGACGCCAAGGTCCGGGTGTTTTGCGAGTAGCTATTTCGGAGGAGCGTTGCCGCAACCGAGCCGTATCTCTGAAATCGCCAGCGACGGAGCCGGCGGAATAAGGCGCCCCTCGCGCGCGCGCGGCAGTTGCCCGGAATCAAGCCGCTTGCGGATGATGGGAACCAATTGCTGAAAAACAATCCACGCCTTCACGCGTTCCCCGGTCTCGTTCATGTGAATGGCGTCGACGAAGAGATCCGGATCCTGCGGCAGTGCCGAAACGACATCCACGAAAGGAATGCTGCGAGCGTCGGCATAGCGGCGGTAGACGCGATTCTGGAAATCCGCCAGCCGGCGGATGTCGGCGTAACGCAGCGGCCACAGCACGGTGTTCAACTGCTTGTAGATGTTGGCGTAGCGCGTAGACGAGAGTGGCATGCCGTCCTTTGCAAGCCACTCGAAGGAACACAGAGCCAGCTCACCACCGATGGACTGCATGCCGTGCCTTATCGAGTCCAGGTCCCTGACGATAATCGACAGTTGCAGCGGCAAATAGCCGCTGTCCACATTCGGGTTCTGCTCGTTCACGCCGTGGGGCCACACCAAGGTGTAGATGGGCTTGCGAGGCTCGCCGCCGGAACTGAAGCCGTTGAGTGCGCGATCCAGAAGATCTCCGAGCGTCAGACGGGTTCGAATTAGCTCCGGCACCCGGTGCCCGGCGATAGGGTCGTTCGGATCGATCTGTTGGCGCGCCGCGACCGGTGGCTCCACCATCAGGTTGGCCGACGGGAATTGATTGGACCCTTCATAATAGACCGCCAGGTCCGGATCAAGCGGCAGTAGTTCGTCTCGCACGATGGCCTCGAGGTCCTGCGAATTGAGACCCTCGCGTCCTGAGTTCAACACTTCGAACCGCACATCGTAGCGATTCGTTTCCGCGAAGCGGTTCAACCAGTGAACTACACGCTCGGGGTAGGAGAACGGGTAGCTGTGAACGTTGACGGTGGTGGATGCGCCCACGAAGGCGATGCGAATCGTCTTCGGCGGCTTCACGAGAGTGAGGGGCGGCCCCCGTAAGCCAAACGCATTGGTAACCAGGCCTGATGCCGCGACGATATTGGGCGGGAACCGGTAACGTGGATGAAGATTCCCGCCCGGCGGATCGAAAACCATGATCTTGTCCGGGTAATTCTGAAAGACGCTGCTCGGAGTGCAAAGAACGCTCTCCACGAAACGGCGGTTCCAAAGGTAATCTGCCTGCGGCCCGTAGATGCCGCGCCTCTCATAGTCCTTGTATCTTTCCATGCGCCCGGCCGTGGGCATGCCCCGATTCGGAAGCGGTGGGGGATCTTCGGTGAACCATTTGCGGTCCGTTCCCGCAGCTGCGGACATCCGTTCGATATAGCGCATTGCCTCGCCCGCTTCGAGCGGCTTCTCCGGCGGCAGCGTGGTCGGGGGCTTCGCCTCCACAGCCTTCCCCGGCGCGCCCACGAACACACGCAGGCCGGCCTCGCACAACAGCAGTGCGAATAGGGTGGAAGCAAGCACCAGGAGAGTGGTCTTCATGGGACTTTTCGAATTTCGTGCTGTTGCATCAGTCCAGCTCGAACTTTGACTTGTAGTCGCGGTGCAGATCCGGATCCTGCTCTTCCTTCCGCAGAAAGCAATTCCCCACTGCCAGGACGTCGATTCCGGTCCCCATGAAGCAGCGGAACGCATCCTCCGGCGTGCACACGATCGGCTCGCCACGAACGTTGAAACTCGTATTGACGATCACCGGGCACCCGGTGCGCTGCTTGAATGCAACGAGCAGCGCGTGATACAGCGGATTGGTCTCTTGATGGACCGTCTGAACGCGCGCGGAATAATCCACGTGCGTCACCGCGGGAATGTCGCTCCTGGGCACGTTTAGCTTCTCGATGCCAAACAGCTTCTGCTGCTCTTGCGTCATCGGCTTGCGGCGGCTTTCCACCACATCAGCCACCAGCAGCATGTAAGGACTGTCCGTGTCCATCTCGAACCATTCGCCGACATCTTCGCGCAGCACCGACGGCGCGAAGGGGCGAAAACTTTCGCGGTACTTCACTTTGAGGTTGAGCATCGACTGCATGCGCGGCGACCGCGGATCGCCCAGAATGGAGCGCGCGCCCAACGCGCGTGGTCCGAACTCCATCCGGCCCTGAAACCAACCCACTGCCTTTTCCTGCGCCAGCGCATCCACCGCGGCGTCGATCAAAGCCGCGTCGTCGAGCACCGTGTATCTTGCGCCTGCGCTCGTAAGCCGCGTTGCGATGTCCGCTTGCGCAAAGCAGGGCCCCAGGTACGATCCGTGCATGCGATCGCCGCAACTCGGGCAGCGCGCCTGGCCTTTGAATTGGTAGTAAGCAGCCAGGGCGGCTCCCAGCGCGCCTCCGGCATCCCCGGCCGCGGGCTGAATCCACAGATTCTTGAAATGCCCGTCGCGCAGGATCTTTCCGTTGGCGACGCAGTTGAGCGCCACGCCGCCCGCCAGGCACAGGTTCTTGGCTCCGGTCTCCGCCGCCAGCGAGCGAGTCATCCGCAGCAGCACTTCCTCCAAAGCGGCCTGCACCGAGGCCGCTATGTCCATGTGGCGCTGCGTCAAGAGCTCTTCCGGTTTCCGCGCAGGCCCGCCGAAGAGCTTGTCGAACTTCCCATTGGTCATCCGCAGGCCGGTGCAGTAATCGAAATATTCCAGATTCAGATGGAACGAGCCGTCGCTCTTGACGTCCAGGAGATGGTCGAAGATCAGATGCGCGTATTTCGGCTCTCCATACGGCGCAAGTCCCATCACTTTGTACTCGCCCGAATTGACCTTGAATCCGGTGTAGTAAGTAAACGCCGAATAAAGCAGGCCTAGTGAGTGCGGGAAATGAATCTCTTTGGTGATCTCGATCCGGCTGCCGCTGCCCCGCGCGACCGACGTGGTGGCCCATTCCCCCACGCCATCCATGGTCAGAATGGCCGCCTCTTGAAATGGCGATGGATAGAAGGCGCTGGCGGCGTGGCTGAGATGGTGCTCGGTGAACAGCAGCTCTCCTCCATACCCCTTCAATTCACCGCGCAGCAAATCCTTTTGAAAGAGCTTCTCGCGAAGCCAGAGCGGCACGGCCATCTGGAACGACCGCAGACCGCGGGGCGCGAAGGCGAGGTAAGTCTCCAGCAGGCGCTCGAATTTCAGGAACGGCTTGTCATAGAACACCGCGTAATCGATCTGGTCCAGAGATACGCCTTCCTGCGCCAGGCAGTATTCGACGGCATGCGCCGGAAATCGGGCATCGTGCTTCTGGCGGCTGAAGCGCTCTTCTTGGGCCGCCGCGACAATCTCGCCGTCGCGGATCAGGGCAGCCGCGCTGTCATGATAGAACGCGGAAATGCCGAGAATTCTCATGAATGCTGAAAAAGGCCAACACAGGCACGAATGCCCGTGCCACTCTTAGAAGATGGTGTAGATGAACGGCGCAATGGCGGTTCCCTGCGCAAAGATCAACAGCGCTCCGACCAGTAACATCACCACCACGATTGGCAGCAGCCAAAACTTCTTGCGCGTCTTCATGAAGTCCCAGATTTCCTTCAGAAGAGACATCGTTTCTCCTTAAAATTGCTTCGCCATCGTCTCTGGCGGCGGACCCGGCGGATTGCGGATAATCCAATAGCTCGCCGCCTCTCGCGCCGGCTTCAGCCGCAGCGGATCCTTGCCGGCCAGTCTGGAAATAAATCCCATGGGCGTGAAAACAACGTAGAACAGAACGGCGGTCACGATCGGATTGACAATCCGGCCCAGCAACAATCCAACGAAGGCCCAGGCTTTGTTGAGCGGAGCGAGCCACGACGGCCGGATCAAAGCCACTGCCAAGAAAACACCCGCAACCACGAGCGCCGGCACGCGTACATGACCTCGTGCGTGAAGCGGCCATGAGCCCACCAGCGTGAAGAAGGCCGCAAACACCAATCCGAAGTTCCGGTCGGACGAACCGTGGACGCGCGCGGAGCGCTTCAAGTCCTCGTGGAAATTCCAGGCCATGCTCGTTAAAACTCCATTTTAGTCGCCTTCGGCCGCTACCGCCGCGTCTTGCGGCGCGCCATAACCCAACACCAGATAATCCACCAGCCCTTCGAAGCGATCGCGCGGCAGCACGCGCCAGCAGTCCAGTACCACTGGCATGCCACCATCGTGCTTGAAATCTTCGGGCGCCAAGTTTCTGAATTCCGGCCACGGAGTGGTAATCGCCACGACATCGGCTTGGCCCGCGCAATCTGCCGCGCTTTTTGCGAACGTCGCGCCCGGGAGCTTCTGGCATGCGTTTTCCATCGCCTCCGGATCGTAAACCACCACGCGCGCACCGGCGTCCAGCAGATACTTCGCGATCTCAACCCCCTGCGATTCGTCGATCACTCCGGTATAGGGCTTGTACGAGAGACCCAGCACGCCGGCCGTGCCTCCCTCCGGCAGGCGCGCCAGAATCAATTGACCCAGCCGCGGCACTTGCCGGCGATTCAACTCGTCTGTCGCCTCCGCCAGCAGCGCCGGAGCGCCGTTGCCGCGCGCCAGTGCGGAAAAAGCGATGTTGTCGCGCGGGAAGCATGGGCCGCCGTAGCCCAACGCCCCCTTCATGTACCTCTGCCCGATGCGCGAGTCGCAGCCGACCGCCGCGGTCACCACATCCACGTCCGCGCCAGGCAGCGTCTCGCACACCTGCGCCAGCATGTTCGCATAGGAGATCTTGGTGGTGACGAAAGTGTTCACGGAAATCTTGGTCAATTCCGCATTCACGAAGTTCATGCGCTTGATGTGCGGATTGCTCTCGCATACGCCTTTGTAAAAATCTTCCAGAACCGCCCCCGAATGCTCGTCGTACTCGCCAATCAGAATCAGGTCGGGATTCAGCATGTCGCGGATCACGTTGCCCAGCGCGATGAACTCCGGGCTGTAGCACAGGCCGAAATCGCGGCCGCACTTCATTCCGGAGGATTTCTCCAATGCGGGCAGCAACACGCCGCCCGTGGAGCCAGGCATCACCGTGCTCGAAAGCACTACCAGGTGCCACTGCTTCTTCTTCCGTAACGCCGCTCCGATCTGCTCGGCCGCGCTCAGCACGTAGCGCATGGAAAAACGGCCGTCGGGACCCGAGGGCGTGGGCACGATGATGAGGGTCATGTCCGTCGCGAGAATCCCTTCTGCATAGCTCCCCGTGGCCGAGATGCGCTCGCGGTTCGCATCGATCATCTCCTGCAAGCCCGGCTCTTTCACCGGAGCCTTGCCCTGATTGACCGCTTCCACAACACCGGGATTGAGATCCACGCCAACAACGCTGTGCCCTTTGTGCGCCATCACCACCATCATGGGCGAACCCAGTTTTCCCAACCCGATAATGGAAATCTTCATTCTTGATTTACTCCTGTCGAACAATCGGCATCCGCCACCCTGTACCAAACGCGCGCGATGTCACTTTGAGAACCGGCGCCGCTTGTTTTCGTTTGAATTCCGCGATTCGCACCAGCCGCAGGACCCGGCGGACCGTTGCCTCATCATAGCCCTTCCCGATGATGTCATCAGCCGACTGGCATTGCTCGATGTGCAGTTCCAGAATCTGGTCCAGCAGATCGTACGGCGGCAAACTGTCTTGGTCCGTCTGATCCGGCCTCAGTTCGGCCGATGGCGCCTTGGTCAGAATACTCTCCGGGACATCCGGCTTGCGGCCATTGCGCCAGCACGCCACGCGGTAGACCATCATCTTCGGTAAGTCCGCGATCACCGCGAGGCCGCCGTTCATGTCGCCATAGAGCGTGCAGTATCCCACTGCGATCTCGGATTTGTTGCCCGTCGTCAAGAGCAGCGAACCGAACTTGTTGGAGAGCGCCATCAGCAGATTGCCGCGAATGCGCGATTGAATGTTCTCTTCGGTCACGTCCGCGCCGCGGCCCTTGAACGCATCCGCCAGCAGGCCGTCGTAGCTCTGCATGATATCGCCGATGGGCAGCGTGAGCGTACGGATACCGAGATTCCGCGCCAGGTCGAGCGAATCGTCCACGCTGCCGGCGCTGGAATAGCGCGAGGGCATCAGGACACCCAAAACATTCGCAGGTCCCACGGCTTCGGCTGCGATGGCCGCCGTGAGCGCCGAATCGATCCCGCCGGAAAGCCCCAGCAGGACGTTGGAAAAGCGTGTCTTCGCCACGTAATCGCGAACGCCCAGTACCAGCGCGTTCCAGATCTCGGCTTCAGTCTCGAAGTCGTCTTCGGCCACGGCGCCGGATTTAGCGGCGAGATCCGCCACGATCACGTCTTCGCGGAAACCCGCGGCGCGTGCGAAGAGCCGTCCGTCAGCGTCGAAGGCGCAGCTCCGGCCGTCGAAAATCAGATCGTCGTTGCCGCCCACCTGGTTCACATAGGCCACTGGCATCGCATACTTCTGCGCCATGTGGCCGAGCATGCGCTCGCGCAGGATCTGCTTGCCGGCGATGAACGGCGAAGAAGACAGATTCACAATGGCCTGGGCGCCCGACTGGGCAAGCACCTCAATCGGGTCCTGATGGTAGCGGCGGCGTTGCCAGAAATCGCGATCGTTCCAAACGTCTTCGCAGATGCTGATGCCCAGCCGCCAGCCGTTCAGATCCAGGACCTGCGCGCCTGCGGCCGGTTCGAAATAGCGGTCTTCGTCGAAAACGTCGTCGGTGGGCAGCAAGGTCTTATGAAAAGCAGCGCCCACGGCGCCCTCGCTGAGCAGCACGGCGCTATTGAACAATGGCCGGCCCATTTCGGATGGATTAGGCGTCGCGACTCCCACCAGCAGCGGCGGCGCGGAAGCCAATTCCCGCGCGATTTCGTGCAGCGCCAGGCAACTGCGCCGCACGAATCCCTGATTCATCAGCAGATCGCGCGGCAGGTATCCCATCAGCGCCAATTCCGGCGTCACCACCAGGTCGGCGCCAAGATTTTGAGCCTGTTTGGCCCCACGGACGATGAGGGCAGAGTTGCCGGCAATGTCGCCTGCTGTGGGATTTATCTGCAGAAGGGCAACGCGCAATGAGATTTCACCAAGCCAAGAAGATTGGGCCGAGAATTAAGTATAACTTAGTTCCTTGGTTCATTAGTTCGTTGGTTCCTTGGTTCAAGGTGGGGTTACAACGAACCAATGAACTAGAGAACCAAAGAACGTAGGAACGGAGTTTATCCCATCTCCTTGGGCCCGGAAGGAGTCGTCACCACGCTCTGCCGCACCAGGTGCCGCCCGCCTTTGCTGAGCCATTCCCAGAAGAAGCGCAATGGTTTCCGGCGATTGTACCAGAGCCCCACCGGCAGACTGGCCAGGTATTTGAAGGCGCCGTACTGCAGCGGCTCGAAGAACTGATCCCGATGATCCAGGCGAAAAGCCGTATAACCGAAGATCCAGGGGAGCGGAATATAGCCGTAATGGCGCTTCAGCAATCCCATGGAGGCCTCAAAAACCACGTGCCGCTCGTAGATCGTCTTGGACCCGCGATGCATGCGGGAATTGGCCAGATAGTCCGGGATCGACGCGAAGCGAAAACCCGCCTTCGCCATCCGGATCCACAAGTCGTAATCAAAAGACCAGTTGACATTGCGATCCAGTTCGCAACGGCGGTAAGACGAAGCCCGAACAAACGCCGCCGGCTGGCAAATGAAACAGTCGCGCTCCAGGACTTTCGGATCGAAGGGCAGCGTCGGGTAGCGGCTGATGACGGCTCCGCTCTCGTCGATCCACCAGCCTTCGCCGTACACGACATCCGTGCCCGGATGAGCCTCGAGGTACTCCACTGCTTTCCGGACACCCCCCGGCAGAAAGGTATCGTCGGCATTCAACCACACAAAGATGTCGCCGTGAGCTTGCCGGAATCCCTGGTAGGCTGCATCGGACGGCCCTCGATCGGGCCCGGTAACATAGCTCAAGCGGCCCTTGTAACTCTTCAAGAGATCCAGGCTACCGTCCGTCGAACCTCCGTCCACCACAATGTACTCGATCGACGGGTAATCCTGGCTGAGCACGCTCTCGATGGTTTCCCGCAGATACTTCACTGTGTTGTAGGAAGGCGTAACTACGCTGACCAGGGGCAGGCCGGAAGCGCTCACAATTCATCTCAATATAGCAACAGCGGCGGTGATTTCCGCGACTCCGCACCAAGTTCTGGGTTCCACTAGCGTTGGGGCACGCAATAGCGTAACATGCCTGTAGGCATCGGGAGCAGTATCCATGCGCTTTTCCGGCTTTCGATTTGGGCTACTGGCAGCCGCCACAGCCCTTCCTTCCTGGGCGCTGATTTCAACCTCGACCTCGTGCGGCGCCCCTAGTTCGGCCGTTTATGGGCAACAGATAACCATCACGTCAACGGTGGCCAGCGCCGACGGCAGCGTGCCAACCGGCAGCGTAAGCTTCTTCGCTGGCGGCAATTCGCTCGGAGCCGCGGACCTCAACAGCTTTGGAACTGCGCAATTATCGGCGTCGTTTATTCCCGGAACGTACGGCATCAACTGCACCTACTCGGGCGATGCGACTCACGCGTCCAGCGTTTCTGCTGTCGTCCTTCTCACCGTGACTCAAGCTACTCCGACCATCACCCTGACGCCATCTGTGAATCCCGCGCCCGTCGGGCAGCTCGTGGACATCGACATCGTCGTGGCCGCGTTCGCAGGCTCGCCCCTCGGCAGTGTGACGCTGATGGATGGCAACATCGTCTTGGGGGTCTTTCTCCTCCAGCAACAGCAGGATTCTTCGTTCGCGCAATACAGATCCAGCAAGTTCTCGGGCGGCACGCATCTGATCACCGCCAGCTACGACGGTGATATGTTTTTTACGCCCGCGACTACCAAACAGCCCCTGGTTCTGGTGATCGGGCGGAGAACGACTACAACCGTCATCCGCGGCGTGTCCCCATCGCCGGCCAATGCGGGCCAGCCGATAGCCATCCAGGTTCAAGTGTCGAGTGATCTCGGCATTCCCACCGGTTCCGTAACGTTGACGGAGAATGCGAAAACGCTCGCTACGGTAACGCTGACGGCAGCGGTAGCGACGATCACATTAACCAATCTCGCCCTCGGGACACATCCCATCGTCGCCAACTACTCCGGCGATGCCGTCTTCGATGTGAGCAGTTCGGCGCCGTTCAACGTGCAAGTGAACGGCGCGGCAACCACCACGCAATTGGCCGCCACTCCGAATCCCGTGCAGGTGGGTCACACGGTCACGTTGACCGCTACGGTAACGTCCCCAGGGGGCATTCCAAGCGGGACAGTCACCTTCCAAAATGCGCAAGGCGCTATCGGCACAGCGAACCTGGACGCGACCGGCCAAGCCACTCTGGCAACTTCATTCGTAGCGCCGGGCAATCAGACCATCACCGCTTCTTACACCGCGAGCACACAATTCGCAGCCAGCAACTCCGCGGCTCTCACTCTCACGGTAATTCCGCGGCAATTGACCATAACCTCCGCATCCAGCTTCAAGACAATCGTCTCGCCGGATTCGCTAGCTACAGTTTTCGGCGATAATCTCGCCGCCGGCCCGGTGAGCGCTGGACTGCTGCCGTGGCCTCCCATGTTGGGCGGTGTGTCCCTGGTATTCCGCGACAACACGGGAACCGAGCGGCTGGCGGCATTGAAGTTTGTGTCGCCGGGACAAATCAACGCCGTTGTTCCGCCGGATATGCCGTTGGGCCAGGCGACCGTGATCGTCCGCAGCGCCACGGCCGATGTGGAAAGTGGCACGGCGACCATCGCCGATGTCGCGCCCGGACTGTTCGCGGGCAATGGAACTGGCACAGGTGCGGCCGCGGCGTCAGTCGAGATTGTTCATCCTGACGGCACGACATCTTTGCTACAATCCTTCCGCTGCGATACCCCCGGTAATTGCACTACGAATCCAATGAACCTCGGAAGCGATGGAGATCAAGCCATACTAATCCTGTTCGGAACAGGCATTCGCAGGGGAGGGCAGGCCGCAAGAGTGCGCCTAGCTGGCCAGGATCTGACTCCGTCCTATGCAGGCCCGCAGGTGCAATACGGCGGAGTGGACCAGGTGAACGTGACGCTCCCGGTATCCTTCCGCGGCGCGGGCGACGTCACCGTGCAGATTGTGATCGGCGATCAACTATCCAACGTCGTCGCGCTTACCTTCCAATAAGCGCCCGAACATGACGTGTCTGAGCCGCGACCGGCAGGGCGCTACCACTTCACTTCCCATAAACACCCAAACATGACGTAAGCTGTCAGGATCGCTCCCGCATACTCGCTGTATGGGACGAAAAGTCGTAATAGTCACCGGCGCCGGCGCCAACGGATGTGGACGCGCCATAGCTCGGCGCTTCGCAAAGGACGGAGCCGCGGTGGTCGTATCCGACATCAACCCGGACGGAGGCCAAGAAACCGTCCGGCGAATTGAGGCCGAAGGCGGACGGGCAGTCTTCCTGCAGGCCAACGTGCGTGTCGAGGAGCAAGTGCGCCACTTGATCGGCTTCGCGGAGAAGACCTTCGGCGGATTGTCCGTGCTGGTCAACAATGCCTCCGGGCCGTACCGTCCAGCTGAACCGCTCGAGTATTGGATGGACACCGTCGAAACCGACCTGCTGGGAACGATGTACGCAACGAGATGCGCGATCGACGCCATGCGCCGCGGCGGTGGCGGCGCAATCGTCAACATGAGTTCGATATCGGCCGTATGGCACGGCCGCGGGAAGAAAGGCGGAACACCAGCGTACGACCTCGCCAAAGCGGGCGTGATTCGACTCACCACCGGGCTTGGCTGGTTGGGTGAAACGGAACGCATTCGCGTGAATTGCCTCGCGCCCGGCTGGATCGCGTCGGAGGAGGTGCGATCCTTCTGGGAGGCCATGACGCCCGCCCAACGCGCCGAGCAAGGTGCGCCATCGAGACTGTTGGAGTTGGATGAGGTCGCCGATGCAGTAGTTCGTCTCGCGACCGACGAGTCGCTCTACGGCCGCGTAATGGTCTGGTGGTCGGACGACTCGCCCGGCCTGATCCCCTGGGGCGACCGCGGCTATGCGAATTTGGACAAGTTGCCCTAAACGCTGCTGTGTGGCGCAGGCACTCTTGCCTGCCGGGTCGAAACTCATCTCGACCCTCGTCGTCCACCATGCGCCGGCACGAGTGCCGGCGCGGCAGACTGAGAGTCTGCGCCACGATTGCTTCGATGAGCTAACCGGCCAACTCGTACAAGTAATCCACGTGCGACCGCGCCGCGCCGTCGATTCCCTGGATCTTCGGATTCCTGGACTCGATCACGTAATATTCATCCGGCGCGTGCGCTCCATTCCCGTGCCCCAGCCCGAAGTGGCCGGCCGGCAGACGCAATGGATCGCGCGTGAACACATACCCTGGCCAAGAGCCGGCGAGGCGCGGCCACAACACCGGATCGATGCCCGCCCTGCGATAAACGGCTGCCGCCGCCTTGATCAGCAGCGAATCGGCCGGCGTACTGGTGGGATCATAGCCGCCCGTCATGTTCACCTCGATATCGCCGAACCCGTGCTTCGCCAGATGCGCCTTCAACGCCGCCAGCGCGTCCGCCGCCGTCATGTCCGGCACCAGCCGCAGGTCGAGCTTGGCCACCGCCCGATGCGGCAAAATCGTCTTGCCGCCCGGCCCGGTGTAGCCGCCAACCAGTCCTTCGATATTGACGGTCGGCTTGGACACCAGCAATTCCAACGCTTCCAGAAAATCGACATCGTGCACCCAATGTTGAATGCCGAGCTGTTGCTTCGTCGTCTGCTCGTTCATCCGCCGCGCGGCCTCGCGGATCATGGCCTTCTCCGCCGAACTCAGCGGACGCGCCTTATCCGCGTAACCTTCGATCGCGGGCGTGTGCCCGTCCGGGCCGACCAGCGTGTTCAGCGCCTGCACCAGGTGCCATGCGGGACTGTCGACGCGCGCCTCGTTGCTCGAGTGCAGATCCTGTTTCGGCCCGCGTCCCCAGCGCTCGCCACTCGAAACCAATTCCAGCTCGATAACGCCCTTCGCGCCCAGATTGATCGCCACCGTGCCGTCCAGCGCCTGCACCGCCATGGGCATGAAGACGCCGGTGCATTTGCGCAGCGCAGCCAATATATCCGGCCGATGCACAACCTGCGTGAAGTGCGGCGAGCCGATCTCCTCCTCACCTTCCGCTACGAAAACAAGATTCACCGGCAGCTTGCGCCCCGCGCTTCGGAACGCATGTAGTGCCGTCAAAAAAGCGGCCTGCGGGCCCTTGGTGTTCACGGCGCCGCGGCCGATCAGCACTTTTCCGAGCCCCGGTTTGTCCACCAGCGCCGCATCCCAAGGCGGCGACGACCACTCGGAGGGATCCACCTGCTTCACGTCGTACATGAAATAAAGGCCCATGGTCCGCGCCGCGCCCGCGTCCAGCGTCGCGAAAATTCCCGGATGGCCGTCCGTGGAAACTTTCGACACCTTGTCGAACCCGGCGTCGCGCAACAAGCGCATGGTGAGGTCGCACCCCTCCGTCATCCCGCGATTCTCCGCCGCGATGGACGGCTGCTTGATCCACTCCTGAAGCCGGCGTACGGATTCGTCGTGATGTTTCTCGATCTCAGCCTGGACGGTCTTGAGATCGCTCGAATCCGCGCCGCTCATCCGCCGTGTGGAGGCGAGCACGGCGGCTCCCGCAGCGGCCCCCTGGAGAAAAGCCCGTCGATCAAATGTGGAAGACATAGGTTATCCTGATACCGCATGATTATGATCCGTGTGCGCGCGCCCGTCAAGTCGGTTGCCTTCGCCCTGCTCCTCGCGGCAGGCGCGGCCCAGAATCCGCCCGATCAGATTCCGATCAACACTCCCTATGTCCAAACTCCCGATCATGTGGTGAGTGCGATGCTCAAACTCGCGCGCATTACGAAGGGCGACACCATCTACGATCTCGGCTGCGGCGACGGACGCATCGTCATCCAGGCCGCGAAGGAATACGGCGCCCACGGAGTCGGAATCGACATCAATCCCGAGCGCATCCGCGAAGCGCGCGCCAACGCTCAGAAAGGGGGCGTCGACTCGCTTGTGAAGTTCGAGTTGAACGACCTCTTCGACGCCGACATCCACGGCGCCACGGTAGTCGCGCTCTACCTTTTGCCCGATGCGAACCTTCGTCTGCGCCCTAAACTGCTCAACGACCTGAAGCCCGGCACTCGCGTAGTCTCGCACGACTTCGGCATGGGCGATTGGAAGCCGGAGAAGACAGAAATATTTCGCGGCAGCCGCATTCACTTGTGGACCATCCCCGCAAGGTAACTTCGCCCACGGCGCCATCATCGAGCCACCGCACGCTCTGCCGTTCTCCTCCGCAACGCTAGTAACAGCAGTGCCGATGCGACCAACGAGATACCTGCGAACACAAGCCCGCCGTGAAAACCCCCGGTCGTCTTGCTGATCGCTCCCAGTGCGTAAGGCCCGACGAAGTCGCCAAGATTTCCGACAGAATTAATCAGAGCGATACGGGAAATGATCCGCGGCACCAAAACGTCACGGCTAGCAAAGCTTGGCTTGAATTTGTTCCCTGCACGTCATAACATTGCGTAGGGAGCCCGTGGTATAGGCTTTTGAGCCTGTGCTGGTGTTCGGTTTGCAAATGCGAGCCATAAGTTACGCTGTACCGCTTTGCCTGTGGCTGGTTCCTGCGTTACTTCTGGCAGAGCGCCTGCCCATCAGAATCTACACCACCGCTGATGGCCTTCCCAAGGATCAGATAAACCGTATCCTCCAGGACTCCCGCGGATTCATGTGGTTTGCGACCAGTGATGGCTTGGCGCGGTTCGATGGCTACCAGTTCACCAGTTACGGCGTGGAGCAGGGCCTGCCACACCGCTCCGTCAATGACCTGCTGGAGAGCCGCGACGGAGTTTTGTGGGTGGCAACCAGCGGAGGTCTGTGCCGGTTTAATCCGGCTGCAGGCGCCGCGCAACGATTCATCGTCTTCCGTCCCAATGCCGAAGAGCGACTGCAAGGGATCAGCGTGCTCCTGGAGGACCGCTCCGGCACGATCTGGTGTGGAACAAAAGCCGGGCTTCACAAGCTGGAGGCTCGCAACGGCCGGCTGGAGCTGCAACCTGTCGACATCGGAATTCCGGCAACAGATAACTATTTCAGCGCACTTTTTGAAGACCGGCAGGGGAGCCTGTGGGTAGGCGCGGGAACCAGGTTGTATCGCCATTGGAAGAACAACCGGACCGAGATTTTCGATGTGCCGCCAGGGATTCCGTACAACGGGGTGTCTTCAATGGCAGAGGATGCCCAGGGACGGCTTTGGGCGGGAACGCTGCACGGGCTGGGGAGAATCACGCAGTCGCCCATGCCCGGAAGGCCCTTGTTCGATCGGGTGTTCGGGATTAAAGACGGACTGCCAGGTGAGAGAATCAATGCGCTGTACCGTGCCTCCGATGGCAAGCTGTTGATCGGCACTACCGGCGGGCTGGCGGAACTGACCAGTACGGAAGCAGGGACAGGCAAGCCGTTCCGGTCCTACGCCAGGGCCAATGGACTGAGCGATGTCATCTTGTTTGACGTGACCGAGGATCGGGACCACAACCTCTGGGTAGCTAGCGAGAGTGGGGGCGCGATGAAAATCACTCGGAGTGGATTCACAACATACACCACGTCCGACGGCTTGGCGAGCCTCCGCGTTCTCTCGATGTTCCAAGACCAAGCCGGTGAGCTCTGCGCGATTGCCGGGCCCACCAGCCGTATTCATCGGCTGGACGGAAGACAATTCAAGGCCATCGCACTTAAGATTCCGAAGCAAATCAACTACTTCGGCTGGGGATACCACCAAATCACCTTCCAGGATCACACCGGTGAATGGTGGGTCTCTACCGGGCAGGGGTTGTTACGATTTCCCAAGACAAGCAGCGTCGATCAACTTGCGAGTGTCAGGCCCAAAGCGACGTATACCACGAGGGACGGCCTGGGAGGAGACGAAATCTTTCGGATGTTCGAGGATTCACGCGGCGACGTGTGGATCGGAACCATCTCGGAAGGAGCGAGCCTGCTGACCAGATGGATACGCTCGACGGGACGTTTTCAACGCTACACGGAAGCCGATGGCATCCCGTCGCGCGCGGCCGGAGAAGCACCAGCCGCCTTCTCAGAGGATGGTTCAGGTAATCTTTGGATCGGCTTCTATAGTGGCAATCTAGCCCGTTACCGGGATGGCAAGTTCCGCACGCTGACGGTAGCGGATGGCGTGCCGGGCGGAGGCGTCCGGGTCTTGTATTTGGACCGGGCGCGCAGGCTCTGGGTGGCGACGTCTCGTGGCGGTCTCCGTCCGCGGACCGGCCACACTTTGTTCACTACGGAATTGCTCAGGGGCTGGCCAGCACGGACATTTGGGCCATGACCGAAGATCGGTTGGGCCGCCTCTTTTTATCAACCAGCCGTGGCGTGGACCGGCTCGATTTGACAGACGGCTCCGTCAAGCACTATACCGCCGCCGATGGGTTGCCCTTGGGAACTGCCAACAGCGCATTCCGGGACCGCAACGGCGACCTTTGGTTTGGCACGTCGCAGGGTGTGGCGCGACTCACTCCCGAGTTCGAACCGCCTGCAACCCCACCCAGGGTCTCGATCATCAGCGTGCGAATCGCGGGCATCTCGCAGCCTGTTTCAGAGCTGGGAGAAACTGAAACGAGGCGATTTACGCTGCAGCCGAACCGCAACCAGATACAAGTTGATTTTGTCGGTCTGGGCTTT
>WNFJ01195419.1_pt1 | contig 29659 bp, 28 predicted proteins | sample 5400461 | NCBI WGS metagenome assembly WNFJ01 (sample SAMN13153349, study PRJNA577476) | soil metagenome | isolation source: 115 cm saprolite on Douglas fir-dominated hillslope | place: USA:California | collected 2013-09-17
TCTCGGTCAGCAACACCGGCACACTCGTCCCGCCAGACGCGGTACAGGACCTGTTCCAGCCGTTCCGGCAGCTCGGCACCCAGCGGACCCGGCACGGCGCGGGACACGGGCTCGGCCTGGCCGTCGTCCGCGCCATCGCCGACGCCCACGGCGCCGCCCTCACCACCCGCGCTCGCCCCGCAGGCGGCCTCGACATAGAAGTGACATTCCCCCTGAAATCCGCTGCCCAGTGGGCCAATGCCCCGGACGTGACAGCGCAGTTCACGAAAGCGCCGTACATCCAGGACGCCAACCCTGTCCCATAGGCCCGCATCTCCCCCGGCCGCCCCGGGAAACCACCGGGCCTCCAGGCGGGACATAGCTGCGAGCGCGTCCTCGGCTCCGACCAAATCGAGACCCTGACCACCTGCCACAACCTCGCCCGATGAACGGGCATGACGGGCGAAAGCAACCCGAGGAAAGGCAAACGCCGGTTGCGTTGGCGGAACTGATGGTCTTGCAGACCGCTCCCTTGTGCAGTCCTAGAAGGGAATGCACGGCCAGGCTTCCCGAAGCGTTGCGTGAGACGAAGCGGACACCGAACTGGACGATCTGTACACGTCTGCACACCACGGATAACTGATCATCTTGCGCATGGAATCGGCGTTCGGAGCAGACTCGCGGCGCGACGACCAGCAAATCCGATCACTGTCTGTGACGGCCATGGCCTCGACTTCGTGACCGTCACTGGGCAGATCCTGATGGCCGTCCAGAGCTGCTTACCTGGTGACCCCTGACATGGCCGGATCGGAGGCCGAGCGTGCTCACCCCTGCCGCAGCCTAAGCCGACTCGGTGATTTCTGCCCGTGGGAGGAGATCTGGCAACAGCCGCGCATCCAAACAGGCGGGGCCTGACCTGCATCTGAGAACGCCACCACACTCAGACCGCCATGGCCAGGCTGTGTTACCGGCCAGTCACCTACATTCGTGTCCCACACCCCCCCACGGCGGGGCCGGCCAGGACTGTCGGACCCCCACGATAAAATATGGATCATCTGGCCCCGGTTCGCGGCCGGCGCCAGCACAGAGGACGGCTGCAGTTCGGTCGCCCCCGCACCGACCCGCGGCGGACAGTGTCAGTCCGCCGGCCCGGACCTGGAGGGGGTCGTAATGACCGTCCCGCACGCTGTAGCTCACGACGCCGTTGATCAGTCGGAGCCGCTCACCGTCGACGCCGCCTACGCCCGATCGCACCAGGCGGCGCTCACGCCTTCGGCGGTCGGAGCGGTGGGGCTGGAGATCGAGACCCACCTCGTGGACCTCGAAGCGGTGGCCGATCCCGTGGCCTGGGACCGGGTCGACCCGATGCCGGGCGCCGTCTGCGCCGCCGCGGGGCGCAGCACGGTCACGCTGGAGCCCGGCGGCCAGCTGGAGCTGTCCGGCCCGCCGGCGTCGGACATCGTGACCACCGTGACCGAGCTGCGCCGCGACGGGCAGCGCGCCCGGCTGGCGCTCGCCGAGCTCGGCCTCGGTGTCGCTCATGCGGGCGCCGATCCGCTCCGGCCGCCCCGGAGGGTCAACCCGCGCCCGCGCTACCGCGCCATGGAGGCGCACTTCGCCGCCACCGGCCGGGCCGAGCCGGGAGCAGTGATGATGAACTCCACCGCGGCCATGCAGGTCAACCTGGAGGCGGGGCCGGAACGCGGATGGCCGGAGCGGGTCGCCCGGGCGCACCGGCTCGGGCCGACGCTGGTGGCGATCTCGGCGAGCTCGCCCTGGCTGCGCGGGCGCGACACCGGGTGGAAGTCGGCGCGGCAGCGGACGTGGGGCCGTCTCGACGCCCGAGCGTGCGGCCGGGTGCCCGGCTGCGTGGCGCCGGACGCGGCCTCCGACGCCGGCCTCGACCCCGCGTCGGCCTGGGCCCGTTATGCGCTCGGTGCCCCGGTGGCCTTCGTCCGGACGGGCTGCGGCGACATGACAGCCGTGCGGACGTCGGTCCCGTTCGAGCAGTGGGCGAGCGGCGAGGTCCGCCTGGGCGGGAGGGCCCCGACCACGGCCGACCTTGATACCCACCTGACCACGCTGTTCCCGCCGGTCCGGCTGCGCGGCTACCTCGAGCTGCGCTACCTCGACATGACCCCGCCGCGATGGTGGCCGGCCATCGCCGCGGTCGTCACGACGCTGATGGACGACCCGGTCGCGGCCGACCTGGCCACCGAGGCCACGGAACGAACCGCCCTGCTCTGGACGAAAGCGGCCCGCCAGGGCCTGGGTGACGCCGTGCTCGCCGATTCCGCCCGCCGCTGCCTGCACATCGCGGCCGGGCGGGTTCCCGCCCCGCTCGGGCCCGCCGTGGCCGACCTGGCCGAGCTTGTCGATTCCGGCCGGTGTCCGGGCGACCTGCTGGCCGAGCGCATCGCCGAGATCGGGCCGCACGCCGCTTTTGAGGAGCTAGCTCATGCATGACGACGTTGTCCGCGACCTCGAGCGAGCCCGCGCCCGCACGCTGCAGCTCACCGACCTGGACGAGGCGACGCTGCTGGCCCAGCACGATCCGCTGATGAGCCCGCTGGTCTGGGATCTCGCGCACATCGGCCAGCAGGAGGAGCTGTGGCTGCTGCGCAGCGGCGATCCCGCCCGGCCGGGGATGCTGGCCCCGGACGTGGACTCGCTGTACGACGCGTTCAAGCACCGGCGCGCCGACCGCCCTTCGCTGCCCCTGCTGCCGCCCGTCGAGGCACGCGCCTACGACTATGAGGTCCGCGGCCGGGTCCTCGACCTGCTGGAACGCACGCCCGAGGACGATCTCTTCACCGCCGGGATGGTCGTCCAGCACGAGGAAATGCACGACGAGACGATGCTCGCGACGCTGCAGCTGCGGCAGGGACCGCCGGTTCTCATCGGCCGAAGGAAGCTTCCTGGCGGCCGCCCGGTCGCCGGCAACGAGCGCGTCTTCGTCGCTGGCGGGCCGTTCGTGCTCGGCGTTGACGCGGCCAGCGAGCCCTTCTCGCTGGACAATGAGCGGCCCGCGCACACCGTCGACGTGGCGCCTTTCTGGCTCGGGCGGGTGCCGGTGACCAACCGGCAGTGGAGCGACTTCATCGCCGACGACGGCTACCGCCGGCCGGGCCTGTGGTCGGCGCGCGGCTGGGAGCACCGGATCGACGCCGGGCTGGAGCGGCCGAAGTTCTGGACGGCCGACGGCACCCGGCGGCGGTTCGGCGTCGTGGAGGACGTGCAGCCCGACGAACCAGTCCAGCACGTCTGCTACTTCGAGGCGGAGGCGTTCGCGCGGTGGTCCGGTGCCCGGCTGCCGACCGAGATCGAGTGGGAGAAGGCCTGCGCCTGGGACCCCGCCGCCCGGGCCCGGCGCGCCTGGCCGTGGGGCTCGGCGGCGCCCGCCGCGGACCTGGCCAACCTGGGCGGGCTGGGCCTGCGGCCGGCTCCGATCGGGGCCTACCCGGCGGGCGCGTCGGCCTACGGCGCCGAGCAGATGATCGGTGACGTGTGGGAGTGGACCTCGTCGGACTTCACCCCGTGGCCCGGCTTCGTCCCGATGATCTACCGCAACTACAGCGAGCCGTTCTTCGGCGGGGACTACAAGGTGCTCCGCGGCGGGTCGTGGGCGGTGGCCCCGTCCACCGTCCGGCCCTCGTTCCGGAACTGGGACCGCCCGATCAGGCGGCAGATCTTCACCGGCCTGCGACTGGCGTGGGACGCCTAGTGCGGAGCGGCAGGTTGCTGATCGCCAGGGCGGGGAGCGCCAGGGCGGGGAGCGCCAGGGCGGGGAGCGCCAGGGTATTGACCCCTAGGGCGCGGAGCGCCTGAGTGTGCCGTCACCTCGCCTGGCTGGGTGCGCCGCGCTCGCTCGGCGAGCTCCTGCTGGAGCCGGAGCACGGCCTGCTCGTGCAGTCCTATGCCCCGCGCCGTCAGCGTCACGGCCTCATGAACGCCGACGGTTGGGGCGTCGGGTTCTACGCGGGCTCCCGCGCGGAGCCCGCGCGCTGGCGCTCGAACCGGCCGCTATGGGGTGACGCGTCCTTCGCGTCCGTGGCGCCGGTGATCACCTCGGGCTGCGTGCTGGCGGCGGTGCGCTCGGCCACGGCGGGGATGCCGGCCGACGAGACCGCCGCCGCGCCGTTCCAGTCGGGACGGTGGCTGCTGTCGCATAACGGCGTCGTCGACCGGGCCGTGCTCGGCCCGCACCCCGCGGCGGAGTCAGCCTGCGACTCAGCGCTCCTCGCGGCCCACCTGTTCGAGTTCGGCCCGCAGCGGGTAGGCGAGTTCGTCACCGCGCTCGCCAAACGGGATCCGGCCGCGCGGCTGAACCTCCTGCTCACCGATGGCCAGCGGGTCCTGGCCACCCGGTGGCACGACACGCTGAGCATTCTGCGCTCGGACGACGGCGTCGTCGTCGCGAGCGAGCCCTACGACGACGACCCGCGGTGGGCCGACGTTGCCGAGCACCACCTCGTCGAGGTCACGGCCGACGCCGTGACCTTTACCGATCTGGAGGCATGACTGATGCCAGCGAAGAATCGTGTCCACGCCCATCCCGCGCGGTACCTCGACGCGCTGCGCGCGGACGTGCGGGCCGGCCTCACCACGACCCCCAAGACGCTGCCGCCCAAGTACTTCTATGACGCGCGCGGCAGTGAGCTGTTCGACGAGATCACCCGCCTGCCCGAGTACTACCTGACCCGGGCCGAGACGGCGATCCTGCGGCGGCACGCGGCGGACATCGCCGAGCAGTCGCGGTGCGAGTCGCTGGTCGAGCTCGGCAGCGGCACCTCGGCCAAGACCCGGCTGCTGCTGCGCGCGCTGCTCGACGGCGGAACCCTCCGCGAGTTCGTGCCGTTCGACGTCGACCCCGCGGTGCTCACCGAGGCCAGCGACGCGCTGGGCGCCGAGTACCCGGGCCTGTCGATCAAGCCGTTCCTGGGCGACTTCGAGCGCGACCTCGGCGCGATCCCGGTCACCGGGCGCCGCATGATTGCCTTCCTCGGCTCCACCGTCGGCAACCTCGAGCCGGCGGCGCGGGCCGCGTTCCTGACGCAGGTCGCCGCCGCGCTGCGGCCGGGGGACACGTTCCTGCTCGGAACGGACCTGGTGAAAGATCCCGAACGGCTGCGGCGGGCCTACGACGACGCGGCCGGCGTGACAGCGGAGTTCAACCGCAACATCCTGGTGGTCGTCAACCGGGAACTGGACGCCGACTTCGCGGTCGAGGAGTTCCAGCACGTCGCCGTCTGGGACGCGGCCAACGAGTGGATCGAGATGCGGCTGCGCCCGGCGCGCGAGCAGCACGTCACGATCAACGATCTCGACCTGGAGGTGTTGTTCGCCGCCGGGGAAGAGCTGCGCACCGAGATCTCGGCCAAGTTCCGCCGCGCCAGGATCGAGGCCGAGCTCGCCGCGGCCGGGCTGCGCACGCTGCGGTTCTGGACCGACCCGCACGGCGACTTCGGCCTGACCCTGGCCCAGGCACCCGAGTAAGGGGCCCTGGCGCGGCGTGAGGGCTTTGGCGCGGTCAGTTCCATGCCATGATCCCGGACCGAAACCCACGCATACAGTGGGTTTCGGTCCGGGATCATTGAAACAAGCCCGCGCCCATGATCAAAGCGGCGTGTTGATCATCTGTGCGCGTTACTTGCGGTCAGGAACTCAGGTCATGGAACCGGCGTCACCTACTCGTCGAGGCCGTCGCGGTCGGCCCACTCCAGCAGGGTGTCCAGGCGGTAGGCGTGGTCGTCGATGCCCGCATGCAGGTCGCCGAGCCGGGCGAAGCGTTCGGGCACGGTGGCGATGGTGCAGTCACGCGGGTCGACGTCGTCGATCTCGTCCCAGGTGACCGGCGTGGACACCGTCGCCTCCGGCACCCCGCGCACCGAGTAGGCGCTGGCGATCGTGTGGTCGCGGGCGTTCTGGTTGTAATCGACGAACAGCGCGGTGGGGTCGCGGTCCTTGCGCCACCAGGTGGTGGTCACCTCGCCCGGCGCGCGGCGTTCCACCTCCCGGGCGAAGGCGTGCGCGGCCCGCCGGACGTCGGCGAAGCCCCAGCGCGGCTCAATCCGGACGTAGATATGCAGGCCGCTCCCGCCCGAGGTCTTCGGCCAGCCCTGAACGCCCAGCTCGTCGAGGATCTCGCGGGAGATGCGGGCGACCCGGCGCACCACGTCGAACCCGCAGCGCGGCATCGGGTCCAGGTCGATGCGCCACTCGTCCGGCCGCTCGGTATCAGCCCGCCGCGAGTTCCACGGATGAAACTCCACAGTGGACATCTGGACCGCCCACACCACGCTGGCCAGCTCAGTCACGCACAGCTCGTCCGCGTGCCTGCCGTAGCGCGGGAAGTCCACCCGCACCGTCTCCAGCCACGGGGGAGCGCCGTGCGGAACCCGTTTCTGGTGGACCTTCCCGCCCTCGCCCTTGCCGCCCTCGCCCTTCCCGCCCTCGGTCACCCCGGACGGGAAGCGGTGCATCATGCACGGGCGCTCGCGCAGCGCGCGCACGATCCCGTCGCCGACCGACATGTAGTAGCGGGCCAGGTCGAGCTTGGTCTCGCCGCGAGCCGGGAAGTACACCCGGTCCGGATTCGTGATCCGTACCGTCCGGCCCCCGACCTCGAGTTCCACTGCTTCCGCGGGCATACCCCAGAAACTATCTGGGCCCCAGCACGGCCTGCAGGGAGGACATGCCGGAGGCGATATTGGTGCTCACCGCGCGCGTGCTGGTTCCCATCACCGAGGCGATCCGGGTTTCGGGCAGGTCCGCGTAATAGCGGAGCACCAGGGCTTCACGCTGCGGCGCCGGAAGCGAGCGCAGCGCCGCCACCAGGGTCGGTCCCGGGCCCGTGGAGGCCTGCTGTCCGCCTGCCGGCGGCCCGGGCTGGGTGCTCCGCGGCTGGGTGTTCCGCGGCTGGGTGCCTCGCCGTTGGCCGCCGGACGGAGCGGCCCCGGCGGCGAGGCTGGAGCGGGACCGGCGGACCACCGTTTCCTGTAGGTAGCACAGGGCCCGGTCACTGTCCCGCAGCTGCCGCCACGCGCCGTGCATGGCGACGAACGCATCCTGGACTATCTCCTCCGCGACCGCCTCGTCGCTCGCCAGGAGCGCGGCCAGCCGGGTCAGGGGGCCGTAGTGCGTGTCGTAGAGCACGGCTACGGCCTGGTCGGCATTCACCGCGCCGGCAGTCAGCACCGGCCTCACCTCCTGATCGGCCACCGCGAGCCAGGTTCCGTTGATACAGAGCGATCCGCGGCCCCCCAGATACCAGCCCCTGGCCTGTCCCTCAGGCCGCCGCCCCCAGGGGTAAGCGAGGTGAAGCTGACGAGATGGCTACCGGGGCGTAACTCTCAGATGGCCCGGTCTTTACAGTCTTTACTCAGTCATCATTCGGCAAATTCCCGAAATCCGGTAGGAATATCCCCTTATCACTGCGCGCGGGTCACTATTATGAGGTTCGGGATCAGTCACCCAGGAGGATTTAGCCAGCACGGATGGGCCGGTCCGCGCCTTCGTGGATAAGCCAGGCCCCGGCGCAGAGGTTTACATGCCCCTGTCGCGAGGGCCGGGCTGTCGGCTGGTAATTCACCTGACCACTAAGGCACGAGGAGCAGCCCCATGCTCAGCGCCACCGGAGCGAGTTCCGGCTCGCCCGCGACTGGCCTGGTGGGATCGAGGGCACACCGAACGCGCGTCCTCGCCCGGCTGGCCGTGGCGGGGATCGGGAGCTCAATCCTGATCATGATCGCCATGACGGCGGTCCGTGACAGCTGGATGTATCCGCCCATAGCCGGGTCGGGCTCGGCGCCGCCCTGGGACCTGCGGACCGCGGGAGTATCCGCCGGAGTGGCGACCGTCGCCCTCTGGCTGGCCGTCCTGGTCGGCTTCGGAGGGGTGGTGGCCGGCCTGCTTGCCGTGCAGCGCGGGGCCAGGCCGAGCCTCCGGGCGATGCTCATCGCCGCCGTGCTCGCCGTGGTAGCGCTGACCGTGCTGCCGCCGGCCGGGTCCACGGACGTGTTCGATTATGCGGCCTACGGCCGGATCGCGGTGCTCGGCCACAACCCGTACCTGATAACCCCGTACCACCTGCGCCTGGCTCATGACGCCTTCGCCCCATCCGTGCCCTTCACTTGGCAGCATGCTGTGAGCGTCTACGGGCCGCTCGCGACGATCGAGCAATTCCTGGCGGCCAAGCTCGGCGGCATCTCCGTGGCGCGGGTCGTGTTCTGGCTGAAGGTGTGGGACGCGATCGCCTTCGGCGCCGTCGCGTTCGTCGTGGACCGGCTGCTGCGCTCCGACCCGGCCCGGCGCCTGCGCGCCCATCTGCTCTGGACGATCAACCCGCTGCTGCTCTGGGACATCGTCGCGGCCGGGCACCTCGATGTGCTCGCCGCCGCGGCCGGCCTGCTCGGGCTGATGGCACTGGGTGAGCAATCGGATGCCGCCCGGCCGCGCCTGCTGCGCGTCGTGGCCGCCGGCGCGCTCATCGGGATCGCCGCGGACATCAAGATCAACTATGCCCTCTTCGGCCTGGGCCTGGCCTGGGCCCTGCGCCGATCGCCTGCCAGGCTCGCCGCCGCGGCCGCGGCCGCGATCGCGACGGGAGCGCCCGGCTATGTTTGGTTCGGGCTGCCCGCGGTCAGGGCCCTGGCTGACCGCCGCAACTCGATCAGCGCGGATACCTTCTACCACTTGTTCCTCATCGACACGCACTGGCGATCTCACCTTGCGCTGGTCGCGGCCGTCCTGGTCGCGGCCACGGCGCTGCTGGCCCTGCGGCGCATGCCCGCGGGGGTTTTGGCGCGGCCGGCGGTCCGGCCGGCCCTGGCTCTCTCGGCGGCCTGGGTGTTCTTCTGGCCTTATCAGCTTCCCTGGTACGACGTTATGATCATCTGCCTGCTTGTGCTCTACCCCGCCTCCCGGCTCGACTGGCTGGTGCTGGCGCGGCTCGCGGCGGGCACGATCGCCAATGTTCCGGGGAACCCTCCGAGCATCATGATTTCCGGCACAAGCCACCTACTGATCGTCATCCATAACATCGGCGTGTACGCCCTCGTGCCGCTGGTCTTGTTCAGCGCCGCGGCCGGGCTGGTCGCGCTCTGCCTGTCCGGCCGGTGGCAGCCGCCCGAGCCGGGGGACCCGCCCGGCGCCGCGGTGCCTGCGGCCGCCGCGGTGCCTGCGGCCGCCGCGGTGCCTGCGGCCGCCGCGGTGCCTGCGGCCGCCGCGGTGCCCGAGACCGCCGGGCGGCTGCGCCCGGGCTCAGGGGCACCCGGCCGGGTCGGGGCGGCGGATCGGGCCTGAGCCCCGATCGCGGCGACGCGCGGCTGGGGGGCTCGCCTCCCCTGGCCTAGCCAGCCAGGCTCCACGCCCGCCCGGTATCGGTGTCCTGCTGGGCGGGATGCCGCCGGCTTCGATGACGAACACGGGTCAGACGCACCCGCACCGGGCCAACCTACCGCAACAGATCCCGCCGCGCGGGGGTACCGAGGTGGTCGTCAGCAGCGAGCGCGGCCCCGCGTTCGAATCGGGTCCACGAGCCAGGCAGGGCTCCCGCAGCCCGCCCCAACAACATCAACGGACCGTCGATGTGCATCCAGCCGCATCGATGGCTCGTTGATGCGGTTGGCGAGAGGGCGCGGAGAGGGCACGGCGGGGCGGGTGGGATTGATGTGATCGCGCGGCTCAGGGCCGGGCGACAGCGCCCGGGGCCTGGCTGGCCAACCGGGAGCGCTCAGCGGCCCCGGCGGCGGGCGAGGGCGCGAGCCAGGGCGACGGCGACCAGGCCGATGGCCGCGGTCCGGCTGCCAGGGCTCTGCCGCTGCGGCGATTCAGGCCGACCGCGCCCTGATCTCGCGCGCGAACGCGGGCCGCCGTCCGTCACTCCGGCCAGCGCGATCCCCCCGTGGTCGTGGCGCAGGACCTGGCGGCCCTGCAGGGCGAACAGCAGGGCGAACGAGGGGCCGACCATCAGCACGGCCGCGACGAACAGCACCACCAGCGCGACCAGGGTTTCGTGCGGAGCGCCGGCGTTGCTCAGCGTCACCGGCGTGCCGGGCAGCAGCGCCGGGTACTGGGCCACGCCCCAGCCCCAGATCACCGCGGAGACGCCGAGCGCGGCGAGCACCCGGACGCCGCGCGGGCGCCCAGCGGCCAGCAGGGCCACGACCGCCACGCCGGCCGCCGCCGCGGTGATCACCAGCGGCAGCGCCCGTCCGGTGAGGTTCCGCCACAACGCGGGATCCGCGCCGTGCAGCTCCGCCAGGGTGGCCAGCGACAGTGCCCCGGTCACGAGGCCGGCGGCCTGGGCCCGGCGGGTGAAGTAGGCCTCCATGCGGCGGTCGTCCCGGCCCGCGGCCTCGCCGATGAGGTAGATCGCGGCGAGATAGCCGCACGCGCCGACGAACAGGAAGCCGATCAGCAGCGACGTCGCCCCGGTCCAGGCCGGCAGGCTGGTGCGGCTGGCATCTCCGGGGATCTGGCCAGCCGCCATGGCGCCGACCACCGTGCCCATGAAGAATGGCGTCAGCAGCGAGGAAAAGGCGAACACCGCGCCGAGTTCGCGTTGCAGGGTGATCCCCTGGGCTTCCTTGCGGAACGCGAAGCCAGCGCCGCGCAGCACGATCCCGCCTACCGCGAGCCAGATCGGCAGCGCCGCCGCGTTCATCACCGCGGCGAACGCGACGGGGAATCCGGTCCAGAAGATGACCAGCGCGAAGATCAGCCAGACGTGGTTGGCCTCCCAGACCGGGGTGATCGACTCGTCGATGAGCTGCCGGGGCGCCTGGCCGCGCCGGTCACCGCCGGCCAGCAGGTCCCACAGGCCGCCGCCGAAGTCGGCTCCGCCCAGGACGGCGTACAGGGTGATCGTGGCCAGCAGGATGGCCCCGACCGCGTCCGCGATCACGTCCCGGCCCGGCGCAGCGACCGGTCCTCCGGCCGGGCCGGCGGGCCGTAGGGGACCTCCGGCTCCGGGGTGTCGCCGCGGCGCCAGCGCCGCGACAGCGCCCGCAGGATGATGACGGTCGCCGCGCCGAGGACCGCGTAGAGGGCGATGACGATGCTGAGGCTGGCGATGATGCCGCCGTTGGCCGTGGCCGCCGCCGCGGTGGTCTGCAGCCGGTAGACCACCCAGGGCTGGCGCCCGACCTCGGTCACCACCCAGCCGCACTCCATGGCCACGGTCGCGGCCACCCCGCTCACGGCGCCGAGCAGCCAGAACAGGCGCTGGCGCGGCATCCGGCGGTGCCGCCACCCGCCCCAGGCGGCCCACAGCCCCGCCAGCAGCAGCAGGAACCCCAGGCCCACCATCACGTCGAAGCACAGGTGGATCAGCCACACCACCGGCGGGCGGTCGGCGGCCGGGACGCTGTCCCACCCGATGACCTTCGTCCGGGTGCTGAACCCGACCAGCAGCGAGTCCACCCCCGGGATCCGCAGCCCGGCGTAGACGTGGCCGTTCGCGTAGACGCCTCCCAGGTACTCGGGGACATCGCGGGAGGTGTGCGCCACGTACTCCATGGACGCGAACTTCACCGGCTGGTCGGCGGCGATGGCACGGGCGGCGGTGTCGCCGACGAAGATCTGGAACGGGGTGATCACCGCGGCCAGGACGAACGGGATGGCGAACCCGGTGTAGTGGTAGCGGTCCCGCCGGCCGCGCAGGATGCCGACCGCGTACACCGCGGCGACGGTGAACCCGGTGACCATGTAGGCGGCCAGGATCATGTGCGGCATCTCGTAGATCGCCGCGTGGTTGAAGAACACCTGCCACGGGTTGACCGACACGATCCGCCCGTCCCGGGCGGTGAAGCCACCCGGCTGGTTCATCCACGAGTTGACCGCTATGACAGACATCGCCCCCAGGATGCCGCTCACCGCGTTCGGCACCCCGGTCCACCAGTGCGCCCAGCCGGGCAGGCGCCGCCAGCCGTACAGGTAGATCGCGCCCTCAACGCCGAACGGCAGGCCGAGCACCGCCCCGTACCGGCGCATCAGCCCGGGCCACAGCAGGCCCATCTCGAACGACAGCACCGTCCCGGTGACGGCGCCGACCGCGACCAGCACCCCCATCGCCTGCGACCAGCGCCGCGCGAGCAGCAGGGCGATCTGGTTCGAGCGCCGCAGGCCGATGAACTCGGCGACCAGGACGATCGTCGGCAGCGCGATCCCCATGCAGGCCAGGATGATGTGGAATCCCAGCGTGGTCGCCATCTGAGCGCGAGCCGGCACGACCTCCCCGCCGACCCGCGCCGCAGCCGTCACCACGCCGTTGAAACGCATCACCGTCACCGTAATGTGTGGGCCGCCCGACGAGATTGGCGGGTCGGCGCTCGGTCGGGGCCGATTCGCAGGTATTACCTCACGGCCGCGTCACCACAGGTCGCCGCCGGTGAGTACGTAGACGAACGGCACCAGCGGGATGAGCCCGAAGATGCCCCACGCCAGCTTCGCGCCCGCGCCCATGCCGGGGCGGGTCGCCAGGTCGATCCACATGAGCACGACGGCGACCGGATGGATGAGGCAGACGATCAGCTCGAATAGCTTTTTCACGCGGTGAATCTACCCACCGCCCCTCCGGGCAACCAAGAGGTCCGGGCCGCCGTCAGAGGGGGCGGTTGGTCAGGACGGCCGGTGCGTGGAAGTACGGTTCGTCCAGGAGGTCAGCGGACCATAACCAGCCGGAAAGAGGAGCGTTAATGGCGGCAGGGGACGGCGGCGCGGCAGGTCGCACCGCCCTGTGGAACGGGTTTGCGAACATGGCCAGCCTGGCAGGCCGGGCCGTGACGATCGTGGGCGGACAGGGGGCCACCGTCTTCGATGAGGCCGGACGTCCGTACCTGGACGCGATCGCCAGCCTCTGGTACTCCAATATCGGGCACGGGCGGGCGGAACTGGCCGATGCCGCTGCGGCGCAGATGCGCCAGCTCGCCGCCTACCAGACGTTCGAGCCCTTCTCCAACCTGCCGGCCGAGGCGCTGGCCCGGCGGGTCGCTGATCTCGCCCCGGTTCCGGACGCCAAGGTCTTCTTCACGCCGGGCGGCGGGTCGGACGCCGTGGACACCGCGGCGAAGCTCGCGCGAGCGTACTGGCGGGCGGCGGGCCAGCCCGGCAAGCAGGTCATCATTTCCCGGTCGCACGCCTATCACGGGATGAACGCCTACGGGACGACGCTCGGCGGCATCCCCGCCAACGCCGAGCCGTTCGGGCCGCTGGTCTCGATGGTCGAGCACGTGCCGTGGGACGACGCCGATGCCCTGGACAAGCTCGTCGAGCAGCTGGGCGCCGACCGCGTCGCCGCATTCTTCTGCGAGCCGGTGATCGGGGCCGGGGGCGTCTACCCGCCGCCTGAGGGATACCTGGAGGGGGTGCGCGACGTCTGCCGCCGGCGGGACGTGCTGTTCGTGGCCGATGAGGTGATCACCGGGTTCGGGCGGCTGGGCAGCTGGCTCGGCAGCGGGAGGTTCGCGCTCGACCCTGACATGATCACCACGGCCAAGGGGCTGACCTCAGGTTACGCGCCACTCGGCGCGGTGATCATCGGGGCGCGGGTGGCGGAGCCGTTCTGGCGCGCGGGATCCGCCGAGGTATTCCGGCACGGCTACACCTACGCGGCTCACCCCACCGCGTGCGCGGTCGGCCTGGCGAATCTCGACCTCATCGAGCGCGAGCGGCTGATCGACCGGGTCACCGAGCTCGAGCCGGTCCTGGCGAAGCTGCTCGCACCGCTCGCGGACTACAATCTCGTCGGCGAAGTGCGCGCCGGCACCGGCCTGCTCGCCGGGGTCGAGATCGCCGAGGACGCGCGCGCCGCGGACCCGGGCCTCGGCCCTCGCCTGGTGGCCGAGATCCGCGAGCGCGGGGTGATCACCCGGCTGCTCCGGGGCACGGCGCTGCAGGTCTCCCCGCCGTTCATCGTCACCACGGCGGAACTGGAGCAGATCGCGGAGACGTTCGCCGCGGCCTTCGACGCCGTGGCCCGGGCCTGAGGCACGGTCAGCCGCCGGGGCGGTCAGCGCCGGGCTCCCACCGTCCGGGACACAGCGGCACGCCAGTATTCCAGGTCGGGCACCGAGGCGTTCTGCTGCTTGGCCGCGTCGTCCCAGCGGCGCAAGGCGATGGCGGCCCCGGCCTGGGGCAGCCGCCCGAAACCCTCGGCTTCCGTGGTGGTCATGGGCCCGCCCTGGAGCCGGAGGCTTCGGATCGATGCCGCGGAGAGGCCCTGGGCATAGCCGGGGTCGATGGCGACCAGGTACCGCTTGGCTTTGACGTGCAGCGCCACGGGAGCGCCGACCTCGGGTCCGAACCAGCGGGTCAGGAAGCGCGCGCCGACGATCTCGTGGCGCAGGTCCCGCGTGGGGAAGGTGTGCTCATCGAGCAGCAGGTGGCCGATGTCGTGCAGGAGCGCCGCTATCTGAACGGCCTCGTCGCAGTTCGCGGCTTCAGCCAATGCGGCAGCCTGGAGGCCGTGCTCAAGCTGCGTGACGGTCTCGTCGTATCGGGATTGCCCGGCGACGGTGATGAAGGCGAAAAGCTCGTCGCAGAACGCCGTGGCGGTGCCGTAGGGCCCCCTGAATGCGGCGCTATTCATGCGTGTTCCCGCTTGTTGGCGTCTCGGGCGTCCCCGGGAGATCGCCCGAGCCGTGGCGGAGTTCGCCCGACCCCTCGCCGCCGGGCCTGCGGAGTCAGCTGACGTCGCCTCCTGGAGGCGATCAGGCTGCGTACTTCAGCACCAGGTCGCCGACGCGCGGGAGCGCGGCCTGGACATGCTTGGCTGCGCTGCCGCGGACGGCGCGGTACGCCTTGATGATCGTGGGCCGGTTGGAGATCGTCGCCATGGCGTCGGTCACCGAGAGCAGGGCCTCCGACACCTCTTCGCCGCGCTTGGCCAGGTAGTCGCCGAACTCCGAGCCCCCGGAGGTGCTGAAGTCCGCCCAGAACGGCTCGAGCTTGTCCACGATCTGCGGGAGCATGTCCTCCACGGTGGCGTGGTAGTAGCCCGGGGCGAAGCTGGTCACGGTCTTGTAGCCGAGCTTGACCGCGGTCCCGGAGACCCCCGACTTGTCCGAGATCTCCTGCTCAATCAGCGTGTAGCAGTCGGTCAGAACCTTTGGCCGGGTGTCCGGCGCGAGCAGGATCTCCTGAAGCGTGGCTGCCATAGGTATGTTTTTACCGCTACCCGGCCTGACCGCGGGCACGATCGTCCTATTGCGCACCAGGCTGTAACGTGCGCGGCGCCGCCGTCGACCGCGACGCCGCGCACCCCTTCTGCTTTACCTCTCTGCCGCGGCCAGCGCCGGAGCCTGCTGCGGGGCGACCGAAGGCGACCTGCGGCGACCGCCGACGCCCAGCGCGGTCAGGGCGCCGATCACCGAAAGTCCGGCGGCGGCGGCGAGCGCTGGACGGAACCCGGAGATCACCGCGGTCGGCGAGCTGAGATGCCCGTTCGCACTGAATACGGCGGCGACTATCGCGACGCCGAACACGGCGCCGAATCGCTGCAGGGTGTTCTGGACTCCCGAGGCCTTGCCCATCTCGGCGGGCGGCACGGCGTTCAGCGCGCTGGTCGGCACCGTCGGTATGGCCATCGAGATCCCGACCCCGGCGATGATGAGCGGCAGCACGAACCGGCTGTAGCCTGCCGTGCTCGTCGCGCCGAGGGCGATCCAGACCAGCCCGGCGCCCTGCAGGGCCAGGCCGAGCGACATCAGCGGCCGTGATCCGATCCTGTCCGCGAGCGCGCCAGCGGCCGGGGCGATCAGCAGCGGCGTGAGCGTCCACGGCAGGAAGCGCAGGCCCGTGCTCAGCGGCGAGTAGCCGAGCCCCAGCTGGAAGTACTGCGCCATCAGGAACGCGGCCGAGGTGATGCTGGCCATCGTCAGGAAGCCAGTCGCGTTGGCGGCCGCGAACGCGGGGACGCGCAGCAGGCGTAGCGGCAGCATGGGCTCGCTGGCCTGCCGTTCCCAGGCCACGAAACCCGCAATCAGCACGGCAGCCAGGATCAGCGCGCCGATGACCTGCGGGCTGCCCCAGCCGACGTCCGTCGTCCGGACCAGGCCCCAAGCCAGCGCCACTGAGCCGATGGCCGCCATGGCCACGCCCGGCAGATCGAGCCTCGCGGCCGGCCCCCGGCTCTCCGGCAGCCGGGACATAGCCAGGGCGGCGGCGGCCAGGCCGACCGGCACGTTGAGCCAGAAGATCCAGTGCCAGTCCAGGCCCTGAACGACGGCCCCGCCGACCAGCGGGCCTCCGGCTATGGCCAGGCCGCCGATCGCGCCCCATATTCCGACGATGGTGCCGCGCCGCTCGGCCGGGAACGCCGAGGCCAGGATGGTCAGGCTCAGCGGGGTAATCAGCGCTGCACCCAGACCCTGGACGGCCCGCGCGCCGATCAGCAGGCCGGCGTTGGGCGCGAGCGCACAGGCTGCGGACGCCGCGGTGAACAGGAGCAAGCCGACGACATACATGCGCCGCCGCCCGAGCCGGTCGCCGAGGGCTGCGGCCGTGATGATTCCTGCGGCCAGGGTCAGCGTATAGGCGTTGATCGTCCACTCCAGCGTCGAGACGCTGCCGCCGAGGCCGGCATGGATGGCCGGCAGCGCGGTTATCACCACGAGCGCATCGAGAGCCGTCATGAAGAAGGCCACCGACGTCAGCGCGAGCGCCCAGCCGGCGGACTTGGTGAGCCGCATGTCCCTACCTCCGAGTGCCGGGCAGCGGTGCCATCTGGCGCCTGCTGACCGCCCGGCTCACCAGTCCTACGGAGGAGGGGTCCAGAAATCGACAGCTGCCGGCAGATTTTCGTAACGGGGTCGGCGAGTCAGGGATCAGGCCGTTCCAGCTGGTCCCGGCCTGCCACCCGGCGTTCGAGTGTCTCGCGCAGCGCGCTGTTGCCGGTGGCTTCGATCGCCCGGGCCCAGGCAGTGGTGGCCTCGTCAACGCGGCCGGCCCGGTCCAGCAGATCCGCGTGCGCCGTGTGCAACGGGCCATAGCCGTCCAGCTCGCCGGAGGCCACCACCGGGGCCAGGACCGCCAGGCCGGCCAGCGGCCCATCGGCGAGACCCACGGCCACCGCCCGGTTCACCTCGATCACCGGTGACGGCGAGCGACGGGCCAGCTCGCCGTAGAGGGCCGCAATCTGCGCCCAGTCGGTCTGATCGAAGGAGGGCGCCTGCGCGTGCACCGCGGCAATGGCCGCCTGCAGCTGATAGGGACCAGGGGTGCGCCGCGCCACGGCGGCGTCCAGCACCGCCGTCCCCTCCGCGATGAGCTCGCGGCTCCACAGGGCCCGGTTTTGCTCGGCCAGCAGGACCGGCCTGCCCGCCGCATCCACCCGGGCCGGAGCATGCGAGTGCGTCAGCAGCATGAGCGCGAGCAGCCCGGCGCTCTCGGCGTCCTCACGCAGCAGCCGGTGCAGCACGCGGCCGAGCCAGATCGCCTCGGCGCATAGGTCGACCCGGACGAGCTCGGTACCGCTGGAGGCCGCGTAACCCTCGTTGAAGACCAGGTAGATGACAGCCTGCACGCCGGTCAGCCGGGCGGCGAGCGCGTCGGCAGGCGGCACCTCGAACCTGATCCCCGCGCCGCGTATCTTGCGCTTGGCCCGGACGAGCCGCTGCGCGAGAGTCGGCTCGGGGGTCAGGAACGCCGCGGCTATCTCCCGGGTCGTGAGCCCGGCCACATACCGTAGCGTCAGTGCCACCCTCACCTCGGAAGCCAGCGCCGGATGACAACAGGCGAAGATCAGCCCCAGCCGGTCGTCTTCCATGGTGACCACCTCCGGATCAGCACCCTCGCGCTCCCTTGCCGGGGCGCTGATCAGCGAGGAGAGATCCGCCTTCGTTACGTGCTGCTGCGTCCTCAGCTGATCGACGGCCTTTCGCCATGCGGTAACCGTCAGCCACGCGCCGGGCTTGGGCGGCACTCCGTCGCTCGGCCACGTCCTGGCGGCCACGGTGAACGCCTCGGACACTGCGTCCTCAGCCGCCTGCAGGTCGCCGAGCCGCCGCGCGAGCGTGGCCACGATGGCCGTCCACTCGTCCCGGTACGCGCGCTCCAGCGCGACAGTTGCTACTCGAGGGCTGCCTGCCACGCCTGGCCTTCCAGCACCGGCCGGACCTCCACCGTTCCGTAACGGACGACCGGCATCTTGGCCGCCCAGTCCAGCGCGGTGTCGAGGTCAGGCATGTCCAGCAGGTAGAACCCGAGCAGGAGCTCCTTCGTCTCGATGAACGGGCCGTCGGTCAGCAGCCGCTCGCCGCCGCGCACGGTGACGCTGGTGGCGGTGTCGACGTGAGCGAGCTGCTCGGCGCCGAGCAGTGCGCCAGACTGCTTCACGGCGGCCGTGTAGTCGAGCCAGCTGTCGATGACCCCGTCGTCCGCAGGCTGCACGCGCTCGGCCGCGCCGGGGCTGGAGTAGATCAGCAGTGCGTATTTCATGCGCTCCTCCGATATCTCACAGGGCAAGCGTGCCCGGCGACTCCTCCAGCCATACAACGGCGGCTGCCCGTCATTATCGACACCCCGGCGGCAGATTTCTGGGCTCGGGCACCGTCAGGCTCGCGTCTGGCCGTTCGGACCGGCGGGGCCAGGGCGGTGTACCGCCCTGGCCCCGCGCGCGGTCAGTCCTGAGCCGCCCAGGCTTCCTCCGCGTCAGGTCGAGCTATTGTCCGCCACGGTGGGACGACGTCACGGAGTGACGGACTCCACGGCCGCGCCATTTGGCAGCGCGGTCTTCGCCGGGCGCCGACTGGCGTGCCGGGCGGGTGTAACGGGATGAGCGGGCCGAGCGCTTCGCACAGCGAGATGCCTGGGTTCCTTCCCCGGCCGACCAGGCCGCGAGCTGGATGACACTGCTCCGCGCGCTCCTGGACGGGCGGTCCCTCGCCTCCGGGCGCCCCGGCGCAGTCGCGCGTGGTAGCGGGCATGCGCACCAGCCGGGCCGGGCCGGGCCGGAGAGCCCAGATGAGCTGGCCGGGGAGGCGGTAGCGCTGTCGGCGTGGACCTCGCACCGTGTCCCCGGCCGGCGTCTCGCCCCTGGCCGGTCAGCCCGGCCGAGGTCGGCCCGGCCCCTCGGCTCCGGCAGCCGGCCGTACTGGCCGCCGCAGCGACCGGGCCGCCCGGCCGGGCGCCGCACTCCGCGATCAACCGGTCCCGCCGTGATCGAGTCATGGTCGCTGCCCGGGCTAGGTGGCGGGGTCAGCCGGCCCGCTTGTAGGCGCGTACGGCGAGCGGCGAGAAGACGATGAAGATCCCGGCCAGCCACACCAGGCTCTTCCACAGGTTCGCCTCGATCGGGCCGCCGAGCGCCAGCGCGCGCATGGTGTCGATGACGTAGGTGACCGGCTGGTTGTTGGCGAACGCCTGCAGCCAGCCGGGCATGGTCCGGATCGGCACGAACGCGGAGCTGAGGAACGTGATCGGGAACAGCCAGATCAGGCCGGTGAACGCGGAGATGACGCAGATCGCCACGCCGAACACGATGCTGAGCACGACCATGAGGACGGCCGGGATCACGCCGTTCTGGAAACGGAAGCCGACCGCGTAGCCCACGCCGATGACGATCAGGATGGTCACCGTCATCCGGGCGGTGTCGGCGACCAGCCGTCCGGCCAGCACGGCCGAGCGCGCCATGGGCATCGACTTCAGCCGGTCGATCACGCCCTTCTTCAGCTCCTGGGCCAGCGCGATGGCCGTGCCGAACGTCGCGAACGCCGCGGTCTGCCCGATGATCCCCGGCATCAGGAAGCTGACGTAGCCACCCTTGACGCCCGGCACGGCGATCGCACCGCCGAAGACATACCGGAACATCAGCACGAACATCACCGGCTGGATCACAGTGAACACGATGTAGGCGGGTACCCGCATCCAGACCAGTAGGTTGCGCCGGGTGATGGTAAGCGTGTCGCTCACCGCCCAGCGCGCCTGGGTGAACAGGCTGGGGGAGGCGGGGGCGCCGGCCGCTCCGGCCGCCTGCGCGGCGACGGCGGTCACTGGGACACCGCCTTCACCGCATCGTTCCTGCCTCTGCGGCGTCTGCGCCGACGGCGCCCGTTCGGCTCGTCCTCCTCGGCCGCGTGCCCGGTCAGGGCCAGGAACACGTCGTCGAGCGACGGCCGCCGCAGCGCGAGGCCGTGCGTGCGCACCCCGGCCTCATCCAGGTCGCGCACGGCGTCGATGAGCGCGTCGGAGCCACGGCCGCCGACCCCCACGTTGATCACGCCGGTCTCCTTGTCCACGTGCGGCTCGCTCTCGCCGATGTTCGCGATCGCCGCGACCGCGTCGTCGAGCCGGTCGCGGTCGGGCACCGTGAACTCGAGCACGTCCCCGCCGACCCGGCTCTTCAGCTCCTCGGCCGTGCCCGCGGCGATGACCTGGCCGTGATCGATGACCACGATCTCGTCGGCCAGCTCGTCGGCCTCATCCAGGTACTGCGTGGTGAGCAGCAGCGTGGTCCCGCCCGCGACCAGTGACCGGATGATGTCCCACATGCCCAGCCTTGACCGCGGGTCCAGGCCGGTCGTCGGCTCGTCGAGGAACAGCACCTGGGGCCACCCGACCAGGCTCGCGGCCAGGTCCAGGCGGCGCTGCATGCCGCCGGAGTAGGTCTTGGCCGTCCGGTCGGCGGCATCGCTGAGGTCGAACTGCGCCAGCAGCTCGACGGCCCGGCTGCGGGCGGTCGGCCAGCTCAGGTGGTAAAGGCGCCCGACGATCTCCAGGTTCTCCCGGCCGGTGAGCTCCTCCTGGATCGCGGCCGACTGCCCGGACAACCCGATCGAGCGGCGGACCGCGGCCGCCTCCCGCACCACGTCGCGGCCTTCCACCAGCGCCCGCCCGGCGTCCGGGAGCAGCAGGGTGGTCAGGATGCGCACGGCGGTCGTCTTGCCCGCGCCGTTCGGCCCGAGCACGCCGAGCACCGTCCCGCGCGGCACCGACAGGTCGATGCCGCGCAGCGCGCGGACTTCTCCGAACGACTTGGTCAGGCCCTCCACCAGGATCGCCGGCCCCGAGTTCGCCTGTGCCACTCTATCCTCCCGATCTGTCCCGTCACCGCCTGCGCAATGAACCTATCGGCAGGGCCGCGGTGTCGGCGAACGAAATTCCTCTCCGGCTGGTCGCGGGTAGGACGAGCCGGCCGCCCGGAACTCATCGCCGCCGCGCTGGGCGCGGCGGTCGACCCGCCGGCGGGCGGAACGTTAAGGATAAAAGGTTCGATCGCGGCGGCGGGGCACGCCGTCCAGGCCGGACGAAACCCGGCCGGACGGCGAGCCCGGGGCCTAAGTCAGATCCCGCAGGCCGTGGCCACGGCCTCGGCGGCTGCCTCGCGGTTGGCGGCCACGGGCAGGCCGGGGCGCTCGAAGTCGTTCATGTAGATGTCTGCGGCCTGGGTGGCGCTGGTGGCGGCGTTCAGGGCCGGGATGAACTGGGACCACCCCTGGTTGTAGGTGAGCAGCGCCTGAAGCTGGGTTTGCAGGTCGGCCGAGGGGTTGCCGGTGACGAATCCCGACGGCAGCGGCGTCCATCCGATCAGCCCGCCGCCGCCGGAGCCGACGGACTCTGGGTCGCCCTTGGATTCCTGGTAGATGTTCCCGGCGATGCCGGCCGCCGCGAAGCCCGTGTACCCGTGCGCGACCAGGAAGTCGACGATCGCGGCGTAGTTTGCGGGAAGCATTCCCGCCGTGCCGGTGCAGCTGGGGACCGTGCGCCCTCCGGTGCTGGTGCGACCGGTGGCGGGGCTGGAGGTGCCGCCCGGGCTGTCGTCGCTGCCCGGGCTGGCCGGGGTGGCCGTGCTGGCCGGGGTACTGCGGGCATGGGGGGCCACGCTGTGCGGCGAGCTGCCGGGCTTCCGGGTCGCCCGGGCCCTTCTGGTGCTCAGGCCCGGGCTGGCGCTGGCGCTCCTGTGCCGGGGCAGGTGCGCGCGGGAGTTGACCGACGCGGAGTTGCCCCCGATGGCGGCGTTGGCCACCTGGCCGGGGTCGCTCACCTGAGCCGAGGGCGAGTGCCCGGCCGTGACCGCAGGCGTGGACGGCACGACGAAGTCGCGTACCTGCGGCACGCCCGCGAGCGCGCCCAGGACCGCCACGGTCGGCGCGGCCTTGCCCGCCACCTTGGCCACCTTGTGCACCTGCGAGGGCGCCGAGTGCCGCCCCCTCCTCCTGACCTTCCTCTTTCTGCCATGTGCGCCTGAACTCACAAACCTGCCTTACGCCGGAACCCGCGCCCGGCTACTAGGCGACTGCGCCCCTCACCTGGCCTGACTCCCGCTCCCACCCGGCAGCTTGGCAGGGCACTTCGCTCAGCACTGATTAATTCTGGCAAAATAGCCCATGAGGACTATGACCTGTTCAAAGCCTAAATTCGGTAACTCATCCGGCCCTGGGCCGGTTCCGGCGGAGCGCGGAGCGGGTCTGCATGCCTTACGGGGCCGCGCTTCCCGCGCTGCGGGCGCGGGCGGGCATCGTCGGTGGCGGGCGGGCCTGGCAGGCCCGGCGGCAGGCATGTAACTTACCCGCGGATAGTCATCCTGGGTGGGTTGATGCAGGTAGCAGCCCTGGGTGGGTTGCTGCAGGAGACACTGGGGGCGAGCGAGCGCGCCTAAAAGCGCCCGCAGGCGAGCAGGAGCCAGCGTGAGCGAGCGAGCGCGCCTAAGAGCGCCCCGGAAGCGAGCGGGGGACACCACGTGAGCGCGCCCTTGATCGGCACGGTCGCCGTGCTGGGGCTCGGCGAGGCCGGCGCCGCGATCAGCCACGACCTGCTCGCCTCGGGCGTGGCGGTGCGCGGGTTCGACCCGGTGGTCGGCGCGCGGCAGGGGATCATCGAGACCGGCAGCGACGCGGAGGCCTGTGAGGGGGCCGACCTCGTGCTCAGCCTGACCACGGCCCACGAGGCCGAGGCAGCGTTCCGTAACGCGGCGCCGGGCCTCGGCCCGGGGGCGCTGTACGCGGACCTCAACACCTCCTCGGCCGGCCTCAAGCTGCAGCTTGCGGCCCTGGCGGAGCGGCGTGGGGTCGCGTTCGCCGACGTGGCCATGATGTCGCCCGTGCCCGGCCGCGGCATCCGGACGCCGATGCTTGTCAGCGGGCAGGCTGCCGCCGACGTCGCGGCGGCGCTCAACTATCTCGGCGGGAGAGCCGAGGTCCTCCCCGGGCCGGCGGGCGCGGCGGCCACCCGCAAGCTGGTCCGCAGCGTGTTCTACAAGGGCATGGCTGCAGCCGTCGTCGAGTCGCTGCGGGCAGGTCGCGCGGCGGGCTGCGAGAGCTGGCTGCGCGAGAACATCGCCGAGGACCTGGGGGTTGCCATGGTGGACCGCCTCGAGCAGGGCAGCATCACGCACGCGGTGCGGCGCGCCGACGAGATGGCCGCGGCGTGCGAGATGCTCGGCGAGCTCGGGATCCCGGCGCGGATCGCGGCGGCCAGCCGCGACTGGCTCGCGCAGCTCGCCCGAGAGACCCGAGAGAGCAGTCCGGACGCCGCGGCCGTGCTCGCCCCCCCGGTGGACAGCGATCCGCCGCTGTTCGGCCTTTAGCGTCCGTCACGGCCGGTCCGGTCTCGACGGGGTGAGGTCCTGTGGCGCCGCCCGCGACAGCACGACGACCCCGGCGGCCATGACGGCGAAAGCGAGGACGGCGATGGTGATCCTCGCCGGGCTGGCGGTAAAGCGCTCGTCGAACAGCCAGATGCTCAATACGATGCTGGTCAGCGGGTTGATGACGACCAGGATCGGCTGGGATACGCTCAGCGGCCCGACGTGCAGGGCACCCTGCTCGAGCAGGGTGCCGGCGATGGCCGAGGCAGCGAGCGCGTACACAGGCCAGCGGGTGAGCGTGCCACCGATGCCGAACATCGCCAGCGTCTCGGTCGTCGACTTGATGAAGGTCGCCATCAGGGCCCAGGCCAGAGCTCCCGCCGCCGCAAAGGACGAGGTCCGGCGCACCGGTGAGCCTCGCATCCCCGCCGCGGCCAGCAGGGCGATGGCCGCGCCGAACGCGAGGAGCGCGGACAGCCATTTCGCCGTATCGGCATTGGGATGCCCGCCCGTCGGCTCTGCCGCCGCGAGGAACACGCCAAGGCCCACGCAGGCGACCAGCACGGCGCGCCACGCGGCGCGGGCCACGTCCTGGCGGATCCACACCCGGCGCAGCACCAGGACGAAGACCAGTTCGGTGACGAGAATGGGCTGGACCACTGACAACAGACCCTGGTGCAGGGCAAGGGCCTGGAGCACGAACCCGCCGACCGCGGCGATCCAGCCGAGCAGCCATAGCGGCTGGCGGAACAGGTAGGCGACCAGACGCCAGCCCTTCTCCCGCTTCGGGGCGGCGACACTGGCCGAGTGCTGCGTCATCACGTTGACCGCGTTGGAGAAGGCGGCCGCCAAGGCAAACACGACGGTGAGGATCATCTCTCGGCCCTGTCCCCCCGCCCCCTCTCGTCACCCACAGAAAGCAGCACGATACCGGGAGTGACCGCAGGCTGGGGTCCGCCGCGCCTGCGGCCCGCCGCGGGCTTCTCGGCGCGCTCGGCTATCCGGGTACGGCAGGAGAGTCGCGCCGGTCAGGCCGGCAGGCGGACCTCCGCCGTCTTGGTGAGCTCCTGGAGAAACAGCACGTCGGCGTCCTTCTGCCGGACGAGGCTGACGACGGTCTCCTCGGCCGCCCGCCCGGCCAGCAGGTTAGCGGTGAGCACGCGGAGCACCGGCCCGGCCGCCCGGCGCTGCGGGCGCCTGATCGCCCGCGGCAGCACCACGGCGGCCAGGGCCGCGCTGGCGAGTGCGGCGGTGGCGGCCGCACCCTTGCGCCGCAGCAGCAGCGAGCCCAGCAGCGCGGCCGCGGTGACATGCGGAGTGAACGACATCAGCGGGGCTGCGGGAGCCTCGAGCCGGCGGATGCGATCGGCGCCTGCCAGCCGGGCGGCTCCCCATCCGGCGACGCTGCCCGCAGCCATCCACGAGATCAGCTTCACGGCCCCCCCTGATCGGCTCCTCACCCCGCCCCTCCCCGACGATACGGCCCGCTGAAAAACGACGCGTAACGGGCCGGGCGTCAGTCGGGTCAGCCCGACTTGCGCGCCTCGATGAGGAAGCGCTGGGAGTGGGCCGTGAATCTCCCGTCCGCCTGGATCCGCTGATGAACCTCGGCCAGCTGGGGCCGGTAGCGGTCAACGGTGAAGCCGGGGACGATCCAGATCACTTTCCGCAGGAAGACGACGACCGCGGCGACGTCAAAGAACCTCATCTCCAGCGCCGCGGTGCGCAGATCCTGCACCACCAGGCCGGCGGCCTCGGCCTGATCGGCCGCCCGGCGCGGGCTGCGCGCCTGGCTGGGCACCTGCGGGCCCATCATGGCGTCGGTCAGCTCCCGGACGGACCCGGCCCCGACCTGCTGGGACAGGAAAGTCCCGCCGGCCACGAGGACCCGCGCGATCTCATCCCACCGCGTCTGGACCGGGTGCCTGCCGACGACCAGGTCGAAGGAGCCCGCCGGAAACGGCAGGTCGGCGTCGTCGTCGACGGCCGCCACGCTGGCGCCCAGCCGGGCGAGGTTGCGCCGGGCGATCTCCACGTTGGGCGGCCAGGACTCGGTGGCCGCCAGCACCGGCGGAGGGTGCGGGATCTGCGCGAGGACCTCCCCGCCGCCGGTCTGGATGTCGAGCGCGGCGGTCGCGGTGGCCATCCGCTGCGCGAGCAGTCGCGAGTACCCCCAGGGCGGGCGCTCCTCGGTAGCCCGGCCCTCGAACCAGGAGAAGTCCCAGCCCTCGACCGGCACGCTGGCGCCTTCGGCCAGCAGTTCCCCGAACGTCGGCGGCGCGTCCATCAGCCCGCCGCCCGGAGCAGCCGGGGCAGGAAGACGGCGATGCCCACGCCCAGGGCCGCCGCCGAGGAGATCAGCACCGCCCCCGCCGCCGTATCCTTGGCGATCTTCGCGAGCGGGTGGAACTCGTCGGTGCACAGGTCGACGAGCGCCTCGACGACCGTGTTCAGCGCCTCGGCGGTGAGGACGAGCCCGATGGCGGACAGGACGCAGGCCCAGTTCACGGCGCTGATCCGCAGGGCCAGGCCGGCCGCGACCGCAGCCGACGCGGCCAGCAGGTGGACCCGCATGTTTCGCTGGGTCCGCACGACGTGCCACACGCCCTGCCCGGCGAAGGAGAAGCTTCGCCAGAAGCCCGACTCGGCTATGGCGGATTGACGGACAGTGTCGTTCTGCTGTCGGGGGGGACTCATCCTGATCACCTTCATCTCTGACGCCGGCGGCGGCCGAACTCGGCCGCCGGGGAGGGCGGCCGGCCCAGTGCCGGCGCGGGAGCGCGGCCGATCCGGTGCGCCGGGAGGGCGGCCGACTGTAGCTCGCAGCCAGGGGATTGCGCAAAAAGCCGGATTCCGCTGGGTCAGGCTGTGGAGTCACCGAAGCCGAGACCGGCGGACCGGTCGGCGACCTGCCTCGAAACCTCCGAGATCAGCTGGTTCACCGGGATGCCGTCAAGCTGCCGACCGCCGCGCAGCCGCAGCGCCACCAGCCCGCTTGCGCCCTGGCTGCCGGCGGTCTCCCGGTCGCCGATTACGGCGACGTAGGGGATCCTGCGGCCGCGGGCCCGGCGGATCCGGGCCCCTAGGCTGGCGTCGGCCGGGTCGCACTCGGCGCGCAGCCCGGCCGCGCGGACCTGGTCGGCCATGCGGCGGGCCTGCGCGGCGTGATCGTCCCCGACCGGCAGGACAAGCACCTGCACCGGAGAGAGCCAGGGCGGGAACGCTCCGTCGTAAAGCTCGATGAGGTGCGCGACCAGCCGTTCCATCGCGGACAGCACCCCGCGGTGGATCATTACCGGCTGGTGCCTGCCGCCATCGGACCCGACGTAGCGGAGACCGAGGCGTTCTGGCTGGTTGAAATCCAGCTGCACGGTCGACAGGGTTTCCTCGCGGCCGGCCGGGTCCGTCACCTGGACGTCGATCTTCGGCCCGTAGAACGCGGCCTCGCCCTGGGCGTCCTCATAATCGAGCCCGAGATCGGCGAGGGCCGCGGCGAGCTGGCGTTCTGCTCCCGCCCAGAGGTCATCGCCGCCCAGGAAGCCGTCGTCGCCGCCGCGCCGGGACAGCCGGAAGCGGGTCACGTCGATACCGAGCAGGCGGTAGCAGCGGAGGACCGACTCCAGGGCGCGCGCGATCTCGTCCTGCACCTGCTCGGGGGTGCAGAACACGTGGGCGTCGTCGAGGTTGATCTGCCTGACCCGGGAGAGCCCGCCGAGTACGCCGGACAGCTCGCTGCGGAACATGGCGCCCAGCTCCGCCAGGCGGACCGGCAGGTCACGGAAGCTGCGCTGCTCGGAGGCGTAGACCAGGGCATGGTGGGGGCAGTTCGCCGGCCGCAGGACGAGTTCTTCCTCGCCGGCCTTTATCGGCGGGAACATGTCGTCGGCGAACTTGGCCCAGTGCCCCGATCGCTCGTACAGCTCTCGCTTGGCCAGCACGGGGGTGTAGACCTGCTGGCAGCCGCTTCGGACCGCCTCCTCGGCGGCCAGCCGTTCCAGCTCGGCCCGGATCACGGCGCCGTCGGGCAGCCAGAGCGGCAGCCCGGCGCCGACCAGGGGCTCGGTGGTGAACAGCTTCAGCTCGCGGCCGAGCCGCCGGTGGTCCGCGGGGGAGTGGCCGGCGGGGAAGTGGCCGGCGGGGGATTCGCCGGCCCGTGGTTGACGGGACTGCATGAGTGCCTCCTGGTTTGAGGCTCCGCGGGCAGCATCCGTTGTGTGCCGAAAAGGCCCCGGGATGGCTGCTCCCGGGGCCTTGTGGTCGTGATCAGGTCACGCCGCATCGCGCCGGGGTTCGCCCGGCGTCGTCGCCACGTGGCCGTAAAGCATGGCACTAGCGTACCGTTGCCGCCCGCGGCCAGCTGCTGCTTATCGGCGGTGCGGCAGATGCTGTGAAGCCTCGTCCATCTCGATGCCGATGATGCGCGCGACATGATCGAGGTCAGCGTCGCAGGCAAGCAGCATCGCCTGGTGCCGCCAGGCGACGGCGGCGATCATGCAGTCGACCAGTCCGCGGGGCGTGATGCCGGCCTGCCGGCACCGGCGGTAGACACGCACGGCGCCGTCGAAGTCAACGGCCGCATCGAAATGATGCAGGCGGAAACGCAGCAGGAGACGGCGCAGATCTGCCTCCCGGGCGTCACTGCGGGCCCCGGCCAGCACCTCCATGATCACCGGCTCGGTGACGGCGATCGGTCCCTCAGCTTCGATCAGTTCTGACAGGCGAAGATCGACCGTGCTCCCGGTGGCCAGGTCGTATTCGACCCAGGCGGATGTGTCTGCCAGGATCACGCGGCTCCCCTGGGACGCGTATCCGCCGGCGGCTCGTCGATGGCGTGCGCACCCCGCATCGCCAGGGCCTCCTCGCGTGTCATAGGCTGCCCGGCTAGATGCCGCAGGGCGAGTTCGACGGCCTCGGTCTTGGTCCGCAAGCCGTACCGGTCCATGACTGCCTGGAGGTAGGTGTCCTCGATCTCGATGTTCGTACGCACTCTGCTCATACACCTACCCTACACCTTACGTGTAAGATACGTGTACCCGTCAGTCTGCCTTCTCGCTTGGGCAGAGCCGGTAACGCCCTGGCTGACCGAAGCGCGAATCGCGGCATCAGAATGCGGCTTGCAAGCTCGAGCGAGACTGAATTTCAGTGGCCCGGCGGGGTTATTCGCGGCAGTCTGTAACCGTGATTGACCCGGCGATCGAGAGTCACTACGGCACCGGCTACGAACGCTCCCGCCTGTTTCCCGGCGGGAGGCCGTCCCTGGAATTCGTCAGGTCGGTGGAGTTGCTGGAGCGGCTACTGCCCTCGCCGCCCGCACGGGTACTGGATGTCGGCGGCGGCCCCGGCACCTATGCTGCTCCGCTGGCCAGGCAGGGGTACCTGGTGCATCTGGTGGATCCGGTACCGCTGCACGTGGAGCAGGCGCGCCAGGCGGGCGGCGATCCGGGTGGCTGCTTCACCGCGGCCCTGGGCGACGCGCGGGAGCTATCGGACCCCGATGAATCGCAGGACGCGGTGTTGCTGTTCGGACCGCTCTACCACCTGACCGAAGCGGCGCACCGCCAGCAGGCGCTTGCCGAGGCCCGGCGGGTGCTGCGCCCGGGCGGCCGCCTGCTCGCCATGGCGGTCTGCCGGTTCGCGTCGCTGCTCGACGGGCTGTTTGACGGCCGGCTGGGCGATCCGGACTTCAGGCCGATCGTGGACCAGGACCTGGTCGACGGGCAGCACCGCAACCCCGATCCCGTCGGCAGGCCGGAGTTCTTCACCACTGCCTATTTCCATACCCCAGACGGCCTGGCGGACGAGCTCGGACAGGCCGGTTTCACCGGCGCGGCTGTCTACGGGGTCGAGGGCCCGGGCTGGCCGCTGCGCCAGGAGTGGGCAGACCCGCAGCGGCGCGAGCACATCCTGTTCGCAGCCCGCTCGGCCGAGACACAATCCTCGCTTATCGGCTTCAGCCATCACCTCATTGCCGCCGCGACCAAGCCGTAGGAGAGCCCAGCCAAAAACGCTCGCCAAGCGGCTACGAGCGGGCGGGCGGCCCTCATCTCGCTGTGTCGCCGTCTTGGCCCGCGAATGCCGGGACCACCTGCCAGGTGCCCTGGAAGATCCGCTGGTGCAGTTCGCACTCGACGATCGCCCGCAGGATCGGTTCCTGCC
>WNFJ01144219.1_pt1 | contig 29654 bp, 25 predicted proteins | sample 5400461 | NCBI WGS metagenome assembly WNFJ01 (sample SAMN13153349, study PRJNA577476) | soil metagenome | isolation source: 115 cm saprolite on Douglas fir-dominated hillslope | place: USA:California | collected 2013-09-17
ACACCGCTAGGCCATCTGGCGTTCGGTTCCGCTTTCGTGCTAACCCTTGCTGCGGCGAACGCGGCCACCACGTGCTGCAGGATAAATCCTGGGCGGCCCATCGTGTACACGTACACCTCGTCGTAGGCGCCACGCATATTGGCCGTATTGAGATCAGTGTATCCAAGACTTGAGCACGCGTCGTCGCGGCGATCTTGCCCGGTCGCTCGGTCTTGCAGAATGTTCGGATTGGATGTTCCGGTCGGTTGACGGGCAATGCGGAAGTTAAGGCCAGGTTTTCAACCTAAGCAAGGATTATTCCTCCCTGCCGCCGCAGTGTAAGTGTTTACTAACAGGTCTGTCATGCCACACCTACGACTCGTCACGATTGTCCCGATTGTCCCGAAATTGCACCAAAATAGTGCACTCGAAATCACAATGTAGGGTGTTATGAGAGCAGGAATTAAATTGATCGACGGAAAGGCAGTCCGAAGTGGTCAGCCCCTGTTTAAGTAGCAGGGGCTATGCCGGCCGGACTACGAGAGTATGTGATTGAAAAGGATATGGTTGGTGGACGTGAGGGGATTCGAACCCCTGACCCCCTGCTTGCAAACAAGGTGGGGGTAAAACACTAAATGCTTTGTCTGGTGTCGCTTACACGGAAAATCAACGAGATTCTCGCTCTCTCAAATGTCCTCTCTCAAATGTCCCAAAGTTGTCCCGAACATTCCGGTATTAGAACTTCCGCGTTTAGCTTAGCTCCGGCGAATTGTGATTAAAATACTCTGCTGGCTGTTAACCGAAGGGTTGAACCATCAGCGAATCAGTTCGCTGATTGGCCGGGACTCTGCCGTTATCGGATCAGCCGCCCTTCCATTACATCTGGCACTGCAAAGTTCTAAAATCGTCCGCTAGGGCCGACCAATCCTCACTTAATCCCCATTTTTCTCACCAGGGGTTCATTTCCGAGTGCGCTACTTGTGATCACGACTAAACTCCCTGCCATCGAGGACGGTCGAGAGCACGACCGACGTCGTTGTCTCTCCAAACTGACTTAAGTATCCGATCAACACTTCCAAACCGGCGGCATCGGGCACAGCCGCTTTCAAATAGAAGGAGGCGCGACCGGCGATATGGTGGCACTCCAGTATCCATGCGAGCTTCTGGATGGCTTTTTGGAAACGCTGATATTCCGAACGGTTGATCCGCATCTCAATGATGGCCAGCATTCCCAGCCCCATTCCGGCAGTACTTAACCTTGCGTGGTAGCCCTGGATAATTCCGGCATCCTCCAGGCGCCGCAGGCGCTCCGCTGCAGCGGGTGGCGAAAGGCCTGCCCGCCTTCCGAGGTCAGCAAATGAGATACGGGCATTGGTTTGAACAAGCGCCAGAATCATCCAATCTTTTTCATCTAGATTGGTATTGATTACATCGAATTTCTCTGGAAATATCATAGGATCAACCGAAAATATCAGTATATGCCTTTGGTTCTGTGTTGGCATTTAGGAACTCACTTTTGTAAGCTGAGTTCATGGCTGGTCAGGATTTGATGACGGCAAGCGCAGCGCTCGTGGGTCGGCGGCTAGTGGTGGAGTTCCGGCGCGGGGCAGGCTTCATCCCTGCCGGCGTTGCCATCCTTTCGGCGGTGGATGAGAAGATGACAGTCAGCTCTCTTCATTGCATCTCCTTTGATCCGCCTTTGATCAGCGTGGCCCTAAGCCGCGAATCGCGCAAGGTGGCTTCCATTTTGGCAACCGGACGATTTCACCTTCGTCTGCTTCGGAATGGAGAAGAGGGTTTGGCGAAGGGCGAAGGAAGCGCCTGCGGAGCTGGGCTGGTGGAGATGGATTGCGTGATCGTAGCGAATTATCCGGTTGGGGACCATGACCTTGTCGTCGCCAGTGCGACCCGTGTACACGTTTCCGATGGCTATCCGATTGTCTATTGGAGACGAGGGCTCCATGTGCTTCGGCCACAATATGATTTCCTCGCTTCCCCTGATACTCTCGAGAAATTCGTGGCTGCCTGGGAGAACGGCACCCTAATGAAGGGCAGCTGGACACACGCCGCGCACGTAGCCATCGGAACGTACTACGCCGTTTGTTATCCGGCGAGTGCTGTTGAGCGCACCAAGGCTGGCATTATGCTTTACAATCGGGCCGTGGCAACCGAAAATGCAGAAAATTCTGGTTATCACGAGACGCTTACCCGATTCTGGGCAGATGTGCTCGCGAGATTCGCGAAGGGAATCGAGGACCCCTGGAAGGCTGTCTGTCACGCTGTGGAGAAGCTCGGTGAAGACCGTGAGCTTCATCATCTTTATTACAGCTTCGATGTCGTACGCAGCTCGGAAGCAAGACGCACGTGGATCCCGCCCGATTTAGACGGCCCATACTGATGGTTCATGATTTTCAAACGACGACCGGCGCACTGGGAAGCCCGGATGGAGAAAGGTGAATCAACCGAGGAGCGCACAACTTTGATTTTGAGGGAAGCGCACCGGTTTTACGAGCAATTTGGATTTGAGAACCGCGGATTTATTTTCTCAAAGGTCCGATCGCGACAGTGAGCCAGGAATTCCATTTGGAACACCACACGGGACTGCGAATCGAAGCTATGGTGCCCGGCGATTGGCCTAGCGTTCGCGCCATTTACGAAGAGGGCATTGCCACAGGGTTAGGGACGTTTGAAACAGCCGCGCCTTCCTGGAAAGAATGGGACGAGGCACGGCTGGCTCACTCCCGCCTGGTCGCTCGCGAACAGGCGATCCTCGGCTGGGCCGCGCTAAGCCCGGTGTCAAAACGCTCCTGCTATGCCGGCGTAGCAGAGGTAGGAGTTTATATTGCGGCCGTTGCACGTGGGCGGGGGCTGGGACGAGCCCTGCTGGAAGCGCTCATTGAGTCTGCGGAAACACATGGCATTTGGACGTTGCAAGGCGCCTCAATCGCAGAGAATGCTGCTAGCCTCGCGCTTCAGGCCAAATGCGGATTTCGGGTTGTCGGTCGGCGTGAGCGGATAGGTAAGCTCGCGGGAATATGGCGTGACACTGTATTGACCGAATGGCGAAGCGAGAAAGTGGGAATTGATTAAATCATTAGGACCACAAAATGGCAGAAAAGGAGCATGTTAAATTGCCGAAGCTGATCGCGCGGATTGCCGTAGTCCTCTGCAGCGGCGTGCTGTTTTCCGGTTCAGCTGCAACGAAATCAAGACCCGCCCGTTCGGCCCCCGTCGCCACGATACCGCTGCAACCCTATCTCAACGGACAGCCCGGCACATTCATGTTCGATAGCGGCCAGGGAGTTTCGAGCTTCTCACCGGCCTTTGCCGCGAAGGTCGGCTGCCGTCCTTGGGGTCGAACCACCGGATTCCGCATGAGCGGAGAACGGCTCGACAACCAGCACTGCGACAATATTACGTTTGATCTTTCCTGACAAAAACTGCTCGCGCCGGTCGTTAGCACGGTGGATATTATGAAGTTTCGAGGCCCCGATGTGCCTTTGCTCGATGGCTCACTTGGCCTCGATATTTTCGCTCATCGGGCGATCACCATTATTCCGCGCAAGGCAATTGTGCTGGAGAGTCCCTCGAGTTTGGCCGACCGCGTGAAAACGGCGCGCGCCTTCCCCATACGCATCGTTCGGGACGTCGAAGGCATTGCATTATCGGTGGACGGCGCTGTGCGTACGCCCGAGGGCTTGCTTGGATGGAACTGGACACCGGCAACGGCGGATCTCTGGTCGTCGCCAATCACATCGCGCCGCTTCTTGGACTGCCGGTCGATAGGACGACGCCAAGCCGGACATTTTAAACTGGCAAACGGAATTACCGTCGCCGCAACCATTCGCACGCGCGACCTGGTCATGGATGGCAACATCGGCGCACAATTTCTCAACCAATGGGCGTTGACGCTCGATCTGGAGCACGAGCGCGCCTGGCTAGCGCCATTATCGTCAGACGAATGAGGGTTCCTGGCGCGGGTATCGCGATGATAATCATTGATTATCAATTGATTACAAATCTTAAAGCTCGCGGCACACACAGCAGCAGGAGAGAGGAAGGTAAGATGAAGACCATGCTCACTATCGTTTTGTTGGCTTCGGCAGCCCTAGCGCAGGATCCAGATGCGAAAGTGAAATGCGACGCTGGACTTGGCACAGCGTGTGCGTGCGAATTCGCTGGGTGACAAACTACGGTGTGGCTGCAGGCAAATCGAGGTTGACGCCGAGAATGAATCCGGTAACTCCGTTCGTCTGGGTGGCCGTATTGTAATTGCCGATTAGTAAGTTCGCCAGTCCGTTATTGCTGTCCAGTGGAAAGTCCTTACTGGGGTCGAAGCTGAGATTCAAAGCGTGCTCCCAGAATGGCTGCTGGCCAGCCTGGTTGTAGTCGAAGAATATGCCGAACTTAATGGCATGCACGCCGTAAACCTTCGTAACGTTATCGGTCCAGGTAAATGCCCTGGCTTCGCTGTGCCATCCAGGAGCGAAGGGGAAGGACTGGATTCCGCCACCCGTACTGAACTTCGGGAACGTATTGTGGATATTCGCGTTCGGGAAGAAGTCCTGATACGTGAACCCCAGAAGGTCTTTGTCGAAAGTGGACGGCGCGGCACCATTGATATCAACTACCTGGGTGAGGTGATTGTAAGAAAAAATGAATTCATTGGTGATCGTCGGAGTGAGGACATTGACCAAATTCCACGACCAGCTTGACCCAGGCTTCTTGCGGAACTCGGGAAGCACCGGCCAAGAGTTCCCAGAGAAGATGCCGAAACCTTGAGCTTCTCGTTGCGAGTCATCGACCCAACGGAAGAAAAAATTCGTCTTCGCGTTAATGTTGTAATCGATGCGCACGACATGCTGATTCTTGTTAAACGTGTAGATGTCCTGAAACGGTATGTCGACCAGAGAATTATCACCGGGATGGGGCGTGGCACCTGGGCGGTAAGCTGTTCCAAGCAGCTTCATCCAGGCACTAAACTGATTGCCAAAATCTGTGAGCGGGATTTGATTGTTCGGGTAGGGATTGCCGCCGGTGATTTCGCCGGAGCTGTTGCGAGTGATCGAGCCAGCATGGAATATTTGGCCCACGTGGAACGCAGTGGGAACACCCCCGGCCATCATGAAACTGCTTTTGAGGAACGATGAAAAGTCTCCTGTCTGCCAAGCAGCGTTGGGCGCGCTGTAGGTCTGAACACCGTTTGGCTTTGAGGCCCGGGTACCCTCGTAGTTGTAGAAGAAAAACAGCTTCTTCTTGGCACCGGGTAGCGGGATTGGACCGCCGGCATTGGCTCCAAACTGGTTGAAGCGCAGCTTGGCATTGGGCACTGGAGTTTTGCTCAAGCCAGCTGTGTTGACTTTATTAAAAAACGGATTCGCGTCAAACCCATTCTCTCGGTTGAATTCGTAAACGGTGCCATGGAAGTGCTGGCTGCCGCTTTTGGTGTTGATCGCCAGGAGGACGCCCGGATTCCGGCCATACTCAGCGGCAAAATTACTTGTCTGCAGCTTGAACTCACCAACGGCATCCATGCTGAGCTGCGTAAACTGGCCGTCGTTGGCTCCAACGTCGGTGTTGATCGCACCGTCGAGGTAAACATTATTGTTGCTGCCGCGCAGGCCGTCCACGTGAAAGGAGTCGGTATTATTGAACGCGAGGCGGAAATCCGACGAGTCATTCGAAACGACACCAGGAAGGGTCCGCACAAGAGATTGAAAATCGCGCCCGTTCATGCTGGTTTCGAGAACTGTGTGTGAGTCGATAACCGCAGAGTGGTCCGCAGTGGCAGTCTCAACAAGCGGCACCGTGGCTTCAACTGTGACTGACTCAGTTGCGGCTCCCAGCGCCATTGTCAATTCTCCAAGACCGAGCACTTGGCGAGAATCGAGCGTGACGCCTCTATCCTCCAAATCCTTCATCCCCTTGGCACTCACACGAATTGTGTAGGTTCCGGGATCGAGAGGTTGGAGCAAGAACCTGCCGTCCACTGTGGTTATCGTATCCCTGATGACGATACCCTTTTCCTCATCTATTGCCTTGACCGTGGCCCCAGGGATGACCCGGGCTTGCGGATCGACCACTGTACCCTGAATAGAACCGCTGTTCTGCGCCAGTACCGGTCTGGCGATCAAGAAAATAACCGCGAGAAAAAAGACGTTAAACTTCGAGGCAAATCGTTTCATCATTTACCTCCTCTTGGTCAAGCTCTCTGCTAAGTTCGCGCACCAACTCCTTAGTTGTGCGCGACTGTGGATAACCAACCTGTATGCACTTTCGGAGATCCGATGACGGAGTGGAAGAATTGTGCAGCGTCTGATGCAGCGTGCGGACGATGAGGTTCTTCTCCCCGTGAGCGCAATGATCAGAGCACTCACGCTGGCTTTCCTTGCTGGCCGCGGAGGGTGCCTTCAGTCGCCCCGAGGTTTGGGGCCGTTGGTCCCCAAGAGAATCATGATCCCAAGCAAAAGAAACAGGTCCACGCATCGCATCCTTGACAGCCTAGGCGCCTTCTGGCCGGTTCACCGCGTTCTGTGCCGGAACTATTGCAATGATCGAAAATGGTGGCAAGTGAATTTTTTTAACTCTTCGTTCGCCAGCAGTGAATCTCGATTCGTGGAGTCGTGGTGGCTTTGCGGTCTCTCACCACAACTCTCCTTGGTACCCCCAAGCGGCGCCAGAGATTCGTCACCTCGCGTTCAGGAATGGGTGAGCAATGCTCTTAAGACCTGAAAGCGGGTGATGGAGCGCGATTTATCGGTTTGGCAGGCAAAGGTTCTTGAACGAGTGGGTCCGCGAGAGCTCGATAAAGGCGGCAATGGGGCTCGCAGTGTAACTCGATTTTCTTTTGACCAGGTCGAACTTGGAAAAAAGCGGGCGTTCCCGCTGACGGATCACGGCAAGCATCCCCTTCCTCAAGTCAGCATTAACGATCCAAAAAGGAAGCAGCGAAATCCCCAGACCTGCTCGAACAATCGCTTTGATGGCGTCAGCATTATCCAGAGTCATGATCACGCTGGGCTGAAAATCGAGTTCGTTGAAATATCGATCAATGACGTTTTGCATGCGCGAGCCCTTGCGAAATAATATGAACGGAAATTTTCTCAGGTCTGAAATCGGGCACCGCCTGGGGATATGCTCCAGATTGGATACGAGCACAAATTCCATCTCCCAAGACTTTTCCACTGCCAAGTTTGTTTCCTCAGGCGAGTGGGAGGAAACCAGCAGCGCGAGATCCAGCGAACCATTTCGCAATTTCTCGACCAAGGACACGCTGTCCCCCGTTTCCACGACCAAGTCTACTTTCGGAAAGGCACGGCGATACTTTTTGAGAAGCTCTGGCAAGAGATAAACGCTGGACGCCGGACCTGCCCCGACCCGGACAATTCCCCGCTTTAAACCCCTCCATTCCTCGATCGCGACGATAACCGCATCGTGTTCGGCGATCAAATCCCTGGAATAGGGAAGAAGAATCTCAGCTGCCTGCGTCAAACGCAGTCTTCGGCCAAGCTTCTCGTAGAGCTGGACCCCCAGTTCCGCTTCTAGTAGCTTAAGCTGCTTGTGGATAGCGGGTGGACTAAGGTGAAGTTTTTCAGCGACCCTGGCGATGCCGCCAAGGTCCGCTAGGGCGACCAAACTGCGAAGCTGCCGAAATTCCATTTGCGGCAAATCTTAACAGATGGTGAACGACCGGGCGAAAAGATTTATGTTTTAGAGGCCTCGAGGGTGTACCACTAGCCGGCCTGCAAGAAATTACATTTTCAGCAAGCCGCCATGGATTCGATCGGCCAAAAGGATGAACACACTGTGAAGAGGAGAAACGGATGACCAAAGTCACTCGAAAGGGCGGGATCCAGAGAACGCCGACAGGCTCGGCCGGGGCAAGGGTGCCGACACTCTCACGCAACCAAGCGGCATTGAACGCAGGTCAGGATTTCCCCGCCCACCGAGGCACGATCAAGCTGGTTGAGCTATTCGGAATTGGCGAAGATAGCAAACTCAGGCTTGCCCGTCAGATTGGCATCAAGCATGCGATTGTGAGCGTGAATAGCGCGCTGAGCCGCGTCTCGCGCACCCGCTATCTCAAGACGCTGGAGAGAATCAAGGCTGACTTTGAGGCGGCGGGGATGACCATCGACGGTGTCGAAAGCCACCCCGTTCCTGCGGAGAAAATCAAGCTCGGTCTGCCTGGACGCGACGAGGAGATTGAAAACTATATTGCCGCCATCAAGGCGCTGAGCCATCTTGCTATCCCCATGGTCTGCTACAACTTTATGGCGGGTCTCGGATGGTACCGCACGCGCGTGGATGTTGATGAACGTGGTGGCGCGCTCGTCAGCGAATTCGACAACGAGGCTGCCATACAACAAGGGCTCACCCAGTGGGGCGAAGTCAGCGAGGACAAGATCTGGAGCAACATCGAATACTTCCTAAAGGCCGTTATCCCCGCAGCGGAAAAAGCTGGCGTGAAGATGGCGCTTCATCCGGATGATCCACCGATTTCACCGCTGCGTGGCATCGGACGCATCCTAACGAGCGCAGCCAACTACGGGCGGATACTAAACATGGTGCCCAGCCCCATGAATGGGATCACGTTCTGCCAAGCGAACTTCAAGCTGATGAGCGAAGATATCTCCTCGCTGGTCCGCGAATGGTGCGCGCAGAAAAAGATCTTCTTCGTGCACTTTCGCGACGTCGAAGGGACGCGCGAACGCTTCCGCGAAACCTTTCACGACAACGGTCCAACCGACATGGCTCGGATGCTGCAGATGTATGGTGAGTGCGGCTTCGACGGGCCGATGCGTCCCGACCATGCGCCGACACTGGAAGGCGAATCCAATGATCGCCCTGGTTATGCTATGACTGGAAAAGTCTTTGCCATCGGCTACATGAAAGGGATTCTAGAGGCCAGCGGGATCCCTTACGAATGAAGGATCTGGTTCTCATTCCAGGAACCTCATGTAGGGTGAAGCACATCTCTCTTTGGAACAAGGCGACGCAGTGGGAAGAGGTCGCAGAGACAACGCGACGAGCTGATAGCTTTCTCTTCGCCATCGGTAAATGAGCCTTGAAATTAATTCACTGGTGCCTAACTCTCTATTCCCCTAGGGTTACTTTCTACCTGCGTGGCGCCAGGCAGCGGCACGCGGAAATCGAGAAGAAGGCGCAAGCAGGGATCTTGTTGCGCAAAGGAAAGGGATAGCAAGCTCCCTACGTGGACGATTGCGGTGCGGTTGGGTGAATTCTTCATGCTGTGTCTTGTCGGGGAGGGGATATGCCAAGACGGAATTGCCGTGGCCTAAAGATTCTTATTTCCGTCCTAGCGTTTACCCTTTGTTGGGCAGATCGTCTTGAGGGTCAGCGACGCATTTCCGGCAGCACGTCCACGAAGCCGGAGGCCTACATTGTTCCGTTCTCGCATCTGGACCGGTTCTGGGGAGGAACGGGCGAAGAGTGTTTGGCGCGGGGGAACCGAATCATCGCTAAAGCGATCAAATTGGCCAAGCAATACCCAGAGTTCAGATTTCTCATCGAGAGCGACAACTTCCTTGCGAATTTTGTCGAGACCCACGCCGGGTCCCCGGAATTGCAGGATCTTCGAAATCGCTCCCAACTGGACAAATCTGTTCCTCAACCTGCCTGATGGCGAAGTCCTGACGCGCAATATTCTCTATGGCAAGCGCTACTCTCGCACGGTGTTCGGTGTGGATCCGCCGGTCTATCACTCGACGGATATACCCGGCTTTACGCCCCAGTTTCCCCAGATTCTTCAGAAAACTGGCACTCCCTTCATGACCATGACGCGCATGGGACCGGACAAATCGCTTTTTAACTGGACCGCCCCGGAAGGCTCGAAGGCACTCGTATGGAATGTTCACGGCTACGGGTGGGGCGCATCCTTGCACCTCCACGACGATCTGACGGACGAACAGTTAGCAAATGTCAAGAAACAAATCGAGGCAAGGCGAAGGATTGGCACGCCAGGGGTGCCGATGTACATCCACCTGGGCGTGGACCTCTGGGCGCCCACGGAAAAAACGGTTCAGAACGTGCATGCTTTGAACAAGGTGTTCTCTCCAGGATTTTTCACGATCTCGACCTCGAAGGAATTCTTTAACGCCGTAGCCAACACGCCGGACCTGAAGGAACTTTCCGGCGAGATCCCCATGTCCTGGCCGCACGTGGTGGACGGGATCCTGCATTTGTGGCAATTGGCTCCTCCGGCGATGAGCACGCTCGAGACCGCGGAGCAGTTTGCGGCCATCAATTACGCGCTGGGCTATGCCGAGTATCCTCAAGACGATTTCGAGGTGCTCTGGAAGAGGCTGATTGAATCGATGGATCACAACCACGACGGGCAGGGAGGCGAGATCGGCGACAACCGCAAGATGGAGTATTCGCAGCTGGCGATGACGCGCGGCGGAGAGATCTTGCGGAACATGTTGCGGAACATCGCCGAGCGCGTGCGGATCCCTATTGCTGGCAGTGTGCCCATCGTGGTGTTCAGTGGTCTCGGGTGGCCGAGAGACGACGTGGTCAAAGCGCACCTGACGATCTACGGGGACGTTGTTCCAGGCAGAATTGATGACTTCCGGAAAGGCATGCGCTTGGTGGACGAGACCGGAAAGACCGTTCCTTTTCACGTGATACAAACGAGTGAAAACATTTCGCGCGCGGTGGATTTGATCTTTGTCGCCCAGGGCGTGCCGGCGCTGGGTTATAAAACCTACTTTCTGACGCCTGCCGACCAAACCGAATCGTTTCCGGTGGCTTCGCAGGTTACCTTGGATCGCGATAAGGACATGAAGGAGCCCCGCCGCTCTCTCGGATCGAACGTGATCGAAAATCAGTTCTATCGCCTTACCGTGGACAAGGCCACCGGCGGCGTTACCGTTTTCGACAAGCAACTGAACCGCGACGTCTCCAAGGATATGCAGGTCGTCGGCGTCGAGGAGCGTGGCTCGAACAATGTGCAGCCAGAGAAAGACACCGGGCGCACGTTTCCCATGACCGTCACCGGAACCACAGTCGAAGAGAACAACGGGGTGCGCACGGTTTTTAGAATCAGCGGCATCCTCGCTGATATACCCATCGTGCAGCGATTGATCCTTTATTCCGCCTTGAAACGTCTGGACATCGAGAATAGCCTGGACTGGCAGGAACAGCGGCTGCTGCGGATTCAGCAGCAATTTTCCATTCCGCAGCCGAACGCGCAAGTGGTCTATGGTGTTCCATTCGGCGCCAATGCGGCGGCCAACATCATGCCCGGCTCGGGACCAGATACGAAGTTCATTCCTAGCATGACGGATGAAATAAACAAAGAAGCCTGGGAACAGTACCGCGTTATCCAGGACTGGATTTTCGCCGGCACTTCGGAATCAGGGGTGACGGTTGCCGCGAACCACCAGCTTGTGCGGTTGAGCGACGGCATGATCGCGGCGAATATGATCCGCGGCCAGCGTTACACTTCGGTGAAGATTGTCAGCGGCGAAGAAGTCACCTCCATCCGTTTTCCCCCTAATGGTCACTACGTCTTTAATTATTCGCTCACCTCAGGGCTAGGAGACTGGAAGACCGCGCATTCCTATCAGGCCGGGCGCAGCTTGAATCATCCGCTGCTTCCAGTGAGCGTCATTGATGAAATTTCGGCGAAATCGCTTCCGCCGACAAATTCCTTTTTCTCCGTTCAGGCGGATAACCTGGTGCTGACCGCGGTGAAGAAGTCGGAGTCAGATCGCTCGGTCATCGTGCGCTTGTACGAAATTCAAGGAGCGAAGGCGGAAACGCCCGTCACTTTCCTGGGAAAACAGCAGGATTTCCGAGAGACCGACTTGCTCGAGCAAGAGTTGCGCGCTCCGGACCAGCGCGTCTTGCGCGTAAGTCCTTACGAAATCAAAACGATTAAACTGCGAACCGAAACACAGACGGGCCAGAAGTCGCCGCAGTAAGGCCTCTCTGTCGCTTGCGTGAGCGAGCAGTGATCTCGATTGCAGCAATAAGGTCTGCTCCAGGGAACGAAAACGGCTATGACTTTGGGTCTCAGTTACGGAAGGATGCGATGGGTGATAGCGGGATGGCTGACCCTGTCAACCATTCTCAATCTCATTGACCGCCAGACGCTGTCCATTCTGGCGCCCTTGCTCCGCGATAAATTCGGGTTAAGTCAGCAGTCGTACTCCCACGTTGTTACCGCCTTTCTCGTTTCCTACACGATCATGTATGCAGTGGGGGGCAGATTCGTAGACTGGGCCGGTGAAAGAATTGGGATGGCTGCGTGCATTCTATGGTGGTCCGTTTGCACGATGTTGACCGGTTTGGCCCAAGGAGCCATTAGCTTGGGTATCTTTCGCTTTCTCCTTGGCTTGGGAGAGCCGGGAAACTATCCAGCGGCCTTGCGCGCGACGACCCGCTGGTTTCCCAAAGCTGAACGGGGTCTCCCGATTGCCCTTTTTTCCTCTGGCAGCGCGGTGGGCAGTGTCATCGCACCTCCCATGATTGCCGGACTCACGCTTGCCTTCGGATGGCGGTCCGCTTTCCTTCTTCCCGGCCTTTTGGGCTTACTCTGGCTGGTGGTATGGCTGTGGATCTATCAATTGCCGCAAGCGCATCCGGGAATTACTCCCGAGGAATTGTCGCTGCTGGCTCCAGACAATGAGTCCGCGTCAGAAGTTACGGCTCCGAACCGCTGGAGCAGCTTGTTAAAGGACAGAAACGTACTCGCCCTGGTTTTGGCGAGGCTAGTGTCCGACCCCGTTTGGTATTTTTACCTTTTCTGGACTCCCGAATATTTGAAAAGAGAGAGAGGCTTCAGCCTTACCGACATTGGGTTATATGCCTGGATACCTTTTGTGGCTGGCGCTCTCGGAGGTATGGTGGGCGGCCAAGCATCGGACAAACTGATCACCGCTGGCGTGCCAAATGTCCGCGCTCGAACCCGTGTTCTTTACATCTCCGCCGCTTTGGCTCCACTCGGCATTTGGACGAGCCAGGCACATTCCGCTCCTGCGGCAATCCTATTGATCGCCGCAATGGCCTTTGTAGCTTACTCTTGGTTTATCAATACGGCTGCGCTCATCCCGGATCTCTTCCCGGATCGAGTGGTCGGTTCTGTCTTAGGGCTGATGGGTACCGCAGGAAGCGCGGGCGGCATCGTTTTCACCGTGCTGGTGGGGTTCCTTCTCACTCATTACTCCTATGGGACTGTTTTTGCTTTGGCCGGATCCATGCACGTTCTTGCATCTTTCATACTTTGGGCTCTCATGAGGGTGGGACATCCTTGAAAATTATGGTTCCAAGGGAACGAGCGGTCAAGGAAGGGCTAGGCAGGATTAAATAGTGCGTTTGAAGGATCAAGTAGCGATTGTCACTGGTGGCGGCCGAGGCATCGGTCAGGCCATTTCCGTGGGTCTCGGCCGCGAAGGAGCCGCGGTTGTCGTCAACTACTCCCGTTCTGCCAAGTTAGCGGAAGAAGTGGCAGAGCGTATCCGTCACTCTGGCGGCAGGGCCGTGGCCATCCAGGCAGATGTCAAGGAACTGGGCGAACACGACCGCTTGGTGTCGGCAGCGATCGAGCGCTTTGGCTCGCTGAACATTCTGGTGAACAACGCCGGCACAGAAATTCTCGAGCCGTTTCTTGAGGCCAGCGTTGAGACTTGGGATCTCACGCTAGCCGTTAATCTAAAGGGCGCTTACTTTCTTAGCCGGAAAGCTGCAGAGGCTATGATCCGGTTTGGAGGCGGAAAGATCATTAACATCTCTAGCGTCCACGATGTCGAGCCGCTCCGCAATCGTGCGATTTACTCGGTGAGCAAAGGTGGAATGACGATGATGACAAAGTCTCTGGCTCTCGAGCTGGCGGAATACAAGATAAACGTCAATTCGATTTCGCCCGGGGCCATTCTTACGGACATGAATCGTAAGTCCCTGTCCGAGCCCGCGCGTCTCGAGAGACTGTTGGGCAAGATTCCCTTGAGAAGAATTGGCGAAATTGGGGATATAGCCGGGGCGGCGGTGTTTCTTGCCTCGGCTGAATCGGATTATGTGACCGGATCGACGATTTATGTCGATGGCGGGCTGCTCTTGACATAGGCAAATAAACAGGGCGAGGTGAAAGAAATGGATTCTTCACAGAAAGCCGAGACTTTGAGCATGGAACGAATCTGTGAGCGCTACCGGCAACTCTATGGCGGCGCGATCTATGACGTTTTGGAGAGCCTCGGTTATCCCGATCAGGTCTTGTCGCCGGAAATTGTTCCCATGGCGCCTGACATGAAACTTGCAGGGCCAGCCTTTACGATGAAGGGAACCCCAACGACAGAGCGCGATGAAGTTGGAAGGATGACCAGGATGAAGATGGTTTGCGACATGACTTTCCCCTGCATCGAAGTTCGAGATCGCGGTACTCCCTACAATGTTGCCCTGTACGGGGAGCTCAGTGCTACGTCGGCCCGGGCTCACGGCGCAGTCGGTGCGCTGGTTGATGGGGGAACTCGTGACACCACGCACCTTATTGCGATGGGATTTCCGGTTTTTGCGCGCTATCGGACCCCTGTGGAAGCCTTTGGACGATACATGATGCTCAAGTGCCAGGTACCCGTGCGTATTTCTGGAGGGCTGAAGGATACCGTTGAGGTGAAACCGGGAGACTTCATCTTCGGAGATTTAGATGGAGTCATGGTTATTCCCAAAGATCTTATCATCCGAGTGCTGACGGAGTGTGAAAGGATCATAGGCCTCGAGAATCAGGCTCGCACGGACTTCGCTCGCGGTGACGATCCAACGGAGGTTTTCAAACGCTATAGGAGGCTCTGAGCTAAGATCGCAGACCTGTAAAGATTCAGGGCGCTTCGGTACCTTCTAGGCCTAAGGGTAAGCGTAAACATGCAAGCAGCGGTCTACCACGGGAAGGAAGATATTCGAGTTCAGGACTGGCCCGACCCTGAACTTGCGAGTGGGGAAATTCTCGTCCGGGTGCGTTACGCAGGCATCTGTGGCACCGACATGATGATCTACAGCGGGAAGCATCCCCGCGCGGTTCCGCCGCGTGTACTGGGGCATGAAATTTTCGGTTCAATTGAGGGAGCAGGCCCTTCTGTAGATCCCACATGGAAAAAGGGCAAGAGGGTTGCGATCTTTCCGCTCATTTCGTGTAGGCAGTGTACGCCGTGCAAAGAAGGAAACGCCCATGTTTGCGAGAAGCTAGGTGTGATTGGCGTTGACTGCGACGGCGGATTTGCCAGTTACGTGAAGGCAACGCCAAACCAAGTAGTCGCCGTTCCCGATAGTCTGGATGATGAGCAAGCAGCTCTCCTGGAACCACTGTCTGTAGCAGTCCACGCGGTGCGAAACGCAAGCTTTCGGCTGGGTGACGAAGCGCTTGTCACTGGAGGCGGACCCATAGGTAACTTATTGGCGCAAGTGCTTAGAGCATCGGGAGCGCGAGAAGTGATAGTGGCGGAAATAAAGGAATTCCGGCGTGCTTTGGCAGAACGCCTGGGTTTTCGCACCATAAATCCGGCAGACGAAAATTTCCAGGAAGCGCTCCAACGTCTAATCGGCCAAAGATTTGTGGACTGCGTCTTCGAGGCCTCGGGGTTTCCTGGCGCTTATAGGGACGCCGTGCAATGCTGCAAAGTCAAGGGAGAAATCATGTTCGTCGGTTTGCCAAAAGCTACGCCAGAAGTAGATATCTTGGGCCTGGTCTTCAAGGAAATTCGGACCAGCAGCGCGAGGGTGTATACGCTTCGGGACTACCTGGGAGCCATCGCCTTGCTTGCCAGGTGCGCCGTGGACGTGAGGACCATTATCACAGATCGACTTTCGCTAAAGGATGCTCCCTTGGGCTTCCAAAGAATGCTTGGAGCTGAGACGAGCCTCAAGATTCTCTTGGCTCCGTGAACGACATTCAACGTCGCGACCCTACGTGGAGATCTGAAGAATAGTTTTACAAGCCCCTGAATGATGAGCGCATCCTTTCACGCAACTAGGGCCGGATTCCCTTGATGTTAAGCTTAATTCGGTAGAGGCCGGTGCGGGCGGTTATATATAGCGTCTTGCCCTCCTCATCCCCCCAAGCGCAATTGGCGGGCACTTCAGGAAGTTCGATCACCCCCAGGTGCTGTCCTTCGGGTGAAAAGACCCAGATGCCGCCAGGGCCAGTACAATAGAGATTGCCCAGTCGATCGATCTTGAGCCCGTCGGGCAAGCCTTCTGCCGGCGTCTGGGTTGCATTGTAGAAAACCTCGCCGCGTGAGAGTGTCCCACCTGCCGCGACTTCAAAGCGCATCCAGGTCTTCCTGCTGGGATCAGAATTGGAAACGAACAAATAGGTTTCATCTGGAGAAAAGGCTAATCCATTAGGCCGGCTCATGTTTTCATGGAGAAGCTGTATCCGTCCTTGAGATAACCGATACACTCCATTGAACGAAAGTTCCTTCTGTGGATCCATGTCTCGTTTTGGAAGTCCGTAAGGAGGGTCGGTAAAATAAACAGCGCCATCTGACCTACACACGACATCATTTGGGCTATTCAATCGTTTGCCTAGGTAATTGTCGGCAAGTACGGTCCGGCTGCCGTCCAATTCAAGACGCGTCACTCGTCGGTTTCCGTGTTCGCAGATGATCAATCTTGCTTGGCGATCGAGCGTAAGACCATTCGACCCGCAATGCGAGCCTGGACTGGCATCGGATCCGTTGTACCCGCTTGGGTTCAAAAATTCGGAGATCCCGCCGCCCGGCTGCCACTTGAAGATGACATTGTTCGGAATATCGCTAAAAAGCAAGAAACCGTCTCTTACCCACACCGGGCCTTCGGTGAAGCCGAACCCGCCGGCTAACTTTTCGCCCACCGAATTGCGAGGAATGATCGCGTCGAGTGCAGCATGAATTCGTTTTATCTTGAAGCAGTTTTCCATGGCAGCTTTTGTCTCCGCGTTATTCTAACTCGCACTAGTTTTTTCGCGGTCGGCGCAAACGCCTCGACTAGAGCAGGCCGGGCGCAGCTTGACTCACCCGCTGCTGCCGGTGAGCGTCATTGATGAACTTTCGCACAAGACGCTCCCGCCAACGAATTCTTTCTTATCGATTCAGGCGGGCAACGTGGTGCTCAGCGCTGTGAAGAAAGCGGAGTCGGGCCGCTTCATCATTCTGCGCTTCTATGAAATCCAAGGAACAAAGGCAGAGACCCCAGTAACTTTCCTAGGCAAGCAGCAAGACTTCCACGAGACCGATCTGCTTTGAGCAGGAGTTACGCTCTCCGAATCAGCAGATTTTGCATATGAATCCCTACGAGATCAAAACGATTAAGCTGCAAACCGAAACGCGGCAAGGCGAGAAGTGAACGTCGCGAGCAACGGACGTGCTTGCATTTCCTTGGACATTCCTCAGGCGAGGTGTGTGGGAGTCGGGTTTTGGCGTGTGACAGGCCGGGTCGCCAGGGGCGACCCAGCCGCGCGCAGGCGGTCAGAAGGGAAGCACAAGGTCTCAGAAATACAGTTTCAACGCGAACTGCATCTCCCGCGCTTTCAGACCTCCTGCCTGTTGTATCACTTGGGTGATTTTGTTTCCTCCGGCTGCACTGCCGTCCGGATGGGCCGCATTCACGCCGATACTGCCAGTGGGTATGTCGAAATTAGTATGGTTGAAGGCGTCATAGAACTCGGCGCGGAACTGCAAATACCGAGTCTCTGACCACAGCGGAAAATTCTTCTTGATCGCGAGATCCCAATTTTGAAACTTTGGACCGATCAAAGTATCAGGAAGCTCGTTGCCATAAACATTATTCGGCCACTGCCCACCGCTTCCCGGCGCGGGATTGACAAAACAAGAAGTATCAAACCAATTGTCGATCGTCGGATGTGCGAGCCTGCCGCTGCAGACTTGGCTGGGCAGGTTGGGCGTGCGGTTGTCAGTGCTGCCGGCGTTGCCTTTGGCCGTAAACGGCGGACCTGAAATGAAAGTGGTGATTCCGCTGACCACCCATCCGCCCAAGAGGGTGTTTGGAACCGAGCCCCACTTTTTACCGTACATTCCACTTCGCCCAAACGGTAATTCGTAATTGTAGCTGACGGTCAAGTCCTGTGCCCGGTTGTAAGGCGTGACGAACTTCCACTTATTGTAGCTAAACGGATCTTGATAGAAGGATCCCCCTTCCTGGTTTGGGTTGTTTCCGCTGCCAAAGGGACCTCGTTCGAGCGCCTTGGCCCAAGTGTAGGACGCTAGGAACGACAAGCCGTGAGAGAAACGCTTGTCAAGTTTGACCTGGAGAGCGTCATACCAGCCTTGGCCCGTAAAGATATTATCGGTTACGGAAGCCAACTGCGGGTCGACGCCGTACAAAGGTCGCAGTTTTTGGAAGGACACGCCTGGGTTGGCTGTGGCAATTCCCAATTCTGGGATGTTAATGTCGCTAAGTTTGCCATACAAATCTATCGAATGGCTTCCGACATAAGCCGCATCCAGCAGGAGGGTGGGACTAACTAAACGCTGCACATCTAGCGTCCATTGGTAGGTGCGGGCCGTCTTTGCAGCATTAGGGTCTATGGTGTTCATGCTGACGGTAGGGCAATTGCTCACGCACGAAGGCCCAGAGGGGCCGACAGGAACAAGATGGCCGGCTGTGGCTCCGGGACGCTGCACCACATTCGGAATGCCATTATTAGTGGGCGGGAGACCTGCATCCAAGGTGGGATCACCGGCAGTGAAGTAAGCGCTGTTAGCCGGGTTGAGGTTTTGGGTTGATGTGTAAGGGTATTGGCCGTCCAGAGTGGTCCAGATAAAACCGGGGTAGTAATAGGATATGCCGAAGGCCGACCGAATTGCCGTTTTGCCACCGTCGGGACTATACGCAAAGCCAATTCGCGGCGCAAAGTCCTTTTTGTCGGGCTTGACGCCACCTGCGCAACTGGTGGCAATGCAAGCCAGCAGAATATCTCCGGACTTTAGGTCGAAATTGGCCAAATGGTTTTGCGCGTCGGTTGGGGGTGCGTAGTACTCGTAACGGAGCCCTAAATTCAGCGTCAACTTTTTACTGACCTTGTAATCATCCTGGCCATAGAAAGCGTAGCGAGTGGCGCGTGCCGCAGGGAAGGTGAGATGGTGTCCCCGCGTTACGCTATTGGGTATGCCTAGGAGGAAGCCAGCCATGCTATCTCCGGTTCCGCCCCTGCTCAAATCGCTCGAGATTTGACTACTGAAAGCGAAATCGCCCAATGCAAAGAAATCCTGGAAAAGGTTGACCTGCGCCCGTTGAATGTCTGCGCCCGCCTTCAGAATGTGCTTGCCGGTGACGTGGGTCGCGTCATCCACCCACTGGAACACAGCCTCATGCCGGAAGGTGGGCGTAAAGGGTGCGTGGCCAATACTATGGAAACTGTTGTCACCGTAGCCAGGACCAAATGCGCCGCCCAAGGAAATGTAAGACAAGCCGCTGCAAGCCCCGCAGAAGCTGTTGATGCCGGGAATCCCAACCTTATCCGACTCATTTATGCCGGAGTCGAATCCAAACCAGCTAAGACCGATGTGGCTCGCACCAAAACGGAACTCGTTGCTAGTCTTGGGGTTGAAAGTGTGAACCTCGCTGACGACGGCGTTCTCGTTCTTCGTTTTTCCGTTAAATGCGAGCCACGGAGGGCCGCCTAGCGTGGCGCTCAGGAAGTTAGGGTTGGACTCTGTCGTTTGGAGGTAGCTAAATCTTGCAAAAAATTGATCACGGTTGGTGATGCTTTGGTCGACGCGAACGTCAAGATTGTTTCGATCGTTGGCAAATGAGTTGTTCGCAAAGTAGTTTGGTTGCCCAATCGGAGCAGCAATATTAGGCGCTGGAAACAGTTTCGCGATATTAGCCGCAGCAGGGCTAATGCATGAAGCATTCTTCGCAGGTCCGCATATGGGTGTACTAGGAATAACGTTGGTGGCGTCAACGGTGCCGTCCCCGAAGGCGATGGGGTGAACTTTCCCGTCGCATGGCTGATTCAAATTGGGGCCACAATTATTCATCCCCGCTATTAAGGGCGCTGTAAATGTGTTGTAAGGGTTGTAAATCACGCTATTCCCCGCCTCGGAAAAGTCCCCCGCAGCCTGCTTCGCGGTGGGCAGTGTCAGCAGGGCGGTTTGGCCAACACGTTCCGTTAATCGCTCGAAGTCCACAAAGAAGAAGGTGTGGTCCTTCCTGATAGGCCCCCCGAAGGTGCCACCAAACTGATTCTCGCGCAAAGGGGGATTTTGGGGGTTCTTCTGGACCCTTTTGACATCCCAGGGAACCGCGTCGAACATGTCGTTGCGTACGAACTCGAAGAGGTTGCCGTGGAAAGAATTAGTTCCCGACTTCGTGGATATGTTGACATTCGCCCCACCCGCGCGCCCGTATTCTGCCGAGTACGTATTGGTTTGGACTTTAAATTCGGCGATGCCGTCAATCGATGGGTTCACGGCAATAAGGCCCAGGGTGAACTCGTTGTTCGATACCCCGTCAATCTGAAAATTGTTAGCGTCCCCAAAAAAGCCGTTCACGTAGTTGCCCGACAATCCCATCTGGTTGTCGGGGTTGGTGAATTGTGCTCCCGTGAAGCCAGCAACGTTACCCCCGGCATTGGCCTGCAGCACCCCAGGCGACAAGCTTAAGAGTTGAGCAAAGTCTCGGATTTGCAGTGGCGCTTCAACAATTTGCTTGCTTTCGATAACTGTGCCGATTCCGGAGCTTTCGGTCTCGACCTGCGGGGGGCTCCCGATAACTGTTAACGTCTCGGCTATAGTTCCGACCTGCAGCTTTAGGTCCACCCGAGCTTTTTGGTCAACGACAAGGGTAATACCGGTTTGCGTGATTGTTTTAAAGCCCTCTTTTTTCGCCGTTACTGCGTACGTTCCGGGAATCAAATAGGACACAACGAAGTTCCCCGAAGCGTCAGTGTCGAAAGTCTTGGCGATTCCAGTTCCCGTGTTCGTTAGGGTTACTCTGACGCCGGGAACCGCCGCGCCGGAGGGGTCTGTCACGGAGCCGAGAATTGTGCCAAACGTTTCCTGTGCTCGCGCAAAAGGCCCACCGGAAACAACAAGGCACACCAAGAAACCCACGAATAGCAGCCTCTTCCCGATTTTCATATTTGCTCCTGAAATCGTCTCTTCGCGCTTAATACATTCTTCCGGTGGCCAGCTATTTAGCTGCCTACAACGCAAGATGGTTGTGACGATTTTTGCCAAAAGATGAACGACTCACCCCAAACCCACGTTGTGGCGACAACAATGGCTATGAGCCGGAGGTGCGTCAATTGAATTTTTTTAATCTTTCATTCACCGTTAGTTAAAGCCTTGCATTTAACGGAGACCGCCGGCAAAACCGTAAGCGATCTCCAGGGGAATGCGGGTGACCTTATAACGACTCGTCCGCGGTGATGTCTTGCGCCAGCCAGCACAAACTACAACGGGGTTCAAGTCTCAGAGCGCTACAAGATTGGAGGATGTTCCAGAGCGCGCGCAGCTGTGAATGCAAAAAGACTTAATGCAATTCAGCGCTTGTTCGCTTTGACAATCCCTGAGCCTTCGCGAATAGTGAGAAACTGGTTTGCTTCAATGTGACGAAACCTTTCGGTTTTCAGACTAGTCGGCCACCAGACCTCGATGAGGTCAATTACTTTGCTCAGGCCCAATCCGAAATGCAGGCGCAAATCGCTCTGCGACATGACGCTGCCCCCGCTGGCCACTTCATTGGTCTGCACGTGGTTTCCGGTTGACACTCGTACGCGAGCCCCAATGGCTGTGCGATTGCAGTAGGTCCCGATCAGCTTGATATTGATCCAATTGTTCTTGTTGCCGCCCTCGTTGCGCAGCAGCGAAGGCAAATCATTCAGGTTCAGCACCAGCGCATCTACATCCCCATCGTTGTCGAAATCTCCGAACGCGGCCCCTCGGCTAGAATATCGCTCGCCGATCCCTGACCCCATCTGAGCCGACACATCTTTGAATGTTCCATTTCCCAAATTGCGATAAACAATGCGCGGGACCTTGTAACGCTCGCCGATCTTGAGCTGGTCCACTTCCGGATAGACGTGCCCGTTGACTTGCAGGATATCGGGCCAGCCATCGTTGTTGTAATCGATGAACCCGCAACCCCACGCGACATACTGGGTGTTGACGCCGATTCCAGCATTGAAAGTCTTGTCGACGAAGGTACCGTCTCCGGTATTACGATATAGGTTACTAGCATCGTCGGCGAAGTTCGTTTTAAAAATATCGAACCACCCATCGCAGTCGTAGTCGGCGACTCCGACCCCCATCCCCGCCTGTTCCTGACCACTTTCGTTATAGGCACAACCTGCTGCCACGCCGATATGGTAAAAGTTCCGTCATGATTGTTGTGGAATAGGATGCTGGGCTCGGAATCGACCGCAACATAAATGTCCGGCCAGCCATCGTTGTCGAAATCGTAGGACACCGGGGTGATCGAATACCGCGGCCCGGGCTTTAGGATGCCAGCTTTTTCGGAAACGTCGGTAAAGGTTCCGTCTCCATTATTGTGATAGAGAACGTTCGTATCAGCTTGAAGACCGCGAGGCCCGCACATGATATGAATCCCTTTCCACTGGCAGGGATTCTCCTTGCTTGGGGCCGGCACTTTGGCAATATCGAACTGGACGTAGTTGCAGACAAAGAGATCCAGAAAGCTGTCCCGGTCGTAGTCGAGAAACGTGCACCCAGCGCCCCACCGAACGCGCTCATTGTACAACCCAGCCTTCCGCGTTACATCGGTAAATGTTCCGTCGCCATTGTTGTGGAACAGGATGTTATGACCCCAAAAGCAGCAGAACAAGTCCTCCCATCCGTCATTGTCATAATCGCCCACGCAAACACCTGTCTGCCAACCGGTGCGGGCCAATCCAGATCTCTCGGTAACGTCGGTAAAGGTGCCGTCGCGGTTATTCTTAAATAAGTGCGAGGTAGGAGCGCTTCCGACTGGCCATTTCGTGTCAAGACGGTCGCCGTTGGTGAGATAAATATCCAGCCAACCGTCCTGGTCGTAGTCGAAGAAGGCAAGACCGCTTCCCTTGGCCTCCACAATATATTCCTTGTGCGTGATTCCTCCCCAAACGTTGGGGACGTTGAGGCCGGCTTCCTTGGCTACGTCCACAAAAGTAACGGGCGACGGGCCTTCGGACTGTGGAGTTATGGAAGCGGCGAGAACGGGTTTAGTTCCCCACAGCCAAAGGGGGGTGAGAAGCGCTTCAAGCAGCGTCTTACCCAATAGGACGGAACCCACACCCAAGAAACTTCGTCGAGGAATTTTCGGCATCCGATGGCCCATTTGCGCTTTCCTGCGCGTTACCGCTTCCAGCGAACACGGGGGAAATTACACGGTACAATGCCCTCGCCTTCCTTCACTGCTATGAACTCGTTCAAGGGAAGATCGGTAAGTTTATCGATGATTCCGCTCGGCCAGGTAATGACGAGTGAATCGATTTTCGTGCGCTTGCCCAGGCCGAAATGGATACGTGGGTCGCCGGCCGACATGTAGCTCATACCGCCTTTGGATTGCTTTACCTGGGTGAACCCTTCCGCACTGAGTTTGAGCAAGGAGCCGTTGCCGTCCCGGTTGGATTTGGTTCCAATCAAACGCACGGTGAGCCAGTGGTTGCCGTTGCCACCGTCGTTCCGGAGCAGCTCGGGATAATCGCCGCGATTGCTTACGACGAAGTCGCAATCGCCATCATTATCAAAGTCTGCCACAGCCAGCCCGCGTCCAACAGTCGGGCGCATGAAGTCGGGACCGAGCGCTTCAGATACCATCTCGAATTTTCCATGCCCCAGGTTGCGAAACATCAGTTTGGGCTCAGGGTAGGAGACGCCAGGTTGATATAGCTGGATGTTATCCTCCATCGCTCCGTTCAACTGCAAAATATCCTCCCAGCCGTCGTTATCATAATCCAAGAACTGCGTAGCGACGCCGCTCAGGTACCTGGCCTTGGCGCCAATACCAGAGGAAAAAGTTGCGTCATCGAAGGTTCCATCATGGTTATTGCGGTACAAACGATTTACTTCGAGCGCTAAATGAGTGACGTAGATATCCATCCAGCCGTCGCCGTCCACATCGGCGGCGTCAATGCCCATGCCCGCTTCGTAGCGCCCGTCTTCGCTGGCCGCCACGCCCGAATCGAATGATGCATCCTTAAATGTTCCATCATGGTTGTTGATAAACAAAAAATTCGGCCAAGTGTCGTTGGCGATAGCAATGTCGGGCCAGCCATCATTGTTGAAGTCCGCCAGCACGACGCCCATGCCCTTGGCCACCGGCTTGCTCACTCCCGACTTCACGCTCTCGTCGGTAAACGTCCCGTCGTGGTTGTTATGATATAGCTTGATACGCTGGCCCTTATAATTGTCCGGATTGCAATAAGCACGGAATCCGGCACGATGCTGGCCGCACCAGATGTTGGTCTGGGGTGTCCAGTCGAGATAGTTGCAGACGACAAGATCGAGCCATCCGTCCTTGTCGTAGTCAAACCATCCTGCGCTGGTGGACCATCCACCCTCATCCGCCACGCCCGCCTTGGCCGTCCCGTCGGTGAAAGTTCCGTTGCCGTTATTGTGATACAGGATGGCGCGGCCGAAGCCCGTCACATACAGATCGGGATAACCATCGTTATCGAAATCACCGACCGCAACGCCCTGGCCGTAGTGGCCCTCGCCTCCCACACCAGCTTTCTCCGTAACATCGGTGAATGTCCCATCCCCATTGTTGTGGTACAGCGCCGAGCGTAACGGGTGCAGCGGTTTATAAACGTCTGTCGCAGCGGACTGCACAAAGTAGAGATCCATGAGGCCGTCCTGGTCGTAGTCAATCCAAGCAACCCCGGTGCCCATAGTTTCGAGGTAATACTTCTGATCGCTCGCGGTCGCGTCCTGCATAAAAGTAATGCCTGCGGCCTCGCAGACATTAGTGAAGGTCACTCCGGCGGGAACCTGCAGGGTCTCGGCCAGGAGGCGAGCTATGGGTTTGATGATCGGGACAGTGACGGCACCGAGAACCGATTTTAAAAGCCGCCGACGGGACAAACCCGGATTCTTTTCGACCAATCTTCTTTCTCCTGTCGCTTGTCGCGATCATCGAGGAACACCATCTGAGAGACTGAGATTCCGCGGTTACTTTTCTTTTCTCCCCTCTGCGGTTTTCGCTTTTTGGTCTTCTTGCTCAAAGATCGCTAATTCTCGCTTGGCATCTTCGGACTTGTGCTGGCGGCCGTAGATTTGAGAGAGAAGGTAGTGGGGTGTGGGATCATGGGGAACGAGCTCAATGAAATGCTGGATCTGAGAAACGGCGGCATCGTACTCACCTTCCCGGAAGAACGCTTTCCCGAGCGCCAAATATGCGCCGATCAAACCGGGTTGTGAGTCCAGCGCGGCTCGGAACTCCGGGATGGCATTTGTGGCATCGTTTTTCTCCAGAAGAATTAGCCCCAGATCGTAATGTGCCATGAAGTGTGCCGGACTCAGGTTGATCGCCTTGCGGAGCTCCGCGATGGCTTCATCCAGTTGAGAATGTTTCCAATACGCGTTGGCTAACACGAAGTGCAACGTCGGCAAATCAGGACGCATTTGCATCGCCTTTTCGTATTCCCGGATAGCCGCGGCGGGGTCATTTTGCAAGTCGAAGTAATCTCCCTTAACTTCATGCATCCGGTGAGAATCTTTTTCTACTGCCGTCAGGCGGGTCAATAGCGCGGAGGAGACAGCCGTGTAGGCTTTAATCAGGTAATACAATTGATCGACATTCGCAGGCGCATGTGTCGCCATAACTGCAAACGCTTGTTGGGCCTCGTCGTTGCGGTCGAGGGACAGATAACACAGGCCCAGATAGAAGTTCATTTCGCTGTCTTGAGGGTTGGCCCGTGTGACCACTTTCAAAGATTCCAGCGCCTTCTCGGGCTGGCCCGCGTAATACCGATCCAATCCTAGGAGAAAGCGGACATCGGTGTTCTCCGGCCGCAGACTGGCTAATCGCTCAAGCAATGAAACGGACTTAGCATAGTCGCCGTGCTGATGATAGAGAGTGGCAAGGCGCAGTGCGGCGTTGAAGTCGTCCGGTTTGGCGCGGGCTTCGCTTTCCACCTTTGAAATCTCCTGGCTGAGTTTATCTTCGACGGCCCCTGAATCCTGGGCGCTCTGGGCGTGGGACGTCGCGGGAAAAACCATGAGAAGGATTGTTATCGCCGGCAGCAGCCACCCGGGCGCCTTCTTGTCGCTTGCCGTAGACATATAGCAGAGTCCCGAAAACACTTTCTGTGGTTGGATGTTCAACCTCCGGCTGGTCGGTTCCTGTATGCAATCGAGCAAGCAAGCGCCAAAGTAAATCAGCCCGTTTCACCTTCAAGGCTTCTCGCCTTAGACATGCGAATTCTCAGAAGGGATTATTCCGGTTCTCTTCTGTGTCCGCAGCCGCAAAGGATTGTAACTCCTTTGTGATCAGATCGACGGGATTGGATTTTTTCTTTGCCGCCGTAAATAATTCAAATTGTTCGGAGGCGCGCTGTTTATTGCCTAGTGTCCTGTAGATAATCCCGAGCTGGTAATGGGACTGCGCAAGATCTGCGTCAAGATCAAGGCTCCGTTCCAGTTCTTTGATGGCCGCCTGATTTTGGCCGACCCGGGCCAGGGCCTTTCCGAGTTCAAAGTGCGCTTCAGGGAATTCTGGATTCAGCAGAATGGCTCTTCGGAGAGCTTCGATTACCACGCCGGTGTTTTCCTGTCCACGCCTCAGCGCGATCGTGCCATAGTAATAATAAGGAAGATACCAATCCGGCTGAAGGTCGAGGGCCTTGCGCAGCAGATCCACCGAGTCGTCTGCTCGACCGCTCTGGTAAAGGAGATCGCCCAACACAACGTAAGCGGTTTGATAATGGGGATCGAGCGCGAGCGCTTCGCGCAACGCCGTTTCTGCCTGGTCAAGGTGGGATGCAAAATAATAACTCAACCCAAGGCCAAGCCAGAGCTTCGGAACATCTGGGCGAATTTTCGTAGCAGTTTGGAAGATGGAGATTGCCGGAGCAGGTGTGTGATTCTTGAGAAAGACCATTCCCAATTTATAGTAGTAGTCGGGATCCGCAGGCTCCAATCGCACCGCCGCCTGAAATTCGTCGAAGGCCTGCTTGGGAGTACCCAAAGCGTAGTAAATAGACCCCAGTAAATCGTGAAAAGCGGCGTCCGACTGCTGAAGATCGCGGATCGTTTCCAATATTTTCGCGGCTTCAGCATACTGGCGTTTTTCCAGATCCGCCTCGGCCCTCATGTAAGCCGATTTGTAATAATCGCGGACCGCCTCCTCATCGCCTCTGACGACTTGCGCCCCCGTGGCCGGATCGCCCTTCTCAAGCCAGAGCAGTGCCAATTTCTCGCGCGCCGATGTGCCCAAGGAATCCCACTGGCCCGACCCGGGCAAAAGTGCTTGAGCTTGGGTCCGATGCCCAAGCTCCAGTTCGACGATCATAAGTTTGGACGCGATCGCCGCGTCATCGGGATTCAGCTTGTGTGCTTGTTGCAGGTGCTTTGCTGCAAGCGCGAACTTTCCTTGCCTCGCATAAATCAGGCCAACATCGTAGTGGGTGATAGAGTCTTTCGGCTCAATTGCAAGAGCGGTCTGAAATTCTTTTAGGGCCATATCCTCTCGATTTGAAAGTAGGAGAGCATGGCCAAGGTTAATGTGTGAATGCACAAATACGGGATTGACGCGGATCGAGCGTTGAAAAGCCTCAGAGGCCTCCGCGTATTTCCGCAGTTCCATCAAATAAAGCCCCCAAATGTTGAAGTGCTTATAGGAATTGGGATCTTCGCTCAGAACCAAGGGGTCAATCGCCAGAGCAGCTCTGAACAACTTCCACGCCCCGGCTTCATCATGCGCGTTAAGTAGTAGGTCGCCGAGATTAACGTAACCAGGGGCGAACTTCTCGTCCAGTGCAATGGCTTGCTCGAAAGACTTACGGGCGCCTTCGATATCTCCCACCTGCGCCTGGCAAACCCCCAGTAAGTTATTGGCCTCCGGTGACCTGGGATTTTTTGCCAAGGCTTGCTGGAGAAGCCTTTCAGCCTGAGGGAAGTGCTTTACTTTGATCTGGTAGGCTGCGGAGCGAAGCACTCCGGAAATGTCGGAAGGGTGTTCTGCGAGGAGTAACGGGCACAATGGCAGAACCAGAACCAGAGCGGTTGCAGCTGCCTTTGCCAATTGGAGGGGCTTCTGCACGGTCAAACAAAGAAACCCTTTTGTCATTTCACGCCCAGGATTGGTTCTAGACAATTGCGGTTCGCGAATGCGCTTGCCCGTGGCCGCAAAGATAGAAGCGTTCGTCGTCTCATCCCAGTCGGTGCCACTGCTATTAACATTGATGCACGTCGTGGCACCGCTATTCAGATTGAAGGCGTCGTTCTGCACTCTGTAACCGCAGCCGACCAAAAACAGCGCACTTGGGCCACAACTCGACTTGTTGGTGTACTAGCGCTTGCCGCCCGAGAGCAATGACCGGGAAGCAAACCACACAGAACATCGCGCGGCTCGAAACCGGTGGTCAGTCTCAAAGGTCAGTCCGCCGTCATCGCGTCGTGCCTCTGATCGGAGGGGCTGGATGCACTGACCATCTGCAGCCAATTACTAAGGCGAAGTCAAATATGAGCCGTCACTCCGCTGCGAGTGCCTCGTGCGCGGAAGACCTGGCGAAAACCAGGATCCCCTGGTGGGCACAATATGTCTGTCGTTTCTTTCCTCCAATTGAATTTTTGTGAATGGCTGTTAGCTCCCGGTGAAGCGGAGATGGTTAGGGACTATTTCAAAACCATATAGAGTTTTGTGAAAATCAGGCCGAATCTCCTTGACAGAAATCGATCCCCAGGGAGCTGTGCTCTTCGACATGCCAAATAGCTGCACAGCCAACGATGACGCATCGGATCGAGTGAACAAATACGGCGAAAAGACATGAAACCGTAAGCAACTCAGTTTACAATCCGCGCCAACTGGCTCCCCGGTGCTTGCCCGTCTCCAGCTAAAAACGCAAATTGAGAAATACTGAGAAGCGCGGGCTGGGTTCTGTTCGTGATCACCAATTTGCATTTCCGAAGATTGATGAGCCGAGAAATGCACAGGGTCCCCATGATTTTCCCCATACTTGCCAAATGGCGCCCGCTTAACTTGCCTCCGTTCAATAGTTTATGAATAGCACTCCTGCCTCCCCGTGTTTTTGCCTATTCGTCATGTGACGAACTCCCGGAAACTAAACGACTTGCGAATCCAGACCTCCTGTCTGCGAGAATTCCACAGTGAAGTTTTTGGGTGAAGAGGGCTTCTACTAAGCTAAAGAAAATACGCGAGATGTTTTGGTCGGGGCGCCGAGATTTGAACTCGGGACCTCCTGCGCCCAAGACAGGCGTGCTACCTCTGGGAAGTCCTTCCCTCTCAATCTCCGTTTTGAAAACAAACGAGTTATAAAAATATTTGGTAGTGGCACGATGTACGACAATGTGGCTCCGCATGCGAAGAGTCCCCCGAATTTTCACCATATCGAAATAATAGCGAAAGTGTTCCGATTGGTTTCTGTCTCTGATAAACCAAGCCTTCGGTGCGGAATTGAAAGCTTCGATGTTCCTACAACGGTCTAGGGAGCCGTTGTCATCACCTTGGGGAAATATTTCGTCGGTTCAAATCAGGCC
>WNFJ01375290.1_pt4 | contig 29622 bp, 37 predicted proteins | sample 5400461 | NCBI WGS metagenome assembly WNFJ01 (sample SAMN13153349, study PRJNA577476) | soil metagenome | isolation source: 115 cm saprolite on Douglas fir-dominated hillslope | place: USA:California | collected 2013-09-17
TTGCCAGTGCCGATGATGAACATCTTGAACGGCGGCGCGCACTCGGATGCGCCGATCGATTTTCAAGAATTCATGATCGTGCCGCGCGGCGCGCCGAGCTTTTCAGAAGCGCTGCGTTATGGCGCGGAAGTTTTTCACGCACTCAAGTCTGTCCTCAAAGAGCGGCATCTTTCCACGGCGATTGGCGACGAAGGTGGATTTGCGCCGCAGCTCGATTCCGCCGAGGACGCGCTCGAGTCGATTTCGACAGCGGTGAGCAAGGCCGGTTACAAGCTGGGTGAACAAATTTTTATCGCGCTCGACCCCGCCGCATCGGAATTCTACGACAGCAGAAATAATCTTTATGTTTTCAAGAAATCGGACGGTTCAAAGAGAACAGCGGAAGAGTTGATCAATTATTACGCCGATCTTTGTGCGCGCTTTCCGATTATTTCGATCGAAGATGGGTGCGCCGAAAACGACTGGGACGGCTGGAAGAAACTGACAGAAAGACTAGGCAACAAGATTCAACTGGTAGGTGACGATCTCTTTGTCACGAACGTCGAATTTCTCCGTCGCGGAATTGCCGAACACGTTGCGAATTCCATTTTGATCAAGGTAAATCAGATCGGCACGCTGACGGAAACGCTGGCGACGGTTGATCTGGCGAAGACCAATGGTTACGCGACGATAATCAGTCATCGGTCTGGTGAGACGGAAGACACAAGCATCGCCGACATCGCGGTGGGCACCAATGCGGGTCAAATCAAGACTGGCTCGGTTTCCCGGAGCGACCGGGTCGCGAAATACAATCAGCTGTTGCGAATCGAAGAAGAACTTGGTGACAAAGCTGTATACGCCGCTACACTCCGCTGAGTGCATCACCCTTACGGCGATTTCCGCGCGCGTCGCGAAGCTACCGTCTGGCAGCGGCTGAACCGGATTCTTCTCGTTCTGCTCGTGATTGCCGTCTGGCTTGTGATCGTAAGCTTGTTTGTGCCGCCCTACAAAAAATTGATGCGAAGCCGCGCGGAGGTCGACAACCTGCAGCAACAGGTCAACGATCAACAAAGTTTGCTTGCTCGTCAGACGCGCGAGGTCAATTTGCTCAAGACGGACTTGACGTATCTGGAAACGATCGCGCGTGATCGCCTAGATTTGATGAAGGAAGGCGAAACAATTTTTCGCCTCGAAACGGCGCGCGCCAAAGCGAAGCCGGCCGACACCGCGCGCAAATAGCGCATTCATCTTCTGGGGAGCAAAGGCTGCCAGCCTGTTGTCGTCGGCAGCTTGCCGACGACTTCCACGTCTTGCTAAGAATTCGCCCGTCGGGAACGTTCGAGGAGCTTTTCGGCAGGCTGCCGAAAAGGACAGGCTGCCACCTGTGCTCCCCAGATCCGACGACGCTCATCCTCCTGGAACTTTTGCGATTTGCGGTTACTTAAATTATCTTCTTTTATGCCAACGGAAATGTCCATTCCAGATGCTGAGGATCTGAAATCGCGTGTCCGCGAGTTGCGGAGGTTTCTTTGACGTCGAAAACCTCCAGAAAAATTTAGCCGCAATCGAAGGGCGGATGGCTGCGCCTGATTTCTGGTCTAATCGAGAGCGCGCTCAGGCCGATGTCGAGGAAGTTTCGCGATTACGCTCGCTGATTAATCCGTTTCAAGAGCTGGAACGCGAGATCGAAGATTTTAGCGCGTTGCAACAACTGGCTGCGGAAGAAAGCGAGCCGGGGAACCGCGCGCAAGCCGAGAAAGAAGTAGCGATTGAACACGAACGCCTGGTTCACAAGTTGGAAGAATTCGAGCTGCGCCAGTTCTTGTCCGGCGAGAACGATCGCGCCAATGCGTTTCTCACGATTCATTCAGGTGCGGGCGGCACTGAGTCGTGCGATTGGGCCGACATGCTATTACGGATGTACCAGCGCTGGATTGAGCGCGGCGGTTTCAAATCGCAGACAGTGGACATTCAACAGGGCGAAGAAGTAGGCATTAAATCGGTGACCCTGCTCGTGAGTGGCGAGTATGCCTATGGACATCTGCAGACGGAGCGCGGCGTGCACCGCCTTGTGCGTATTTCGCCATTCGATGCAAACAAGCGGCGGCACACTTCGTTCGCGAGCGTTGATGTTGTTCCCGAAATTGCCGATACTGCTCCGGTCGAAATCAATCCCGCCGATCTGGAGATCGGCACATTTCGCAGCGGCGGCAAAGGCGGCCAGAACGTCAACAAGGTGGAAACCGCCGTGCGGATTCTGCACCAGCCTACCGGAATCGTGGTCGCGTGCCAGGCCGAGCGCAGCCAGGGACGCAATCGCGAACTCGCGATGAAAATGTTGAAAGCGAAGCTTTACCAGCTCGAAGAAGACAAGAAACGCGCTGAGATGGAACGACAATACGGCGAAAAAGGTGAGATCGCGTGGGGAAATCAAATTCGCTCCTACGTTTTTCAGCCCTATCAAATGGTGAAAGATCACCGCACCGGTGCGGAAACCAGCAATGTGCAGGAAGTCATGGACGGCAATATCGACATGTTCATCCAGGCGAAATTGCGCGGCGAGAAAGCTGAAAAAGGTGAGGGGAACGAACTGTAGCGGCGCTCGCCGTGGCTAGCGTGTGGTTCGGCGTTTGAGACAAACGCCGCTACAATCACGCGCGCACCAGCCGCAATCGAAAGCGCGCGTCAAATTCTCCACCGTTCTGAGCGCGGCAACACGCAAGGCACGCGACCGCGCGTTTTATTCGACGTGTACGAGGGAAATCGCGCCGACAATTTGGGCACTTGTAGAGATAGCGCCGCGCGCGTTCGTTAACCGGGAAAGGCAAATTGTGACATCGCTTCTCATCGTTTATTCCCAGATCGCGGCACGCAGTGCGCCACTCGTCTCCATGCGCTCGAATTCGGCGACGACCAGCGCGAAATTGAGCGAGAATATGCGCCAATTCGTGGCGCAGTGTGCGATCGATTTCGGTCGGATGTTCGAACAGCCGTGGGTTTAGCGAGATTAATTTCTGGCGATAATCAGCGCGACCAGCAGTTGTTTCGAGACGTGAATTCCACTCGACGCGAAGTTCTGTCGCGACTCGCGTTGCGCCGAGAGCGCGTAACAGATGGCGCGCGATTTGTTCGAGTTCGACATCGCGTCCTCGGAACTGTAGGGCAACCGTTCCGGTTGCCGTCTGGGCATTCCGCAGGCGGAGCGCCTGCGCTACAACTCCGTCTTCTCCTGTGCCGACATGTGTTGCGAGTTGTTCGAACCCAAATTCGAGCTGCCTAAGCAACGGCATAGGCGCTCGTTCGCGTGTGCAAGCGATCTACAATTTTTCCCACAGCGTCTCCGGCGGCCTTGATTTCGTCCGGCGTTGTCCACTTACCGAGTGAGAATCGAACCGCCGAGCGCGCGCGCTCGATCGGCAGACCCATCGCGAGCAAAACATGCGAGGCAACGACCGATCCCACCATGCATGCTGATCCGCTGGAGGCACAAACGCCTTCCAAATCGAGCGCGATGAGCAGCATCTCGGAATCGAGTCCGAGCAGGCTCACGTCCAATGTGTTTGCCAGCCGCGGCGCGTTTTGGCCGTTCTGTTTTGCGTCTGGAACGTTTTGGGAAATTCGCGTCCAGAGGTCATCGCGCAATTCTGCTTGGCGCTCCTGTTCATTTTCGCGATCACGTAATGTCCATTCGGCTGCCGCTGCCATCGCCGCAATTGCCGCAACATTTTCTGTCCCGGGGCGTCGCTCGTTTTCGTGCGCGCCGCCGAACATGATCGGCTGAATGGACAGGCCGCTGCGGAGATAGAGAAAACCAACGCCTTTTGCTCCATAAAATTTGTGTGCCGCGAAACTCGCGGCATCGACCAGCGAAAGATCGACGTCCATTTTGCCGAACGCCTGCACCACGTCGCTGTGCAGGAGGACGCCGTGCTCTCGACAGATCTGCGAGATTTCACCCATCGGCTGGATCACGCCCGTCTCGTTATTTGCCGCCATAATCGACACCAGCCGCGTCTCGGGTCGGATCGCAGCGGCGAGCTGATCAAGGTCGACAATTCCGTCGCGCGCGACATTGAGCCATGTCACTTCGATACTTTCATGCTTTTCCAAATGCTCGACGGCATTGAGCACTGCGTGATGTTCGGTTTTGGCTGAAATGATATGACCAGCATGTGGCGATCGAATCCGCGCCAGACCGAGCACAACCAGATTACACGACTCAGTTCCACCACTTGTGAAAATGAGCTCGTGCGGTTTGACCCGAAGAAGTTCAGCGAGTTTGTCGCGCGCATTGTCAATCGCCGCCCGAGCCTCACGACCTGCCGCGTGCACGCTTGAAGGATTGCCATAGTACCGACCGAGATACGGCAGCATGGCCTCCCGTGCTGCATCGCATAGCGGTGTGGTTGCGTTGTAATCGAGGTAAATCATCTAAATATTTCTCTTAATCTGGCTTGTGCTTACGGGCGCGCCCGGCGGTCGCGCCCTACCTGTAGCTGCGTCTCTGTGAGACGCGTGACGCTCGCTTTCCAAACGCGTAAGCGTCGCGCTTCGCACAGCGAAGCGGCTGCAGGATTGCGCGCTTTCATTCACGAAATTCATCACGGGTGGTCGCCGGTCGCTTCTTTCGCTTTGGCACGATGCGCAGTTGTTTCTCCTCGTAATATACCAGCGAATCGGGCGGGACGCTTTGAACAAGAAAAACGTTGCCTCCAATCGTCGATCTTGCGCCAATAACGGTTTCGCCGCCCAGAATCGTTGACCCGGGGTAAATCGTCACGTCGTCTTCGACAGTCGGATGACGTTTTCCACCTTTTATTATTTTGCCGTGCTCGTCTTTTTGAAAGCTGCGCGCACCGAGCGTGACTGCGTGATAAAGCTTAACGCGCGCGCCGATCTCCGTCGTCTCGCCGATTACCACGCCGGTGCCGTGGTCGATAAAAAAATGAGACCCAATCTGCGCGCCCGGGTGAATGTCGATGCCGGTGCGGCTGTGGGCCCACTCGGTCATGATGCGCGGGATCAATGGCACCTTGTTGTAAAGCAGGTGCGCCATTCGATAAATCGCGATCGCTTCCAAGGCCGGATAGGCCAGAATGATTTCTTCATAGCTTCCCGCAGCTGGATCGCCTTCGTAGGCAGCATCGACATCCGTCCAAAGAAGACGCCGCACTAAGGGTAACTCCTTCAAAAACACGCTTAAGACTTCCTCAGCCTTCGCTTCTGCTCCTTCGTCCGGCGGGATCTTACCGAGGCTTCTGCAGATTTCTGTTTTCAGTCGTGCATGCAGATTTCTGATGCGAGTGCGCGTGGTATCTACCAGATCTCCAGAGCTCAAGAGCGCTTCGCTCCGAAAACCAGGAAACATTAAGCTCATCAGCTCGGCGCAAGCCGCTTCTATAGCGAGACGGGAGGGCAAAGTGGCGGCTGCGGCGAGATAATTTATGCCGCCGGTTTCGCCATATGTCTGAAGCAATTCCTCAACCGCATCGCGGTTTGTCGAATCCATCACGAAATATGCGCCCGGTTCTTGATGAACGAAAGGGGAACTGTGGTATGAGAGAAGCCGTTGAAACGGCTTCCCTGCTTGCGGAATGCGATGATCACCGGCCTTAAAGCCGGTGTTAATGAGAAGCTTCACCTTGGAAGCGGCGGCGAGCGGTTGTCGGCCGTGGAGAAGGATTAACCGCCTCCCCATGCATCAACGCGACGCTTGGGAGGACACGCTAAAGATCATGCAACCGGTATACGCACTTCGATCGCCCGCTTTGATTAACACCGGCTTTTAAAGCCGGTGACATGCAGTGAGCGATAGACATTAGTCGTTTTAACGGCTTACGATCAGATCGCCATGTCTGTGCATTCTTACTCTCGCGGCTGGATTCGCCTGATCTGGGAACTTTGAATCGCGAGAAGGTGCTAAGAGGAAGCGCAGTAGCCCGTGTATCTCGCTACCTCGCGGAGTACGCTGAAAAAGAAGGCATCTACATGAAGATCAATTACGTGAATGCCGATCACGTGCCTGCGCTGATTGATCTTCCAACCGCGTTCTCAGTAGAAAAGGTGATGCAACTGCTAAAGGGAGCCTCTTCTCATTGGATCAATTCGAATGATGTAGTGACGGGAAAATTCGCTTGGGGCAGAGGCTATGGTGCGTTCTCGGTTTCCCAATCAAATGTGAATCGGGTGGCGCGATATATCGCAGATCAACAAGAACATCATCGCGTGCGTACGTTCGCCGAAGAACTGAGACAGTTTATTGATCGTCACAGACTACCTTGGAAGAATGAGGGAAGCCGTTAAAACGGCTTATGTCCATCTCCGACTCGTAATCACCGGCTTAAGAGCCGGTGTTAAGAAAGGCACGTCCGACTGGGTCTACGCTCCGCGCGAGCTCAGCCATTGCAGGGCAAAGCGCGCGACTTCGCGCGAATTTTTTAAATCCAGTTTATCTTTGATGTGCGCCCGATGGGTTTCCACTGTCTTGGGGCTGAGATGCAACAGCTTCGCAATCTGACGCACTTCGTTTCCCTTGCCAATCAGCTCCAGGATTTCAAGTTCGCGATCGCTGAGTCTCTCGACCGCGTCGGTCTCGCCTTCAGCCTGGCGATGCGCAAACTTTGTGATCACCTGCGCCGCCATCGCTGGGCTGAGATACGGGCGTCCATTAAAAACTTCGCGGATCGCCTGGATCACGTTGGCCATCGCCTCGTGTTTCATGACGTAGCCCTCCGCTCCGGCACGTAGCGCGCGCAATGCATAAAGCGATTCGTCATGCATCGAGAGCACCAGAATCGGCAGGCTCGGAAATTCTGCGCGGATATTTTTGATCAGCTCAATGCCATTGGCGCCGGGCAAACTGAGATCGACAATCGCCATGTCGGGATTCAGTTTCCGAATTACCTCCATCGCTTCCGCCGCGTTGCCCGCTTCACCGCAGACCGCGAATTCCGGGTCGGAATGAATCAATTCCTGGAGGCCCTTCCGAAATAGCGGATGATCATCGACGATCAGAAGGCGTTTTGTTTCCGGTAAATCGCGTCGCGGGTTCTGGTTGACCGATCTGACGTGTTTCATTTCCGCCCGTGGCAGTGTTGGTTCGACCGGGAGCTCGCTCACGGCAGCCTTCTTAGCCTCTTTCATTGCCTTCCTTTTAAGATTTCGCGGCTCGACGGATTGTCCGATGTAGAAAAGTTTAGTTTAACGCAGCTAATGCTTTCGAGATTTTTGCAGGGAACGACCGTATCTTAGCGTTTTTCCTCTCCTTTGATTGGAGCGCGTTGTCCGGCAAATAACAGGACACGCGTGTACCCCCTTCTTTTGGAGAATCAATCTCCAAACGTGCACCGATCAATCGAGCGCGGTAACCCATGATGTGAGCCCCCAGACCGCGCTTAGTTTTCGGCTCACTCGCAAATCCAATGCCGTCATCGATTACGCGCAAAACCATCTCATTTTCCACCCTCTCCATTCTGATCACAATTTCTCGCGCTTGAGAATGTTTGTTGGCGTTAATGACTGCTTCACGAGCAATGCGGTAGAGCTCACCTGCGACGATGTCATTCTCAATATGCAACGACGGTTTAAATTCCAGACGGCAGGGTATCCTCCAGATTTCCCTGTCAACCAAATCTCGCAATGCATCGACCAGTCCGGCGGCATCGACATCGATACGATGCAACGCGCGGGAAAGGTTGCGCGTGTCCGTTGCAGCATCGTTTACGAGTTCGGCGATTTTTTCGATATCCTTTACCTCGATGACGCGATGGTTTTTCAATCGCAACGCGACCGAGCGCGCCATGAATGCGACCGCGGTTAGATGCTGGCAAAGCCCATCGTGTAACTCCTGGCCCAGCCGCTGTTGCTCCCGATCGCTGATTTCAAGAAGTTGGCCCTCGAGTCCCTTGCGCCAGCTGATCTCATTCTCCAGTTGCCTATTTGCAGCGGATAATTCCGCTGTTCGTTCCCGCACGCGATGCTCAAGCGTTTCGTTCAAGTTCGCGAGCTGGGTGACGAGATTCCGCACCTGATATTGCCGCCGGCGAGAACGTAACGCAACCTGCACCGAGCGCAGCAGCGTCAGAGTGCTGATGGGCCGCTCCAGCAAAGTCACAGTTCCGGCAGCGGTAGCCGCCAAATTCAGTAATCCCGCCCGGCGCGATTCGCCGCCGCTCGTTAGAATGATAAGCGGTAATTCGGACCAGGGCGGCTGTGCTTTGAGGACGTCCAAAAGAAGCGAACCTTGCGCTGATTCCAGTGCTTCCTCGGTAAGCAGTAGCGTGCCTGCGTTATTCGTGATTTGTCGGGAAAATTCATCTAACTTATGGCAAATTTGTGTTTCAAAACCTTTGGCGTCTAGCAAAGCCGCCATGGTTTCGGCGTCCTGGCCGACAGGCGCAATGATGAACACGCACTCGCCTTTATGCCTTCGCGACATGCGTGCGTGTTTGTCGCGAGTGGCATCATTATCAACGGATCGGCGCATGGGAATTGAAATTGCTCCGCGGCTGCATCGTTGCCTTCAGCCATCTTTCATAATTTCCTTTTCACTGCCACCGAAGATAGGCACGCCCGTCAGCACGCCTTGAAACTGTTTTAACGGCTTGCCGATAACGATGCCTTTGTCCGGCATCAATTTGAATTCGCGGATGGTTTTCTCGTGGTTTCCACTGCGCTTCTTAATCACCGCAATAGCTTCTTTCACTTCGCCAAAAGCCTCGAAATATCGCAGGCCTACCACGGTGTCCGAAAGGTAGCTAAGGTCCACGGGCGCTTCGGAGCCGACAGCCAATCCATGCTGGGGTAAAATGAGGATCGTGATGACACCCTGCTGGTCGAGATAAGAGCATAGTTCGTGCAGTTGGTTGTTCAGATACTTCTCCCCCGGCATGGCGTTGAGATAACCGTTGAGACTGTCAATCACGACAAGTTTGCAACCCGCCTCCACGCAACGCAAAATACGAACGGCGAATTCGCCGGGAGAAAGTTCGGCGGGATCAACCTGCTGCACCGTAATGGTGCCGTTTTCGATGGCTTTTTCCAACTCGAACCCCAATGCTTTGGCTCGGCTGAGCATCACGCTGCGCGTTTCGTCAAACGCGAATATCACAGAGCGTTCACCTTTATCGGCCAATTGGATAGCGTATTGCAAAGCCAGAGTAGATTTGCCAGTGCCTGCCTGACCGAGTATGAGGGTGGTTGTCCCTCGATCTAGCCCACCGCCGCACAAGGCATCCAGCTCCTTGATGCCGCTGGAAACGGGCCTGTGCCGAAAATGGGCATGATGCTCGGCGGCGACCATGCGCGGAAAAATGCGCAAACCGCCGGTGGCGATGATGTAGTCATGATAGCCTTCCCGGAATTTTACGGCCCGCAATTTCAAAACGCGCAGTCGGCGGCGCGATGTGCCGTAGTCGGGCGAGAGTTGTTCCATCTCGATGACGCCGTGCGTGAGGCTGAGCACGTGCGGGTCGACCGCCGCTCTCTCGTCCATCTTATCGTCAAGCAAAAGAACAGTGCTCTTGAATTTTGCGAACTGCTGTTTGAGAGACATAAGTTGACGCCGGTAGCGTAAAGAGGTTTCGGCCATTAATCGGAATTCGGAAAGCGAATCGAAGGCGACCCGTGCTGGTTGCGTCTTCCGCACTTCCTCGAGCAGTAGCTGGCTGACTTTCGTCAACTCGACTTCGGATGGATGAAACACTGTCGTCTGCGCTTCGGGCCGCAGCAGATTTTCAATGGCGGACAAATCCAACACCGGGATTTTATCGATCGACCAGCCGTGTGATCGTGCCACGTGCAGCAACTCCTGTTTGGTCTCCGAAAGCGTGATGTAAAAGACTTTCTCGCCTCGCCGTAGTCCCTCGAGGAGAAACTGAAGCGCCAGCGTCGTTTTGCCAGACCCCGGGTCCCCTTGAATCAAGCAAAAGCAGCCGCGCGGCAACCCGCCCGCAAGGATATCGTCCAGTCCCTCGACTCCGCTGCGGCAGCGTTCGTCGGCGAGGATCTCGCCTTCAAGCGCTTTCCGACGCTGGGTCTCGTGTTCCAATTTCTTATTTGCGGCATCTGATTCGGCTGTTCGTTTCTTGGCGCGTACCTTCAAGCGCGATTGGGATGAGCGCGAACCTGTCCTGGCGTTGCGGGGAGATTGCATTCGCCTTTTCATTTGTGCCCCTTTAAATTCTCTGCCGCTTCGCCCTTCGACCGATGCGGGGGCTCAGGACTCTCCATATTCTCCCGAGCTCTGGCGCCTTTTCGATGTTCACTGGTTTCACAAACATGATAACGCAACAAAGCCCAATCGCGAATCGCGTCAAAAATTTGACTCAATGATTCGCCCTCATTCCGCAAAATGCGCAGGTGATTTTTCGGCAAAGAAGTCAGGCGGTCTAAGAGCGTGCGGATAGTGCGCTCAAGCGCGCGCTCTGGACCACTATCCGCAAATTAAAACACCCGGTCGTGCCTTCACTAGCAACTGGTCGAGCTAAACGCGACAAGGGCGAAGATAAGTTGACCAAGCGGCTTGAAAAGTCCGTGTCAGGGCTGAACGCGATCTCAAACTCCCGCCGGAAATTCTTGAGCGGATTTAATCCTAGCGACATCGCGCTGCGATGAGTCGCCGCGGCGACCGCCGCGCGCCGCTCGGCTGTCACAAGGAAGCGGTTACCAACCCCTTGCTTCCCTACGCTCGTCAATGAGATCACGCTTAACCTCCCAGTATCTAAGGGCCGAGAGGAGGAGCCTGTCGATTCCTTCAGCCTCGGAAGATCCGTTGTCATCCGACATTTTCGGTCGCCACTGTGCCGAAGGTTTGGTCGACCTGTGCCGTCTGCGTTTCGATTTCGAGGTTCGCCAGCGTCTGCGCCGTCGTGCTGCTCCCATCAATATTCCCCCCTCATCAATCCTTTTCTGTTCGTATGTTCGCATCACGGTGTTGGAGCGGTTACGCCAAATCATTCGGCGGCTCGCGCTCGCATTTTCCATCGGATTAAACTCCAGAATTGCTCAAGCGGTTTCGAAGAATCGTCATGACGGCCACGCGAAACTTGGAACCTGGCCGCGGGATTTTAGATCGAATTTACGGCTGCGCTGGGTACGCCGGGCTTCGGCGTTCGATCGGCGCAGCGCACCGACTTTGCTCCCCGTCTCAACCGCCGGACGCAGGCCAGCCAGGTATTGCACATCGAACGCGCGCAGAGCCGCCACGACAGTAGGCCCGATCCCGACGATGCCCTCTTCCACGCTTGGCCCAAGCACAGCGATCCAAAGTTCGCTACGAAAAAACAATTGAGGCCGCCGCACCGCCGACGGGCTTTCCGGACGAGCCCTGCAATAGAGCTCCATTTGTTCTGTTGCTGCTGCTGCATAATCCGTGACGCGTCCTCTGACCGAAACCCGACCGCTGTTTTTCTTCATTTACGTGTAAAACGCATGCCTCGACGGAATTGGATGTGGCTTTTAGCTGTAGCCGTGATCGGTCAATCCGTTTAGCGCCCCAGGTTGGCAATTATCACGCTGCGTCTTTGGCGCTAAAAACTTGCGCGATGAATCCGTTCGACTCTGTGAGCTGGCGCCATCACGGATTGCCCGATCACCTATGCTACAGCCCAACCGATAAGATTTTCACCGATATTAGAATCCGTCGCGCGCCCGATTGTGCGATCACTCGGAGGGGCGATATACCTTCAAACGTGGCGCTATCTACCCCAATTAGATTGTCGGAGCCAGAGAAACTGGATGTGCTGCGCCGGCTCGATCAGTTTCGCCACTGGGGTTCGCTGGAGGAGAAACGTTACTGTTTGGTTTGCGGCAAAATTATTACTGGCGGGCAGATTCAAGTATCCGGCGGAACACGCGGCAATGGACCGTTACGGCTGAGTTGCCCGACGGAGCGCTGCAACTCAATTCCTATGGATTGGGTGCTGCCTACGGATGAAATCATAGCCATGGTGGAGAGGATGGCAGCCAAAGAACGCAAAGCTGCCGTACCGGTGCCAACGAATCACATCAATGGCGGACTTAAGCGTTCCAACAGAGAGCACAACGGCATCGCATCGCAATTGCGCAAGTTCGCGTTCCATTTCAAGCGCAGTTTTTGAACGCTGTCCCCTCCACCTCCTGCGGGTCTGAGCCCTGCGCCAGGCCCGCAGACTGCGCTGCGCATTACCCTTTTCACCTTTCGCCCTCTCTCGCAAACAGAGAGGCGACGCTGTGCGTGAAGCGATTCGGCTACTACGTTATGAGACGCCCTCTAGGATTTTACCCGATCACACAATCATCCAGCGTCCCGATTGTGTGGTTCGATGCACTGGGCAGACTGCTCTCTACACATGATCGCTTATCTCAAACTCGACGATCGCCTCTCGGTTCTACGTGCTGAAGATCGAGTTAGAAACTGGGCCTCGCTCGATGACGAGCGCCTTTGCATTATTTGCAAAAGAAAATTCAACGGAAGGCAGGTCGAAATCCGCCGCGTGAGCAAGGGCAAATATGAATTGCGCTGTCCGAGCGAAGGCTGCAATTCACGGCCGCATCTTTGGATCTCCTCAGCGACGCCGCTGGTCTCTCACGTAGTAAAATCGAACTGGTGGCGCGCAGCCGGTAAAAAACAGGAACGCCGTGCGCCTGTGCCAGCGCTGCACGCACACGGGTACCGCGTATGATCGATTCCACTCTTGATCAGCCGGGCGTAGCAGCGGTGCCAGACGAGGCGTTGATGAAGGATATTTCGCATCGGCGTCACGATGCCCTCAGAGAGTTGTATGGCCGCCACAGCAAGAGATTGCGAGCGACGATCGATGGTGTTGTTCACGAGGAGGCCGAAGCTGATGATGTTTTACAGGAAATTTTTCTTCAGGTTTGGGAGGAGGCCGGTCGTTACTCACCAAAGGCAGGCAAGCCACTTGGATGGATGGTTACCATCGCTCGCCGTCGTGCGATCGACCGATTGCGCCGGCGCCAGGCTTATTGTCGCGCCAGGGACCGTTATGAAAAACGGGTCATGCAGGATTCACAAACTCCGCGGCGTGATGCTGCTGAAACATTCATTTTGAACGATCTCCGACATTTTTTGAAGAAAAGCATCCGGGCGTTGCCTCAATTTCAACGTGAGGCCGTGGAGTTGGCTTTCTTCAAGGGACTGAGCCACAGAGAAATTGCCGCCGCGACGCGCGCTCCGCTTGGAACAGTGAAGACTCGACTGGAGCTGGGCTTGCAAAAATTGACTCACGCGCTGAAACCGCTGCGGCACAAAGTGTGACGCGGTACGGCGCGAGCGCCGAGGGTGCGCTGTCATTAACATCCGGCTTAGTATTCGGCGCTATCATTATTAACACCCTGCTTCAGCGGGGTGTAAGCTATGTAAATACACATTCCTAACCGCTTCAGCGGTTTTGAAGGTCGGCAACAAACCGCTGAAGCGGTTACATCGATTCATTGCCAATACACCTCGCTGAAGCGAGGTGTTACTAAAATGGTTTGCTCGCATGTTCATCCCACGCAGCTAAGCGCCTCCGCTGTCCGCCGGCTGGCAGATCCTGGATGAACTAATCGGTCCTAAGGGGAAGGAGCCGGCGAGGTATTGATGTTTATGTCCGTTTTCTCCTTCGTGGTCGTAGCGGGTGTAGATTGTTGGATTACTGTCGTGTTACTTTCTTTCTTCTCTGCAGGCGGATTAGTCACAGTCGTTTCCTTTTGCTCACAAGCCGCTAACAGCGCGGTCCCAGCGAGCAGACAAATGTATTTTTTCATATCCCTAATTCGTATGTCAGCGCGAAGTTTGGCCGCCTTTCCTGGCGTAATATTCTTTCAATTCGCCACTTAGGCGTAGCGATGTAAGCGGCATTAACGTGCTCCTTTTCGAATGCCTCTTCCAAGTCGTCGTAAGTGTAGGCGTTTACGCCGTATCGCTCGCTCAGTACGTAGTTTTTTTCAGGATTTCCGGTGACGAGCGCTGCCAGTTGGGAATTCTCCGCGTGCTTAAACGCAGGCAACACGGCTGTTTGCGCGATGTGGCCCAGCCCAACAACAGCATAGCGAATTTTTCTGTTCATTGCGTTCCTTTATTTTGTTGTACAAAGGAGTTTCGCGCTGGAATCATCGCGCGCGTGCATCGGCTTTATCCGCGCGAGGCATCTGATTCCAGTTCCGCGTGCGAAGTGTTTATCGCTATGAACAAACTACAATTCAAAGGCGGATGGAATGAAGTGAAAGGCAAACTGAAACAAAAGTACGGCCAATTGACCGACGACGACCTCACGTTTGCCGAAGGAAAGGATGAGGAACTTCTGGGCCGGCTCCAACAGAGACTCGGCAAATCAAAAGAAGAGCTCCGAAAGGAAATTGAGAACCTGTAAGCGTTCAGGGGCGAACATGCATTTAATGAACAGAATCCCGCAAGACCATTAACCGAAATAAAATAAACTTATGCTGTGGACTATATTTGTGATTCTTATCATTCTCTGGCTTCTGGGTTTTCTCGGCCACGTTGGCGGCGGATTGATCCATCTACTTCTCGTAATTGCAGTCATCGTTCTGGTCATCAATCTGATTCAAGGGAGAAGGCCCCTTTGAACACTTGACGCATCGTAGACATTGCCAGCCTGAGTTTTCATTAGCTGCAACATCAAATTGTGCCTGGTGCGCAAAGTACGCTGCCTAAGATATCAGCCATAGTGGCAACCGGAAGATGGTCGGTGCCCGATTAGAACATATCAGGGCGGGAACCGACTTTCCGGTCTCGAGGGAAACTCCTTAAGCGGAAGCCGTTCGCCCGCCGAAAACAACAAAAGGAAAAAAATAAAATGAAACAACTATTACTCAGTATGGTCTTGGCAGTGGCGGCTCCCTTCGCATGGGCGCAGGTCTCGGAGACCACGACAACGACGACCACAACTGAAGGCAACGGCACGATCACGGAGTACACTCCGGGAAGCACAATCGTGCTCAGGGAAACTAGCGGGCCACGTACTTACCACTTTGGAAAGACGGTCACCTATGTGACGCGGAGTGGTAAAACCCTGGATGAAGATACCTTAAGAACGAGAGTTAAAGTCGGCGTGCCAGTCCGGGTTCATTACGTCGGAACGGGCGACAACGTCATGGTTGATCGCGTGATTCTCGATGAAGATTAAGAGGGAAAAGGGCTAAACTCGCTTTCTTCTCGCGCCTTCTTGTTTTGTCCTAATGGAGGAACAACGAAGGCGCGACTTGCGTACACCTGGCGAGATGAACAGTCGCTACGCGATCTCCAGCAAACGCGGAACAACCTGCGAATCTCTTAAAGTACCAGAAAACTATCGGCGAAGCTCCAGAGCTTCGATCTTTTCTTGGGACTCGTTCGTGATATATTCTGCAGATGCAAACGCCAGAAATTACAGCATATCTGAAGACCTATTGTGGCTGGAGCGCAGGTGTGCGCGCCGTGCTGGCCAAATACAATCTGTCATACACAGAAAAGGACATTATCCAGAACCCGGCGTTCCGCTGGGAGATGGAAACCAAAAGCGGCCAGTCACTTTCGCCGTGTGTCGAAATAAACGGGCAAATGCTGGCCGACGTCAGTGGCGAGGAAGTCGAACGATACTTGATCGACCATAAAGTCGTTCAGCAGAGCAACGCCGCGACCGATGTTCCGACCAATGCGCCCTGTCCGACCGACCAACACGAAGGCGTGGTAAAGCTGAATTTGTAAAACGTTGAAGCGTCCAAGAGTTGAAGCGTTACAGCGATCTCCAGCTTCAACGCTTTAACGCTTCAACCAAATGAAACTGTTCGCTCGTCTCGGGTCGCGAAAACAGAAAAGCGGGAACATTCTTTTCCGCTACGGCTGGAAAATCACGCTGCTGATTTTACTCGCGGCTGCGGTCTTCGCCGTCTTTCTCTTTTACGGGACGTGGGCGCAAACGTTCGACATGAAAAACGTCGGCGAAATGCCGGAGCGAAACACCGTTTACGATGTTGATGGAAAAATTTACAGCCGCCTGGCGGGCGCGAACCGTCTGAAGGTCTCGCTGAGCGAGGTCTCACCGTTTTTCATTAGCGCGGTGTTGGCGCGCGAGGACGCTCGCTTTTACGAGCACAAGGGGATTGATTGGCGGGGGATTTTGCGTGCCTTGGTCCGCGATATCTCGAGTGGTTCAGCCAAGGAAGGCGCCAGCAGCATTACCCAGCAGCTTGCCCGAAACAGCCTTCCACTCGGTGGCCGCACCCTTAGCCGGAAGATACTGGAAGCAATGGTCGCGCTGCGCATCGAACGCCAGTTTACCAAGCAGCAGATTCTGGAGCTTTATATTAACCGGATTTATTTCGGCAATGGTTGTTATGGAGTTGAGACTGCTTCCCAAGCTTATTTTGGTAAGAACGCGTCAAAGCTGAATCTCTCCGAGGCTGCGCTTTTGGCTGGCCTGATCCGCAGCCCGAATCGGTTTTCGCCACTGAAAAATCCGGAAGGCGCAAGAATTCAACGAAACGCTGTTCTGGATCGCTTGGTGGCGTTGAAGAAGCTTTCGCCGGCGGAGGCCGAGGACGCTAAGCGAGCGAAAATCACGGCTCACCCCAAGCGTCTGCCTTTTATTCAGGAGAACTACGCAATGGACGCGGTACAACGTGATTTGAATCTGTTGTTAACGCAGGACCAAATCGATAATGGCGGTTTGTCGATCTACACGACGCTCGATCCCACCGTGCAAAACGCCGCGCAGGATGCGCTCGAAAAGCAACTCACCAAAATCGAGCATCAATCCAATTTTCATCATCCGCTCAAAGCGAATTACAAGCCGCCGGAGAATGGAGAAGGAGACTCGGCCATGCCTTACCTGCAGGGGGCGGTGGTTGTGATCGACAATCCCAGCGGCGGCATTCGCGCATTGGTAGGCGGCCGCGATTACGCGCAAAGCAAGTTTAACCGGGCGCTTGCTCCCGCGAACCGGCAGGTCGGTTCGGCATTCAAACCATTCGTGTACACGATCGCGTTCAGCCACGGGTTGCTGCCCGGCGCTGCGATCAGCGATGGCCCGATTCAACCCGGTGAGATTGAGGGGGCGGGAAGTTGGTCACCTGCGAATTCGGACGGCACCTACGGCGGCACCATGCCTTGCTCGTACGGCCTGATCCATTCGCGCAACACCATGAGCGTGCGCGTGGGACAATTCGCCGGGCTGGACGCAGCGCAAAAGGTTGCGAACGATCTCGGCGTCTCGAAAAATGTTCCGCATGGCCCCGCGATCTACATCGGTTCGTTCGAGACGGACCTGAAAGATTTGACTGCTGCCTATTCCGTTTTTCCAAATGCGGGCGTGCGCAAGCAGGCTTACATCATCGAGCGGATCGACAATCAGCGGCACAAACCGATTTATCTCGCCGCGCATATTTCTGTGCCGACTCTGGATCCGAGCGCGGCCTGGATGACTTCGCAGCTAATGGAAGATGTTTTGACCAAGGGCACTGCTGCCAGCGCGCGGTCACTGGGCTTCAAATTGCCGGCGGCAGGTAAGACCGGTACTACCAATGATTACAAGGACGCCTGGTTTGCAGGTTATACGAGCACGCTGACCTGCGGTGTCTGGGTCGGATTCGATCAGCCGACAACCATCATTCCACACGGCTACGGCGCAGCTCTGGCTCTGCCAGTGTGGACACAGGTAATGAACAAAGCGGCACAGCATTATCCAGCGGTACCGCTGGAACCAACCATGCCGCTCCAACACGCCACCGTATGTTCGATTTCCAATCAACTCGCAACCACAGGATGCACGGCGGCCGGAAGCGCCTACGATATCGATTTGCCCGCTGACAAGGTGCCAACTGCCGCATGCCAGGTACATGGAGGTTCGCAATGGCCGTTTGCTCAGCAGGCGCCAGGTCTTCCTCAAAAGGCCGCAAATTTCCCCGGTCGTTTGTTCAGATCGTTCCGAAGACTTTTCGGCGGACGATAATTCCGAGCGAGCGCACGGGATGCCAGTCCGGCTCGGATCCCGCCGTGCTGACGATGGAGTCCTCGTCATCGCGAACGAGCAATAGCTGGCACCCGAACCTGTCAAAGATCATTATTGGCAGCTGAAAAACTTCGCGGTGACGAATTGCATTACTGCTCGCGTCGGGCGTGCGATGGGCAATAAATCCGTGCAACATGATCGCGTTCTGCCACACTGGTGTTCAGTGAAATTTCGGTCGGCCTTATTTTGCCTGACGATGCTTCACATCGCTCCTGCGTCCGGATTGTCGTCGAACAGCGACTGGAACACGTTGAAGACCGCGCAATGGTTTGCACTAGGTGGAATCGGAGTTGCTGGCACCACGTCAAAGGAAGAATTGGCCTTTCGCACTTTGCTGCACGAACCGAACGCTGCCGGCAAGCTGAAAGCACTTCTATCCGAGGCAAATCTCGCCGGACAATGTTACGCGTTGCTTGGCCTCTACGTCCTGCATGACGCAGCTTATCAGGAAAATGTCGCCCGTTTCAAATCGAGCGATGCTCGGGTGAAAACGGTAGCGGGTTGCATGATTACGGAGCAACCGGTCAGCAGCGTCGTCTCGAACATTGCGGCCGGTCGATACGACAGCATGTTGAACGCCCCAAGTCATTAACGGGCGAAGCCGATTGGAGTTTGGGCTGGGTCTCAACGATTGATTCCACCGGGCGAACGATCTGGATTGCAGACGCGCATCGCGATGATGGAAAGCGATTCGTTGTGCGCGCCGATGAATTGTTGACCGCGTTTGTAGAACTGGAATCGGCGATTCGAGCCATTAGTCTATAACATCAAAACGAATCATCCCACCGGCTAGCGGTTGGCTGCAGCGCATGATCAGGCGTGGCGCGCTTGCGGAGTCCGGATTGGACAGACTCCGAAATGATTTATCAACGGTGCAATGGGGGATTCTACCGCTGCTTGGTCTCCGTCGCGGATTTGATCGCTGTTATGGATCGTTCGATTGCCTTATTTATGGACTCACCAATTCGGGTGTATTCAACCGAGCCAGCAGCGAGGCGTGCAATGAATCCAAGATGAAAGTCAATAAACCAATTCGGATGCGGGTCCGGGTCAGGAATTGGTGGCCACCATGGTGGTAGCTTCAGCCGCCGCTTGGGACGCGTGGGGCACCAGTCGTCGAGGTCGTCGGAGACACGCCCGAGATCAAGTCCGAAGCGATCAGCGAGCCAGGCGGTTCGGATAAACTCGGCTGCGAGCGCGGCGCCCAATTCGTGAGGCGGCGGCTCGGGTGGAAGCGGCTGCGGGTTGAGCGCCACCTCCAAAAAGCGGCTCAGTGGGCCACGAGGGATGACATCGTATATGGCGGGATAACGCCGCCCGATAATTGCGAGCAGTCGTGAGTCGAGGGTGAGTGTTGTTTTCATGGTTATGTTTTCTGTGTTTTTTTCTGGTTGTTTCTATTTTTTGTTTTTCACCGCGTCTTGCGTGAAAGGGTTCTGAGTCGTCTAACTATAATTAGACGGGCATCTCGCAGTCTCGTTCTTGCCGTTACCCGGGGAAAGCGATTAAAGGGGTGCACACCTCGAATTGTCCCCAATTATCCGGAATTTTGAAAGCGGAATCGTGCCAGGGAACGGTGACAACCACGCGCGTTACCATTCTTTCAACTCGCCCCCCCGCTCGTGCGCCTCGATCACGTTGCCCGCTTCATCGTAGACGCGAATCACAGCATCGTGTGAGCGACTGCGAAACTTCGCGTAGTCAACCGCGTTGCTGGCCGCGTTTGGCTCACCGTACCACAGACGACCGAACGGCAGCGCATCCAAAATTAGCCTGTACACCACGATGCTGGGTATCGCTTGTATTCCCAACGAGCAGCGATGATTTTGGATTGTTTCTGGTACGAGCTTTATTACGCGGCCTCAGAGTCGGCTGTCAGACCTCGCGACGCTAAGGCTCACCGCCCTCTGACACTACCGCCAGATGACCGCCCGTGGCCCACTGGCCGTTTTTAGAACATATTCAGGAACTTTGCTGCAGGAATTCCGTATCAGAAAGCGATGAAACGTTCCGCCGGCAAAGCCGACATCTGGATTCTCCGACAGGGAACGCTTACGCTCGTTAGACCACTCACCCAGAGAGCGAGTGAATGGATTAGCCAGCATGTCCACGATGATCCTCAGTGGTTTGGTCCTGCGCTGGTCCTGGAACACGACTGCCTCGCAGACCTGCGCAATCGAATGATCGAGGACGGACTACACGTCACGCAATCATTCCACAATAACGAAGAGCGGGTGTCCCAAATCCCGAAAGTGAGCGCACAGCTTGAAGCAGGCAAACCTGCGCCGCAAGTGGTCAACAATCCTTAAAGCCGGTTGGAGTTGGGGTTACGTCTCAGCCGTTGATTCCGAGGGGCGAACAATCTGGATTGCTGACGCACATCGCGGCGACGGAAAGCGTTTCGTCGTGCACGAATACGCTACCGGGACGTTATCGTAATCGCGACTGCGACGCGAAACATTGATAACTGTTAAGACCGACAATCACCGTGCGCGGTCGCTATTAGTTCGCGCGCGAGCGCTTCGAAATGGTCGAGATCGAGTGACTGCGGACCATCTGAGAGAGCGCGATCCGGCTCCGGATGAATTTCGATCATGACGCCGTGTGCGCCCACTGCGCGCGCCGCTCGCGCAAGTGGCGCGACCCACTCGCGTCGCCCGGCGGCGTGACTTGGATCGACAATCACCGGCAGATGCGTGCGTTCGCGCAGAACCGGCACAGCGGAGAGATCGAGCGTGTTGCGCGTCGCAGTCTCGAATGTGCGAATGCCACGCTCGCACAGAATCACGCGGGCATTGCCTTCGGCCATGACGTACTCGGCTGCAGCCAGCCATTCATCGATCGATGCCATCAGGCCGCGTTTCAGCAGAATCGGCAGGCGCGTTTTACCGACTGCTTTCAGCAGCGCGAAGTTTTGCATGTTGCGCGTGCCGATTTGCAGCACGTCAGCTTCACGCGCGACTGCGTCGACATCGGCTGGATGAAGCACCTCGGTGACGATCGACAATCCGTACGCGCGGGCCGCTTCGTGCATCAGCGTTAAACCGTCGAAGCCGAGTCCCTGAAAGTCGTAGGTCGAGGTGCGCGGCTTGAAGCAACCGCCGCGCAGTAGTCGACAGCCAGCGTCGTGAAGCGCCCGTGCACAGGCCGTGATCTGCTCGCGCGATTCGACGGAGCACGGGCCAGCGATCACCGCAAACGGCGCATTACCGCCGATGCGAAGGCCGTTCATCTCGATCACGGTGTCCTCTGCGCGTTGCGCGCGCGACGCAAGACGGTAGGACGGGCTTTCTTTTGCGACGGGCACGGGCGTCGGCGCTTTCAACTGGGAAGGCGCGACAGTCTCGGAGACGAGCGCGATCTCTTGTTCCTTTGGCCCACGCGATGTCGCGCCACTTCGGGGATATGTGCCGAGAATTCGCACAGCTTCCGCGTGTTTCCTCAATTCGCGCAGCGCAAGATCGACATGTTGCTCGTGCAACCCGCCTTCGTGATCCAGGTAAAAGAGATACTGCCACGGTCGCTCGGCACTCGGCCGCGATTCCAACTTCGTGAGATTGACGCCGTGTTGCGCTAGCGCATCGAGACAACGTGCCAGCGCGCCCTTTTTATGCGCGGTCGTCAGCAAGAGGGAAGTCTTATGTGGGAGGCGGGTGTCGGCTTGCATCGGTTCGCGGGCGATAGCGACGAAGCGGGTGTAATTCTCTTTCTGATTGGTGACGTTTCGCTTGATCACCTGCAATCCGTAACGCGCAGCCGCTTCTTCACTCGCGATTGCGGCGCGCGACAGGTCGCCCGATTCCGCTACGAGCATGGCGGCGCTCGCGGTGTCTTCCTCAATTTCGACGCGACAATCTTGTAGCGCGTCGAGAAAGGAACTGCATTGCGCAAGCGCCTGCGGATGCGAGCCGATTCGTCGAATCAATCCGAGTGGCACCGGCTTCAATGCCAGTAGACAATGCTCCACCCGATGCACCTCTTCGCCGATCAGGTGCAGATTCGCCCCGCTGAGAAGATCGTATGTCTCGGTGATCGAACCAGTGAGCGAGTTTTCGATCGGCAGAAACGCGACGTCGGCTTCGCGACGCACCACTGCGTCAACGGCCGCCGCAAATGATCGATAGCCGTGAAACTGAACTTCGCGCGAGCCTGCGGCGAAATGACTTCGCGCCGCCGTGTGACTGTAGGAACCTTCGACACCTTGATACGCAACGACGAGCGTTGCGTTCGATCTGGCGTCACTTTGCCGCGCAGCTTGAAAGCGAATCGAATGTTCCAGAATACGGCGATAAAGCGACTCGACGAAATAACTGTCGAGTCCCTGCGCACCGGCGAGCTGTGAAACTCGCGCTAGCAACTCGCGTTCGCGCTCCGCGTCCTTTAACGGAAGCGCCGGGTCCGCTTTGAGCGCGGCAACCTCCGTCACGAGCCGCTGACGTTCGGCGAGCGCTTCGACCAAACGCCGGTCGACATCGTCGAGACGATTGCGAAGTGATTTAAGAGAATCGGACATCGGAAGGCGAAAAGGAATCGCTGAGATCGAGCGGCGCGAGCAGCCGCGATCTACAGCACACTAAAGAAATAGCGGGAACCGAACGCGTTGGCGTTGTTGTGCGGTTGTCCCGTTAGATTCATGACCGCACAGACTATCATGGCGACGGCCCGCCACGTCAAGCAGGTCGCGGCAGCATCTCGCTCGGTTGCTTCGCCTTCGGCGATCGAAGCGAAGGTTGCAAGCTGTCCGCAAGAATTTTGAGATCAGAGCGATCTCAAAAAACGCGGTTGGAGTTGGGGCTGTATCTCAACGATCAATTTCAAACGGGCGAACGATCTGGATTGCAGACGCGCATCGCGACGATGGGAAGCGTTTTGTTGCGCACGCGGGAGGAAAAGCTGACGGCTTTTGTTGAGCTTGAATCGGCGACTCGGCTGCTAGAATGAGAATGCGCTAGCCATTGATTTCTGCTCAGCGCGGGCAGCTCTTCGAGAACTTCGTCCCGCAGATGCCGTATTGGTAAGATGGAGACTTATGAAATCCGCTTTTTTTGCTACAATTTTCGTGATCGTCGGCGGAGTCGCCATTTTGGTCGCCTCCCCTGCCGAAGACAAGCGCGCGGCCATTGAATTTCGTGAGGCCAGGGCTGAGTTAGGGTTGCCGCCTCAAATAGAGGATGCTGTTGCTGTAGCAGAGGGTGACGTTGCTGTAATTCCTGAACCTGTGAATCAGTATTCGAGCGTTCAGGTGAAGCCTAAAATACGAACGACTACATCTCGCCACAGGCACATAGCCCGGCGGCGCCTAAACTTCTTGGAGAAATTAGTTGTCGGTTTCATCAACCTGCAAAAACACCAGCCCGCGAAAACGGCTAGTAAACGGTCCCATACAACCTCACAGCGCGGCTGAGCGTCGGAAATCAGATCGGCCACGACGCACATCGCGGCGACAGTCAAAGGTTCGTCGTGCGCGGATGAAAAGTTGACTGCTTTTTTGGAACTGGAATTAGCGGTTCACGCAGCCAGTAGCGAGCTGCATGGTCTGGTTACGCATTTGTCTCATACGTCTCAACGCGCTTGCCGTCGGACGTGAACACACATCCTGCCTACTTCTTATGAATGGCTCGCCGCGTCGCCTTCAGCGTGATAGCTGGCGACGCAAAAATGCCGGCAAAAATGAGAAACTCGAAAAAACCAACCGCCCATCGTCCCGAGCGAGTTTTAGCTGTCCATACATTAACGTCGTCCTCAGTCTGGGCTGGCCAGAAGCGGTAGCCCTCCACGCAGTGTCTGCCAAACCGCTTTCGCAGATCGTCGAAGCTGGCGAACATCAAAAAAGACAGCGCGACCGCAATAGTGCCTAAAATTGCCAGCACTCGCCGCAAGCCAAAGAGGGTAAAGCAAGCTGATACGTTTTGACGGAGGAGAAGACATGCCAATATCGGCACGGCAACCCACACGGCGAGGTGCACTCTGTAAGTTTGAAACGCTTCGCCCAACAACATGAAGCCGTAGAAGAACCCGACGACGACCAGGACGCCAACCACCCATCCCACCCATCGTTTGACTCGTGGATTCACGGGAAAAGCTCACCACTCTTTGAACTCGCCCTCGTGCTCGTGCGTTTCGATCATGTTGCCAGCGTTATCGTAAACGCAAATGACTGCGTCATGTGACCGGCTGCGAAACTTTGCATAGTCGATTGCGTTGCTGACTGCGTTTGGCTCGCCATACCACAGCGCACCAAATGGCAGCGCATCGGAAATCAGATTGACGCCGCGATGATCTTTACGGGGACGGACTTCGGTCTCGATCACGTTGCCAGCATCATCGTAAACGCGAACCACGGCATGATGTGACCGGCTGTAGAACTCTGCGTATCCGATTGCATTCGTGATTGCATCTGCATTACCGTACGAGAGGTGACCAAATAGTTTGCTAGCAGCAAGGCTTCTGTACTTATGATCGCGAATGAGCGAATAATTCGATCTTATCCACGTCACTGAATTTCAAGGCAAGTGAAAACGGTCTGGCGCGTTTTTGTTTATCTAAGACGCTATCCGCTGCTCGCGATCGCGACGCTGGCTTGCGCGATCGCGGGCACGCTCATGGTGGTCGTTCCTCCTGCGGCGACGAAATATGTTCTTAATAACGTCATCAACGGTCACCACCCCGAACGTTTGCTCCCGCTGCTTGTTCTCGTGGGTTTCGCCATGTTGCTTCAGCGAGGCTTGGACTACCTTCGCCTCTTGCTCAACAACACCTTCGAGCAAAAAGTTATTTTTGATCTGCGCCGCGATCTGTATTCACACATTCAAACTCTGCCGCTGCGCTGGTTCGATAATCGCGCCACCGGCGATCTGATGACGCGGATTCTGGAGGACGTGAGCTCGGTCGAGCGCGTCTTGATCGACGGCATCGAGAAAGGCACGGTGGCAGTATTGCAGATCGTGGTGGTAGTGGCGGGAATGTTTTACCTCAGCACAGAACTGACGCTGGTTGCGCTCGCGCCGGTGCCGTTCCTCGCCGGTGGTGCGCTCTGGTATACGCTCACGACGCACCGGCGATACCGGCTGCACCGCCGCGCCGCTTCGGCCATGAATTCGCTCCTGCACGACAATCTCTCCGGCATTCGTCAGATCAAAAGTTTTGTACGCGAGCCTGAGGAAGATCGTCGCTTCAGCAAAGAGAGCGATAAGTTGCGACGTGCCACCCTCGTCGTCACGCGCGTGTGGGCACTTTACCATTCTTCAATGTATTTGTTCGGCTCTCTCGGCGTGCTGCTGGTGGTGGCCGTGGGGGCCCGCGGTATTTTATCGGGCTCTATGCAGTTGGGCGATTTTGGCGCTTTTCTTGTGCTCGCAAGTTTTCTCTACGAGCCAATAGGCAAACTGCATGAACTCAATCAATTGGTGCAGGCAGGACGGGCCTCGGGCGAACGCGTCTTTGAAATTCTCGATTCAGCGGGCGAGCCGGAGGGTGGCGAAATGTTTGCCGAGACAGTGCGCGGCGAGATTGAGTTCCGGCACGTTACTTTCAGCTATTCCGGCGAGCTGCCGACGCTGACTGACATTTCATTTCACGCTCGTCCAGGTGAGACGGTGGCGCTCGTCGGGACCACCGGCGCGGGAAAATCAACCATGATCAATCTGCTCACGCGCTTCTACGAGTTCGATAGCGGCGAGATTTTAGTCGATGGAAGTCCGATACGTGATTTCAGAATTCGCGCGTTGCGGCAACAAATCGGGATAGTGACGCAGGAATGCTTTCTGTTTAACGGCACCATCCGCGAGAACCTGCAAATCGGGAAGCCGGATGCGACGGATGAAGAATTGCTGGAGGCAGCGGCGGTGGCAAACGCGCGTCCCTTCATCGATCGGTTGCCGCACGGATTGAGCAGCTTGGTGGGCGAGCGCGGAGTAAAGTTGAGTGTAGGCGAAAAGCAGCGGCTTTCGATTGCGCGAGCACTCTTGAAGGATCCGCCAATTCTGATTTTGGATGAAGCGACGGCGAGCGTGGACACGACGACGGAGCGACTCATTCAGGAAGCGCTGGAGACTCTGATGTTCGACCGCACTTCCATCGTGATCGCGCACCGGCTTTCCACTGTCGTGCACGCAGACCAGATTCTCGTGCTTGATCACGGCCGTATCGTCGAGCGCGGAACCCACGAGAAATTGGTTGCGCTTGGTGGGAAATACGCGCGGTTGTGCGAACAAAGTTGGCTCGAAACGCCGAAAAGCGAGCCGACGATAAAACGCGTCCGCTTGCCTCAAGGCGCGACGTTCCTCGCGGAGGCTGCGCTCAAGATCGCGAATGCGCTCCTCGAATCGACATCCATCTGGCGGCGGGCGAAGCGCCCCTAGCTCGCGGCGCACCGGCAAGCGCAAATTGAAAGGCTTACTGCGGGCTTACAGAAGGTGAGCGCGCAGCTTGAAGTGAATAGACAAGCGCCGCAAATGATCAGCAGTAAGCAGTAATCCTGCAAGAGTTGAGTTTCTTCCGCCGTTGTTTGTCGTCGTTTGCCTTGTGAGCGAAACGCGGCACGTGTGCGGTCACTGCTCAGCAGTAACGGAGCCTCCTTTTCTACGCATAAAGGCCCATGCCGGGCGGGCTTTCGGTTGTACACTGTCCATCAGAAGCTGATCATTGCGCAGGCCAAGATCCATATAAAATCACGAAAATGAACGCCCGGGTCGAGCAGCAGCCAAAACGAGGAATGGGATGTTTCGGAAAAGGCTGCCTGATCCTCATCGCATCGGGGATTTTACTTGTTGGGGGAGGGATCGGCGGGACTTATTGGAGTCTCCGCCACATCGTTCTTTCGGATAAACCGGCACCGATCCCTGAAGCTTCTGCGCCCACTGAAACGAGCGCGGCCACCCCTGGTGAAACAAGCGTGGCCACACCGAGCGAAAAAAGCGCCGAGGTTCGTGAACGCCTGGATACGATGAAACAAGCTGCGCGCGCTCACGAGGCAACCGGAGTGGAATTGACCGCCGCGGACATCAATGCGCTGATCGCGGCCAATCGAAAATCGCGTGGCACGGCGTCTATTGGCATCGACGGCGGTGTCGCGCAGGCGCAATTCTCCATTCCACTGCAAAGACTCGACGTTCCATTTCGCAATGCATTTGGTCTGAACGATCGGTATTTGAACGCGACTGTTAGCATAGTAGCGCCGCCGGGAACCAACGCGAGCAGCGTGCAGCTGAGCGAGGTGACGCTCAACGGCCACACAATTTCCGCCGGTCTGCTGGACTGGCAATTACCGGGAGTCGGAAAATCGCTGCGAAGTTACGTGATCAAATATGCCAACCAGTATGGAGTAACGGATGGAGAAATCAGGGACGGCAAAGTAATCTTGCACAGCAGCGGCTACTAATTCCACCAGCGACGCGGGTACGCATGTGACGAGCCCACGTGCTGAGCCTTTTCGGCTAAAAGGCGACAGTGAACTTGCGTAAACGCGGATCACACCAGTGATGTGGTCGACTGAAAAACTTTGCGTAGTCAATTGCGCGCGAAACTTAGGTGTACCACAGCCCGCCGAATGGCAGCGCATCGGAAATTAGATCGACGCCGCGATGATCTTTGCGCGGGCGGACTTCGTAAATGTGTTGTGAGCGAGTCCATCGCAACGGCCATAGTGATTAGTTAGACCCTGATGTGGGACTAAGAACATGCTTCGCAATGGGGTCGTTGGCTGCAGGCGATTGGTTAGGTCTTTTTTTGCGTTTGACGCTTCGTTAAGTCGGCGAGAAAATCCAACAGCTGATCAGATAGCTCCCGCCGGCTGATGTACGTGTCCTGCGCGACGTGCCATGCGAGTCCAAAATCACGACTAATTGTCGGGTACGCGATGGCACTGTCTGTAGGAAATCGACGCGCTGTCTCCATTTTTGCGAGTGGAATCCGCAGCCGTTCCATCCTGCGCTTCAACGCGGCAACACGGTTACCGGACTCATCCGGCAGAGTTGTCGCACCTGTGCGCCAACGCTGGTCTAGCGTGCGGACAAGCTCATACGCAGCAAGGACCCAGAAATAGGACAATGTCAATCGGTCGGCGAGACGGGTACTCTCGTGCAACGACGATGATTGCTCCTGATTGAGAGTGGCGAAACGGGCGTCTTCGTTGATGAGATGGCAATCGAAGCGACCGAGTCCCTGAACGAGAGGGATCATGAACGGCTCGACCGCACCCGCTGCGGAGGATGCGTCAACCCAGCGTTGAAAGCGATCATCGGGCATCGTGCAATAAGACCTGACTAGAGCAACCCCATTCCGGTTGCGTAAGTCATCCACGCGATCAAAATTATCATCTTTGCTTCGGCTTTCCACTCGCACGCGGGCGTATGAAATCTTTTCAAAACTCGCCGCCAATTTGCCCCCTCAGCGATTCGCTATTCGGCGGATTTTCTACCCCTAACAATTAACGCTTCTGCGGGGAAACTCATTTTTCCACTCACCAAGTATCTCCGCTCCTTGGCAAAACCCACCACTCCTTGAGATTGCCGCCTGCTCGTGCGTTTCGATCACGTTACCCGCTTCATCGTAAACGCTTGGAATCGTCGCTGTGGTCAGCGGGAGCAGTCACGCGCTACTGTGGCCTGAGTTGACTCGGAGACGTGACAATGATTTCCGGTTTACCTTTAGGCAAAATGATCTTCCCAGAGACAGCGACTGTTTGTCCTTCGTACTGTTGTGGCCGAGGAAACTGCGCGGCGATCGCAGAAGGAATAAAGGCCGTGAAGGCTTGATTCGGATCCTTGCCCCCCATGTTCAGAAAAATCTGGCCCCTGGCCGATTGATGAACCCCATCCACCTTATCCTTTACCGTTGCTGTTTCGCCGACATGTTTCGCCGCTTCCGCAGCCGTGTAGTTCGGCGGAGCCTGAGCGACAGCCAAAGCGGCACATATTACTGGCACCAGCGCGAGCATTGATTTGGTTTTCATAATCTTCTGAGATTGGTTGAACAAGCGCGGAAGTCGCCGCCGCTCAGCGCATCCAGTGAGCACCCCAGCTTTCGCTCGATACCCACCAGATTAGCCTTTTCCGGCGAGCACGCCGCTGAGGTTACCGGCACTGGTTCCGCCCATGAGGAAGGAATTTAATTGCACCGCTATCGGTCCCGGCAATTTACTCTTCAAGAAATCGACCGTTACTTGCACGGCCTTCTGGGCGTTCTCTTGGCTGATCCCGGTTTTCTGCATGATGATGTTAATTAGTTCATTCATAATCACGAATTAAAGCCATCTTGGTGCATTGCACTCACCGCTTATTGTCAAAGTTGGCCCGAATTTGGTGTAAGCGACACATCATTTTTGCCGTCCACCGGCCTTTGCCGTGATTGTCACGACATTCGCATGGCGACTCAAACGTGACCGGCGGTCCTGTTGTCGCGGCTGTACTGCAAAGGAACGCGATCGCGGCAATGATGAGTGTTGTAGCCCGCGTCATTGCGCCCGTTCATATCAGTTTGTCATTGCTCCGTGGAGAGCAAAAGAGGCAGAATCCGATCAACGTGAAGTTCTGGGAAGTCATCGCCGACAATCTTAGCAAAGCCGGTTGGAGTTGGGGCTGCGTCTCAGCGCTGGATTCACGCGGGCGAACGATCTGGATTGCTGATCCGCATCGCGATAACGGAAAGAGGT
>WNFJ01720098.1_pt1 | contig 29580 bp, 29 predicted proteins | sample 5400461 | NCBI WGS metagenome assembly WNFJ01 (sample SAMN13153349, study PRJNA577476) | soil metagenome | isolation source: 115 cm saprolite on Douglas fir-dominated hillslope | place: USA:California | collected 2013-09-17
GCATCGAGGCGCCGGCCGTAGTCCTCGATGACGCCGATCATGCCGATCACAGGCGTGGGGTGGATTGCAGAGACGCCGGAGGAGTCGTTATAGAGGCTGACGTTCCCGCTCACGACGGGAACCTCCAGCGTGCGGCACGCCTGCGCGATGCCGGCGATTGTCTCTTCGAGCTCCCAGTAAACCTCCGGCCGGTCGGGGTTGGCGAGGTTCAGGCAATCGGTGACGGCCAGCGGGCGCGCGCCGGTGGCGACGATATTGCGGGCGGCCTCGGCCACCGCGTGTTGGGCGCCGAGGTTGGGATCGAGGTGGCAGTATCGAGCGTTGCAGTCCGTCGTCATCGCGAGCCCAAGCCGCGTGCCCTTGATGCGCAGCAAGGCCGCGTCGCCTCCCGGAGGCACCACCGTCGAGTCGCCGACCATGTGGTCGTACCGGCGGAAGATCGGCCGGCGGCTGCAGAGGTTCGGGCTGGCCAGCAGACGGAGCAGCGCCTGGCCCGGGTCCGCGAGCGGCGGCAGCGAGTCGAGGTGCAGCGACGGTGGCGGCTCGGGCGCGAGCCCGACCAGGCGGCGAAGTGGGGCGCCGTCGGTGAGCAGGTCGATCGGCAGTCGAACACGGTCAGATGCCCGTCATCCGTCACGTCGCCGATCACGGCAGAGGTGAGGTCCCAGGTTTCGAAGATGCGCTCGACCTCCGCCTCGCGGCCGCGCTGCACCACGACGAGCATGCGCTCCTGCGACTCCGACAGCATCACGTCGTAAGGCGTCATCCCTCGCTCCCGCCGCGGCACGAGCGAGATGTCGATCCGCGCCCCCGCGGCGTGAACGCGACCGGCGCACTCCGCGACGGATGACGTGAGGCCCGCGGCGCCCAGGTCCTGCACCGCGACCACCGCGTCCGTGCGGGCGAGGTCCATGCACGCCTCGAGCAGGCATTTCTCGAGGAACGGATTGCCCACCTGGACCGCCGGGCGCCGCTCGGAGCTGGACTCGTCGAGCTCGACTGACGCAAACGAAGCGCCATGGATTCCGTCGCGGCCGGTGTCCGCACCCACGAGCATCAGGCTGTTGCCTGTGCCCTCGGCTCGAGCTCGCATCAGACGGTCGACGCGAACCAGGCCGACGCACATCGCGTTGACGAGCGGGTTCTGCGCGTAGCACTCGTCGAAGTACACCTCGCCGCCGACCGTGGGGATGCCGATGCAGTTCCCATAGCCGCCGATGCCCGCGACGACTCCATCGAAATGGTGACGCGAGGCCGGCAGCGGGCCGAAGCGCAAGGAGTCGAGCAGGGCGATGGGCCGGGCGCCCATGGCGATCACGTCGCGGATGATGCCGCCCACGCCGGTCGCGGCGCCCTGGTATGGCTCTATGGCGGAGGGGTGGTTGTGAGACTCGATCTTGAACACGGCCGCCCAGCCCTGGCCGATCTCCACCGCGCCGGCGTTCTCGCCAGGTCCTTGCAGCACCGCGTCTCCGCTCGAGGGCAGCCTGCGCAGCAGCGCCTTCGACGTCTTGTACGAGCAGTGCTCCGACCAGAGCACCCCGAGCATGCCCAGCTCCACCGCGTTCGGCGCCCGGCGGAGCTCGGAGACGATGACGCGATATTCCTCGGGCGTCAGGGCAACTTCCCTCAGCCGGCGAGAATCGACCATGTCCAGGCTCACGAAACGAGCATCCGCATTGCGTTGCCCGCCGCCGAGCGAAACAGCTTGGCGCCGTCGGAGCCGCCGAGCTCGGCCTCGGCGCACCGCTCGGGATGCGGCATCATCCCCAGCACGTTGCCGCGCTTGTTGACGATGCCGGCGATGTTGTGGAGCGAGCCGTTCGGGTTGGCGCTCGGAACCACGCGGCCCTTAGCGTCGCTGTACCGGAACACCACCTGGCCGTTCTGCTCCAGGCGGGAGAGAACCGCCGGTTCGGCGAAGTAGCTGCCTTCGCCGTGCGAGATGGGCACACGAATCACCTCACGCTCCGAGCAGGCCGATGTGAACGCCAGGTCGGTGCGCTCGACGACCAGGTTGGTCCATTCGCAGCGGAACTCGAGTGAGGAGTTGCGGATCAACGCGCCCGGCAGAAGGCCCGCTTCGCAGAGGATCTGGAAACCGTTGCAGATGCCCCACACCAGGCCGCCGCGATCCGCGAACTCGCCGATCGCCTCCATCACGGGCGCGAAGCGCGCGATCGCGCCGGTCCGGAGGTAGTCCCCGTAGGCGAAGCCGCCGGGGAGGATGACGCAGTCGCAGCCTTTCAGGTCCCGGTCCTTGTGCCACAGGTACTGCAGCTGCGCGCCGACGACCTGGTCAATGACCCAACCGCAATCGCGGTCCGACCACGTGCCTGGAAATACCACGACACCGAACTTCATCGTCGGCGATGATCCTCGTTATCGACCTCGAAGTGGAAGTCCTCGATGACGTGGTTGGCGAGCAGCTGGCGGCACATCGCCTCGACGCGTTCGCGCGCCTCGTGCATGGTCTCCGCCTCCAGGCTCACCTCGATGTACTTGCCGACACGCACATCTTCGACCTCGCGGAACCCGAGCGTGACAAGGCCCTGCTTGACGGTGAGTCCCTGCGGGTCGTTGACCACGGACTTCGGCGTCACGATTACACGTGCTGTGGCCCTCATTCGTTGCGGGCCCTGGGTGGAAACAGCGGTTTGCCGACGAGGCGGTGATACGCCGTGAGGTACCGCTCGCGCGTCTGCGCGACGATGTCTTCGGGCAGGTGCGGCGGATCCGACTCCTTGTCCCAGCCGGACCGCGTGAGCCAGTCGCGCACGAACTGCTTGTCGTACGACTGCGGCGAGGTGCCGGCCTGGTAGGTCGCCGCCTCCCAGTAGCGCGAGCTGTCGGGCGTCAGCGCCTCGTCGATGAGCACGAGGTCGTCGTCGATCAGCCCGAACTCGAACTTGGTGTCCGCCAGGATCAGGCCTCGGCGCTCCGCGAGCGTGGACGCGAACTTGTAGAGCTCGATGCTCGCGTCCTTGAGCTTTGTCGCCAGCTCGTCACCGAGCTCCTTCTTCAGCTGCATGAAGGTGATGTTCTCGTCATGCCCGCTCTCGGCCTTGGTCGCGGGCGAGAACGTGGGATAAGCGAGCCGCTGGCTCTCCTGAAGGCCGGGCGGCATCGACTCGCCGGCCAGTGTCTGGCCCTCCTGGTACTCCTTCCAGGCGCTGCCCGCCAGGTAGCCGCGTACAACGCACTCGAAGTCGATGCGCTTGGCCTTGCGGACGATCATGAATCGACCCATGAGCTGGTCGCGCCGGTCGCGAAGCTCGGCCGGCAGGTCGGGCACCATCCCCGACACCAGGTGGTTCTCCTGGAAGGAATGCGTTTGCGAGAACCAGTAGATCGAAAGCTGCGTAAGGACCTTGCCGCGGTCGGGAATGCCGTTGGGCAGCACATGGTCGAAAGCCGAGATGCGATCGGTCGCCACCATGAGCAGGCGGTCGGGGCCGATGACGTACGTGTCGCGGACCTTGCCGCGGGCGAACAGCTCGAGCGGAAGGTCGGTCTCGGTGAGAGAAGGGCCGGCGATCATCGCGCCCTCACCGCCGCGCTCCCAATACCAAGGCGTTCGAATGCGAGGTCTGTGTGCTCCAGCCCGGCCCACGGGTCGAACACGTCGTCGAGGCGGTCACCGATTCTCTTCATGACCTCAGGATCTGTTTCGAGGCCCTCGCGGAAGCCTGGGCCGTCCTCGGCGAGCGCCTTCATCGCCGCCTTCTGCACGACGATATATGCGTCCTCGCGCGACATGCCGCTGTCGACCAGCGCCAGCAGCACACGCTGCGAGAACACGACGCCACCGCCGAACTGAAGGTTGCGCAGCATGCGTTCCGGCCTCACCTCCAGACCCGCCAGCACCTTGGCCATCTCGAGCGCCATGTAGTCGACCGCGGCACAGGCGTCGGGAAAGATGATGCGCTCGGCGGACGAGTGGCTGATGTCGCGCTCGTGCCACAAGCCGGTGTTCTCGAGCGCGGTCACGAGATGCCCACGAACCACTCGCGCGAGCCCGCAGACGCGCTCGGCGATGACCGGATTGCGCTTGTGAGGCATGGCCGAGCTCCCCTTCTGCTCCTTGCCGAAGGGCTCGAACGCCTCTCCGACCTCGCTTCGCTGCAGGTGGCGGATCTCGATCGCGATCCTCTCGAGGGCGCCCGCCGCCAGCGCCAGCGCAGACATGAAGCTCGCATGGCGATCGCGCGCCACGACCTGAGTCGAGATAGGGTCGGGAGTGAGGCCGAGCTCGGCGCAGACATGCTCTTCGACGCGCGGATCGACGGTCGCATGCGTGCCGACCGCTCCGCTCACGCGGCCGACCGCGACCTCGTCGCTGGCGCGCCGCAGTCGAGCGAGCGCGCGGTCGAGCTCGGCCACCCAGCCCGCGACTTTGAAGCCGAAGGTCGTGGGCTCGGCCACGACTCCGTGCGTCCGGCCGGCCATTATGGTCTTGCGATGGCGCACCGCCAGCTCGGCCGCCGCCTCACGCACACGAGCAAGGTCCTTGGCGATGATGCGAGACGCCTCCAGCAGCTGGACCGCCATGGCGGTGTCGTTGAGGTCCTGGCTGGTCATGCCGAGGTGCACGTACCGCGCCTCCGGCTGGCCGATCGATTCGTTGACCACGGTGAGAAAGGCGATCACGTCATGGCCGACTCGGGCCTCAACCTCGGCGATCTTGGTGGCATCGAAGGTCGCGCTGCGGATCTTGGGCAGCGCCGATTCCGGGATGCGACCAAGCCGAGCCCAGGCCTCGGCGGCCAGGACCTCGATGCGCAGGAACAGCTCGAACCGGTGCTGGTCGGCCCAGACCGCCCGAATTGCAGGCGGAGAGTATCGCTCGATCAAATAAGGCGCCGGCTCCCAATGAACACTGGGGACAGCGCGATTATACCGGCGGCAAGCCGAAGCAGATGTTGTGGCGACATCGCTGCGGGCCACAAGATGCTGTGGGATCGAAACCTTTGATGAGAGGATTCGATCCTCACCCCGATAATCGACAGCTATATGCCCCCGGTTCGCCCTGTTCCGCCCAGTAACCAGTTCGAGCGGCGTCTCGTTTGAACGGGCTGAAGCGCCAGTGAGCGACTCGCCGCGCGACGACGAGCGGGAGCTCGTCGACCGCGCCAAGCGGGACCCCCGTCAGTTCGGGGCGCTCTACGACCGGCACTTCCAGCAGATCTACAGGTTCGTGTATTCAAGAGTGAGGGAGCAAACCGCGGCGGAAGACGTCACTTCGGAGATCTTCATGAAGGCTCTGAAGGCCATGCCCCGATATCAGGCCACGGGGCGACCCTTTGCTGCCTGGCTGTACCAGATCGCGGTCAACGCGATCGCGGACCGTTACCGCACGCTGCGCCCATCGTCCCCCCTCGAGGACTTTCACGACCTTTCGATCGCCGGCCCGGCCCTCGAGGAGCAGGCCGCCCATCGCGACGAGATCCGCCGCATCTGGGTGCTCGTAGAGGCGCTGCCGGTCCAGCAGAAGACGGCGCTGGTGCTGAAGTTCCACGAGGACATGAAGATCGAGGACATCGCCGTCGCCATGGGCAAGACCGCGGGCGCCGTCAAGCTCCTCATCCACCGCGGGGTCAGCCGGCTCCGCGACGAAGCCGACAGCCTGAGGCCGGCGGAATGAGCATGCACCACGACCCCGACCTCGACGACATCCTGCAGGACCACGAGCTGAGGCACGTCGCCGACCTCCTCCGCGAGGCACCGGTGACCGAGCCGCCGCTCGACGACGCCTTCCGATCGGCCCTGCGCCGCCAGCTGATGAGCCAGGCCTGGGGGATGGGCGGCGGCGTGCCGTGGTGGCGCAAGGCATTCGGGCCTTCGACCTTCGTGTGGGCGACGGCGGCGCTCGGAGTGATCCTCATCGGCGTGGTCGTCGTCCTGACCGCGAACAATCCCTCGGGCAGCCTGGACCAGGTCTATGTGACGAGCCCGATCTCCAACCAGAGCGCCGTCCGCCTCCAGCAGCCCATCCAGGTCACGTTCAACCAGCCGATGGACCATCCGTCCACCGAGGCCGCGGTCCAGATCACGCCCGCGACCACCGTCGCCTTCTCGTGGCACGAGAACACGCTGTCGGTGACCCCGACGGCGGGCAACCTGGCGCCCAACACCCAGTACCAGGTGACGATCGGCCCTGGCGCGAAGACGGCCTCCGGGCAGTCGCTGACCGCGCCGAAGACGATCACCTTTGTGACGGCGCCCCCGCCCACTCCGTCTCCGTCGCCAAGTCCCAGCGCCAGCCCAACGCCGCGCGGGGTGCTGACCGGTCAGCACCTCCTGGTCAGCCTCCCAGAGGGCGTCACCAACGTGCAGTGGTCGCCTGACTCGTCGACGGTCTACTTCATCACCGGCAAGGGCGCGCTCGAGTCGGTGCCGGCGGCCGGGGGCGACGCGACCGTCCTCGCCCCCGACGGAGTCACGTCGCTGTTCATCAACCCGGCCGGCGATCACATCGCATACATCCGCAAAGGCAACATCGAGGTCCTCGCGTTCGGTGCGAGCACCACCGTGGAGACCGTCCCGACATCGGCGCCGGTGATCGTGGGCTGGGCCGCCGGCGTTCAGTGGGCCGCAGCCGACGGCGTCTTCACGGTGGGCCCCAACGGCCTCGTCAAGACCGCCGCGCTCCCGAATACCGGCACCGTGACTCCTATCTCGTTCTCGCCAGACGGCTCCCACATGGTGTTCACGCAGGACCAGTCGCTGGAGCTGATGGATCTCGCCACCGCCAAGAGCATCGCCGTCGGCCAGTCGGGCGCGCGCTTCTTCGGCTGGTCGCCCGACAGCACCGGCATCCTGTACTCGAGCGCCCAGTCGGTAGTCCTCGCCGATATCGGCGGCCGGTACACCTCCTCGCTGCCCGCGGGCGACCCGAGCTGGTCGACCCAGGACGAGATCCTGCTGGGCAGCGACAGTGCTCTGTTCGAGGTGCGGCCGGACGGCTCAGGCGAGACCAAGCTTCAAGAAGGCACGTTCCACAATCCGGCCTGGGCGCCGAACGGAACTACTTTCACCTACTTCCGTGGCGGAGCGCTCTTCGCGGCCTCCGCGCCTGCCGCGCCTCCGGCGGCCGCCCCGCTCGACGCCGCCAACAGTGTCGTGAGCTCGTTCATGAAGGCGCGCAAGGACAACGATGTCGCCAGAGCGACGCAGTATCTGGACGACAAGGGCAAGAAGTCTTACTCGGGCTCGCTGAACCTGCTGGTGACAGGCGACCCCAGCTTCTCTCGCTACTACGTGCTCACCCAGGAGATCAGCGGCAGCCACCCCGACACGGTCCAGGTCGTCGTCCGCATCGTCCTCTCCCACAACAACATCGACATCAGCACATACGAGGAGACGCTGACACTTGTGCGCACGCAAGGCAGCCAGCAGTTCCTGATCGACGAGGCTTCGGCCGGACCTCTTCTTGCCCTTGGCAAGAGCGCGGAGGTGGTCAGCGTCGACGTTTCCTCGGGCACGGTCAAGGTCACCTTCGACAGCGACCTCAAGCCTGAGACCGTGGTGGCCGGCGTGATCGTCCTGGACGACAAGGGCAAGCAGGTCGGCGGGACGCCTGTCTACACGAGCACCAACCGTACGGTCACCATCAGCGGCCTCGACCTCAAGCCCGGCAAGACCTACAAGCTCGTGGTGCTGCCGACCGTCCAGGACGTGGGCGGCAACAACATCGCCGCCGAATATGACCTCACGTTCGTGGGGCCGGCCGACGAGCACGGCGACAAGCACAGCCAGGAAAACCCCTTGCCCAGCCCGCAGGCTTCTCCGACCCCGGCGCCCTCGTCCTAGAGGAGCTTGAGGGCGCGGGCCGCGCGCAGGAGGGACGTGACCGAGCCCGAATGAGCGATGCCGCCGTCGAGGGCCGCCTGCACGGCCTCGACGAATGGCAGTCGCAGCACCTCCATGTCCTGCTCGTAGGTTTCGGGGCTCCGGTCCGTCGACGTGATGCCCTCGGCCAGAAACATGTGCGCCCTACCGGTGAGGAAGGCCGCCCCGTGCACGACCCCGAGCGAGGTGTAGCGCGCGGCGACGAGCCCCGTTTCCTCCGCAAGCTCCCGGCGGGCGCAGGTCATCGCGTCCTCGCCATCGTCAAACGTCCCCGCCGGCACCTCCCACGACGACTCCTCCCACGCGTGGCGCCACTGGCGCACGAGCATCGTGTCGGCGTTGTCGAAGTAGGGGACGACGAATGCCGAGTCCGGGTTGGTCACCACGGTGTAGAGGGCCTCGGTGCCGTCGGGAAACCTGATCACGTCGTTGCGGATCACGAACGGTCCGGAGCTCCCGGCCGTCGTCGAGCTCACGACCTCGAAAGGCCGACCACGCGCCGGGTGCGAGAGCTTGTTCAGCTGGTTCTCTGAACCACGGCGGCTACGGCGGCAGCCGCAGCTGCGACGTGGCGGGGGTCGGGTCCGTAATCGAAGGGCGACTCCTCGCCGGCGAACTGCTTAGCCTTCTCGACCAGCTCCGGGTGGTCGTCGATGAAGCGCGTGCTCAGGTTGCCGGCGCGGAAGTCCGCGCTGTCGAGGATGGCGCGGTGATAGCCGATCGTGGTCGCGGGACCGACGACGACGAACTCGCGCAGGGCGCGGCCCGCACGCGCGATCGCCTCCGCGCGATCAGCGCCATGGACGATGAGCTTGGCCACGAGCGAGTCGTAGTTGGGCGGGACGTCAGAGCTCGGGCCGAACCCCGAGTCCACGCGAACGCCGGGTCCCGCCGGCGCGACCCAGCGTGCGATGCGCTTTGGATTGGGCATGAACTTGCGCAGTGGATCCTCTGCGTTGATGCGCATCTCGATGGAGTGGCCGGTCCACGAAATGTCCTGTTGGGTGAAACTCAGAGGCAGTCCCGCAGCGACGCGGATCTGCTCTTTGACGAGGTCGATGCCGGTGACCGCCTCGGTGATGGGATGCTCGACCTGAAGCCTTGCGTTGACCTCCAGAAAGTAGAAGGCGCCTTCGCTGAAGAGGAACTCGACGGTGCCTGCGTTGACGTAGCCCGCGGCTCGCGCCGCTTTCAACGCGGCCTCGCCCATCGCCGCTCGGATCTCCGGCGTGACGGCGGGCGAGGGAGTCTCTTCCATGATCTTCTGGTGGCGGCGCTGGATCGAGCACTCGCGCTCGCCCAGATGCACCGCGTTGCCGAGGCTGTCGCAGATGACCTGAATCTCGATGTGCCGCGGCTTGCGCACGTAGCGCTCGATGTAGATCGTCGGATCGCCAAATGCCGACCGAGCGGCCTGGGCGCTGCTCTCGATGGCGGCCGCGAGCTCGTCTTCTCTCTCGACCACCTTCATGCCGATCCCGCCGCCGCCTCCCGATGGCTTGACGAGCAGGGGCACCCCGATCTCTTTGGCGGCCGCGACTGCCGCCGCGGTGTCGGTGATGGCGCCGCTTCCGGGCGTGACCGGAACGCCGTTCTCGACAGCGAGCTTGCGTGCCGCGAGCTTGGAACCCAGCGCGCGCATGGCGGATGAAGGCGGCCCGATGAACTTGATGCCCGCCGCGTCGCATGCGTCGGGGAAGGCTGCCTTCTCCGACAGAAAGCCGTAGCCGGGGTGGATGGCCTCCGCGCCGCAGTCGTGGGCGACCTTGACGATGCGCTCGAGCTGGAGGTAGGAATCGGAGGGGGCGGCGCCGCCGATGTGGTGAGCCTCGTCGGCGTAGCGCGTGTGGATCGCGTTTCGGTCCGCGTCGGAATAAACAGCGGCGGTCGCGATGCCGAGCTCCCGGCATGCCCGCATGACCCGGATTGCGATCTCGCCTCGATTGGCGATGAGGATCTTCTTGAAAAGCTTGCTTTTCATTCTTTCAATCGGACGAGTTTCTTCTTCATCCGACCGCTAGTAGTGCTTGCGACGGGCTCACGACCTCGCCCTCGTGAACGTAGACCTCGAGCACGGTGCCGGCCACGGTGGTGACGATGTCGTTCTGCATCTTCATCGCCTCCAGCACCGCGACCACCTCGCCGAGCTTGACCGCGTCGCCGGGCTTGACGGGGATCTTCACGATGAGCCCCTGCATCGGCGCGATCACCGTGCCTTCACCCGACCTGGGGGCGGCGGGCCGCGCGGCCTGCGCTGCGGATCCCGTGGTGGGCCCTGCACCCGCCATCACGGTCATGCCCGCGCCGCTGACCCGGACTTTGAACACCTCGCCGTCGACCTCGACGTCGAACTCGGCGGTGCTCACGGACGCTGGTGGACCGGGGTTGGCAGGTGCCGGCGCAGGCGCCGGGGGCGGAGGATCGGCGTTGGTCACCGCCGCCGGGCGCTTCTTCTCTGTCGCAGCAGGCGCCGGCTCGCGCAGGTAGTCGATGGCGAGGTTCGGAAATAGGAGCTGGATCAGGACCGAGTCGTCGCTCGTGTCGAGGTTCATCTTCCTGAGCTGCTGGCGCGCCGCGTCGACCTGTGGCTCGAGGAGGTCCGCCGGACGGATGGTGATCGGCTCCTCGCGGCCGAGGACGAGCCGGCGCAGCTCGGGATCCGCCGGCACCGGCGGCCGCCCGTAGAGGCCCTGCAGGTAATCCTTCAGCTCCTGCGTCACGGTCGCGTAGCGCGCGCCGCCGATGATGTTGTAGACGGCCTGCGTCGCGATCATCTGGCGAAGCGGCGCCACTAGGGGCGGGTAGCCGAGCTCCTTGCGGACCCTGCTCACCTCCTCGAGCACCTCGGCGAGGCGGCCGCCGGCGCCGTGTGCGTCGAGCTGGTGATGAATGTCTTCGAGCGTCGCACCCGGCATGTGGTACCGGATGATGCTGGCGTCAACGCGGTCCGCGACAGGGCTCAGGTCCTGTATGTGCTCTCGCTTCAGCGACTCGACATCGAGCTGCGCGTCCCACATCTCGTCCAGCTTCAGGCCGGTGTCGTACTCGCCGCCCTCCAGAGCCGCGACGACACTTTCGGCCGCCGGCTGCGACGTGCCCCACGCCAGCGGCGACATCGCGACGTCGAGGATCTGCGCCCCGGCCTCAACCGCGGCCATGTACGCCATCGGCGCCATCCCGCTCGAGCAGTGCGAATGCACGTCGATCGGCGATTTGACGATCTGCTTGAGGGCGGTGACGAGCTCCCATGTCGCCTGCGGGCTGAGCAGCCCCGAGGTGTCTTTGATGACGATCTCGTGGCAGCCCATGTCAACCAGGCCTTTCGCGAGCGAGCACCACAGCTCGAGGTTGTGAGCCGGGGAGACCGCATAGCAAAGCGTGCCCTGCACCTTCTTCTTCGTCTTGAGTGCGGCACCGATCGCGGCCTCCATGTTGCGCAGGTCGTTCAGCGGGTCGAACACGCGAAAGACGTCGATGCCGTTTTTGGCTGAGTGCTTGATGAACAGCTCGACGGCGTCGTCTGCGAAGTTGCGGTTGGCGACCAGGTTCTGGCCGCGGATCAATGCCTGGATCGGGGTGTGCGGCGTGGCCTTGTGCAGCTTGCGGAGGTACGCCCAGGGATCGTCGCGGCGCCGCACCTGCGTCTCGAAGGTGGCGCCGCCGAAAGCCTCCATGGCCACAAAGCCGAGGCTGTCCATCTTCGCGGCCACCGGAACGATCTCGTCGCCGCGAAGCTGCCCCCCCAGGAGCGACTGCTGGGCGTCGCGGAACGTCGTATCGAGCAGGTGGACGCGCGAAGTCTTCTTCACAGTGCGAGTGCTTCGCGCTTGTCGTGGTGATGCTGGGCAACGGCGGCGTCGCTGATCCCGATGATCCGCGCGGCCAACCACGCCGCGTTCTTCGCGCCCGCCTCGCCGATCGCCACCGTGGCCACCGGGATGCCGGCCGGCATCTGCACGATCGAGTAAAGCGAGTCGACCCCGCCGAGGTGCTGGGTGGGCACAGGCACGCCGATGACGGGCAGGTCCGTCCAGGCGGCGACCACGCCAGGAAGGTGAGCCGCGCCCCCGGCCGCCGCGATGACGACCTTCAGCCCGCGCTCGCGCGCCGAGGTCGCCCACTCCATGACGCCCCTCGGGTTGCGGTGCGCCGAACAGACCTTGAGCTCGTGCGTCAATTCCAGCTCATCGAGCACTTTGACGCACGCCTCCATCAGCGGCAGGTCTGACTTAGAGCCGAGGATGATGCCGACGACAGGCTGCACTAAACGGCCTCCTGAGCGATATCGGAGCGATAGAAAGCCCCCTGGAATCGTACCCGTCGAGCGCCGGCGAGCGCCTTCTCGCGGGCCTCGGCCACCGTGTCACCCAGCGCCACGGACGTCACCACGCGGCCCCCATCCGTGACCAGGCCGCGTCCCGGCTCGAACTTCGTGGCGGCGTGAAAGATCTGCACTCCCCGCGGCATCTCGGCCAGGCCCAGGATCGGAAAGCCGGTCTTCACCAGCGCGTCATCGGGGTAGTTGGCGGACGCGACCACCACGCCGACAGCGGCGCGCAGGTTCCATCGGGGCTCGGGCAGGCTGGCGAGCGTGCCTTTCGCGGCGGCCATGGCGAGAGCGACGAAGTCCGACTCCAGTCGCGGCAGCACCACCTGCGCTTCCGGGTCGCCGAAGCGAGCGTTGAACTCGAGCGTACGGATGCCGGATGGCGTGAGCATGAGCCCTGCGTAGAGCACTCCTCGAAACTCGTCGCCCGACGCGGCCAGCTCGCGCACCGCCGGCTTGAGCACCTTCGCGACGACTTCGTCGAGGACCGCGTCGTCAACGCCCGCCGGGGGCGAATACGCGCCCATGCCTCCGGTATTGGGCCCCTTGTCCCCATCGTGCGCGCGCTTGAAATCGCGCGCCGGGGCCAGCGGGACGACGTCGCTGCCGTCGGTGATCCCGAGCACGGAAAGCTCAGGACCTTCGAGCCTCTCCTCGATGACGATGGTGGCGCCGCTCCTTCCAAAGCGGTTCTGCACGAGCATCGCGTCGATGGCAGCGTTCGCATCCTCGACGCTCCCGCAGACGATCACGCCCTTGCCGCGCGCGAGGCCGTCTGCTTTCACCGCGACGCGCCCCTGGCGCTCTCGTGCCCACCCGCGCGCTGGGCCAGGCGCGGTGAAGACGGCGAACTCCGCGGTGGGGATGTTGGCGCGGACCATGAGATCCTTGGCGAAGGACTTGCTCGACTCGATGCGACCCGCGCCTCGATTGGGTCCGAAGACGTTGAATCCCGCGCTCCTCAACGCATCGCCCACGCCGGCATCGACCGCGGCCTCGGGGCCGAGGATGACCAGTCCCAGGCGCTCGCGCTTGGCGAAATCCAGGATTCGCACCACGTCGGCAGCGCCTATTGAGACGTTGCGCGCCATGCCGCCGGTACCGCCGTTGCCGGGCGCGCAGTACACACGCTCGACCAGCTCCGACTGGACGCACTTCCATACGAGCGCGTGCTCGCGAGCCCCGGACCCAACCACCAGAACTTTCACGGCGCGGTTATTGGATCACGACAACGCCGGGTGATTCAGGCGCCGACTACTCCCACTCGATCGTGCCGGGCGGTTTCGAGGTGATGTCGAAGACCACACGGTTGACGCCCTTGACCTCGTTGACGATCCGGTTGCTGATGCGCGCCAGCACCTCATACGGGACGCGCGCCCAGTCAGCGGTCATAGCGTCTTCACTGGTGACCACCCGCACCGCGACCACGTTGGCGTAGGTGCGATAGTCGCCCATCACGCCCACGGTCTCGAGCGGTGTCAGCACCGCAAACGACTGCCATACCTGGCGATACAGGCCGAAGTTCTTGATCTCGTCGATCACGACCCAGTCGGCGTTGCGCAGGATCTCGAGTCGCGCCGCCGTGACCTCACCGAGGCAGCGGATCGACAGTCCAGGACCGGGGAACGGCTGCCGGTACACCATCTCCTCCGGCATGCCCAGCTCGATCCCGACCGCCCGGACTTCGTCCTTGAACAGGTACCGCAACGGCTCGATGAGCTGAAACCTCAAACCCGGCGGCAGTCCGCCCACGTTGTGGTGGGTCTTGATCTTCACAGCGGTCGCCGAGACATCGGCGGCGGTCGATTCGATGACGTCTGGGTAAAGGGTGCCCTGGGCCAGGAAGTCGATGTGGCCGAGCTGTTTGGCTTCCGCCTCGAACACCGAGATGAACTCGCGGCCGACGATCCGTCTTTTCTCCTCCGGGTCGACGACGCCGCGCAGAGCCGCCAGGAAACGATCCGTCGCGTCGACATAGCGGATGTTCATGTCGAGGTTGCCATGCATCACGGCCAGCACGCGCTCGGGCTCTTCCTTGCGCAGCAAGCCGTTGTTGACGAATACGCAGGTGAGCTGGTCGCCGACAGCCCGGTGCACAAGTGTCGCGGCGACCGCGGAATCGACGCCTCCAGAAAGCGCACAGATCACACGGCCCTCGCCCACCTGCGCGCGTATGCTCTCGACCGCGTCGGCGACAAACGAGCCCGCGGTCCACGAAGGCTCGCAATGACAAACGCGGTACAGGAAGTTGCGTAGCACCTCGCGCCCGCTGGGGGTGTGCACGACCTCGGGATGGAACTGAATGCCGTAGATGCCGTGGCCGTCGGTGAACGCCGCCACCGGTGAGTTGCCGCTCGACGCGAGAGCGTGGAAGCCGGGCGGCATCTCGGTCACCGCGTCGCCGTGGCTCATCCACACCGGAAGCTCACCATTGAGCCCCGCGAACAAACCCGCCGGCTCGCTCACCGCGACCAACGCCGGCCCGTACTCGTGAGCCCGGCCCGCGTCGACCTTGCCACCCAGGTGATGGGCGATGAGCTGCATGCCGTAGCAGATGCCGAGCACGGGGACGCCGGCGCGCAGCGCCTCGGGGTCGACCTGCGGCGCGCCCTCCTCGTAAACGCTTGCCGGCCCCCCGCTCAGGATGAGCCCGGCGGGGTGGCACTCTTTCAGCTCCGACCACGGCGTCGTCCCGGGAACGAGCTCGCAGTACACCCTGGCCTCGCGCACCCTGCGCGCGATCAGCTGGCTGAACTGCGAGCCGTAATCGAGGATGAGAACCGTTTGTTGGCCGGCCGTGCGTCTTGTCTCCTCACGGGCGGGGGCCGCTGAGGCAGACCGGGCCAACCTCAGCCTTTGCCCATGCCCACATGCTGCGACTGCTGCAGCGATTTGCCCTCGGAAGTGATGGATGGGGCGATGACCATCTCGACGTGCTGGAACTCGGCGATGTCGTGGGCGCCGCAAACGCCGAGCGCGGAACGCAGGGCGCCGGCGAAGTTCTGGCTGCCGTCGTCGACACGGGCGGGGCCGAGCAGGATCTCTTTCAGCGTCGCCTTGGTGCCGACGTGCACCCTCGTTCCGCGCGGAAGGTTGGGGTCCGGGGTCGCCATGCCCCAGTTGAAGCCCTTGGAGGCCGACTCTTCGGCGCCCGCGAGCGGCGTCCCGATCATGACCGCGTCGGCGCCGGACGCGAACGCTTTGCAGACATCCGCTCCGATGCGCATGCCGCCGTCGGTGATGACAGCTACGCGCATGCCGCCCCGGCGCATGTGCTCGTCGCGGGCCGCCGCAACGTCGGCGGTGGCGGTGACCTGAGGCACGCCCACGCCGAGGACGCCTCGTGTGGTGCAGGCGGCGCCCGGCCCCACGCCGACGAGGATGCCGGCGATGCCGGTCTTCATGAGCTCCAGCGCGGTCTCGTAGTGGACGCAGTTGCCCACCACGACTGGGATCGCGCAGCTGCGCACGAGCTCATCAAAGGCGAGCTGGTGATAAGACCTCGACGAGTGGCGCGCGGTGAGAGCGGTGCCCTGGACGACGAGAACGTCCGCGCCCGCGGCCTGCACCAGCTCCGCGCGCTCTCCCGCGCGCCCAGGCACCGTAGAAACTGCGCACGGTACGCCGGCGGCCTTGATTGCCTTGATGCGCTCGGTGATCAGGTGAGGCTTGATCGGTTCGCGATACACCTCTTTGAGGATGGCATTGACGGTCGACTTGTCCGCCGCCGCGATCCGTTCGATTATCGGCCGCGAATCCGCGTAGCGAGTGTGGACGCCATCGAGATTCAGAACCGCGACGCCGCCGAGCTTGCCCATCGCTATGGCGAATTCGACGTCGACGACTCCGTCCATGGCCGCGCCCCAAACCGGAACGTCCAGACGGAAACCGTCGCCCATCGCAAACGAGATGTCGACCTCATCCGGATTGAGCGTGACGCCACCGGGAACGAGTGCGACCTCGTCGAAACCGTAGGCGCGTCGCGCGCGCCGCCCGATCCCGATCTCGAGGCCAGACTGCTCCCGGGTCACCGCATCACGGGTTGCGAGCCGGCTCTGATTCAGGGTGCGTTTACTCCAATGGCGGCGGGGTTTGATGAATTATAGGTGAGTCAGGTGGGGGGCGCGCTCGCACGCCAAATACCCATTACCTTTATGCAGTGTCCAGCGATGTATCGCACGCTTGAGTACCTGCGCGGAATCTCGAGCTCCGACGTCGCCCGCCTTCGCGCCGCCGGCATCAAGCACACCAACCAGCTCGTGCACCGCACGTCGCTGGAAATCGACCGCAAGCGCCTCTCCAGGCGCACCGGCATCTCGACCGAGCGGCTGCTCGAGTTTGCTCACCAATGCATGCTGATGGAGGTGTCGGGCATGGAGCGATTCCTGCCCATCATTCGCCGCTTCGGCATCGAGACCGTCAATGACCTGCGGGCGCAGGACGCGGATGAGCTGCATCGCAAGCTGGTGGATGCCATCGGGCTCGCGGGCGCTCCGAGCCGCTCGGACGTTCAGTACTGGATCAGCCAGGCGACCGGGCTCGACATCATCGAGGAACCCGAACCGACCTTACCCACCCCCGTGGTGAAGTAGCTAAGCGGTTCGGCCAAACGCGTTCGCCGGCGGTTCGTCCTCATCAAACACCAGCCGTTGGCGGAAAAGGGTGCGCGGGCACAGGGGCTCCGGCCGTGCCCGGATCGCCGGCCGACCCGGGTTCGATTGGCTGCGGCTGGTGTGTCCAGGCCTTGGCGATGGGCAGTCGAAGGTGGATCCAGCGATTGAAAGGCACGCCTACGTAGGACAGCTCGTCGCCGCAGCGGGCGCAGACCAAACGAGTTTGGGAGCTCATTCGTCCGAGTCTATTCCCAGCCCGTTCGCTCACGGAGCCAGGCCAGTGCGATCTCGCCCTGCGCGGCCTGAAACGCGCGCACCGTGGGAATCCCGGGTGGCGGAGGCCGAAGCGAATAGGCGATGAAGAAGCCGGTGATCGCGGCCAGCACCGCGTCGACCGCGCCATCGTCGACATCGTCGAGGGCCGCCATGCGCATCAGCTCTTCGGGCTGTGGCCCGCCCTGCATCGACACCGAAGGCGCAAACGCGACCCACTCCACGAATGGCGCGCCGATCCGCGCCCACGGCCAATCGACGAAATAAACCTTGTCGCCGGCGATGAGCAGGTTGTCCGCGCGGACGTCGAAGTTCAAAAGCGTCGTGCCCCCCGACGCGGCCGGAGCCCGCGCCTCCAGCTCGACAAGACGGTCGAGGTTGCGAGCCGACCAGCCGTCGATTCCGGCATGGGCCGACTTCAGCTCGTCCCATCCTTTGATATGTGCGGCGAACCCGTTGCCGGCGGACTCGCTTGGTATCGGCGCCGGCGTAAGCACCGCGTGGAGTCGCTTCAGCGCATCGACCACCAGGCGTAGCTCGTCCTCGCTCCATGGCTGCGCGGGTGGGCGGCCGTCGACGTCTTCGAAGCCGAGCACGACCCAGCCGCCTTCGTCGTAGGTCCACAGCAGGCGCGGCACTGGGGCCTCAACGGGCAGGGCCGCGACCACCTCAGCCTCGCGGCGATGTATGCCCGGCGTGTCCGGGTTCGCCTGCTCGCTCACGGCTTTGACGAAACAGCGACGGCCGTCGCCGGTCACCAGCCGCGCCGCGAGCCCGGGCGAGAATCCACCTGGCTGCGTGACCGCATCGACCACGCGATCGCCGATCCGGTCCTCGATCGCGCGGCGCACGAAAGGCGGCAGCTGGTACCACTGGACGCGTACCCCCTCGGCGGGAGGAGGGCTAGACGAAGACACCTCGGCGCAGCTTCAGGTTCTCGTAGACGCCCTTCTGGATCGTGTTGCGCACCTCGTCGGAAATCGTCATCACGAGGCTCTGGTCGTTGGCGGACTCCTCGGCAATGAGCTCGGTGTGCACCGCGGGGTGGAACTGGATGCGCCACTTGCTCGGCAGCGGGATCATTCCCAACGGGCCGAGCCACGGCCAAGTCGGTGTAACTGGGAAGTAGGGCAGCCCGAAGAGCCTCGCCACCGGACCGGCGTCGCCGATCATCGGATAGATCTCCTCGGACCCGACCACCGAGATGGGGATGATGGGCGCCCCGGCGCGGATGGCCGTGGCAACGAAGCCTCCGCGGCCGAAGCGCCGTAGGCGATAGCGGTCCTTGAACGGCTTGCCCGTGCCCTTCACCCCTTCGGGAAAAACCAGGACCAGCTCATCGCGCTCGAGCAGGCGGCGCGTGTCGTCTGGGTGGCCGACCGTCTGACCGGTGCGACGCAGGAACCAGCTCAGCACCGGCATGCCCATGAACAGGCTCGCCACGAGCGCGCGCACGTGCCGCGGGTGAGGGTGCTCGGCGAAGATCGCGGTCTTGATCATGGTGCCGTCCCACGGCAGCACGCCGGCATGGTTGGAAACGAGCAGAGCGCGACCGGTGGCGGGAACGTGCTCGATGCCGGTGGTCTCCACGCGCCAGTAGTCGCGGTAGAGCGCCTTGAACAGCGTGAGCAGCGACTCCGTCCACTGCGCGTCGAAGCCGAACTCGTCGACGGCGTAATCGGGACCGCGCTTCGCGAGCGCACGCTGCTGATACACGAACTGGAGCATCTCCATGATGGCGTTCATGTCGATGACCTCACGGCCGGTCATCTCGCGGAGGCGAGTCGACAATGCGCTCACGCCCTGGAGCGCGTACATCGGCGCCTGGCGCTGCAGCCGGCGTATGCGGCGCGGCATACGCAGCCGTGGACCCGGCGGCGGCGTGACGACCTTCGCTTTGCGGCTGCGACGGCGAAGCTCGTTGCTGTCCAGCGACGTGACTCGCTCCGCCGTCACCGTGTCACCGTCAAGGTGGTGGTGCCTCGGTGGCCGTTTCGCCCCAAACGACGTCGGCGCTGGAGAAAGACCTGGAGCTCGTACTCCTGCGGCGGGGATGGCCGCTCGATCACCTCGACGTCCTTGCCCTGGGCGAGGCTGTCCATGACCGCCCGCGTGCTGTAGGCCGGCTTCCAGCCAAACGTCCGCGCCAGCCGCGAACCATCGGCTACCGAGCCGAAGGTGAGCACCTCCGCGAGGTGGCTTGGTACATGGATCCCGATCGCACGCAGCGCGAGGCGCCCGAGCCAGCGGCCGTAGCCGGGCAGAACGGGAGCGGCCTTGCCACCCATGATCGCAATCGCCTGGCTCAGGAGAACGATGCCGTCGCCGGCCACGTTGAACACGCCTTCGTGGCCATGCATAGCCGCCCTCACGACCGCCTCGGCGGCATCGTCTTCGTGGAGAAGCTGCAGCCGTGGATCGAATCCGGCGAAAGTCGGCACGAGGGGCAGCGACAGGTATCGGCCGAGCGAGCTTCCTTCGCCGACGCGGTACCCGATGCGCAGGATGCAGACCTGGCAACCAGGGCTGCGCAGCGCGAACTCTTGAGCCAGCTGCTCCATCTCGAGCAGGTCGCGCTTCAGCCCGTATGCGGGCCGATCCGATCCACCCAGCTCCTCGCTGACAAACGAGGGATCGGCCGGCGACGCGCCGTAAACCGCCTGACTCGATTTCACGACGAGCCGCCGGACCGGGCTTGACGGTCCCGCGCAGCCCGCGAGCACGTTCATCGTCCCGATGACGTTGGTTTCGTGCGCGCCCCTCTCGTCACCACCGGAATCGACCTTGATCGCCATGTGGACGACGGTGTCGATTCCGAGCTGGCGCACCAGCTTGGCGATCACCGAATGCCGCGTGTCAGCGTGCACGAAGTCCATCTCCTCGATCGCGCTCACCGGGTCGTCGACGTCGCAGCCGAACAGGGCCGGCACCTGGGTGGCAAGCCGGCGGGCGACCTCGGCACCAAGCGGGTTGGAGACGCCGGTGATCAGGACACGACGAGGATGAAGCTCGAGGGTCACCCCCACAATCTACCTAAGTGGAGTGGCAGCCCGGATTAGTTCCGGGCGTCCCCGGGCGTCCAACTTTGACTCCGGCTTCTCCGCCGAGGGGGGTTCCGCGGCGGGGATCCTGATCCCCCCGCGCTTCTATGGGTAAATCCCTCGCACCATCGTTGCGTTGGCGACGCGTTGAACCGCCAGCGCGTAGGCCGCGAGCCGCATGTCGATCCGCTTGTTCACCGACGTGTGCAGGATCTCGTAGAACGCTCGCGTGATGACGTGGTGCAGCTTGGTGTTGATCTCCTCTTCTTCCCAGAAGAAAGCCTGAAGGTCCTGGACCCATTCGAAGTAGGAGACGATCACGCCACCCGCGTTCGCGATGATGTCCGGAATCACGAAAATTCCGCGGTCGTGAAGAATGGGGTCCGCCTCGGGCGCCACCGCCGCGTTGGCCCCCTCGGTGATGAGCCGAGCGCGGATCCGCGGAGCGTTCTGGGCCGTGATCACGTCCTGCACCGCGGCCGGCACCACCACTGTGACCGGCAGCTCGAGCAGCTCAGCGTTGGTGATGCTGTCCGCCTTTTTGAACCCGCCGACGCCGCCACGGACCTGCCGGTGCTCATCGAGAGCCGCGAGGTCCAGCCCGTTCGGGTTGTACACCCCGCCCTTGGAGTCGCTCACCGCGACGACCTTGAGACCCGCTTCCCCGAGCAGGCGCGCCGCCGAGTGACCCACCTGGCCGTAGCCCTGGACCGCGACGGTGGGCGTCTCGTCCTCAACATGCAGGTACTTGATGGCTTCGAGCGTGAGGTAGGTGGCGCCACGACCTGGCGCGTCGACGCGGCCCTCCGACCCGCCCACGTCCACCGGCTTGCCTGTCACCGCCGCGGGTACGGAGTGGCCGGAATGCATCGAGATGGTGTCCATGATCCAGGCCATCACCTGGGGGTTGGTGCCCATGTCGGGGGCCGGGATGTCCTTCTCGGGGCCGAGCAGGATCGCGATCTCGGTCGCGTAGCGGCGCGTGAGGTGCTCGAGCTCGTGGACCGAGATCTGGCGCGGGTTGACCGCGACCGCTCCCTTGGAGCCTCCATATGGAAGACCGACGGCGGCGCACTTCCACGTCATCAGCATCGCGAGCGCTTTGACCAGGTCGAGGTCGACGTCCGGGCTGTAACGGATGCCTCCCTTGGCGGGTCCTCGGCTGATGTTGTGCTGCACCCGCCAACCGGTGAAAACGTGGACAGAGCCGTCGTCCATGTGCACCGGGAAGTGCACCGTGAGCTCTCGCTTGACCTCCCGCAGGCCGCGCCGGACGTCGTCGGAGAGGCCGATCACGTCAGCCGCCGAATCGAACCGGCGCTGGGCGGTCTGGAAAGCGGAAACGCGCGTCTCGACCGCCATGTGCGGTTTCCGATGGTACTCCGTGAAACGAAGGAAAACAGCGCTTCACCGGTCAACGAGAATTGCGTCATGGCGCGCGACCGCATCCTGGGCATCCTTGTCGTCGCGGCGGTCGCGCTCGCGACAGGGTTCCTGGTGGCGGGCCAGGTCAAGGCTCAGCTCCTGACGCCCACCAACCAGGTCGCCCGTTACCAGGCGCTCGTGCGCAGCGTCCAGGACCTGGAGCAGACCAACACCTCGTTGCGCGCCAAGATCGCCGCCTTGCGGGCGGACGTCGACGCGCTCGAGGGCGCCGCCGCCCAGCACTCGGCGACCACCCAGGCCCTTCACAACCAGGTCGCCGACCTGCGCGCCCATGCCGGGCTGACGGCGGTTCACGGTCCGGGGGTAGAGGTCGACCTCGCGAACGGGGCGCCTGGCCCCGACGTCAATGGGCAGATCGGCTACCTGATCAACTACCAGGACGTCCAGGACGTGGTCAACCTCCTCTTCGCGCATGGCGCGGAGGCGGTCTCCGTGAACGGCCGGAGGATCACGCCGCTCAGCTCCTTCTCGGGCTCGGAGGGGCAGATCGTCATCGACCAGGGCCCGCCGCTCACCGCACCCATCAAGGTGCTTGCGGTCGGCGACCGAAACAACATGGTCGTCGGGCTCGAGGAGCCATCGTCTCTTCCAGACCTGCGCGACCGCCAGGACCGCTTTCAGATCAAGCTGACGGTCACCGGCCTGCCCGACGTCAAGGTGCCGGCCTACGACTCGAGCCTCGAGATCCCCCATGTCAACACGTCCTAAGCGCACCGCGGCCAGGGGCGGCCGATCCGGCCGGGCGATCGAGATCTGGCTCATCGCGCTGCTGGTCGCGCTGGTGGCGACGATCCAGATCCGCAGCCAGGTGGAGGTCGAACGGAGCCTGGTCGGCACCGACTCGACCACGCTCGCATTCTTGATCGACGACCTGCATCGGGCCAACGACGCGCTCTCAGGCGAGACCACCGAACTGAACCGGCAGAAGACCGCGCTGCAGTCCGGAGGCACATCGGCCGCTGACCAGGAGCTCACCGCGGAGGCCAATCGGCTGCGCGCCATCGAAGGGCTGGTGCCGGTGCACGGGCCCGGCGTCGTCATCGTCATCGACGCGTCAGGGCTGAAAGCGCTCGACCTCGAGGACGCGATCAACAACCTGGCCGCGGCCGGCGCTGAGGCGATCGAGGTGAACGACCGTCGCGTCGCGATGGGGGTGGCGATCCTGCAAACCCAGGACGGCGTCACCGTCGACGGCGCGATCGTGCGGCCGCCCTGGACGATCTCGGTCATCGGCGACGCCAACCGGCTCGCCGAGGCGGCGGACCTGATGACTCAGCAGATGCGCGAGGACCGCCGGGTGCGGCTGGCGACCTACCGGGTCGAGGCTGACGTCGAGATCACGGCCGTCATCGCGCAGCGCCCTTTCGTTTACGCGAACGGCTCATGAGGCGAAATCGGCTTCCTCGACAAATCGAGTACGCCTAGCCGCGACGCTTACCGGTTCGAGGCTTGGCGCCGTTGGCGTTGGCCTTTCGCAGCTCGGCCGAGAGCTTGTCGATCCTGTCGTTCAGGTGGTCGATATCGTGCCGGCTCGGGATGCGAAGCCTTCGCAGCGCGCGTTCGATGGCCTCATCGACCATGGCCTCGAGGTCGCCCCGCCGCCGTTCGACCTGGTTGACCAGGTCGCCCGGAACGTTGAGCGTCTTGCGCACGTAATCGAGCAGCGCCTGGCCGCGCTCGTGGAGGGCATCCGCGCCGGCATCGACCAGGCGCGCCGGCCCGCGCTTCTCCTCCGAGAGCACGATCTGCGAAAGCACCACTTGCGTCAGGTCCTGGCCGGAGTCACGGTCGACGACCTGGATGGAGTGGCCGTCCCGCACCAGGTCCGCGATACCTTCAAGCGTTATGTAGCGGCTCGTCTGGGTGTCGTAGAGCTTGCGATTCGCATACTTCTTGATAAGGTGTCTTTCGGGCCCTGTAGCCATTCGAGGCAATACTAATGCGGTGCGTTATGGGCGGCCGCACGGCGTCATGTTTGGGAGGTTGAGGCATGGCAACGAGGAAGCGCGCGTCATCGCAATCCAGGCTTTTGAACCGGGCGGTGAAGGCCGGCAGGTCGTACCTCCGACAGGCTGAGCGGCGGCTGCCGCCCGAGGTCCGCAAACAGATCGACCGCAGCATCAAAGACGGGCAGAAGACGGTCGAAGGCGCGATCAAGCAGCTCCGCACGCGTCTCGATCGCACCGCCAACCAGGTCGACCTCGAGCGCGCGCTGAAGCGTCTCGACGGCTTGAGCAAGCAGGTGCAGCAGCTCGCGCGGGCGGCATCGTCGCGAGCGACTGTGGCGACCCCGGCGCGGAGGCCCACTCGCAAGCCCGCCACGCGACGGGCGACGACCAAGTCCACGCGCAAGTCGACGAGCAGCGCGGCGGCCGCGAAGCCGGCCGCGACCCGCAAGCCGGCGGCGCGCCGTGCTGTACCGAGGCGACGCGCCGCGGCGGCACCGCTGGTGACGCCGCCAACGGCCGAGTCGCCGTCGATGGCGATCCCCGACCCGTCGCCGCGCGAACCCGCCGGCTAAGCCAGAGCGCCGTAGACAGTCGATCCGCCCACGAGCACAGCTCGCGGGCGCAGGCCTTCCCATTCGGATCGCGGGATCGCCAGCGGGTCGGAGTCATACACCTGAAGATCGGCCAGCATTCCCGGTTCTAGCGTTCCTTTGATGCGCTCCTCGAAGCTCGTGTAAGCGCCCACCGACGTGTAGGCGCGCAGCGCGGCCAGCTCGCTGATGCCGTTTATCCGATCCTCAGTCGCGGCATGGATGCCCGGCCACGGGTTGGGGTCCGCAAGGACAGGAAGGTCGGAGCTGAAGGCCACGGGCACGCCGGCCTTGATGAGCGGGCCGTGGGCGGCGAGGTGCCATCGATGGTGGGCCGGAAAGGACGCTGATGGGAATTCGCGTGCGAACCGGGCGGCCATCGGCTGCATCACCGCGACCATGCCGAGCCGGGCGAGGCGCTGCTGAAGGTCGGGCGGGCAGATGGTGCAGTGCTCGACGCGGTGACGCAGCTTCAATACGCCGGCGGCCTCCACCGCTTCGCACATCGACGCGATGGCCGCGTCGCCGATCGCATGGGCGGCCACCTGCAGGCCGGCGCGGGAGGCCTTCCCGACCAGCTCTCTCAGCTCGTCCGGAGGCGTTCGCCACAACCTCTTGCCTGAGCGCATCGCGACGCGATCGGCACCTCCGTCGACGAACACCTTGATCGGCCCGGACCGGACCATCGCGCCACCGAATCCGGCCTTGACGCCCAGCCCGCTGGCTGCGTCGAGCAGCTCCCAGGAGAGGAATTCGTTGACACGCATCTTCAATCGCCCGCTCTCGGCCAAGACCTCGTATGCGCGGAGGTCGTCGGCGAATCCGCGATTGACGGCGGCGCCGACAGAGGTGACGCCGCGCGAGAGGAGCAGGCGCTGGGCCCTGAGGATTCCCTGCATCCGGCGCCGAAGCGGCGGCGGCGGCTGCACATCGGCCACCAGCCTCATCGCGGTTTCGATAAGCAGCCCGTTGGGGGTGCCGTCGGGGTCTCGACCGATGCGTCCACCTGGCGGATCCTTGGTGGTGTCCGTGATCCCGGCCGCGCCGAGCGCTGCAGAGTTGGCGACCCGCGCATGGCCTCCGCGCTCGTCGATGAACGCAGGCCGCCTTCCGGTGGCCTGGTCCAGCTCCAGGCGGTGCGGCGCGCGCTTCTCCTCGAGCTCGACCGCCCGGTAGCCCATGCCCTGCTGCCACTCGCCCCCCGCGAGCCGTCGACCGTGGGCGCGCAGCCGAGCCACGATGTCGGCGACGCTCCGTACGCCCCCAAGATCGGCTCCGAAACGCGTCAGCCCGTAATAGACGACGTGCGCGTGCGCGTCATTGAATCCGGGCAGAACCGAGGCGCCCTCGAGGTCGAACACACGGGTCCGCGGTCCGCGAAGTGCCATCACCTCGCTGCCGCCCACGGCGACCACCACGCCACCGGCGATCGCGAGGTGGGTGCGCACCGCCAGTCCGGCCGAGCCAAGCGTCCGGATCTGGCCGCGAGCGAGAATCAGCTCAGCCTTCACCTGGCGCTTAAAGTACGGAAATGCAAGAGTTGAAGCTCTCGGCCGACGGGCTGTACTACTGGGATGGCTCCAGGTGGGTCAGCACACTTTCCGCAGACGGACGGTGGCGCTGGAATGGATCCGCATGGATCCCGATGACTGGCATGGTCGCCCCTCCGGTGCCTTACTACCCGCAGCCACCTCCGACTCAGCGCGTGCCCACCGCATGGACAAAACCGATGCAGTACGCGGTGGCCGCCTGGTACGGGATCTCCGGCCTGTACGCCCTGAGCTTGCCCTTCTGGATGTCGGGGATCATGGCCCAGACCATGAACCAGGCGTTCCAGCAGCAGGCTGCCCAAAACCCCGATGTCTCCCCGCCCCCGCCGGATGTCATCGCCAGCGTTACGTCGATGGTGACGGGGGTCATGTGGGTTGCTGCTCTGATCGGGCTCGCGATTGCGGCGGTGGTGGTGATCGGAGCGCTGATGCGCTGGACGTGGTTGTTCTACGTGGTGCTGGTGCTGCTGGGCCTTAGCACGCTGTCCCTGCCGGTCAACGTGGCCTCGGCCCTTTTCGGCTCATCGACCCTGAATCAGTACGGGTTTCCTTCATCGTTCTACTGGATATCCGTCTTGATCGGGATCCCGGCCGCGGCCCTGTTCGTGTGGATGCTGATCGGCGCGATCCGCTTCGGGCCCTGGGCCATGGCCAAGACGGTCGACATGCCCGCCGCGGCGGCGCCGGCTAGCTGAGAAGGCTCGCCAGCAGCTTCCGATCGATGTTGCCGCCGCTGACCACCGCGACGGTGGCCGGCCCCGGCTCGAGCTGCTCGAGCGCCGCATATGCGAGCGCGCCCGCGCCTTCGGCCACCACCTTCCCGGCGACGGCCAGCTCCGGGATGGCTGATCGAAGGCGCGGCTCGGGCACGGTGAGCCAGCGGTCGACGAGCTCCTTCATCAACGGCAGCATCCGTGCGTCGAAGGGCGCGGTCGTGCCGTCCGCGATCGTCTCGGGCGTGATCGAGACCGGGCCGTCCGCCGCGAGCGCCCGCGTCCAAAGGGCATAGCCGTCCGACTGCACGCCGATCACCTCGACATTGCGTCGCAAGCCTTTGATCGCCGAGGCGATGCCGCTGATCAGCCCTCCACCGCCGACGGGCACGAGAACGCGAACCGCATCAGGGACGTCTTCCAGAAGCTCGAGCCCGATGCCGCCGTGGCCCGCCATCACCTCCGGGTCCGCGAAGGGATGAATGAACGCCTCCGGTTCCGATTCCCATCCCTGGTTCGCGAGCCAGTCGAGCAGCGCCGGACGGGGCATGAGAAGCGGGGTGCCGCCCCATCGCTTCACTCCTTCGATCTTGGTCGCGGGCGCGGTCTCGTACATGACCACGCGGCACGGAACCCCGATCGAGCGTGCCGCGTACGCGCACGCCTGGGCCGCGTTGCCGGCGCTGACCGTGATCAGGCCCCGGCTGCGCCTTTCTTCCGGTAGCGCCAGCGCGGCGGCGAAGATGCCCCGTACCTTGAAGCTCCCCGTCGGCTGGAGACATTCGAGCTTGAGTAATGCGCCTTCAACCGGTATCAGCGGCGTCCTGTACACGAAGGGTCGGGCACGCTCGGCGGCCGAGCGGATGTGCTCCAGGTCGATCACTTTGTGAGAATGGTAGGCGTGCCAATCTACGAGTACCGCTGCGAGGACTGCGGCAAGCGCTCGTCGGCGCTGCTGCCAAGCTTCTCGTCGCCCGACCCCGTATGCCCCCACTGCGGCAAGCCGGCTTTGAGGCGGTTGGTGTCGACCTTCGCGACGACACGTTCGGGCGACGAGGGCGGTGGCGACTTCGGGGGCGATGACATGGGCGGCGACGGCGGCGATGACTTCGGCGAGGGCGACGACTTCGGAGGCGGCGGCTTCGACGGCGGCGAAGACGACTTCTAGGCGGTACTTCCGAGCACGACGTTCGCGGCCTTGATCAGCTCGCGGCTGTAGGCAGTGTCTCGGGCGAAGATGCGGAACAGCGTCATCCGTACGGGCAGCCGCCGGAAGAGGTCGAGCACCTGGCTCTGCTGGTACCGATCCTCGAGGGGATCGTAGATAAGGATGTCGGAGGTTTCGTTCAGCGGGTTGAAGGCACGCGACTCCTGCGCGGCCACGTCAACCTCGAACTCGATTGCGCGCAGCCGGGCCGGCAGCCTCTCACGAAGCATCTGCGCGAACTGCTCCCGGGTTACTGCGAGCGCGGCGCCGGGGACGTCCACCGCGTCCGTGTGACCCTGGTAGACGAGCCGCCATTTGAGCTTGCGGGCGACCACATCGGCCCAGGCATTCCCCAGCTGGCGCTTCCGGCCATCCCCTTCGCCGAGAGCCCAGCGGTTGACCTCGGACAGCAGCGCCCACTCGGTGAACATCAGGTACTCGTCCAGCCGCTCCAGCGGGTTGCCGCCAAGCAGTAGCTCTACGGTCGGGCGGAAGACCTCGCGCAGCTGCAGGTCGATCCTGCGCACCGTGCGGTGGAAGTAAACCTGCTCGTAGAGGTACAGCCGGGCGCTCAGAAACATGTAGAGCGCCTCGGCGGCGTGGGCATGCAGGGTCAGCCCACGCTCCGAGATGAAGGAATAGTGAAGAATGCGCTGGACGTCGACCGGCCCCGTGGCGACACCACATATATAGGAATCGCGAGGGACGTAATCCATGTTGTCGGCCGAGTACGCGCCGACCAGGGCCGGCTTCAACGCCACCAGCCAGGCGGGGGCTGCAAACCCGTCCAGATCGTCTGCCGCGATCAGGTAAGCGACCCAGCGGGGGTCGATGCTCTCGCCGGGGCCGAAGTCCTCATGCGGTGATGCGCCGAGCCCCCCGACCAGATCGGCGAGCTCCCCGGTGATCAGCGTCCTCCCGATCACCTCGTGGTCGATGCCCCATGCATCCAGGTAGTTCTCGTCGAAGAAATGACCGAACGGGCCGTGCCCGACGTCGTGAAGCAAGCCCGCCATGCGCATCGTCTCCTCGACGAGCCCAAGCGAAGGCGTGTCCTGGCAGCACGAGGGCAGGGTGGGGTGCAGGTGACGGGCCCACTCTCCTGCCAGGTGCATGGCGCCCAGCGCATGCTGAAAACGCGAGTGCTCGGCGGTGGCGAAAACCCACCACGCGCTCTGCAGCTGGTGGATGCGGCGCAGCCTTTGCAGCCACGCGCTGTCGACGAGGTACACGGCCCCGCCCACCCTTCGTGATGCGAAGGTATCGATAGATGGGATCGCTCGACAGATTGACGCGCGAGTACTCGCCGGGCAGCTCGGCCATGAAGCGATTATCCGCATGACCCCGGGCTTGAGGCGAGGCGTCGACCTCTTCAACAGCGGCCGGTACTGGGATGCGCATGAGGTCTGGGAGCACGAATGGATGCCGGACCGGAAGGGACCGGACTCAGGTTTCTACAAGGGTTTGATCCAGGTGGCGGCCGGCTGTCTTCACTATTCCAGGCGCAATCGGCGCGGGGCTGTGAACAAGTGGCGGAGCGGTGCGGACTACTTGCGGCCCTATCTGCCCGCCCACCAGGGCGTCGACCTGGCCCCCCTCGTCGAAGCGGTCGACGGCTACCTGAGCGCGATGACGGGGCCGAGCTGGCCCGAGCTGACGATGCCCGCTGTTGAAGAATTCACGTCCCGAGGCTGAACGGCCGGTACCGGCGGCTAGCCTGTGCCCATGCTTGCGATGCGACCAAAGTCGTTAGGGCGATTGCTGCTGATATCGGGGGCAGTCCTCTGCATTCCGGGTGCAATCGGAGTCATCGTCTTCGCCCAGGGGTCGGAGCTCGTCAGCGCCCTCGACGCGGCTCGACCTTGCGCGACTCCGAGCCAGGATGCGAATGCCGACTGCCTGAGCTTCATGAACGGGCGCATCACCGATGTGGCTCCTGCCGGAAAGAGCAAGGAGATGGCGACGATCGCTCTCGAGGAGGCTACCGTGACCGCCGTATACACGAGCACGACTTCCTTGC
>WNFJ01070100.1_pt1 | contig 29457 bp, 26 predicted proteins | sample 5400461 | NCBI WGS metagenome assembly WNFJ01 (sample SAMN13153349, study PRJNA577476) | soil metagenome | isolation source: 115 cm saprolite on Douglas fir-dominated hillslope | place: USA:California | collected 2013-09-17
CGTGAAATAGACGGTGAGCTTTTTCTTGTCCCACTGCCACTCGGCGTCGGAGACCTTCATGGGCAGGGCGTGATGATGGACGCGGTCCATCACTTTGCGACGCACCTCCTGCTCCTCAGCCTGCAGGTGCCCGGCCACTGCGGCGTCCTCGGCGGTGGCCCGCCGCACGATGCGGCGCGGCGCCACGGCCGGCGGGGCCGCCGCCTCGGCGAGGCTGCACCCGTTGCAGCCGCCGCCGCACTTCTTCGCCGCGACGGCGCCCAGCGCCGACACCCGGCCGAGATCCTGCCCCCGCTCGACCTCGACGATCACGGGATCGTGCAGCGCGAGCGGCTCGGCGGACGGCCAGGTGAAGAAGGCTTTGCGGTTCCCTTTGAACCGGACTTCGACGACGTCGGTCAACTCACTTCTCGCTCAACGCACCCATCGAAAGGTACTTCTTGACCTTGCGTAGCTGGCGCAAGTGGCGGCGCAGCGTTTCCCCCAGCGCCGTCGCCGCGGCCTCGGGGTCGGCGTGTGCCCCGCCCAGCGGCTCGGGGATGATCTCGTCGATGACGCCGAGCTCGCGCAGGTCCTCCGCGGTCAGCTTGAGGGCCTCGGCGGCGCGCTCGCGCTGGCTCGCGTCCTTCCAGAGAATCGCGGCGCAGCCCTCGGGCGAGATGACCGAGTAGACCGAGTTTTCGAGCATCACGACGCGGTCGGCGAGTCCGACCGCGAGCGCCCCGCCCGAGCCGCCTTCGCCAATCACGGCGGTCAGGATCGGCGTCCGCAGCGTGGCCATCTCGACCAGGTTGCGGGCGATCGCCTCCGCCTGACCCCGCTCCTCGGCCCCGAGCCCCGGGTAGGCGCCCGGCGTGTCGACGAGCGTGACCACGGGCGCGCGGAACTGCTCGGCGAGATGCATCAGGCGCAGCGCCTTGCGGTACCCCTCCGGGTGGGCCATGCCGAAGTTGCGCCGGAGGTTTTCCTTGGTGTCGCGCCCCTTCTGGTGGCCGATCACCATGACGCTCATGCCATCGAGCCGCGCCCAGCCGCCCACGATCGCCGGATCGTCGCGGAACAGCCGATCGCCGTGTAGCTCGACGAAGTCGGTAAAGGTGGTGCTCAGATAGTCGAGCGTGTAGGGGCGCTTGGGGTGCCGGGCGACCTGGACGCGCTGCATCGCCGTGAGGTTCTTGTAGATCTCCGCTCGCAACTCGGCCAGCTTCTTCTCGAGCGGGGCCAGCTCCTTCGAGACGTCCACCGCCGTCTCGCTCGCCACCCGCTTCATCTCCTCGATCTGGCGCTCCAGCTCGAGCAGCGGTCGTTCGAAATCGAGCGTATGCGTCGCCATCGCTCAGGTCGTCCTCACGAGATGCACATGCTCGGGTCCCACGAGATCGCGCAGCGCGGCCAGGAGGTCGTCCGCCACTTCCACCCGCAGCGAGCGGCTGCGGAGGCGGGCGGTGCTGGCGTCGTCCCCGCTGCCCGTGTCGGGGCCGGCGTCGCCGTCTTTCCACTCGACGAGCACCGGCGCGGGGCCTGGATGGGCGGCGCACAACGCCGCTACCGCCCGGCTGGCATCGGGTGGGGGCGGTGCCAACGGGGACCAGCGCAATGCGACGCCGATCGCCCCGCTCGCCTTGAGCTCGTCGAGCGGCTGGGCCGTCTCGACGATGAACGGCGCCTGCTCCTCGTCCCGGTCGCGGCCGCTGTAGCTGCCGGTCAGGAGCAACGCCTGGTCCGTGCGGATTACGTCGTTCAGCCGGGCCCACGCCTCGGGAAACACGAGGGCTTCCGCGGTGCCGTGGAAATCCTCGAGCGTAAGCCGGGCATACTCGGCCCCGGTCTTCCGCGAGACTTGGCGCTTAACCACCGTCGCCACCGCCGCGATCCGGACCTTCTGGTCGCTCCACTGACCGAGCGTCGCGGTCGTGCGGGTGCCGAACAGCTCCGCCTCGGCGCGGTAGCGCGCGAGCGGATGCCCGGAGATAAAGAAGCCCAGCACCGCCTTTTCGCGCACCAGCCGGTCGTGCTCCGCCCAGGGCGCGACGTCGGGAAGGGGGGCGGGCGGGCGGGCGGCGGCGGCCGGGTCTCCGAACAGCGCATGCTGCCCGGCCTGGCGCTCCTGCTGGCGCACCTGAGCCTCGCCGAACGCCCGATCGAGCGCGGCGATGAGCTGCGCCCGATGGCCGCCGAGGGCATCACACGCGCCCGCGTCGACGAGCGCCTCGATCACGCGCTTGTTGCAGAGCCGTAAGTCGATGCGATCGCACAGGTCTACGAGCGAGCGATAGGGGCCGGTCGCCTGCCGGCCCGCGATAATCGATTCGATGGCGCCGGCGCCCACGTTCCGGACCGCGCCCAGGCCGAAGCGGATGCGCCGCTCCGCCACGACCGTGAACTTGAAGCCGGATTCGTTCACGTCCGGGGGCAGCACCTCGAGCCCCAGCTCGCGCGCCTCGTTGATGTAGCGCACCACGTTGTCCGTGTTGCCGATTTCGGACGAGAGCAGCGCCGCCATGAACTCGGCGGGGTAGTGCGCCTTGAGCCAGGCGGTCTGATAGGAGAGGACGGAGTACGCGACCGCGTGCGATTTGACGAAGCCATAGCGGCCGAACGTCTCGATCTGCGCGGCGATGTGCTCGATGTCCCGACGGTCGTGCTGCAGCGCGACCGCGCGCTCCACGAACCGGCCGAGTTCCTGCTGCATCAGCTCCTTGTCCTTCTTCCCGACCGCCTTGCGCAGCACGTCGGCTTCGGCGAGCGAGAAGCCGGCGAGCACATTGGCGATCCGCATCACCTGTTCCTGGTAGGTGATCACCCCGTATGTCGGCTTGAGGATCTCCTCGAGCGCGGGATGGGGATAGCGCACCGGTTCGCGACCGAGCTTGCGGTTGATGAAGACCAGGTGCATCCCGGTGTCGAGCGGGCCGGGTCGGAGCAACGCGTTGGCAGCGACGAGGTCATCGAAGCGGTCGCACTTCATGCTCCGCAGGCAGTCGGTCGCGAGCGGCGACTCGAACTGGAACACGCCGGCAGTGCGCCCCGAGCCGAGCAGCTGGTACACTGACGGATCCGCGAGGTCGAGCTTGTCCATGTCGAGCTGCACCCCGTGCCGGGCTGCGACCATCTGCACCGCGTCGTGGATCACGGTGAGCGTCCGCAGGCCCAGGACGTCGATCTTCAGCATCCCGACCTGCTCGAGCGCCACCATGTCGTACTGGGTGATGATGGCGTCCGGTTCTTGGGGCGCGAGGCACACGGGGACGTAGTCGGTGAGCGGGCCGGGGGCGATCACCACGCCGGCCGCGTGCACGGACGCGTGGCGCGCGAGTCCCTCGATCCGGCTCCCGAGCTCCAGAATCTTGCGGACGCGTTCGTCCTGACGCATGAGCTGACGCAGCTCGGGAGACTTGTCGGGCGCCTCGGCCAGGGTCGAGCTCCCCCACGGTCCCGCGGGGATCAGCTTGGTGAAGCGATCCACCTCGCCCGGCTCGACGCGCAGCGTGCGCGCCACATCGCGGAACGCCGCGCGCGCCTTCAGCGTCCCGAACGTGATGATCTGCCCCACGGAATCGCGACCGTAGCGCTCCCGCACGTACTGGATCACCTCACCTCGCCGCTCGAAGCAGAAGTCCAAGTCGATGTCCGGCATCGAGACGCGTTCGGGGTTCAGGAAGCGCTCGAACAGGAGATCGAATCGCAGCGGATCGATGTTGGTGATCCCGAGCGCGTAGGCGACGAGCGAGCCCGCCGCCGAGCCGCGGCCCGGTCCGACTGGGATCCCGCGGTCTTTCGCCGCCTTCACGATGTCGTACACGATCAGGAAATAGCCTGCGTACCCGGTGTGCGAGATGACCCCGAGCTCGTAGGCGAGCCGCTCCGCGACGGGAGCCGGCAGGGGGTCGCCGTACCGCTGCAGCGCCCCGGCCCGCGCCAAGGAGACGAGGAGGTCGTTGTCCGAGGCGAACTCGGCGGGGCGAGGGTATTGCGGCAGGAAATAGCGCTTCTCGAAGTCGAACTCGCACAACGCGGCGACGCGCGCCGTCTCGGCGCACACCTCGGGATGCTCTGGGAACAGCGCGCGCATCTCGGGCTCGGACTTGACGTAGCTCTCCTCCCCGACAAACCGGAACCGGTTGGGGTCGTCCAAATCCTTGCCGGTGCCGATGGCGAGCAGCACGTCGTGCGCTTCGGCGTCCTCTTTCCTTAGGTAGTGGGCGTCATTCGTAGCCACAACAGGCAGGCCGAGCTCCTGGGCGAGCTGGAACATGCCCGCCGTCACGGTGCCCTCCTCGGCGATGCCGTGGTTCTGCACTTCGAGCCAGAAGCCGTCCGGCCCGAACACGCCGGCGAAGTACTGGGCGCTTGCCTTCGCCGCTTCGTAATTCCCCTGCCGCAAGTACAGCGCGATCTCTCCGGAGAGGCAGGCGGCGAGCCCGATGAGCCCGTCCCGGTACTGCTCGAGCACTTCGCGGTCGATGCGCGGCCGGCGGTAGTAGCCTTCGAGGTACCCGATGGACGAGAGCTTGACGAGGTGCCGGTATCCGGTGCGGTTCTTCGCGAGCAGGACCAGGTGCGAATACGCAGCGGGGGCGTCGGGCGCCCGCTCCCGCCGGCGCCGATCCCCAAACGCGAGATAGGCCTCGCAGCCGAGCACCGGGCGCAGCTTGCGGGCGCACCGGGCGCAGCTTGCGGGCGCGCGCCTCGGTGTGGAACTGCCAGGCCCCGTGCAGGTTGCCGTGGTCGGTAAGGGCGATCGAGTCCATACCCAGCGCCCGGACCCGGTCGAGCAACTCCGGAATCCGGTTGGCGCCGTCGAGGAGGGAATACTCGCTGTGGGTATGGAGATGGACGAACGCCATACGGCTAGCGGAAGATATCGGCGCTCTGGCGCATTGTCAAAAGCGCGCGGCGCCGGATATCTTCTCGCGCGATGCGCTGGGTCGCGAGCCTGTTCGTCCTGGGTCTGATGATGGCCCTCTTTCATCGCGTGACCGCGGGCGGTCCGCTCGAGGCGCGGGCCACGCTGGCGCTGGGCTTTCTTTTGCTCGCGGGATATCTCGGCGGCAGTCTCGCCGCGCGCGCGCGACTGCCACGCCTCACCGGCTATCTGCTGGTCGGGTTTGCGGTGGGCCCAGCGTGGCTGGGACTGGTGCGACGCGACGAAGTCGACGCCCTCCACTTCATCGCCGAGGCCGCCGTCGCGGTGATCGCGCTGGCGGCGCCGTCGCAGCTCAGGGTGGCGTCGCTTTCGCAGGGCCGCGGCGCCCTCGCCCGTCTCGCAACGGGCGCCATCGTCGGCCCGTTCCTGACCGTGAGTCTCGTGCTGCTGTCCGTGAGCCGGTGGTTTCCCGTCACGGTGCATCACCGGTTCGGCGATGCCGTCGCGGTGGCGCTGGCGTTGGGCGCGCTGGCGGTGGTTTCGTCCCCGATCGTCAACATGGCGCTGGTGAGCGAATTCGACGCCCGGGGCCCGTTGGCGCGGACCCTGCTCACGGTGACGGTGCTCAAAGACGTCGCCGTCGCGATCCTGTTCACGCTCGCCCTCGCCGCCGGCAAGGCGTTTGCGCGCGCCGGGGCGCTCAACGGTGCGGTCGTCGCCAGCGCCCTCCTCGACATCGCGGGCGCGCTCGCCGGCGGCGCCATCTTGGGCGTGGTGCTGGCGCAGTACCTCCGCCTCGTGCGCGGCGACACCACCCTCTTCCTCGTGGCGACGGCGCTCGTGATGGCCGAAGTCGCCCGGCTCGCGCAGCTTGAGACCATCATCGTCGCACTGGCCGCCGGGTTCTCCCTCGAGCACTTCGCGCCGGTCGAGAGCGAGCGCCTGCGGCGCGAGTGGACGCGCGGGTTGCCGCTCGTGGCCGTGGCGTACTTCGCCCTGGCGGGCGCCGGCCTGCGGCTCGGTGCCTTGGCGGAGCTGTGGCCCTGGGTATTGCTGCTGGTCGGGTTGCGCGCCGTTGGCCTGCGCGCCGGCCTGCAGTGGGCGGGAGGCTCCCCCAACATCACGCCAGCGCTCGCTCGAGACGGATGGCTCGGGCTGATGTCGCAGGCCGGCATCGCGCTCGCGCTCGCACAGATCGCCCGGCGGGCGTTCCCGGCATGGGGGGTCTCGCTCGAAGCCCTCGTCGTAGCGATGATTGGGGTGCACGCTCTGGTAGGGCCCGTCTGCTTTCGCCGAGCCCTCGTGCAGGCGGGGGAAATCACGGAGGGCACAGCCGATGGCGCGGGGTCTGTGAACGCCGAGGCGATCGTCGCGGGCCGTGGCGAGCGCTAGCGCGATCCCCGATGGCGGGACCGCGCGCGTCGCGCGCGAAGCGACCTGGTAGTGCGCGGCGCTGCCAGGCGAAAACTCCTCATGGCGCTATGCGGGAACGCGATCCTCACGTCCGCACTCCCGGCCCAGACGGTGAGTGGCATTGCCACGCTCCCTGGGTCGACGCGCGCGGCGGGGATGGGCGGGGGCGGAGCCGCCATCGTGGGCGACGCCGGTGCGCTGTTCGGGAATCCCGCAGGGCTCGCCACGGTGCACCGGCTCGCTGTGGAGGCGGGCTACGAGTCGTACCCGTCGGGCACGACGCTCGCGACGGGAGCGCTGGCGCTCCGGGTCGGCCGGTGGGACTGGGGCGCGGGTGCCGCGACGCTGGGACAGACCTCCAGCGCAGCGGACGTGCTCGCCGTATCGACGCTCGTCCTGCGCAGCGGCCTCGTGGCGCTCGGCGGCTCCGCTAAGTACGCGCGGGAGACGCTCGCCGGCGCCCGGGTCGACGGATGGGCCGGGGACGCCGGACTCGCCATCGCCGTGTTCGACCTGATGGCGTTCGGGGTGAGCGTCCAGAACATCGGCGGCGACCACGCGGGCCGAGCCCGGCTGCCGCGCAACACCCGCGCCGGCTTCACGCTCAACTACGTGGACCCCCAGGGCACGTTTCGGCTGCTCACGACGCTCGAAGGCCAATGGCCGGCGGCGGCGGCGCCCTTCCTCGTGCTCGGGGCCGAGAGCGGGGCGGTGGCAAACGGCGTCGGCGTCTTGGGTCGGGTGGGCTACATCGGGCACTCGAGCACCACGAGCGCCTCCCCCTTCACCGCGGGTGCGAGCCTCGAGCTCGGCCGCCTGCACCTGGACTACGCCTACCGCGCGGACGAACGTCTCGGGGCGAGGCACCGCATGGGGTTGCGATGGACGCCGTGATCGAGCGACGCGCGCCTAACTGGGCGCGCGTGGGGCGGCGGCTGCTGCGCTGGGTGCTGATCGGGGTCCCGACGGTGCTCATCGTGACGCTCGTCACGAGCCCTGATGCCCGCTACCTCGCTCGGGCCGGGCTCGAAGAAGCGCGGATCCTGTTCAAGCGCCGCCGCTTGGACCGGCTGATCCGAGATCCCCAGACGGCGCCGGCGCTGCGCCAACGCTTCGCGTTGGTACTAGCGGCGCGCGCGTTCGCCGCGGACTCGCTCGGACTGCTCGCGGGCGAGACGTTCACGAGCTACGTGGACGTCGGCCGGGACACGCTCCTGCTCGTGCTCTCGGCGTCGCGCCGTGACCGGTTGCGCGAGTACACGTGGCGCTACCCGATCGTCGGGACCGTGCCGTACAAGGGCTTCTTCGACTTCGCTCAGGCGCGCCAGGCCGCGGCCGACCTGGAGCGCGACGGCTACGACACCTACCTCCGCCCGGCGGGCGCGTTCTCGACGCTCGGCTACTTCGCCGATCCGCTGCTCTCCACCGTGATGGAGCGGGACACGATGGAGCTCATCGCCACGGTGATCCACGAGCTGGCCCACAACACCCTGTACGTGAAGAGCCAGACCGCGTTCAACGAGAGCTTCGCGAGCTTCGTCGGCTACCGTGGGGCGGAGGCCTTCTTCCGCTCGCGGCGCGACTCGCTGGATGCTCGGCGCGCGGCGGCGCGCTGGCGCGACGAGCGCACGCTCGACGTGCTGTACGCCGAGCTTGCCCGCCGGCTGGACTCGGCCTATGCCGCGACGCCGCAGGGGCTGGCGCTCGAACGCACGCGCACGACGGTCTTCGGATGGGCCGGGGCCCAGCTCGCGGGGCCGGTCGGACAGTCACTCGAGACCTATGACTGGCGCTGGTTCGCCCGCGCACCTTTGAACAACGCCGTGGTGATCGCGCAGCGACTGTACCGGATGAATCTCAACCTGTTCGAAGAAGTCTACGTGCGCTCGAATGCGAACCTGAAGGAAACCGTGCGGGCGATCCAGATCCGCGTGTTCACCCAGCCGGGGCAGGACCCCTACCAGGCGCTGTATTCGAGACCGGGGCTGCCGGCGGACTAGGGCGCCCGAACCGGGGAGCCGGCGGTCAGTTCCCGCGCAATCGCTCGGCCTCCGCGACGCGCTGCAACGCGATCGCATACGCCGCGGTACGGAACGTCACGCCCTTCTGCTTCGCGAGGTCGCGCACACCGACGTAGGCCCTGGTGATGGTTGCCTTCAACTCCTGGTTCACCTGCTCGTGGGTCCAGCGATACTGCTGGAGGTTCTGGGCCCACTCGTAGTAGCTGACGGTGACCCCGCCCGCGTTGGCGAGGAAGTCGGGGATGACGGGAATGCCGCGGTCCTCGAGAATCCGGTCGGCGGTCGGCGTGGTGGGCTCGTTCGCGGCCTCCACGACCGCCTTGCAATCGAGCGTGCGGGCGTTCGTCTCCTTCGTGATCACGCTGCCGAGCGCCGCGGGGATGAGCCAGTCGCAGGACAGGGTCCACAGCTGTTCGTTGGTGATCGCCTTACCGCGCGGCCACTCGGAGACGGGTTTGCCCGCGGCGGCATGCCCGAGCAGCGCCGGGATGTCGAGGCCATCCTCGTTCACGACTCCGCCGACGACATCCGACACCGCAATCACCTTTGCCCCCGCTTCGGTGTGCAGCAGCCGGGCGAGGTGACCACCCACATTGCCGAATCCCTGGATCACGATCCGGCTCCCCTTGAGCGGGATGCCGAAGTCCCGCGCGTACTCCATCATCACGTACATCACGCCGCGCCCCGTGGCTTCCTCGCGCCCGAGCGAGCCGCCGAGCGAGAGCGGCTTGCCGGTCACGGCAGCAGGCGTGTAGCCGTGCCGACTCGAGTACTCGTCGAGGATCCATGCCATCACCTGCGCATTGGTATTGACGTCGGGCGCGGGGATGTCGCGGTAGGGACCGAGCACGATCGAGATGCGTTGGGTGAAGCGGCGGGTCAGTCGCTCCAGCTCGAGCTTGGACAGCTTCTTCGGATCCACGGTGACGCCGCCCTTGGCGCCTCCGAACGGGATGTCCATCAGCGCCGTCTTCCAGGTCATGATGGCCGCGAGGCCGAGCACCTCGTCGTGGTCCGCGTCCGGGTGATAGCGGATCCCCCCCTTGCAGGGACCGCGGGCACCGTTGTGCTGGATGCGATACCCCGTGAAGACCTCGATGCGGCCGTCGTCCATGCGGACCGGCACCTCGACCTGGACTTCGCGGAACGGGTGCATGAGGATGTGCCGCATGTACTCGTCGAGGTTGATCAGGTTGGCGGCGCGCTCGAACTGGCTCGCGACGATGGATTTCCCCGACCTCCGTCTGGGATCAGCGGGATCAGGCCGTCGTCAGTCGGCGGCCCGCCAGTCGCCCCGCCGGGTGCTGGGCCTCGGACAGGGCGCGCGGGCTGTTGACCCGGCGGGCGCGCCGCCCCGCGGCGTCGGCGAAGACGCCGACCACGTCGGCGCCGGCACCGGCCGGCTCGGGCGCGTGCTCGAGCACGAAGACGAGACCCGCCGCGTGCTCGGCCACCGCGGCGGTGAGCGTGGCCCACGCCGCATCCGCTGGCTGGGGGCACTGCGCTACGACCAGGGGACAGCGGCCGGGGTCGAACCCCGTGCGGGCGACGAGCGGCGCGCGCAGCGCCTCCGCCACGGAGCGCCAGACGGGCAGCGCCGGGCCCAGGGTCACGACCTGCCCGAAGCGCCAGCCGGAATCGCGCGCCAGGTCCAGGAACGCCGCCGCGAGCGTGGCGTCGTCGGGGGCCTGGGGTGCCGCGTCGGCCGCGAGGACGACGGCGCCCGTCTCGGCGAACCAGCGTTCGGCGGGTGTGAGGTCGTCGGGGCGGCGCGGAGCGTAAAAGGCGTAGCGCTGGGTGACGGCGATCTCGCGCTCCGCCGCCGTGCGCTGGTCGGCGTGCTCGGCGGCTTGCGCCGCCCCTTCGTAGGCGACTTCCGCGGCCTGGTAGCGGCCGGCGTCCCGCAAGATGCGTCCCCGCAGCCGCAGCGTCTCGGTGTGCGGCTCGAGCGCGAAGGCCCGGTCGAGCGCCAGCAGGGCGCGATTCTTGTCCCCGAGGCGGAAGGCCGCGTACCCGAGCTCGTGCCACACGAGCGCCAGGTCGGGATCGGCGGCGACCGCCTGCTCGAGCGTCGCGAGCGCCTCGCGGTAGCGCTCGAGCTCGATGAGCGCGGCGCCCTTGAGCGCGAGCGCGAACGCCTGATCCCCGAACTGCGCCCGCGCCCCCTCGGCCAGACGCAGGGCGTCCTCACGCCGCCCCTGATCGCGCAAGAGCTCGAAGCACTCCGCCCAGCCGCTCTTCAGGTCGGGATGCTCGGCGAGCACGTCGCGGTACGCTTGTTCCGCGTCGGCGGCGCGCCCTTCGCGGACCAGGTAACGGGCGCGCGCGATGGCGCGCTCGCTCGGCGCGTCGGGAAACAATTCGTAGGACGCGGTCGTCCGCATGGCGCGTCAATATACGCGCTCGCGCGTCCCCGGCTAGCAGGCGCCCGCCTAGCCGTCGAGCCGCCCGACCGTCTACATTCTCCGCGCCATGGACACCGAGCGCTTGCTTCGCGAGCTCAGCGACTTCCTCCGCATTCCATCGGTCTCGGCGAGCCCGTCACACGACGCCGATTGCCGGGCCGCGGCGGAATGGGTGGCGGGCGAGCTCCGCCGATTGGGTTGCCGTGACGTGCAGTTCCTCGCGAGCGACAGCCACCCGGTCGTATGGGGGGTCGGGCCCGCCGTGCCGGGTGCGCCGACGCTGCTGCTCTACGGCCACTATGACGTGCAGCCGCCCGACCCGCTCGCCGAGTGGACCACGCCCCCGTTCGAGCCGACGGTCCGCGCTGGCAAGGTGTTCGCGCGCGGTGCCGCGGATGACAAGGGCCAGGTGTTCTGTTTGCTCAAGGCGATCGAGGCGACCGGCGTCCGGCCGCCCGTGAACTTCCGCTTCTTGATCGAGGGGGAAGAGGAGTTCGGCAGCCGCGTGCTGTTCGACCTCCTGCGCCGCGAGCCGGAGCGCACGCGCGCCGACGCCGTGCTCATCGCCGACATGGCGTACATCGCCCCGCGCTGGCCCGCCGTGTACACCGCGCTGCGCGGGATCTGCTACGCCGAGATCACCGTCCGCACGGCGCGCGCCGATCTCCACTCGGGCGAATTCGGCGGCGCGGCCCCGAATGCGCACGAGGAGCTGGCGCGGCTGCTCGGGCGGCTCAAGACGCCCGACGGCAAGATCCACGTCCCCGGCTTGTACGCCGCCGTCGCGCGTCCCACCAAGCGCGAGCTCGCCGCGTGGAAGCGCCTCCCCTTCAAGGAGAGCGAGTTTCTCAAAGAGCGGGTGCAGGCCAAAGCGCTGACCGGGCTCAAGCGGTATTCGGTGCTGGAGCGGCTGTGGGCTTTGCCGACGTTCGAGATCCACGGCATCACGGGCGGGTTCACGGCGGAGGGCGCGAAGACCGTCATCCCGGCCGAGGCCACGGCCAAGGTGAGCCTCCGGCTCGTGCCGAACCAGAAGCTCAAGACCGTGGAGCGGCAGCTGGCGCTGGCGGTGAGGGGCCTCGCGCCGTCCTACGTGCAAGCCAGCGTGCGGTTCCTCCACGGCGCGGATCCCGCGACCGTGCGCGTGACCCACCCCGCGTTCAAGCTGCTCGACCGGGCGTTTGCTGAAGTCGTGGGGCGGGGCACTGTCCCGGCGCGCGCGGGAGGCTCGATCCCGGTGGTGAACGTCCTGGGCAACGGGGGAGCGCCCGTGCTCCTGACCGGTATCGGGCTCCCCGACGACCGGCTGCATGCACCCAACGAGAAGGTCGACCTGAAGCAGCTGTGGGACGGCATCAACGTCTTCCGACGGTTCTACGAGCTCCTGGGGAAGGCGGGCCGCTAACCGCTCTTCTTGCTCAGGTTGCGGAGGCGATTGATGTCATGCTGTGTCAGCCCCCGGCCGCCGTAGCGCTCCTCCTTCCACGGATCGCCGCGCATGTGGTAGCCGTTCTGCTCCCAAAAACCGGGCACGTCTTGATCGAGCAGCGTGAACCCGCGGACCCACTTGGCACTCTTCCACAAATACAGGTGCGGCACCAGCAGCCGGGCGGGCCAGCCGTGCTCGGGCGTGAGCCACTCGTCGTTCCACTTGAGCGCGATCATGTTCTCGGGGCGATCGAGGTCGGCGAGCGGCAGATTCGTCGTGAACCCCTGCTCGGCTGATACCAGGCAGTGACGCGCGGTGGCGAGCACGCTCGCGCGTCCGAGCAGGACTTGCACCGCGACGCCCTCAAACGTGTTGTCGAGCCGGCTCCAGCGCGTTACGCAGTGCATATCGCAGTGCACGCTGGTGCGGGGCAAGGCGAGCAGCTCGTCGTAGGTGAGCGCGAACGGGTGCTCCACGAGTCCCGACAGTTCGAACGTCCAGGCACCGGTGTCGACCGACGGCACGTTGCCGTAATGCAGCACCGGCCACTTGGTCGTCACCACCTGCCCCGGAGGGACCCGCTCCTCGGGCGCGGGCACGCGTTGTCGCACGGTATCGAGCAGCTTCGTCACGACCCACCCGCGCGCACGAGCGTGCGCTTACGACGTTGCTGCGCCGAGCGCAGGATCGAGCGGCCGGACGCCGTCCGGCGATGACCAGGCGGTGACCCCGAACGTGGCCGCGAACCCCCGGACGACGGCGCGCACGGCGTGGTCCCACAGCTCGCGCGTCTCTCCCCCGCCCGCTTCCCGCTCCCGTTCGAGTGACGTCATCACCACGCCCGGAATGCCGCACGGGACGATCCGCTCGAACGCTGCGAGATCGGTCGTCACGTTCAGCGCGAACCCATGCCACGTCACCCACTGCCGCACGTGGACTCCGATGCTCGCGATCTTGCGCCCGCGCGCCCACACACCGGTATAGCCGGGGTTTCGCGCGCCCCGGATCCCCAGCTCCGTGAGCGCCGCGATCAGCGCCTGCTCGAGCGCGCGGAGGTACCAGTGCAGGTCGCGCCGGTGTCCGCTCAGATCGATGATCGGATACCCCACGAGTTGTCCCGGGCCGTGGAAGGTGACATCGCCGCCGCGTTCGACCTCGAGCACCTCCACGCCCTCGGAACGGAGCACGTGCGCCGGGCGCGCCGTTCGACCCAAGGTGACCACGGCGGGATGCTCGAGCAGCAGCAGGACGTCGTGTTCCAGTTGCCCGGCGATCCGGGCCTGCGCGAGCGCGCGTTGCCACGCGAGCGCCTCCCGGTACGGCACGAGGCCCGCCTGAACCACTTGGAGCGTGCCCGCGTTCACGCGTCGCCCTCCGGTCCGTGTCCCGCGGCACCGGCGATGGCCCAGCGGCTCCCGGCGGCACCGACCACGGCGCCCAGGATTCCCCAGGCCACCAAACCCGCGAAGCCGAGCAATCGGTCTGCGACGGCGGCCAGCACCCCCACGAGCAGCGCGCCCACGGCGGCGAGCACACTGATGACGCCCCGTTGCCACATGTTTTCCACGGGCCGGCTGCGGCGCCAGCCGAACAGGACGGCCACCGCTACGCCGGCCAGCATGCCCGCGAGGAGGGGATCGGGGGCGGCCTCGCGGTAGCGCTCCGGGTCGAGCCGACCTTGCAACAGCTTCACCCACAGCTGCCCCAGGGTAAACGTGGCACCGCCGAGCCCGGCGCCGGCGGCCAGCGCGCCGAGCCCGACCGCCACGGGGTCCTTGGGGATGCCGCTCACATGTCTACCACGCGGCCCAGGGAATCGAGCGCCGCTTGCGCGACCGCTTCCGACATCGTGGGGTGGGCGTGGATCGCGAGCTCGACCTCTTCGACCGTGTACTCGTTCTCGCGCGCCACCGCCAGCTCGTGGATGATCTCCGAAGCGTGCCCGCCGACGATATGCGCCCCCAGGATTTCGCCGTACTTCTTGTCGCGCAGGATCTTCACGAACCCTTCGGTCTCACCCGTGCCGCGGGCCCGACCGTTGGCGGAGAACGGGAAGCGCCCCGGCACGTAGTCCAGCTTGCGTTCGCGGCACTGGTCTTCGGTCAGGCCGATACTCGCCACCTCGGGATGACAGTACGTGACGCTGGGCACGTTGTCGTAGCGGATCTGGTGGGAGGGCTGGCCGGCGAGTCGCTCGGTCACATAGACGCCTTCGCGCATCCCCTTGTGGGCGAGCATCGGGGGGCCGGCGACGTCGCCGATCGCGTAGTAGCCGGGTACCGTGGTCTGGAGATTGCGGTCCACCTTGATGAAGCCGCGGTCATCGAGCTGGATGCCGGATTCCTTGAGGCCGATGCCTTCGGTGTTCACGGCGCGGCCCGCCGCCATCAGCACCACCGCCACCTCGAGCTTCTGAGCGGCGCCGCCGGCCTCGATCTCGAGCGTCACCTTGTCCTTCCCCACCGTGCCCTTCTTCACCTTGGCCCCCGCGATCACCTCGATCCCGCGCTTCCGATAGCTCTTCGCCACGGCATCCGAGCATTCGGCGTCCTCGAGCGGCAGGATCCGGGGCAGCGCCTCGATCAGCGCCACCTTCGTCCCGAAGGCGCTGAAGATGTCGGCGAACTCCATCCCCACGGCCCCGGCGCCGATGATCGCCATCGTGGCGGGCGCTCGCTCGAGGAAGAGGGCCTCGTCCGACGAGATCACGCTGGTCTTGTTGATCTCGAGCCCGATCTGTGGCAGGCCCTTCACGCGCGATCCCGTGGCGACGAGCACTGCCTGCTTGGCCTCGTACACGTCGTTCCCGACGGTCACCTTCCGGCCGGGTTGGAGCGTGCCGGCGCCTTTCACGACGGTGACCTTGTTCTTCTTCATCAGGAACTCGACGCCCTTGGAGTTCTGATCGCTCACCCGGCGGGACCGCTGCATTGCGACGCCGTAGTCAGTCTTCACGGCGCCGGCCTCCACCCCGAACTCCTTGGCCTCGCGCAGCAGGGTCGCGATGTAGGCCGAGTGGAGCAGCGCCTTGGTCGGGATGCAGCCGATGTTTACACACACGCCGCCGAGCTTCTCCTTCTCGACCACCGCCGTGCGCATGCCGAGTTGGGCCGCCCGGATCGCGGCCACGTAGCCGGCCGGTCCGCCGCCGAGGATGAGGACGTCGAATGGGTTCGCCACTGGAGTGCCTCTTAGAGGAGCATTGCGAGAGGGTTCTCGAGCATCTGCTTCAACGTCTTGAGGAACGCCGCTCCCGTCGCGCCGTCGATCACCCGGTGATCGCAGCTCATCGTGATGCGCACGCGGCGGCGGGGCGCGACCTGGCCATCCACCACCACCGGCTTGGGCGTGATCGACCCCACCGCGATGATGCCCGCTTCGGGAGGGTTGATCACGGCGGTGAATTGATCGATGTCGAACATCCCCAGGTTCGAGACCGAGAACGTGGACCCGGTGTACTCGTCCGGCTGGAGGCGCCGGCTCCGGGCCCGCTCGGCCAGCGCCTTCGCCTCCCGACTGATCTCGGCGAGTGACTTCTCGTCCGCATGGCGAATCACCGGCGTGATGAGCCCGTCGTCCAGAGCCACCGCCATGCCGATGTGCACCTCGTTCCAATAGCGGATATGGTCGTCCTGGAACCAGGCGTTGCACGCGCGGTGCTTCCGGAGCGCGAGGGCCGTCGCCTTGAGGATGACGTCGGTGAAGGAAACCTTGCCCTCATCCCCGATCTGTCGGTTGAGGGCATCGCGCGCCTCGGCCGCTCGCTCCATGTCCACTTCGGTCGTGAGGAAGAAATGGGGGATGGGGCCGAGCGAGGCGGCGAGACGCTTCGCGATCGTCTTCCGGATCTGGGTGAGGGGGACGTCCTCGTAGGCGGCCGCCGCCCCGGGCCGCGACCGCCCCGCGGCTCGGGGTGCCGGGAGCGGTTCGCCGCCGGGCACCGGTGACGGGGCCGCCGCCGTGGCCCGGACGAGAGCCGCAGACGCGCCGTCCAAATCGCGTCGCACCACGCGCCCGCCCGGACCGGACCCGGTGACGAGCTGCAAGTCGACCCCCGTGTCCCGCGCGATGCGGCGGGCCAGAGGTGACGCCTTCACGCGCGTGGCGTCGGCCGGGGCGGCGGATGCCGCCGGCGCGGGCGCTCGGGGGGCAGCGCGCGCTACCGCACCGAGCGGGGTGGCGGGCTCCTGGCGGTCATCTCTCCTTGTCGGGGCGGGGGCCTCACCCGGGGCGGCGATGACGGCGACGACGCTCCCGACCGGCACGGTCTGGCCTTCGGCGGCCGCGACCTGTCGCAGCACGCCGTCCGCCCGCGCGACCAGCTCCATCACGGCCTTGTCGGTCTCGACTTCGGCGAGCGTGTCGCCGGTCTTCACCGGCTCACCCTCCCGCCTGTGCCACTTCACGATGCGCCCCTCCTCCATGGTGGGGGAGAGGGCCTCCATATACACGGTCGTGGCCACGGTCAGTCGAGGTAGAGCACGCGGCGGGCGGCCGCGACGACACGCTCGGGGGATGGCTTCGCGAGGCGCTCGAGCTGCTTGTTGTAGGGCATCGGGACGTCCGCCTGCGTCACGCGCAACACCGGCGCATCGAGCTGGTCGAACGCATCCCGCTGAATCACGTCCACCACCTGTGCCCCGATCCCGGCGTGCGGCCATCCTTCCTCCACGACCACCGCGCGGTTGGTGCGCGCCACGGAGCCGAGGATCGCCGCTTCGTCCAGTGGGCGCAGCGAGCGCAGGTCGAGCACCTCGGCCGACACGTCGTGCTGTTCGGCCAGCTGCTCCGCGGCCTTGAGCGCCACCGCCACCGTCTTCGAGTGGCACACGAGGGTCACGTCGCGCCCTGGTCGCTTCACGTCGGCCTGGCCGATCGGGACGATGTGCTCGCCCTCCGGGACCTCGCCCTTCGTGTTGTAGAGCATCTCGCCCTCGAGCACGATGACCGGATTGTTGTCCCGGATGGCGGACTTCAAGAGCCCCTTCGCATCCGCCGGGGTCGCCGGCGCCACCACCTTGAGGCCGGGGATGTGCGCGAGCCAGGAGTCCCACGCCTGCGAGTGCTGCGCGGCGAGCTGCAGCGCCGCGCCATTCGGCCCGCGAAACACGATCGGGACCGGCACCTGGCCGCCCGACTCGTACAGGATCTTCGCCGCCGAGTTGACGATTTGGTCGAGGGCGAGCACGGCGAAGTTCCACGTCATGAACTCGATCACGGGCCGCAGACCCGCCATCGCGGCGCCGACCCCGATCCCGGCGAAACCTAGCTCGGCGATCGGCGTGTCCACCACCCGCATGGGTCCGAATTCCTCGAGCAGGCCGCGACTGACCTTGTACGCGCCCTGATACACGCCGACCTCTTCGCCCATGAGGAAGACATTCGGGTCGCGTTGCATTTCTTCACGCAGCGCCTGGTTCAGGGCGTCGCGGTAGGTGAGGGTGGCCATCAGTCGGCGAGCACGTGCCGGGTCAGCTCGCTGGGATCGGGCTCCGGACTCTCGTCGGCGAAACGCACCGCCGCTTCCACTTCCGCCCGCACCTCGGCGTCGAGCGCGTCCACCGCGCCCTGGTCGAGTGCCCCCGACTCCGTGAGCGTGGCGGCGAGCTGGGAGATCGGGTCGCGCTTGCGCTGCTCTTCCACCTCTTCCTTCGTGCGATACACGCCGTGCAGGGGGTCCGACATGGAGTGCCCCATGTAGCGGTACGTACGCACCTCGAGCAGCGTGGGATGGCCCTCGCGCCGCGCTCGCGCGACGGCGCGCTCGGTCGCGCGGTAGACGGCGATCGCGTCCATGCCGTTCACGTGCTCCGCCGCCATGTCGTAGCTGCACGCGTGCTCCACCACGTCGGTGACCGCGGCGACGCGCTCAAACGCCGTCCCCATGCCGTAGCGGTTGTTCTCGCAGCAGAAGATGACGGGCAGCTTGTAGACGGAGGCCATGTTGAGCGTTTCGTGGAAGGCGCCGATGTTGACCGCGGCCTCACCGAAATAGCAGAGGCAGACCTGGTCGCCGCCGCGATAGCGGATGGCGAAGCCGATCCCCGCGGCGAGCGGGATATGCCCGCCGACGATCCCGTGGCCGCCCAGAAACCGCCGCGCGGCGTCGAACAGATGCATCGAGCCGCCCCTGCCCTTCGAGCAACCGGTCGCCTTGCCGAACAACTCCGCCATTGCGGCGGTGGCGGGCACGCCGCGCGCGAGCGCCTGGCCATGCTCGCGGTAGGAGCTGATCACGTAGTCGTCGTCTCGCAGCGCCGCGAGCGAGCCCACCGCGACCGCCTCCTGGCCAATGTAGAGATGGCAGAAACCGCCGATCTTGCCCAGCGCGTACGCTTCGGCGGCCTTCTCCTCGAAGCGGCGGATCAAGAGCATCTGCCGCAACATGCGCCGTTCGAGCTCGGCGGGGGCGGTCGGGTTCGCACTGCGGATGGTGGCGGTGGCCATGGCGGTTCCGATTACGGAGATGCGGTCGCGCGCTCGACCTGCTCCCACGCGTGGTAGCTCGAGCGGACCAGCGGTCCCGCCTCCACGTGCCGATACCCCATGTCGAGCCCGAGCCGGCGCAGCTCGGCGAACTCGTCGGGCGTGTAGTAGCGGGCGATCGGCAGGTGCCCACTGGACGGCCGCAGGTACTGCCCGAGCGTCAGGATGTCGACGCCGTGCGCGCGCAGGTCGCGCATCGCGACCAGCAGCTCGTCCCAGTCCTCGCCCAACCCGCAGATGATGCCCGACTTGGTGAGCAGGTCGGGCGCGAGCTCCTTCGCCCGGCCGAGCAGCGCGAGCGCGCGAGCGTAGCGGCCGCCGGGGCGGGCCAAGCGATACAGCCGCTCGATCGTCTCGAGGTTGTGGTTCAGGATATCGGGCCGCGCCGCGACGACGATGCGCAGCGCCCGCTCGCTGCCCTTGAAATCGGGGATCAACACTTCCACCGACGTCTCCGGCACGCGCTGTCGAATCTCGGCGATCACGCCCGCAAACACCTCGGCGCCGCCGTTGGGGAGGTCGTCCCGGTCCACGCTCGTGATGACGACGTGGCGCAGCCCCATCTGGGCGACCGCGGCGGCGAGGCGCACGGGCTCGCCCTCGTCCAAGGCGACAGGCGTGCCGTGCGCGACGGCGCAGTAGGAGCAGTTTCGCGTGCACACGTCGCCCAGGATCATGAAGGTGGCAGCACGGTGCTCCCAGCACTCCCCCACATTGGGACAGTGCGCCTCCTCACACACGGTGTGGAGCCGCGACTCGCGCATCAGCTGCTTCAGCGCGCGGTAATTCGGTCCGCCGGGGGCGGGCACCTTAAGCCACGGCGGCTTGCGCTCGATGGGGGAGGCGGGACGCTTGGATTCGAGTTGGACGAGGGGCAGGGTGGCCATGTCTAGGCCAAAATAGCCGGTTTAGGAGGGGTCTGGTAGCCGCGGGGCGGTTTTTTCAACCGTACGGTTGAATCGCGACCCACTGCCCCGCTCGCGGCCGCCGGGGCCTCAGCCAGACGGGCCGCGGTCGCGCTCCAGCTGGTTGCGCAGTCGGCGCAACGCTTCCTCGACCGCCGGGTCCGAGCTCAAGACGCCGTCGGCGATCGCGGCAAGCTCCTCGGCTTCCTGCCACTGGCGCGTCAGCGCCTCGAGCTCGGCCCGCTCATCCACGGCCATCTCCAGGGCGAGGCGCCGCTCGGGACCGAGACTCCGCAACGTGAGTTCGCGGCGCGCCACGTCGCGAATCAGCGCGTCGGGGCCGCCCGCCCCGTCGACCAGGCGGGCGGCGTCCGCCACGCGCTGCCGGCCCCACTGCGTCAGGGCGAGATAGGTGAGCCCCTGGCGCAGCGCCACGTGGGCATCCGGGCCGTCGAGCAGCGCGCCCTCGGCGCGGCACGCCGGGCAACTCAGGATCAGGGCCAGCTCCGCATGCTGCTGGGGCACAACGCGCGCGTACCGGACGTGCTTTGCCCGCAACGGCATGACTCGGCCACACCGCTCGCACACCGGCGGCTCGACCAGCGTCACGCGACGCCGCCCGACCAGCTCGGTATAGACCCCCCGCACCAGGCGGGGAAAATTCCAGACGAACACGCCGAGCGAGCCGCCCGTCTGGACGTTCACCGCCACCGCCAGTCCGACCGCGGCGATGGTGACCGGCACGATGACCTTGAGCTGCTCGCGCCGCCGCGCCCGCAGCCGCTCGCCATAGCGCCAGGTGGCAAACTCCAGGCGGCGCGGCTTCCCGACTCGCACCAGATCGTAGTGCTGCCACCGGATCAGCGCGACCTGCTCGGTGGCGGCCGCGACCCGACCGTCGGCTGCGGCGCGCGCGAGCGACTCGATGCGCTCGAGGCGGTCGTCGAGGGGTGCCAGATTCCAGCGCGCGCACCGCGGGCAGATGACCCACAACCGCCCCTTCGCCTCGTCGAACGCGAGCCGGCGGCCGACGCCCAGCCCCGACGGCCCGCCGTCACCGTCGAGCTTGCCGTTGCAGAAGGCGCAAGTGTGATACATCGCTGCCCGGCCTCAGAGCGCTCCGGCCAGCCGATCGATCCGCAGCGGCCCGAGGTCGACGTCGGTTGCGCCCGTCGTCACGAGATCGGCGATGATCTCGCCGGTGAGGGCCGCGAGCAGGATGCCGCTGCGGCCGTGCCCGGTGGCGTACCACAGGCGCTCGACGTCCGGATCGGGTCCGAGAATCGGGCGGCCGTCGGGTGTCGCGGGTCGGAGCCCAGCCCACACCCGTTCGACGGCCAGGGTGAGGAGCGCCGGCAGCAGGCGCACGGCGCCGCGGAAAATCTGGGCCAGCCCTTCGTTCGTGACGCGCGCGTCATAGCCAGCGCGCTCCATGGTGCTGCCGAGGAGCGCCTCCCCGCGGCGGGCGAGCACGTAACCGTGGTCGTGATAGAAAATTGCGGGCGGGCAGCCGGCGGGCCACGCGGTGGCGGCCATCTGGCCGCGCAACGGCTCGACCGGCAGGGCCCGGGGGAGCCCGCGGAGCTGCGGAGACCAGACCCCGGCCGCCACCACGGCGTGCGCAACCGGGGTCGTGCCGGCGGCCGTCGCCACGCCCGCGACTCGTCCCGCCGCGATGTCGAGTGCCGTCACCGGATCGGCGTACAGCGTCGCGCCCAGCCGGCGCGCGTCGGCGAGGCAGGCGCGGGTCAAGGCCTGCGGATCGAGCGCGCCGTCCTCGGGCGCAAACAGCGCTCGTGCACCTCATCGGGTCCCAGCCAGTCGCACCGCAACCCCGCCTGGCGCTGGCGGGCGACTTCCTCTTTCAGGCGACCCGCCCCGGCCTCGTCGAATGCGATCGCCGCGATCCCGGCGCGCCAGAAGCCGATGTCGATCCCCGTCGTCTCTCGGAGCGCCGGAGCGAGCGGCTCGTACAGGTCGCGCGCGCGCACCGAGAGGGCGACGAGGGCGTCGTCTGCAGGCTCGATCTGCGGAGCGAGCATGCCGGCCGACGCCGGGGACGCGGCGGCCGGGTGCGGGCCCGGCTCCCAGATGGCCACCGCGAGCCCACGCAGGGCCACCGCCCGGGCGCACGCCGCCCCGACCGCGCCCCCACCGACGATGCCGACGTCGGCGGCTTTCATGCGGTGGCGGCCCCCTGAAACCGGGGGCTAGATTGGGTCGTACGGGCCTCGAGTCGGGGCTTCAGGGAGGTATCCCCCATGTTCCGGAGCATCCTCGGATTCGCGATCTTCGCCGTGCTGGCGTGGCTCGGCTTGAAGATCGTGTTCAGCGTCCTCGGCGGCCTGATCGGGCTGGCCATGACCGTGCTGTGGCTCGCCGGCATCGGTTTCCTCTTCTATCTCGTGCTGCGCGTCGTCAGCCCCAGCACGGCGGAGAGGGTCCGCGAGATGATCAAGGGCCGCCGGGCCGACGCCTAACGCACGGCTTCGAGCTCGCGCAGCACCGCCCATGTGAGCAGCGGAATCAGGATCTCGTGGTGGCCCGTGAGCTGGATCCCACGCCCGCCCCCGAGCGTCGGCCGCTCGACCACGTTCACGCGGGGGCGATAGTGGCGCTCCATGTCGCAGTCGCACGCCGTAAACCCCGTGGGTTTCCCGTTGTTCAAGTTGCGCGCCACCGTGAGCGCCTTGAGAAACACTTCGGGCATCACCACCGCGCTGCCGAGATTCAACACCACACCGCCGTCGTCGAGCGCTGGTAGCGCGGCGGCGAGCCGCTTGAAGTCGCGGTGGCTCGTGGTGCCGAGTGCCGCGCCGTCCGCGCTCGGGTGCTGATGGATGATGTCGGCGCCTACGGTGACGTGCACCGTGACGGGGATCTGCCGTTCGGCCGCGGCGAGCAGCACGGACACATCTGGCGCGACCAGGCGCGCGCGGCGTCCGAGCGCCGCGGCGAGCGCCTCACCCATCCCGGCGCCGCGGCGCGCGCCCTCGGCGATGGCGGCGTTCATGTCGCGCCCCGTCTCCTCCACCATTCCGAAGGTGCCGTCCGCGAGGCCCGAGGCCACGTCCTCGCTCGTGCCCCCATAGGCGGCCAGCTCGAAATCGTGGATCGCGGCGCTGCCATTCAACGCGAGGTGGGTGATGACCCCGCGGCGCAGCAGCTCGCGGAGCAGCGGCCCCAAGCCAACCTTGATGACGTGCCCCCCGAGCATCACGACAACACCGCGCCGACCCGTGGCGCGCGCCAAGCACTGGGCGACCGAGCGCAGGTCCTTCGCAGCGAGGATGTCGGGGAGCGAGGCCCAGAAGGCCGCGAAGCTGGCGTCCGGGCCCGGCGGATGCGCGAGCAGCGAGGTGTCGACCTTGTTGGGGCGCTGCGCGATGGGAACGGTCTTGAGCCGCGTAAAGTCCGCTTCGCCGTAGGCGGTCATCGATGCTCCGACGGGAGGACGGATTCGTCCTTCAGCTTCAGCGTCACCTGACCGAACGAGAAGTTGGACTGCAGGGCGAGCAGCACGCGTGGCTGGTCGTCGGACAACCAGATCCGGGCGTCGGCCCGCTCGGCGAAGATGCCGCCGCCGTTCGGGATGCGCGGGCGCACGACGATGGCGTTCCACTTCCGGCCCGCGACGCCCACCCGCTCGTGGCCGAGCACTTCCACGATCACCGGATTGCGCTCCGGCCGGAAGTAGCGCCGGTATTCGTAGCGCTTGCCGTCCTCGAGCGGCACGGTGCGGATCCAGTAGAGGAAGGCGGCGTCATCGAGCGGTTCCGCGACGGTGGGGGCCGCGCTGTCGCGCCCCGCCTCGCGGTAGAAGCCCGAGTCGGGATAGATCTCGAATTTGCGCTCCCACGAGCGGCCCTTCTCGTCGGTCTGGTTCCAGTAGCGGCGCGATTGGAAATCGCCGCGCCCGACCCATGACTCCAGGTTCTGGTGGAGGTGGTACCACAAGGCGCCGCCCTCGATCAAGAACTGGAAGTGCACCGTCTCGACGCCGCGGACGGTATCGACCCCCGCCACCTGCAACGTCGCAGTCCCGACGTTGAACAGTCCGTACTTCGCCTGATACACGAGCCGCTCGCCGACCGCGAAGGGGACGGCCGCGGGGCTGGCGACGGGAGCCGTGGCGGTCGCCGCGGCGGGCGCGGACGCCGCGCCATGCGTCGAGTCCCGGCGCGTCGAGTCGGCGCGGACGATGCCGTGCGCCGAGTCTCGGCGTGTCGAATCGGGGCAGACCGTGTCCGCCTGGGCCCGCAGCGCCGTGGCGAGTACGAGGAGCGCCGTGACCGTGCGGGCGGCGCGGATGATCGGACGGGCGCGCCACGCCGCGAGCAGCTGGCGCCACGGCTTCACGCGGGACGGCCGCTGCACGAGATCGTAGCGCACCGCCGCCGGGACGGCGTCGCGGCGCCGCGCGTGGGGAGACAGGCGGGCGACGAGCTCGGCGCTCGCGCACCAGCCGTCGGTCAGGAGGAACGGCGCCGCGTCACCCCGGAGCGCCTGGCGCAACACGATGAGCCGGAGCGCCAAGAACCCGGACACGGTGTCCCGCAGGCCGGGAACGCGGAGCAGCCACGGCGCCCAATGGCGCGCCAGGCGCAGCCTGCGAGATGCCGGCCCCCGTCGGTCCACGAGCTCCGCCACCACGAGATCGGCGCCCGACTCAAGCCGCTTCACCATCTCTTCCATGCTTTCGGGCGAATGGGCGAAGTCGGCGTGGAGCGTGATCGCGCAGTCGCGCTTCGGGCGGTCCGTGCGCTGGAGCGCGAGGCGCAGCAGCTCCTCCAGACTGCGCGCGTAGCCTTGGCGCACGGCGTGCGTCACCACCGTCATCGGCAGGACCTTTGCATACGAGGCGAGGACCTCGCGCGTGTCGTCGGTCGAGGCGTCGTCGGCCACCAGCAGGTGGTACTCCCGCGGGAACGCGGTGAACACCTGGCGCACCTTCCAGAGCACCAGGCCCGCGGTGCGGGCTTCGTTATGGACCGGTACGCAGACGTAGATCATGGCTCTGCAAATCTAGACGAGCGAGCGATATAGGGCCAAGACGCCGCGGGCCATGGCCGCCGCTGTGAACTGCGGGGCCAAGGCCACGGGGAGCGGGCGCTGGAGCGCCTGCACGACCGCGCGGGCGAGGGCTTCGGCGTCGCCCACGGGCACGAGCGATTCCGGTGCGACGATTTCCGGCAGGCCCCCGGCCCGGGTGGCGACCACCGGCTTCCCGAGCGCGACCGCGCGCAACACGACCGTGCCCAGCCCTTCCGCCCGGGACGACATGACGACGACGTCGCTATCGGCGAGCAGGGCGTCCACCCGCTCGACGTGCCCGAGCAGATGCATCCGGTCGGCGAGGCCAAGCTGGCCGACGAGCGCCGTGAGTGCGCCGCGCTCCGGGCCTTCACCGGCGATCGCCCAGTGGAGCTCGGGGCAGAGCGCGCGTGCCCGGTGCGCCGCGCGGATCAGGGTGCGCTGGTCTTTCGCGGGCTCGAGCGCCGCGACGTTGACCGCGAGCGGTGTTCCCGGGGCGAGGGCGAGCCGATCGCGCAGCTCGAGGGGGCCGGCCGCGGCGCGGCGCACCTCGTCGCCATCGATCCCCGACGGCACGAGCCGCAGCCCGGCTGGGGGGAACCCGGCGGCGATGAGGCTGGAGCGCACCGCCTCGGAGATGACCACCACCGCGTCGGCGCGGCGCAGGGCGCTCCCGGCACGCACCGGGAACGTCACTCGGCGCGTCGCGACGACGCGCGGCGCGACCGCCGCTCCGGCCCAACGGAGCACGCCGCGCGCCCAGACCGCGAGGGTCACCGCGTGGCCATTGTGCGCGTGGATCAGGGCCGGCCGCCACCGCAGGGTCTCGGCGACGAGCCGCCACGCGGCCCGCGGGTCGAGCCCGATGCCCCAGGGGACCTCCCGCACAGACACGCCCGCGGCCGCCGTGCGCCGGGCGAGTTCGGAGCCGTGTTGCGTGAGCAGCCGCTGGTCGACCTCCGGCGCGCGCGCCAGCTCGCGGGCGAGCAGCCGTACCTGGTCCTGCCCGCCTCGGTACTCGCGGCCCGAGTCGAGATGGAGGACGCGCACGCGCCTCAGGCCGGCGGCTTGGCGTGATGGCCCAGGGCCGCGCGCAGCTCGGCCAGCGTGAACGGCTTGTGCAGGTAGGGCCGGCCGAGGCGTTGCAGGAACTGGAGCGTGTCGCCGCGCACGGTGTCGCCGGTCGCGAAGATGATCCGCTCGGCCGCCCGGGGGTCGTGGCGAGCGAGCTTCAGGTACATGTCGCGCCCGGAGAGATGCGGCATCCGCAGATCGCAGATGATGACGTCGAACGGCCCGGCCAACGCCCGCTCGAGCGCATAGGCGCCGTCACTTGCCACCTCCACCGTGTGGCCCCAGCTCTCGAGCGTGGCGCGCATGTAATGAAGGATGTGCGGCTCGTCATCGACGACCAGGATGGTGAGGGGCTTCGATTCGGTGCGTGGCGCCGGGCTCACGTCCGGGCGGGGCGCGGGCGCGGCGAGCGGCAGCTCCACGGTGAAGGTGGCGCCGGCCCCGGCACGGGTCTCGAGCGTGAGGCGCCCGCCATGCTCCTTCACGATGCCCTGGCAGATCGAGAGCCCGAGTCCCGTGCCCTGCCCCTCGGGCTTGGTGGTGAAGAACGGCTCGAACACGCGGGCCGCGAGCTCGTCCGAGATCCCGGGTCCCGAGTCGGTCACGCTCACCGCGAGGCCGTCGCCGAGGGCGCGTCGCTCGCGATGGCCTGGGCCGCATTGTTGATGAGGTTCACGAACACCTGCTTGATCTGGTTGGCGTTCACCTCCACGTCGGGCAGACCGGGCTCGACCTCGAGGGTGGCCTCGACCTTGTGCGCCATCAGCTGGTTGCGCAGCAGCCCGAGCGTCGACTCGAGCAGCGGCGTCACCGGCTGACGCGCGCGCTCGCCTTCCTGGCTGCGGGCGAACGACAACAGGTTCTTCACGATCGTCGCGGCGCGCTCCGCCTCCTGGCGGATCACCTGCAGCGGCTCCTGGAGCGACGGCGGGATCTCGGCCGCCTCGGCCAAGAAGTCGCTGAACCCGACCACGGACGCGAGGGGGTTGTTCAGGTCGTGCGCCACGCCGGCGATCAGTTGACCGATGGCGGACATTTTCTCAGACTGTATGAGCTGGTCCTGCAGGCGGCGCCGGTCCGTCTGGTCCTCGAACACGAGCACCGCGGAACCGGGCTCGGCCAGCGGGATGGTGGTGAGGAGCAGGATGCGCTCACCGGCCCGGATCTCGACCGAGGTCGCGGCGGCCTCGGCGATGGCCCGCGCCACGGGATCCGACCAGGCGGGCGGCAGCAAGCCGAGCCAGGGCCGGCCCGGGATCGCGGTGACCGGCGTCTGAATCAGCTCGGCGAACACGCGATTGGCGCGGCGCACCGTGCCGTGGGCGTCGACGATGCAGATCGCCTGGGAGATGGCGTCGACCGTCTGCTCCCATTCGCGCTTGGCCGAGGATAAGAGCTCGACCAGGCGGGCGTTTTCGAGGGCGATGGCGGCTTGGGCGAGTACCAGCGCCACGAGCGTCAGATCGGCCGGTCCGAGCGTGCCCGGCCGCTCGCGCGAGAGCGAGACCGCACCCATCGTGCGCCCCGCGGCGACGAGCGGCGCGCCGAGCCAGGCACCCGGCGCCTCCGCCACGAGCGGGGCCCCGCGCCGGCGCGCTTCCTCGCCGACGTGGCGCGGGAACGCCAGGGGACCGCGCCGCAGCGCGAGTTGTAACAGGGGGTCGTCCGTGCCGGCCGGGACGGGATGGGTATCGTAGGTGACGGCGAGGCGATTCGTTTCGGTATCGAGGAGCACGATCGTCAGCCGGTCCGGCTTGAGCAGCTCGGTGAGCGCGCGGGCGACGAGCTCGACCACCGTGGCGGGGCGGAACGCTCCGGCGAGTTCCTCGGCGAGCGTCGTGAGGCGCGCCGGCAACTCCGCGCCGGGCCGTGGGCTCCGGGCGCTAGAGGGAGGCTTGGGCATGATCCTGGCCAACGTACGCGGTCGCTTGCGGGCAGCGGATTTCCGGCTCGCCACGCTCGCCCTGGCGCGCGGCGATGCCGCGCGGCGCGACCGCTGCGAGCGCCTCCTCCTGGAGCAGGGACCCGATCGGCTGCTCGACGAGCCGGGCCTGCTCGACGCGCTGCGCGCGCTGCGGACCTTGGTGGTTCCCTCCGCGCCGCTCTTCACGTACGTCGCGGTGCGGCACACGCTCCGCGCCGCGGGGGTCGACGATCCCGAGCTCGCCGACTACCTGGCCGCGCTGCTGCTCGAATTCGGCGACCACGACCGCCACCGCCGCATCCGCCGCGCCGACGACGGGACCTATCACTACCTGACCGACATGGTGGAGGACCTCACCGCGCTCGACGACGACGGGGGAGAACGGGGACTGCTGCTGCGTGTGCATCTCGGCAATTACAGCCTCTGGTTCGCCGGGCTGTTCCCGGACTACATCGAAGCGCGGCGCACCCGCAAGGGCGGTCCCGACTTGCCCTACTATGACCAACTGGGCCGGCAGGGCTATCGGCTGGCCGCCGAGCACCGGCTCGCCGCGCGGTTCGGCGTTGCCAGCATCTACCGCGCCGCCGCCGATCGGTTCCCGACGCTGCGCGTCGCGTTCAACCGGTTGAGCGACCGGGTGTTCTTCCCGAACATCAGCACGCCGGACAAGATCCTCCGCAATCTCTAGGGGGCACGCGGCCGGCGCCGGGCCCCGGGGCTCACTCGTCCAGGAACCGCGTCGGCACCGTGGTCGCCGCCTCGACGAGCTGCTCGGCGGACTTCACGAACCGCACCACGGTCGCGAGCGAGCCCTGGAGCGTGAGCTTGCGCTGCATGATCCCGGCGATGGGGCCGAGCTCCTTGCGAATGACCCGCTTCCAGTGGGCGTAGTCGGCCGAGATCACGAACGGCGCTTGCTCCGCGTCCCGGCGCGTGACGACCTTCGCCGCGCGGCACGTCCCGCGATCGAGATCGAGCCAGATGCCAACCGGCTCGGCGATGCCGAGGGCGGGCGCCGGATTCACCACCAGCGCGACCGGCCCGAACGTCCATTGGAGCGAGGCCGCGCGATACCCCTCGCTGGCGTTAATGGCGGCGCCGTAGGCGCTCACCCACTCGGGGGAGGGGAAGGCCACGCTCACCGGATCGCCCCGGCGAAGCCGCGAAACAGCGCCTCGTCCGAATCATCTTCCGGGTGCCACTGGACGGCGAGGGTCCAGGGCCCAGCCCGATCGCGCCGTTCGACGCCCTCGACCACGCCGTCCGCTGCCCACGCGCTCGCCCGCAGTCCCGGGGCCAGATCGCGGATCGCCTGGTGGTGACGGCTGTTGACGCTCGCGTCGAGCGTCCCGAGCGTGTCGTGCAGGAGCGTGGTCGGCTCGACCCGCACGCCGTGCCGGGAGCGTGGGTCCGCGTGATCGATCGGGCCGGCGCGCTCGCTGCCCAAATCCTGGTACAGGGTGCCTCCCAGGGCGACGTTCAAGATCTGCAGGCCGCGGCAGATGGCGAGGATGGGCAACTGGCGCCGCGCGGCGCCCGCGATCAGGGCCAGCTCGACGGCGTCGCGCAGCGGATCGGTCTCGCCCAGCTTGGGGTGGGGCGGAGCGCCGTAGCGGGCGGGGGCGACGTCCTCGCCCCCCGTGAGGACGAGCCCCTGGACCCGGTCGAGCGCGCTGCACGCCGCCTCAGGATCGACCCGCGGCGGCACGAGCACCGGCACGAGGCCGCTCCGCGTCAAGGCGTGGACATACGCGGTGTTCACGGCGACGCGCTCACGCCCGTCGTCGGTGCGACACGTCGCGCTCACGGCGACCACCTTCGTCACGACGCCGGCGGAGCGGCGGGTGCGCCGAGCAGGGGGCAGCGCGGGTTCGTGACGCTGGCCCAGTCCACCCGCAC